>Ga0114946_10003370_pt1 | contig 10801 bp, 10 predicted proteins | sample WalLakDeSediment_FD_88676 | JGI IMG/M metagenome (GOLD analysis project Ga0114946, IMG submission 88676) | Lake sediment microbial communities from Walker lake, Nevada to study Microbial Dark Matter (Phase II) - Walker Lake 11/02/13 Deep Sediment | ecosystem: Environmental > Aquatic >...
GGCAGAAGGCCTCCACCGTGGCCCAGACCGTCGCCACGCTCGAGCGCTACGGGGCCATGGAGTACACGGTCGTGGTGGTCGCCCCGGCCTCGGACCCGGCCCCGTTCAAGTACCTCGCCCCCTACGCCGGGTGCGCCATGGGCCAGCACTGGATGGACACCGGGGGCCACGCCCTCGCGGTGTACGACGACCTCTCCAAGCAGGCCGAGGCGTACCGGCAGATGTCGCTGCTGTTGCGCCGCCCACCCGGCCGCGAGGCCTATCCCGGCGACGTGTTCTACCTGCACAGCCGGCTCCTCGAGCGGGCGGCCAAGCTCTCCGACGAGCTCGGCGCCGGCTCGCTCACCGCGCTCCCGGTCATCGAGACCAAGGCCGGCGACATCTCCGCCTACATCCCCACCAACGTGATCTCGATCACCGACGGCCAGATCTTCCTCGAGGACGACCTGTTCAAGTCGGGTGTCCGGCCGGCCATCAACGTGGGCCAGTCGGTGTCGCGGGTGGGTGGCGCCGCCCAGGTCAAGGCCATGAAGACCGCGGTGGGCACCATGAAGGGCGACCTGGCCCAGTTCCGCGAGCTCGAGGCGTTCGCCGCCTTCGGCTCCGAGCTCGACGCCGTGTCCCAGGCCCAGCTCGACCGTGGCTACCGCCTCACCGAGCTGCTCAAGCAGGGGCTCAACTCCCCGATGCCGGTGGAGGAGCAGGTGGTCTCGATCTTCGCCGGCACCCGCGGCTACCTCGACCCGATCCCGGTGGAGGACGTCCGGCGCTTCGAGGCCGGGCTGCTCGAGTGGTTCCACTCCCGCCACCCCGAGGTGCTCACCGCGGTCAAGACCAGCGGCACCGTGCCCGACGAGGACGCGTTCGTCGCGGCCATCGGGGCCTTCACCGCCCAGTTCGTGCCCACCGGGGCCGACACGGCCACGCCCGACGCCCGCGACGAGGGCGAGGAGCAGACCCGCCTGGCCGGAGGCCGACGCGAGGGGATCCTCCCCGAGGAGGAGATCTCGCGCGGCGAGGGTGGCGCTGGCTGATGGCCGGCGGCCAGGAACGGGTCCTGCGTCGACGGATCGCCTCGGTCCAGTCGACCAAGAAGATCACCCGCGCCATGGAGCTGATCGCCGCCACCCGGGTGGTGAAGGCCCAGCAGCGGGCCAACCAGGCGCGGCCCTACGCCGAGCAGATCACCGGCGTCATCCAGGACCTCGCCGCCGGCGGGGCCAGCGTCGACCATCCGCTGCTGCGCCAGGTCGACGACGCCCGCAAGGTGGCCTTCGTGGTCATCACCTCGGACCGGGGCCTGGCCGGGGCGTACAACTCCTCGGTCATCCGCGCCGCCGAGCGCGAGCTCAACGCGGTGCGGGCCGAGGGGCGCGACTACGAGCTGGTGATCGTCGGCAAGAAGGCCGAGACCTACTTCCGGTTCCGCAACTACCGCATCCACCGCGCGTTCGTCGGCATGAGCGACACCCCCCGCTTCGAGGACGCCCGCGCCGTCGCCGACACGGTGGGCGAGCTGTTCATCGACGGCGACGTCGACCAGGTCGAGCTCGTGTACACCCGGTTCGTCTCCGCCGCCTCCCAGCAGGTCGTCGTCCGCCGGTTCCTGCCCCTGCAGACCCGTGAGAGCAACGAGGACGCCGAGGCCCTCGCCGGCTTCGAGTTCGAGCCCTCACCCGAGGGCGTGCTCGCCGCGCTGTTGCCCCGCTACGTCGAGGCCCGCCTCTTCGCCGCCCTCCTCGACGCCGCGGCGTCCGAGCACGCCAACCGGCAGCGGGCCATGAAGGCCGCCACCGACAACGCCGAGGAGCTCATCATCAAGCTGGCGCGCGCCATGAACCGGGCCCGGCAGGACGCGATCACCACCGAGATCATGGAGATCGTGGGCGGGGCCGAGGCGCTGCGCGCCGACCAGGCCGACCCCGAGGACCTCCTCATCGACCGGCTGTCGCCGTTCGACCTGCTGCCCGACACGCTCGTCCAGTCTCCCGCTTCCCGCTGACCGCCCAGGAGAACGCCCCCATGACCGTCACCGAGCCCACCGAGACCGCCCTGAAGGACGGTCGCGTCGTCGGCATCGCCGGCCCGGTCGTCGACGTCGAGTTCCCGCCCGACGCGCTGCCCGAGATCAACACCGCGCTGTCCATGGACATCGAGATCGACGGGCGCCTCATCGAGGTGCGCGCCGAGGTGGCCCAGCAGATCGGCAACAGCCGGGTCCGGGCCATCTGCCTCAAGCCCACCGACGGCCTGGTGCGGGGCACCCCGGTGCGCAACACCGGCGAGGGCATCACCGTGCCGGTCGGCGACGCCGTGCTCGGCCACGTGTTCAACGTGATCGGCGAGCCCCTCGACGTCGACGACATCGGCGAGGTGGCCGCCCGCTGGGAGATCCACCGGCCGGCGCCCGACTTCGACACCCTCGAGCCCAACGCCAACATGTTCGAGACCGGCATCAAGGTGATCGACCTGCTCACCCCCTACCTCCAGGGCGGCAAGATCGGTCTGTTCGGCGGCGCCGGGGTGGGCAAGACCGTGCTCATCACCGAGATGATCCGCCGGGTGGCCCAGAACCACGGCGGTGTGTCGGTGTTCGCCGGCGTGGGCGAGCGCACCCGCGAGGGCACCGACCTGTTCCTCGAGATGGGCGAGTCGGGCGTGCTCGAGAAGGCCGCCCTCGTGTTCGGCCAGATGGACGAGCCGCCCGGCGTGCGCCTGCGCGTGGCCCTGTCGGCGCTCACCATGGCCGAGTACTTCCGCGACGTCCAGCAGCAGGACGTGCTCCTCTTCGTCGACAACATCTTCCGCTTCGTGCAGGCCGGCTCCGAGGTGTCGACGCTGCTCGGCCGCATGCCCTCGGCCGTGGGCTACCAGCCCACCCTCGCCGACGAGATGGGCCAGCTCCAGGAGCGCATCACCTCCACGCGGGGTCGGTCGATCACCTCGCTGCAGGCCGTGTACGTGCCCGCCGACGACTACACCGACCCGGCCCCGTTCACCTCGTTCACCCACTTCGACGGCACCACCGAGCTCTCGCGCGACATCGCCGCCCTCGGCATCTACCCCGCCGTCGACCCGCTCGCCTCCACCTCGACGATCCTCTCGCCCGAGGTGGTCGGCCAGCGCCACTACGACGTGGCCCGACGGGTGCAGGAGGTGCTGCAGCGCTACAAGGAGCTGCAGGACATCATCGCCATCCTCGGTCTCGACGAGCTCTCCGAGGAGGACAAGATCACCGTCTCGCGGGCCCGCAAGGTCCAGCGGTTCCTGTCCCAGCCGATGTACGTGGCCGAGGTGTTCACCGGCCTGCCCGGCGTGACCACGCCGGTCGAGGAGACGGTCGAGAGCTTCGAGCTGCTCGTCAACGGCGACCTCGACGACCTGCCCGAGCAGGCGTTCCTCAACGTGGGCGGCGCCGACGACGCCCGCGCCAAGGCCGCCCAGCTGTCGCGGAGCTGACCGTGCTCCAGGTCGAGCTCGTCTCCCCCGAGCGCATCCTCTTCTCCGGCGAGGCCGAGATGGTCATCGCCCGGACCACCGGCGGCGACATCGCGTTCCAGCCCGGGCACGTGCCGTTCATCGGCACCCTGCAGATCCACCCGGTGCGGATCGTCTTCCCGGGCGGCGCCGAGGAGGTCGTCGCGGTGCACGAGGGGTTCGTCGAGTGCGCCTTCGACCGGGTCACGATCCTCTCCGACATGGCCGAGCTGGCCAGCCAGATCGACCTCGACCGGGCCCGGGCCGCCGAGGAGCGGGCCGAGGCCAACGCCGGGGGGATGACCGAGATCGAGCGCGAGGCCTCCCTGCGCCGCGCCCACGTCCGGATCCAGGTCGCCGGCGCGTAGGCGGCTACTCGATGACCAGGCCCTCGATGCCCGACGGGGCCTCCGGGTAGCTCATGTCGAGCCCCTCGAGCGCCTCCACCAGCACCTGGGCCACCACGAGGTCGCGGTACCACTTGCGGTCGCCGGGAACCACGTACCACGGCGCCTCGGCCGTGCTGGTGCGTTCGAGCGCCACCTCGTAGGCGAGCTGGTACTCGTCCCAGAGCTTACGCTCGGCCAGGTCGCCGTGCTCGAACTTGAAGTGCTTGCGGGGGTTGTCGACCCGCTCCTGGAGCCGCTCGCGCTGCTCGTCGCTGGAGATGTGCAGGAAGAACTTGCGGATCACCGTGCCCTCGTCGATCAGCCGCCGCTCGAAGTCGACGATGTGCTGGTACCGACGCTCCCACCGCTCGGCGGGGACGAGCTCGCGGACCCGGACCACCAGCACGTCCTCGTAGTGGCTCCGGTTGAACACCACGATCTCGCCGTCGGCCGGGAGCTGGGCCGTCACCCGCCACAGGTACTCGCGCGCGAGCTCCACGTCGGTGGGGCGCTTGAAGTTGGCCACCCGCATGCCGAGCAGGCTGGTCTCGGCGAACACCCGGCGGGTGGTGGAGTCCTTGCCCGAGGTGTCCATGCCCTGGAGGACGACGAGCACCTTCGCCGCGCCCGAGGCGTGCAGCAGCACCTGGAGCTCGGCCAGGCGGTGGGCCAGGTGCCCCATCAGGTCCTTGCCGGTGCTGCTGTCGGTGAACTCGCCGTTGTCGCGGGTGGGGCGCTCGGCGAGGCGGACCTTCTGACCGGGACGGACGAGGTACGCGCCGGTGTCCACCACGTCAGTCGAACTCGACGGCGCTGAACGGACGGAGCTTGTCGAGGCGGTGGCGGGCGTTGATCAGCCGGACCGTGCCCGACTTGGACCGCATGACGAGCGACTGGGTGGTGGCGCCCCGGCTGTCGTACTGGACGCCCTTCAACAGGTCGCCGTCGGTGATGCCGGTGGCCGAGAAGAAGCAGTTCTCCGAGCGCACCAGGTCGTCGGTGTGCAGCACCCGGTCGAGGTCGTACCCCGCGGCGAGCGCGGCGTCGCGCTCGGCGTCGTCGCGGGGCCACAGCCGGCCCTGGATCTCCCCGCCCATGCACTTGAGCGCCGCCGCGGTGATCACGCCCTCGGGCGTGCCGCCGATGCCGAGGAGGATGTCGGCACCCGAGTCGGGCCACGCGGTGGAGATGGCGCCGGCCACGTCGCCGTCGGGGATCAGCCGGATGCGGGCGCCGGTGGCCCGCACCTCGGCGATGAGCTGCTCGTGGCGGGGGCGGTCGAGGATGACCGCGGTGAGGTCGCGGATGTTCTCGCCCTTGACCTTGGCCACCGCGGCGAGGTTCTCCGCGGGGGTGCGGCGGATGTCGACCACCCCGGCGGCCTCGGGCCCGACGGCGATCTTGTCCATGTAGACGATGGGGCCCGGGTCGAACATGGTGCCCCGCTCCGACACCGCGATGACCGCGATGGCGTTGGGCCGACCGAGGGCGGTGAGGGTGGTGCCGTCGATGGGGTCGACGGCGATGTCGCAGCTCGGCGGGGACCCGTCGCCGATCGCCTCGCCGTTGAACAGCATGGGCGCCTCGTCCTTCTCGCCCTCACCGATGATCACCAGCCCGTCCATCGGCACGGTGTCGAGCACGAGCCGCATGGCGTCGACCGCGGCCCGATCGGCGCCGAGCTTGTCGCCCCGGCCCATCCAGCGGGCCGCGGCCAGCGCGGCCACCTCGGTGACCCGCACGAGCTCCATGGCGAGGTTGCGGTCGGGGACCTGCTTGTGGTCGGTCATGGGCTGACAGTACCGACGGGCACCGGCGGGGTCACGTTGACACACCGTCGGCGCGCCGGGCGCGAGGATGGGGCGTGGCCGTCTCCCGGTGTCCCTCGTGCGGCGAGCTGTACATCGCCGCGGTGCCCGTCTGCGCCGACTGCGGCGTCGTCCTCGAACCCGTCGCCGACGCCGACGACGACGGTGGTGGCGGCGGCGGCTCGGCCGGGGGCGGGGCGCCCAGCGCGACGGCGCCGCGCACCGGGCCCGACGGCACCGAGATCCGCGACCTGCACGAGTGGTCGGGCGAGGACCGCCGGCTCCTCGACGGGCTGCTCGACCGGGCCGGCGTGGCCCGGGCCTGGCAGGGGACGTCCCTCGTCACCGCGGCGGCCGAGGGGGCCGAGGTCGACGAGCTGGTCGCGTCGGTCGCCGCCGCGGGGGAGACCGTCGGGTACGAGGTCGCGGAGTGGCCGGCGGCGGAGCGGGAGCGCCTCGTGGTCGCGCTCGACGCCGCCGGCATCGGGTGGTGGTGGGACGACGACGGCGACCTCGCCGTGGGCGCGGCGGACGAGGCCCGCGTCGACGCGTTGTTCGACGAGCTCACCGGCGCCGACGGGGGACCGGGCGGCTCCGGGCCCGACGCGCCCGACGACACCGGCGAGGAGGCCGACGGGCTCGCCGTCCAGGAGGTCCTCTCGGACCTGTTCGTGGCATCGGACCGGCTGCTCCACCAGCCCCTCGACGGACCGTCGGTGCGCCTGCTCCGCGAGGCCGCGGCGCGGGCGACGGGGCTGGGTCTCCCGTACGGCTTCTCGGCCGCGGTGTGGCGACGGATCGTCGAGCTCGCCGCCGACCTGTCGGCGCGCTTCGAGCCCCACGAGATCGACGAGGACCGCATCCGCGAGGAGGCGGCCGAGCTGCGCACCCTGCTCCGCGACGTCGTCTGAGCGGGTCGAGCCGGCTGCGATATCCGCGCCGGGCCTCGGTACCGTTGGCGCATGGTCGTGGCCGAGCTGGAGATCTTCCACTCCCGCCCGATCGCGCCCACCCGCCGCGTCGCGCTCGGCGAGCTGCACCTCCCGGTCGACCCGGCGCCCGGCTTCGGCGGCGTGCTGCTCGGCGCCGTCGTCGCCGCCCACCTGCCCGACGTCGACCCCGAGCTGCACGACGACCTGCTCCGGCTCACCTTCGAGATCGAGGAGGGGCGGCGGATCTCCCAACCCCGTCTCCGGCACCGGTTCCAGGACGATCGCGTGGGCCTCCAGCGGAGCACCCATCGCCTGGTCGGCCGAGGGGAGCGGCTGGCGCTCGATCTGGCCGAGGACCGGGGCTCGCCCACCCAGCAGGTGCTCGGCGCGGTGTACGCCATCGGCACCCTCCCCGGGCCGGCCCGCTCGGTGGTGGCCCGCACCGTGCGCAGCGCCATGCGCTGGCGGGGCGGCGTCGGCCCGCAGCTCATCGCCCACCTCGCCGGCGGCCGGGTGGCGCCCGCGCTCGTCGGCATCGGCGACGCCGATCCGGTGATCTGGGCGCTGGCGGTGCTCGGGCTCCCCCTCGGCGGTGACCCCGACCGCCGGATCGTGCAGCGCCGGTTCCGGGAGCTGCTCCGCGCCGCCCATCCCGACCACGGCGGGGAGCTCGACGGCGCAGCCCAGCGCATCGCCGAGCTCACCGAGGCGCGGCGGATCCTCCTGCCGTGAGCGGCCCGGGCCGGATCGAGCCCGCCGGCCTGCTGCTCACCCCCGGGGCGGGCCGCGGACGCGACCACCACACGCTCGTCGCCCTCGAGGCCGGTCTGGCCCCGCGGCCCGTCGCGCGGGTCGACTTCCCGTATCGCCAGGCGGGCCGGCGCGCGCCGGACCGGGCGCCGACGCTGGTGGCCAGCGTCGTCGACGCCGCCCGCGGCCTCGCCGAGCGCCTCGGGGTCGACACCGGATCGCTGGTGCTGGGCGGTCGGTCGATGGGTGGCCGGATGTGCTCGATGGCGGTGGCCGAGGGCCTGGACGCCGCCGGCCTGGTGCTGCTCTCCTACCCGCTCCACCCGCCGGGGAAGCCCGAGCGGTTGCGCGTCGAGCACCTGCCCGCGCTCGACGTGCCGTGCCTGTTCGTGAGCGGGACGCGCGACCCGTTCGGCACGCCCGCGGAGCTCGAGGCGGCCACCGCGGCGATCCCCGGTCCGGTCACGCACGTCTGGCTCGAGGGCGGACGCCACGACGTGGCCGACCGTGACGACGAGATCGTCGCCGCTGTGCGCGGGTGGCTCACGGCCCGGGCGGACGGTCCTCCACCGGCTCGTCGCCGGGGTTGAGGTCCTCGAGGGCTCGGTGGGCCGTCTCCGGGTAGACGGTGATGACCAGCAGGGCCAACAGGAGGGGGCCGGCGGCGAGCACGGCCATGGCCGGCCCGAGGGCGCCGAGGCCGTCGGAGAGCGCGCCGGCGGCGAGCAGGCCCGCGCTCGATCCGGCCACGCCGACCAGGGTGATGATCCCGTTGGCCCGTCCCCGTTGGGAGGTGGGGAACAGCTCGGGGCCGTAGACCCCGAGGGCGGGGACGGTGGCCGCGGCGATCACCGACCCGAGGGCCGACGCCAGCCACAGCGCCCAGCCCGACGACAGGTAGGCGGCCACGGTGAGCGTGGCCCCGCCGACCAGGCCGACCGCGCCCACGAGCCGGCGGCCGCGGACGTCGGCGAGACGTCCGCCGACGGCCACGCCGATGCCGCCCGGTGTCGACGTGGCGATCGTGAACAGCGAGATGCGCGCCGCCGAGAAGCCTCGCTCGGTGCGGAGGAACTCGTTCTGGAACTGCGACGCCGGGGCGAGGAACATCGAGGCGAGGAACCCGGAGGCGGCGAGGAGGCGGAGGCGTCCCCGGTCGACCCGGGCCGGCGCGTGGGTGACGTTGGCCCGGAACCGGCGGCTCTCGGGGAGGCGCCGGCCGACCCCGGCCACGAGGGGCAGCGCGGCGAGGGGGATGACGTAGAGGATGCGCCAGCCGTCGGGACCGAGGTCGGCGAGGGGCAGGGCCCAGACCGCCATGCCCGAGCCGAGGGCCGCGGAGAGGGCGAGCACGCTCACGCCGTAGGCCCGCGAGCCGGCCGGGAGCTCCTCGGCGGCGACGATGCCGATGAGCAGGGCCAGGGCGGTGGACAGGCCCCGGGCGACCGTCTGGCTGGCGCCCAGCCACACCAGCCCGGGGGCGAGGGCGCCGGTGGCGGTGACGAGGATCGACCCGGCGGCGCTGCCGACGAGCAGGAGGCGGCGTCCCCGCCGGTCGGCGAGGACGGTGAGCCCGAGGGCGAGCACGACGCCGATCCGCACCGCCGCGAGCGTCGTGCCCTGGGCCCGGTCCGAGGCATCGAAGCGGTCGGCGGCGAAGGTGATGGTCTGGGTGATGAGCGTCCCCAGGTAGCCGCTCACCAGGGCCAGCGTGCACAGGAGGGCGAGCACGGAGGCGGCGCGGGGCTCGAACCGGTCCGGCGGGGCCCACCAGGGGGTGCGCCGGGGCTCGTCGGCGCCGGCGGGCGGGAGCCGGCCGAGCTCGCGCCGCACGACGGGGACGAACAGCCAGCCCCAGTAGGGGAGGGCGAGCCGGAACCGGATCTCCTCGTGCACCTCGTGGGCCGCACCGGCCGGGGTCGGTCGGGTGGCCACCCTGAGGGTCCGTCGGTACTCGCGGACCGGTCCCGACGCCGCCGCGAAGTCGTCGGGTCCGGTCGCGTGCTCGGCCACGACGCCGGCGCGGGGGCGGCGGAGGGTCGCGAGCCCCGCGTCGTCGACGCGGTGCTGGTTGACGACCCGGGCCACGGCGACGATCGTACGTGCGGCCGCCATCGGTCCCGGTCGGGTGGCGTCGGCGCGCCGAGCGGGCATGCTGGACCTGGTCGGGCGCGCCGTCCGGTCGTGGTGACGGCACCGAGAGTAGTACCAGCCCCGTGCGCGAGCAGGTCGAGAAGGTCATCGAGGCGATCCGGCCCGCCATCCAGGCGGACAAGGGCGACATCATCCTGCACGACGTCGACACCGACACCGGGGTGGTCACCGTCGAGCTCACGGGGGCGTGCGTGAGCTGCCCGGCGTCCACGCAGACGCTCAAGGCCGGGATCGAGCGGATCCTGCGCGACCGGGTGCCCGGGGTCACCGAGGTCGTCGATGCCGGTGTGGTCGACCCGGGCGGCACGCCCGTCTCGCTCTAGCCCGGGTGACCGCCTCGCCCGCGCCGGACTCACCCGCGGCGCTCCTCGACTTGGCACGGGCCGGCGAGCGCAGCGCGCTCGCCCGGCTGCTGTCGCTGGTCGAGCGGGGCGGGCCCCCGGCGCGCGAGATCGGCCGGTCCGCGTTCCAGGCGGCGCTCGACGGGTGGACCGTGGGGATCACCGGCGCGCCGGGGGCGGGGAAGTCCACGCTGACCGGTGCGCTCGTGGGCGTGGTGCGGGCCGACGGTCCCGATGTCGCCGTGCTCGCCGTCGACCCGTCGTCGCCGTTCACCGGCGGGGCCATCCTCGGCGACCGGGTGCGCATGGCCGACCACGCCCTCGACCCCGGGGTGTTCATCCGCTCGATGGCCACCCGGGGCCACCTCGGCGGTCTGGCGCTGGCCGCGCCCGAGGCGGTCCGCGTCCTGCAGGCGGTCGGGTTCCCATGGGTGGTCGTCGAGACGGTCGGCGTCGGTCAGGTGGAGGTCGACATCGCCGGCAGCGCCGATACCACGGTGGTGGTGGTGAACCCGGGATGGGGGGACGCGGTGCAGGCGAACAAGGCCGGGCTGCTCGAGATCGCCGACGTGTTCGTGGTGAACAAGGCGGACCGCCCCGGCGCCGACGACACCCGGCGCGACCTCGAGGCCATGCTCGAGCTCGCCGCCCGCGGCTCGGGGGCCTGGCGCCCACCGATCGTGCTCACCGACGCGCTGTCGGGACGCGGCGTCGATCGGTTGTGGACCGAGCTGAACCGGCACCGCGACCACCAGCTGGCCACCGGCGACGGGGCCCGCCGGCGCGACCGGCGGCTGGGCGACGAGCTCGGGCGGATCGTGGTCGAGCGCCTCCGAGCGAGGGCCGACCGCCTCCGGCACGGTCCCACGTTCGAGCGCACGCTGGCCGCGGTCCGGGCCGGGCGGCTCGATCCGTGGGCCGCGGCCGACGAGCTCCTCGGCGAGCCCGAC
>Ga0114946_10003371_pt1 | contig 10800 bp, 8 predicted proteins | sample WalLakDeSediment_FD_88676 | JGI IMG/M metagenome (GOLD analysis project Ga0114946, IMG submission 88676) | Lake sediment microbial communities from Walker lake, Nevada to study Microbial Dark Matter (Phase II) - Walker Lake 11/02/13 Deep Sediment | ecosystem: Environmental > Aquatic > Freshwater...
TGGCGTACATCGCCGTGTTTCACTTCATCAAGCAACAAGCGGGCTTCGTCGGCTTGTACCTGCGCGCCGGCGGGGAGTCGGGGCCCGACTCGGCCCGCGACCGGGCCCTGGCCAAGCTCGCGATCTGGTCGAGCACCGCCGGGCCCGTGGTCTACTGGCACGCGCAGCTGCCCCGGCGCTTCGCGTGGTTCATGCCCGGCGACTTCTTGGCCGGGGTCCCCGAGGTCCTCGGCACGATCGCGGTCTGGGCCCAAGTCCCCGTGCTGCTCGGCTTCGCGATTCGGCGGATCCGCTTGGCTCGCCGCGGCCACCCGATGGTAGCGATCCTAGTCGGGCTCACGGCCCTGAGCTGGAACCTGGGGATCGTGTGGTTCAACGACGATCGCGTGTTCACGATCACCAACGTGTTCATCCACGGCGTGCCCTACATGGCCCTGGTCTGGGTCGCCGGCGGGCGCGAGGCCGTCACCCGCGGCCTCACGCGCCGCCGTCCGCTCCCGCTCGCGCTGATCGTCGCCGGGTTTTATCTGGTGCTCGTCGCCCTCGCCCTCGGCGAAGAGGCGCTTTGGGATCGGTTGGTGTGGCACGAGCGTCCGGCCTTGTTCGGGGCCGGGGGCGTCGAGCTTGGCGAGCTCGGCTTGGCGGCTTGCGTCGCCCTGCTGACGGTCCCGCAGGCGACCCACTACCTGCTCGATCGCTGGATCTGGAGGGTCGGCGCGAGCAACCCCAAGCTCGCGGCCCAGCTTGGCTTCGAGTAAAAATCCACTCGGGTGACCGAGCTGCCGTGCTAGCAATGCACGGGTGAAGACCGTCTTCGTCCGTTACCGCCTCCACCTGGTCGCCTTCGCGATCGCGTTAATCACCGGCCTCGCCTGCGACATCGCGCTGCCCACCTCGGTCCCGACCTCCGCAGGCGGCGTCAGCCAAGCTGCGTCCGGGGCCGCGTGTCCAGAGTGGGGCCGCGGCAACGTGATCGGGGCCAGCTTCACCGGTGACGCGCAGCTCAACGCCGACATCGCGGCGTTCGTGCAGGCGAGCTTGGACATCCAGCGCCTCGCCGATCAAAGCTACGCCAACGTCACCGCCGCGTGCGTCAAGATCGGCCGCGACCTCGGGGTCCCCGACGCGCAGCTCAAAGGCGATCCCAACGACAGCGCGAGCAAGCCCTGCGCGGCCGTCGGCGCGCAGATCGAGGCGATCATCCAGGCCAACGGCGCGCTGAAGGTCAACTACCAGCCGCCGCGCTGCCAGATGGACGCGAGCTTCAAGTCCAAGTGCGAGGCCGAGTGCGGCCTCGAGGTCGACCCGGGCAAGGTCGTCGCCAGCTGCGAGCCGGCCAAGCTCTCGGGCTATTGCCAGGGCAAGTGCCAAGGCCAGTGCGAGGGCACCTGCACCGGCGAGTGCCAAGGCCAGTGCTCGGTCAAGGACGCCCAGGGCCGCTGCGTCGGCGAATGCAAGGGCACCTGCTCGGGCTCGTGTGACGCGACTTGCCACGCCAAGTGCGAGGGCACCTGGAAGGCCCCGCGCTGCGAGGTCGAGGTCGAGCAGTCCCAGATCAAGGCCGAGTGCTCGGCCAACTGCGAGGCCTCGGCCAACATCCGCGCCAGCTGCCAGCCGCCCAAGCTCGACATCCAAGCCCAAGCCTCGGCCGCGGCCATGCAGACCCTGGTCGCGAGCTTGAAGGCCAACCTCCCGGCCCTGCTCCAAGCCCAGATCCGCCTCGGCCAGCAGCTCTCCGGGCAAATTAGGGTGATCACCACGACCGGCAACCGGCTCAAGGGCCAGCTCAAGGGCGCCGGGTCAAAGGCCATCGCCTGCGTGAGCACGGCGGTCTCGGCGATGGCCCAAGCGAGCGTGAAGATCAACGTCAGCGTGAAGGCCAGCGCCAGCGTCAGCGGCAAAGCCGGCGCCAAGGCTGGCGCCGGCTGAGGCTCGGGTTTGAACCTCGCTACTCGCAGACCTGGGCATGGTCCGCGCAGCAATCGCCATACTCCGAGCATTGGCTATCGCACCAACAGCCGGACGCGGCCTTGCCCCCGCACGCGCCGCTACAGGTGCTCGGCGCGGGCGCGGGCGCGGGCGCGGACGTGCAGGGCGTGAAGCACGAGACCGAGCCCACGTGCGAGTCGATGTCGCTCTCGCTCGCGCTCGAGAAGGTTTGAGCGAGCGAATTGACCGAGGGCGCCATCACGTAGGCCGAGCCCGACTTATCGTGGTCCGCGCCGAAGTTGTGGCCCAGCTCATGGGTCGCGACGATCGTCGATGAGCGGCCCTTGCCGAGGTAGTTGCTGACCCCCGAGCCGTAGCGCGGGGAGCAGGTCGCCCCGACGTAGGCCATGCCCACGGCCCCGTGCTTGGTCCGCGCGACGAACAGGTGCGCGAGCCCAAAGCCGCTCAGCTCGCTCTGCTTGTAGGCGGCGAACTGCGTCAGCGGCGTGGACCCGGCGGCGGCCTGGTTGAACGACGGGCCCCCGGCCTTCGAGAGGCTTTGGACCTTGCCGACGACGAACCCGTAATTGAGGTCCGCGCGGAAGATCCCGTCGGCCTCGTTGATTCGGGCGATCATCTCGTTCTCCGAGGCCGACGCTCCGCCGAGCGCGGCGACGTGGGTATAATCCGCGGTCAACGACAAGCTGATCTGCGCGCAGGACTTGGCCGCGGCCGCGCCATCGTGGGCGACGTAGGTCGCGTGTTCAGCCTCGCCGTCCGTGTTCGCGCACCGGTGTTGACCGTAGCTCGGCGAGTCGAGGTAATCGCGGATGTCGGCTTTCGCCATCCAAATCTCGCCGGTGTCGAGCTCGCGGATGTCCCACAGGTCCTGATCCTTATAAATGAGCCCCTCGAACCCGTCAGGCGTGAGTTGCACGCGAACCCACGAATTGGGATCACCGACCACGTGCCCACGAAGCGGCACGTGGACGCCGGCCTCGGCCGGCGTCAAGCGCTCCCCGTCACGCTCGATCACGGCGTCCGCCGCCAGCAGCTGCGTGTTCGGGGTCAACGCGAGCTCGACGTCCTCGGCGCCCGCGGTGAACCGGATGCTCGCCGGCGAGATCGCCAGCTGCGAGAGTTCGAACCGCTCGCGCGCGTGTTCGATCTCCAGGCGCAGCTCGAGATCGGCGGCGCGCTCGGCGATAGCAGGGGCCTCGCCCGCCTGGTCCACGCACCCCGCGATAGCCACGCTCGCTGCGAACGCGGCGACACCGAGGACGCGGCCAAAAACTCGATTGGGCTCATGCGGGACCGAAGTCAGGGTCAGCTGGTTACGACGCGCCATTTCGGCACTCTACTGATTCCGCCATACCCGATCAACAATTATATATCGCGTGCCCGCGCCGGCGCTCGCTTCGTCAATGGCGCCTGTGGATTGCGCCTTCGTTTCAATCAAGGGGCATTGAATGTCGCGCGATTGTGGCGCTCGGTGCGATTATCAACCATTGAACATCGACGACCTGAGCAAGACGCGCAAAACCTACATGCCCGCACAGCGCCGATCGGCTCGACAGCCGGACGCTCACGGGTGAAGCTACGCCCGGCGTGACTGACCGACGACCTCCCTTTGCCAAGCTCCTTGTCGCCAACCGAGGCGAGATTGCGATCCGCGTGTTTCGCAGCTGCCGCGAACACGGCATCCGCACGGTCGCGGTCTACAGCGACGCCGACCGCGACTCGCCGCACGTCGCAGCCGCCGACGAGGCGGTCCACATCGGCCCGACGCCGGCGGCCGAGTCCTACCTGCGCGCCGACAAGATCATCGCTGCGGCCAAGCAGACCGGCGCCGAGGCGATCCACCCGGGCTACGGGTTCTTGTCCGAGCGCTCGAGCTTCGTCGCGGACTGCGAGGCGGCCGGCGTCGTATTCGTCGGTCCGGGGGCGCGGGCGATGGAGGTCATGGGTGACAAGGTCCGGGCCCGCAAGGCCATGCAGGTGGCCGGCGTCCCCCTCGTTCCGGGGCGCGAGGACCTCGCCGACGTCAACGACGCCCTCGCCGCGGCCCGCGAGATCGGCTACCCGCTGATGCTCAAGGCCTCCGCCGGCGGCGGCGGCAAGGGCATGCGCGTGGTCAACGATGACGCGCAGCTGCGTCGTGGGTTCGAGGCGGCCTCCCGCGAGGCCCTCGCCGCGTTTGGCGACGGTCGGATGTTCGTCGAGCGAGCCGTGCTCGACGCCCGCCACGTCGAGATCCAGCTGATGGCCGACAAGCACGGCGAGGTCGTGTACCTCAACGAGCGCGACTGCTCGGTCCAGCGCCGCCACCAAAAGGTCATCGAAGAGGCGCCCTCACCGAGCCCGCAGATGAGCCCGGAGGTCCGCGCGGCCATGGGCGAGGTCGCCTGCCGGGTCGCCAAGGCCGTCGACTACGTCGGCGCCGCGACCGTCGAATTTTTGTTCGAGGAGGGCGCCGACGGGGCCCCGCCCCGGTTTTACTTCCTCGAGATGAACACCCGCTTGCAGGTCGAGCACCCGGTCACCGAGATGACCACCGGCCGCGATCTGGTCTGGGACATGATCCGCGTCGCCGCTGGCGAGCCGCTCGGCTATGGCCAGGCCGACGTGCGCCTCGACGGCCACGCGATCGAGTGCCGGATCTACGCCGAGGACAGCCTCCGGTTCCTGCCCAGCCCGGGCCCGCTGCTGCGCTTGCGCTGGCCCGAGGGCCCGAACTTGCGGATCGACGCGGCCGTACGCGAGGGCAGCGAGGTCTCGAGCCACTACGATCCCATGATCGCCAAGCTGATCGCCTGGGGACCGACCCGCGCGGTCGCGGTCGAACGCATGCGACGCGCGCTCGAGGACACGGTCGTGCTCGGGATCGACTGCAACATCGGCTTCCACTTGCGCGTGCTCGCCGAGCCAGATTTTCGCGCCGGCCGGTTCAACACCCACTACATCGAAGACCACCCCGCGCTCACCCAAGCGCGCGAGCTCGACGAGCCGCGCTCCCGGGCGATCGCGGCGGCCGCCGCCGAGCTCGCCTCGCGCTCGCTCGGTGACCGCCGAGCCGCCGGAGGCCCCGCGCCCGCCGGCCCCGCAGGATTGAGCGCCTGGCAACGGACGCTCCGCTGGCGGGGCTGAGGCCCAGCCGCGCCAGCCCAGCTCGCGCGCGCTTGACCGCGGTGTCCGATCGTGCCACTTCGCCCGCCCGTGAGGCGGCGCAGCACCACCAAACGGACCAAGTTCATCTTCGTAACCGGCGGCGTGGTGTCGTCGCTCGGCAAGGGCTTGTGTGCCGCGTCGATGGGCGCGCTGCTCGAGAACCGCGGGCTCAACGTCGGCCTGCAAAAGCTCGACCCTTACCTCAACGTCGACCCGGGCACGATGAGCCCGACCCAGCACGGCGAGGTGTTCGTGACCGAGGACGGCGCCGAGACCGATCTCGATCTCGGCCACTACGAGCGGTTCGTGTCGCACCGGATGTCGCGGCACAGCAACTACACCTCGGGCCAGATCTACAAGTCGGTGCTCGAGAAGGAGCGCAAGGGCGACTACCTCGGGCAGACCGTGCAGGTCATCCCGCACGTCACCGATGAGATCAAGCTGGCGATCCTCAAGGCCGCCGAGGGCGTCGACCTGTTGATCTGCGAGATCGGCGGGACCGTCGGCGACATCGAGTCGCTGCCCTTCCTCGAGGCCGTCCGACAGCTCCGGTTCGAGTACGGCATCGAGAACTCGATCTTCGTCCACCTGACCTTGTTGCCGTACCTGCCCACGGCCGGCGAGATCAAGACCAAGCCGACCCAGCACTCGGTCATGAAGCTGCGCGAGATCGGCATCCAGCCCGACATCCTCGTGTGCCGGGCCGACCACCCGATCGAGCTCGACATCCGCGAGAAGATCGCCCTGTTCACCAACGTCGCGCTCGAGCGGGTCATCCCGATGCCCGACGCCGACACGATCTACCGCGTGCCGCTGATGCTCCACGACGCCCGGCTCGACGACGCCGTGTGCGACCTGCTCAACATCTGGAGCCGCGAGCCGCAGCTCGACGAGTGGCGCCGGATCGTCGACATCATCAAGCACCCCGAGCACCGGGTCCGGATCGGCGTGGTCGGCAAGTACGTCGATCTGCACGAGTCCTACAAGAGCCTGTCCGAGGCCCTCGCCCACGGCGGCCTCGCGAACAGCTCGGGCGTCAAGATCGAGTTCGTCGACGCCGAGACCATCTCGGCCCGGGGCCCGGCCGCGCTCGAAGGCCTCGACGCGATCTTGGTCCCCGGCGGCTTCGGTGAGCGGGGCAGCGCCGGCAAGATCGAGGCGATCCGCTGGGCCCGCGAGAACAAGGTCCCGTTCTTCGGCATCTGCTTGGGCATGCAGCTCGCGGTGATCGAGTACGCCCGCAACGTCGCCGGCATCGAGCAAGCCCAGAGCACCGAGTTCAACGCCGACACCGAAGAGCCCGTGATCGCCCTGATGGAGGAGCAAGAGAAGGTCACCGACATGGGCGGGACCATGCGGCTCGGCGCCTACGACTGCGAGCTAGCCCCCAACACCCTCGCCCGCCGAATCTACGGGGCCGCGAAGATCTCCGAGCGTCACCGGCACCGTTGGGAGTTCAACAACGCCTACCGCGACCGGCTCCGCGCGGCCGGCTTGGTCCTGTGCGGCCTGTCGCCCGACCACAAGCTCGTCGAGATGATCGAGCTGCCCGCGAACGAGCACCCCTACTTTATCGGGTGCCAGTTCCACCCCGAGTTCAAGAGCCGGCCGACCGCGCCGCACCCCTTGTTCACGGCCTTCGTCGGCGCTGCGCTCGATCACCAACGTTCGCGGAAGTAGGCCAGGTCGCGCAACGCGCGCGCTGCACGCCAATGTGACAGATTGTTACATTCTCGTGGCGCTACGGATTCATGCGTTACAGCCCCGAAAACGGAGCGTTACAGGTGGGCTGCGTGGAGCCTCGAGTTTGACGATTGCGTTACATTTTTGTCAGACATCCACGACGTGCTCGCCGCTCGCCTGGTCATCCAGTTCATCGTCGCGCTTGGCCAACCTCCGTCGGAGCCCGACGACGAGGTCGACGCGAGCGCCCCGATCGAGCCCCCGGCAGCCGCCGACGTCTCCCCGTTCATGCCGCCGCGCGAGCTCGAGCAGATGCGCACGCGCCAGTTCGGCAAGGCCTCGTGGATCCCGGCCGAGGGCCTGCGGGTCCAGACCGACGACGAGCGCTTCAGCCTGACCTTCCGCTTGCGCGTGCAGCTTCGCTACGAGCTGCAGCACGACGACGAGACCGGCGACATCGGCCACCTGTTCTCGGTCCGCCGCGCGCGGCTGCAGTTCAAGGGCAACGTGTTCGGCAAGCACAACAAGTACTACTTGCAGATCGCGACCTCGCCGAGCGACGTGGGCTGGACCGACGGCCGCGCGACCTTCACCCCGATCCGCAACTGGGAGATCTCGTTTGACTACCTCCGCGACCTGACCGTGACCATCGGCCAGATGAAGGTGCCCTTCAACCGCCAGCGGGTGATCTCGTCCGGCGACATCGCGCTGCCCGATCGCACGGAGGTCAACAACGAGTTCAACCTCGATCGCGACATCGGCGTGATGCTCAGCTCCAACGACATCGGCGGCCTCGGCTACCTCCGCTATCGCCTCGGCGTGTTCAACGGCGAGGGCCGCGACGCCTACCAGTTCGACCGCGGCCTGCTCTACGTCGCCCGCGTCGAGGTCGTGCCGAGCGGCGACGCGGCCCGCGACTGGGACGGCGACGAGGTCGACTGGGACCGCCAGATGCGTCCGTCGGTCTCGCTCTCGGGCTCCTACGCGTTTCACGATCGCGCCAGCCGTGAGCGCGGCAGCCTCGGCGGCGGCCCGCTCGACGGCGGCACCACCAACTTTCACCACGGCGAGGCCGACGTCATGGTCCAGGTCGCCGGGCTCACGGTCAGCAGCGAGTTCCACTACCGCAAGGGCATCCGCAGCTTCGGCGACGCCACGGTGACCGACGACATGGGCGCGCTGGTCCCCGCCCCGCAGACCCCAGCGCGCTCGGGCCTCGGCTACTTCGTCCAGGCCGGCTTCTTGGTCCCGCGGATCCCCGTCGGGCTCGTGGCGCGCTGGGGCCAGCGCTTTGGCCAAGGCGATGGGACCCAGACCAGCTTGGCCAACCGCGACGAGCTCGGCGCGGGCCTGAACTGGTACATCGCGCGGCACAGCTTGAAGCTCCAAGCGGCCTACAATCGGACCCGCGCCGATCAGTTTGATCTCGCCTCAGCGAGCTTCATCCGCCGGTCGTGGGCCGACGGCCTCGACCTGTTTCAGGTCCAGCTTCAGCTAGCGTTTTAGCTCGCGCAGGGCCTGGCTGATCTCGGCGGCGGCGTTGGGTTTGGCGGCCGCGAGCATCTTGGCGCGCATGGTCGCGAGCCGGCTGCGATCGCCGAGCAGCCCGACCAGCTCGCGGACCAGGCGATCGCCGTCGAGCTCGCGCTCGGGGACCATCAGCGCCGCGCCGGCGTCGACTAGCGACCTAGCGTTGTGGGTCTGGTGATCGTCGGTCGCGTGGGGGAACGGGACCAGCAACGCGGGGCAGCCGACCGCGGCCAGCTCCGACAACGAGGTCGCGCCGGCGCGGCACAGCACGAGGTCGCACCAGGCGTAGGGCTCGCTCATGTCCTTGATGAACGGGACCACGCGCACGCGAGGCTCGCTCAAGCCCGCCGCCGCGTAGCCCTGCTGCGTGCGCTCGACCTCGCTGGTGCCCGTCTGGTGGCAGATCTCGAGGCCCGGGAGCGCCTCGGCCAAGCCCGCGGCGGCGGCGACCATCGCGGTGTTGAGCGCGCGGGCGCCCTGGCTGCCGCCGAACACGAACAGCCGCGGCGGCTGCTGGTCACGCGCGCCCTCGGTCTTGGTCCGGGCCTGCTCGAGCCGCTCGATCAGCGCGGCGCGGATCGGGTTGCCGGCGACCACCAGCTTGCGAGCCGGGAACTGGCCGCGGTCATCGGGGAAGGTCGCGAACACCCGGCGCACGAGCTTGCCGAGGATCCGGTTGGTCACGCCGGGCACCGAGTTCTGCTCGAGGATCGCCGTGGGCCGCCGCATCAGCCACGCGGTCGCGACGATCGGCCCGCTCGCGTAGCCGCCGACGCCGACGACCACGTCGGGACCAAACCCCCGGATGATCCGCCGGCTCTGCAGCCACGCCCGTGGCAGGCGCATGAGCCCAACGAGCAGCCCCTTGATCCCGCGGCCCTTGATCCCGCTGACCTCGATCAGATCGAGGGCGTAGCCATGCTCGGGGACCGCTCGAGCCTCGATCCCGCGCTCGGTCCCGACAAAGCGGACCGCGCCGCCCTCGGCGACGATCTGCTCGGCCAGGGCGATGCCCGGAAACAGGTGCCCACCCGTGCCACCGCCAGCGATCATTACACGCAGCGGTGGCGCGGTCTCGTTGATCGAGGACATCGCCAACCTATACCGGACGTGACGATCGGGACCCAGATTCCGGCGAAAGACGCTCAAATTGGGCAGCGATCGGCCTTCGGGCTACGATCGAGCGTGCCTGTCGCCCCCGATGTCGAGTGGATCCTGGTCGCTTGTGGGTTGATCGCCCACGCTGACGATGTCCTCGAGGGCAAGGAGGTCGAGCGGCTCTTGGCCATGGTCGACGACCAGATCCCCGAGCACGACTACGCCGACTGGCTCGCGATCATTGGGGACAAGGCCAAGCTCGAGGCCCGCTACGCGAGCTTGCCCGAGCCGCCCGCGGACCAGCACCGCGCGGTGCTCGAGCAGGCCTGGGCCATGACCACGGTCAACGGCACCCGCCACACCCAAGAGCTCTTGGTCCTGGCCCGGATCGCCGAGCGGTTCGGCGTCGACCCGATGCAGCTCGAGTTTTGGCGGGCGGCCTGGACCCGCGACGAGCAGCTGTTCGCGACCTGCGTGGCCGAGCTCGCGGCCATGGTCCTCGGCGGCGGCGAGCCGCTCTACGAGGACGACCTCTCGCCGTTCTTGGATCTGCTCGAGCGCCTGCCCACGAGCGAGCAGGAGCGCGAACGCCTAGCCGAGCTCCCAGCCGCGCCCCCGACCGACGCCGCGGCCCTCGCTCGCACGCTAGCCAGCGTCCCCCGCCGCCGTCGGTTGCGCGCGTTCGAGCTGGTCGCCCCGCTGGTCCGCGCGAGCGTCTACCCCGCGCCGGCCCGCGAGCGCCTGATCGAGATCGGCGCCAGCGCGGGGCTGCTGGACATCGCCACGCTCCATCCCGCGTGACCGACGTGGCCCAGGTGAGCGCGCCGGTGTGCGGATCAGCCGAGCCCTCACGCCCGCAAATAAATCACGCAAGCCCCGCGGGTGCCCTGGAGGCACCAACGTGACTTGCGTGATTCCGGGGGCGATTCACCGCCCCCGGCGTTTCAAGCGTGCGTGCTATTTCGGCACGACCGCCCGCCGTCCGTCGCGGCGACCAGGTCCAATCAGGTTGGCCCGCCACGGACGAGGTGTACGATTCCGATGATCAGCGCGACGGCGAGGAACGCCCAAAACAGGATCTGCGCGATACCAGCCGCTCCCGCGGCCAGTCCACTAAATCCAAGTACGGCGGCGATGATCGCGATGATGAAAAAAATGAGTGCCCATGTCAGCATTTTTCTGTCCTTTCGCTTTTGCAAGCGCACACAAGGACTGCACAGATCGTACCGACGCCAAGCGCGGGCCCGCGCCGTGAGCGACGCGCCTGTGCCCTAGCAGCCCGTGGCGCAATCCCTCACGCCGCCTCGCTTGGTCTTTCCGACGAGGGCGTTGTCGCCGAAACTTGTAGTACGCCCGGTACAACTGCGTTTCGGCTCCTAGCCCTCGCCGAAA
>Ga0114946_10003372_pt1 | contig 10795 bp, 6 predicted proteins | sample WalLakDeSediment_FD_88676 | JGI IMG/M metagenome (GOLD analysis project Ga0114946, IMG submission 88676) | Lake sediment microbial communities from Walker lake, Nevada to study Microbial Dark Matter (Phase II) - Walker Lake 11/02/13 Deep Sediment | ecosystem: Environmental > Aquatic > Freshwater...
GAACTTTATTTCGCTGATATATTCACGCTGGAAATGTTTGGTTATATACCAGAACTGTCCACCGTCGGTGGTTTTTAGAATGTTTCCGGATGAATTAACAGCAAATCCGGTTTGGGGATCAAGGAAAACCATTTCGGTCATTCCTGTTGTTGGTATCCGCGGATACCTCAATTCCCATTGAGAAAAAGTAACGTTGGGAAAGGATGGTATAATTACAATTAAGAGCAAAAAAAGTATTCTATATCTCATCGCTCTATCCCCGGGTATGTGAAATGATATCCAAACTTAAAAATCAAATTAGTAATAGTAAAGTATAATAGAAGTCTTTTTTCACTTTTCAGAAAAAAAGCCCACATTTCCTTAAAAATATGGGCTAAGTTCCTTAAATTTTTAATTATGACTTTAATAGTTAAATCTTAATTACCGACAATTTTTCAATCACGAACTACACAATCCCCTCAATAATTTTTTGATAACAATTCAACAGCGTTTCTTTTATTTCCGGTTCAAGCATATTAAGCGAAGTTTTCTGCCTGACTTCGGTTATAAACTCATCGTGCCATTTTGAATTTGCTGTGACTATCACTTTGTTTTCCTGATCTTCAAACTTATCACAACTTATATCAATTACAACTTTATCCATAACTAACCAGGCGTGGGGCACATTCCATCTTTCGCCGGATACATAATCAAATTCACCGTAACCTTTTTCTTTTAAGTAATGTGCAAGAATTAATACAGCATCACTGCAGTTTCCTTTGGGAAAGTTCTTGAACGAAACGGACAGTTCTGAATTATCGCACTTGTCAATCGCCTTTCTGAAATTAAGGACAACCTTAAATAATTTATATAGTTCAAGTTCGTTCATTGGCAGTCGGGAAATTAAAATATTTTCATAATCAATTATAAATACTGGAAAATGAAGAGGCAAGGAGCAGGAGAAATTTCGATTCAAATAATCAGATACATTATGAATGTATTTAACAGCTCATCGAAGTCAAATGGCTTTTTATTATTTTTGTTGTTAAAAAATATTTTATTGGCCTCATTGCTTTACACAGCTGATCTGTTATCAAACAGAGAGATTTTTTATATTATTTATGAAGATGCAGCTTCCATTACTGCTATGTAAGTTATAATAAAAAGATTTGATTTCTTGAATCACATATAATACGCTAATTAATTTCAGAAAAGTTCTGATTAGCTATTGGCGGAAGTACATAAAGATAGCAATACCCTTTATTCTTAGTATGCAAAGTGGGGATAGCTGGACTTTTCCATTGAGATTCTTTTCTCTGAAGAACTAATCTGAAGGAAGAGCCTCTGACCCTCTGATATAATAGTAACCTACTTATATTTTGATTAAATAATTAAATCTAAGTTATTATTTTTTAAGGGTTTATACGCATTATAATAATATTTAGATTAGAAAAAACAATAAGTTGAAATACCTAAAAAAGTATGAACATCACAGAAAAATTCAGTGTTATTCGTGATTTCATTTTTTGCTAATCTCTGTAACTGACTGGTAAATGAATCCCAAAAACATTAAAGTCTAACGTAATAAGACCATCTTTTTAGTCTCACTATATTCTCCTAACTGAATCCTGTAGATATACATACCGCTCGGAAGATCTGTCGCATTATAATCTACCTCATAAAAACCTGAGGGTTTTTCTTCCTTGATTATGGTTGTGATCAATTGGCCTAAAACATTATATATTTTTAGTTCAACTGCAGAATTATGTGGCAAATCAAATTTTATTTTTGTTGATGAGTTAAAAGGGTTTGGATAATTATTATACAATCTAAAATACTCTGGATTATATGAATCATCCTTAATGTCAGTTGTTGAAAATGAAAATATTATTTTGTTTATGTTAAATCCGCTATTGACAACATGAAAAGTCAGTATGTGAACACCCTCTTCCAGATAGATATTATCGTTGAATAAATTGGTCCAGTTCTGCCAGTCACCGGTAAGTGGAACAGCTATATTTCCGGTTTTATCTATTCCGTCAACATCTATCCTGAATACTCCATTACTATTTGGTGATGCGACCCTTGAAGTCAATTTATAATAACCTGACTGGGAAACTTCTATGTAATACTTTACCCACTCGCCATTAGCGGCCCATCCCAGATTATGTCCCCCTCCTGCATCAGTTGTCGGCTGCAGATCCACTCCTTCATCCATCCTATAGTAATTTCCGTACTGATTACCCTGGTTGATAGAAGGATCTGAATCATGATATGCTATTCCCTCTCCGCCCAGATCATAGTTTTCCATTTCAATGACCCCTGGAAGCATTACAGGTCTTCCAAGATATGGAGAATGTGAATAACCCTGTCCAACAGTGATATCTACACTTTCTGAAGAGACAACTAATCCTGTATTGTCTTTTGCTTTTGCTGTGAGAGAATAAGCACCCTCGTAAACGCTCTGCCAGTTGAATGAATAAGGTTCGAGAGAGTCAATCCCAATGCGTGCATCACCCTGATAAAATTCCACATATTGAACCGGGTTTACAAATCCGCTAATGTCTGCTGAAATATTTATATCACTGCCTTCAGGGAAATTAGCATTCTGTTCAGGCGATAAAATATTGACAACCGGATTACCGGCACTTGTATCTTTATAGACCCGCACATAATCAATGTACATATATTGAGGAAAAACTGTAGTTGGATCCGGATATCCCGGCCAGTTTCCTCCGACTGCAACATTTAAAATGATAAAATGATTTTCCCTGAGTTCACTCATTGATGGAGATGTTATAGAAATTGTATAGAAAAGATTATTATCAACATACCATCTGATTGATTGTTCATTCCAGATTATTGAAAACAGGTGATAACTATCTGAAAATGTGCCTGAAGATAAACTGTAGGAACCACCCTGATAGGTATGCTGACCATTATTATCCCAGTGGGTGGTACCATATGATTTAAAATTTTCGTGACCCAGCATTTCCATAATGTCTATCTCACCGCATGCAGGCCAGCCGATAGATGAAATACTTTCCCCGAGTGTCCAGAATGCAGGCCATATTCCCTGACCGTATGGAAGCCTCATTCTCGCTTCTATCTTTCCATATTTAAAAAATCTTTTTCCCTGTGTTTTTAACCGGGCGGATGTATAGTTGCGTCCTCCGTAATTTTCCTGCATTGCCTTTATAACGAGTACTCCATTCTCAAGATATGAATTAACTGTCCGTTCGGTGTAATACTGAAGTTCATTGTTTCCCCATCCACCGCCGCCAGTCTCTCTTGTCCAGGAGGACTCATCCAGAGTGGTTCCATTGAATTCATCAGACCAGACCAGCATCCAGTCCTGTGGAAATACATTTGCGGAAGAAAATAAAAACAAAATAAAAGTAAATGCGCAAACGTACAATCTTTTCCTATCTTGTTTTTTGATTTGCCTGTCCTTCCTGAATTTATTTGGTCATTACAAAAGTATCTTCTAAGTAATCAATCATTACATTGAATTCACCGGGTTCAACTATCCGTTTATTATCTCTTCCAATGAAGGATAAATGGTCAGCTTCAATCATAAATTTCACGGTTTTTGATTCGCCGGGCAGGAGACTTATCTTTTCAAATCCCTTCAACTGCTTATTGGGTCTTGAAACAGATCCATATAGATCACATATATATAACTGAACTGTTTCTTTGCCGGCAATTGAGCCGGTATTTTTCAAATCTACAGAAATTTCAACCGATCCAGTGCTGCTTATTGTCTTATTATCCAGAACGAGATTACTGTATTCAAATTTAGTGTAACTGAGTCCGAACCCGAATGGCCATTGCGGATAATAATAGTTCACATCAAATTCTTCTATCGGTTTATAATCATATGTTGTATTACCATTCGGGAATCTGGGATAAGTAACCGGAAGTTTTCCGCTTGGATTTGCATCTCCAAAAATGATATCGGCAATCGCTTCCCCACCTTTCATACCGGGAAGAAATGCAATAATTATTGAATTCATTTCAGGCACTATTTTGTTAATTAACCTGGGTCTTCCCTGGAGCATTATAAGAATTACCGGTTTACCCACAGAAGCAATTTTTTGCGCATAATTTATTTGTGCTTCATCTAATGTTAAATCTGATATATTCCCGGGAGATTCACAATATGCAGGTTCCCCTAAACAAAGAATAACCACGTCTGCCTTCCTTGCTTCCTCCAGACTTTTATTCAAATCCTTCATATTATCAAAATCGGTACCTTGCGAATAACTCACATTTTCTTTTCCAATTTTTTTCGCTATAGCTTCAAGAACTGTAAGTTCCTCTTGCGGATATAACAATTCCTCATCTCCCTGCCAGGTTATAGTCCATCCACCATTCATAACAGAGAGCATATTTGCAGTTGGACCTGTTACAAATATTTTTTTCTTTTTAGATAGAGGAAGCAGGTTGTTTGCATTTTTTGTAAGAATGATTGACTCGGTGGCTGCAAGTAAATTTGTTTGGTTTGATTTTGGAGTTGCGAATTCACTTTTCAGCTTGTCATTTATAAAGGTATTATCAAACAAACCTAATTTAAATTTTACTGCGAGAATTCTTGAAACCGCTTCATCTATTCTTTTAACCGGAACTGAACCTTCATTTACCAGTTCAAGAAGAACATGGTAAAAACTAAAATCCATAGGAACCATACTCATATCTACACCGGCCATCACTGATAAACGTACTGCTTCTTTTGGTGAATCGGCAACACGATCGCGTTCGTAAAGTCTTATTATATCCTCCCAGTCAGATACTACAAAACCTTCGAATTTTAATTCGCCTCTTAAAACTTCAGTCAAGAGATAATGGTCAGAATGAGTAGGTATTCCATCAACTTCACCGGAATTAACCATAATAGTAGGCGAACCTGCTCTGATACCAGCTTCAAATGTAGGCAGAAAATATTCACGGAGCATTCTCTCTGATATCCATGCAGGCGTTCGATCTAGTCCGTTTAACGGAAAGCTATATCCTACAAAATGCTTAAGGCATGTTGCAAGCTTATTATGATCACCGATGTTCTCACCTTGTGCACCGCGAATGTATGCTGCACCCATTTCCGAGGCAAGATGGACATCCTCGCCAAAAGTTTCCCATAGTCTAGGCCAGAGGGGTTGTCGACCAATATCCATGACAGGATAAAAATTCCATGGGATGCCGGAAGCTTTTGTCTCAGCGGAAGTAATGGCTCCGATTTCTTTAGCAAAATCTTTATTCCAAGTAGATGCAATATTAATTGCCTGCGGAAATAGTGTAGCATTTTTTGTATAGTTGGCTCCATGTATGGCATCTATTCCATAAATCACAGGGATTCCCAGCCGGGTTTCGCTCGAGGATATATTATGGATTTCTGTGATAATACTATGCCAGTAATCAAGACTATGAGCTACATTAAATACATTAAGGATGGAACCGACATGATATTTTGTTATTGCCTCTCTTAACTTATCCAGATCCAGCTCATGCATTTGATCTTTTGTGCCTTCCATTTTAGAAACAACTTCAAGAGTAACTTGTGTCATCTGACCGACTTTTTCCTCGAGTGTCATTTTGGAAAGAAGTTCCTTTACTCTGGCGGCAGTTTCGGGATCGACTTTGAATTGATCGGATTTATCAGGTAAAAATCCAAATAAAAAAAAGGAAAGAACTACTAATAAATAATGTGAATGTTTCATTTATCATCCGCGAATTAAATGATGATTAAATTGAAAACTAAAATTTAACTGATAAAGTAAACTTTTGAATATCAGATAACCTTCCAAAATTTTGATATGCATAGTCCACTACAATTGCCACATTTCCAAGAAGTCTCTGCGTTACACCAAATCCGACGGTGAATGATTCTTCTGATTCCTGTAAAAATAACGACTTATAACCTCCTCTGATTGATACAAAGTTATTATAAGTATACTCCCCTCCAAGATTAATGCTTTCATAATTATCACTAGGATGAGTAGCATCAAGTGCGACTGTCAGTTTATGTTGTTCAGTTGAAAAAGGTACGTAGGCAACTCCCACCCTGAAGTTCAGCGGTAAAGACCAGTTATCCGTTTCAAGGTATGCTGGAATTTTGTCGTTGTTTCCTGTACTCGTTGGATCCAGATCGTGCAGAACAAGATTGGAATTACCTGTCATGGTCATTTTTGTTCCGAAGTTAGATATAGACATTGCAAGGATCATTCCGTCGAACGGGGTAACATATTGAACCCCCAAATCAATAGCGAATGCATTTGCATTCATATCCCAAATACTTTGATTAACAAATTTCGGATTAAATCCTATTGAAAAATTATCTGTCAGCCGGATTGCATAAGCTATACTAAACGCAACATCTGTAGCAGAAAAAGTTTGCCCCGTTCCGTTCGGTTGTTCTATTGTGGTTACTTTCATTTCACCAATATCTGATGCAGTAAAACTTATTCCAACACTACCTAAATCACCTAAATTATAAGATGCTGCAAAAAAATTGTATTTAATATCTGCCAGCCACATAGTGTGATCAAACATAACCTGAACACCTTCGAGTTTTGCCAAACCCGCTGGATTCCAGAACAATGCACTCGGATCATCTGCTATACCTACAAAGGCACTACCCATACCTGTAGCGCGAGCGCTCTGGCTAATTGATAAAAATGGAGCAGATGTTGTGCCTTTTTTGGAAACATCCGATTTAAATTCTTGCGGATATAGGTTAACAGATAAAGTTATAAACAAAATTATTTTGATTGTCAGTTTAGTCATTTCAATACTCCATTACTTGATTAGAGCGAATTTGCCAATATGTTCACCTACGCCAGGGGCATCTATGTGATAAATGTAAACACCATAAGCGGCATCCATTCCATCTTCTGTAACTAGATTCCAGGAAATTGTACCATCCATATAACCAGAATCCTTATTTAATGTTTTTATTAAAGCACCTGTAATTGTATAAATTCGGATTGTGCAGACTGATGGCAGATTAACAAAATCGATTTTACGTTCACCTCGCCCTGTAGAATTCAGATTTCTTCTTTCCCATGATGCAGCACCCAAATAAGGATTTGGTACAACATCTATTTTGGATAGTTGAGTCTTAGCCAATTCATTATCTACTGAAACAGGAACAGTTAAGAAAGAAAAATAATCGCCGGTCTTAAACTGTTTTGATGTTCCTATATGGAATATATCTCCGGCTACCGGCTCAACAGGAGTAGTATTCGGATTGAGCGGCGGATAATAAGATATATTCCACGCAATTCTTGAATTACCTAATGAAGGCGGCTGTTGGATAAATTCAACTATTTGGATATCGTCGCCAAGAGTAAGTGATTTGGATTGATCCGCATCCCTTATAGCTACTTTAGAATATTTTCCTTCGGTCTTATTCCATATCTTAAAGTTGATTGGAAACCTAGTATAAAAAGGCGGTGAATTGATATATGTTGTATCCTGAGGAGAATCAAAAAATCTGATTTCATAGTTTGCTGGCCACGGAACTCCCCTGGACGAAAAATCCGGAGTTACAAATACTGCCAGGTTGCTTGTTCCAACCAACCAGTTGGTCAAACTATCAATAACAGCAATTGAAGTATCGTTTATTACCGTGGCGACCATACCATCAAATGGCGGACTGAATCTATCCGATCCGATTGCGGAAGAATCAATAGTCAGCGGAAGTGTATCTATTACACCCTTGTATTCTCTGACAATCTGATAGGAAACTGTATTGTATTTCGGATACGTCTCTGTCGAATTAAATATAATGTTATATTTTGCACCGTCAAGAATTTGATTTGGGTTCAGTATATTCGGAATCATAGAACCCGTCCCGATACCTTCAGTCACAGATTTTAAATCACCTTTGATTTGCGGAGGAACATATCCGGCTACAGGTGCGTTTGGAGTAACTACAGCGCAATTTATATCAATAAACTGTACTGTACCCGCAAAATCCTCCGTTATGATTTTTGTACATTCTGAAGGTTGAAGTCCGGTAGTTCCGAACTCCGGATCACCCTGGTCGTAAGAAACAACAGCATAGTAATAACGCTGACCATTTTGAACATCATTATCAATATAAGAATAGCGTAATCCGGAATCATTTCCTCTCCAGAAATGAGCTCCGTTGATACCAACAGGATCGGGGCCTTTTATTCCATTCTTTAAATCAAATTGTGCAATAGGTTTCCAATACTTTGGTGAACCTTTTGAATCAGTTATAATTTTAATATCATTAAATTCCGGCTCTTTACTTCTATAAATCAAATATCCCTCAAAATCTTTTTTGTATCCCTGTGTCGGATCACCATTCTCATATCCTAGAAAGGGATCACGGGATTCTTCAGCAATTCTGTCCCAGTACAGAAATACTTTTTCGTCGCCTGGAACTGCAGTAAGGGTAGGTTTTAATGGTGGTTTTGAAAAATTATAATTCGCATTATAAATCTGCTGCACAGTTTCTTTGTTGAAAATTAAATCGTCCAGGTTTTCTCCAAAAAGTAAAGCCATTGAAAATCTTTCTCTTAAACCTTGCTTTAAGGGAAATGGACCTGATGCAAAAACCATACTGATATTTGCTCTTTGCAGAGATGTATCAAAAGTCCCGGCAACCATTTTCAGCCACATTGATTCATCGTCTTTTGGCCATCCGCCTCCGGCTCCACCTTCACCAAGTCTATATATGGAAACGGCTGTTAAACCAATTTGATCAGATTCGTCTTTATCAGTTTTATCAAAATTTGGTTCTCCATCTGTAGGTACACCATCTCCTTCACCTTCATCAGGTCCAGTATATCCGGGATCAAGAGGACCGATACCATCTCTACCAACATCATCATTTAATGGTTCATTTTCATCAGCATCCCAAATACCATTTCCATTAAGATCAGTAAAACCAACCCAATCGCCATCATTATCAATTCCATCATCCCTTCTCTCATCAATCATTCCATCATCATCATTGTCTATTCCATCATAACCATTACCCGGACTTTCAAGGTACGCATAGCCGTAATACCCCGTTTGCCAACCGTTTGGAGATCCTAACCCATCATCATCAAAACAATATGCAAGATCCATCTTCTTATCAAATGATGCCATATCGTCACCAGAATCATCTGTTCCGCCAACTCCGCAATCTGTATAGAAGCCAAAAACAGTTGTTGGATAATCAAAATCTGAAATGTTCACAATATCATAATGCCAGAAGATAATATCTTCAGCAAGAACGTGAGACCATTGGAAACCGCGAACCTCAACCCGCAATCCTAATCCGCCTCTGTCCAGATCTGAAGCTATTGGAAAATAACTGAACGGTGCCCTTGTAAATTCTTTATCCTTGGAATCATCCATCACAAAGAAAGTTTCAAAATCAGAATTTTGAACCCCTTTACCAAAATAACCATACCAGAAGCCATCCCATTCTGTTGTTATATCTAATGCGGCTGGCCAGTTCTGAGGCCAGGAAGTCGGGTCAGTATTTATTGCTGGTTTTGTTGATTGCGGGTTTGTATAACCAGGGACAGGTTCTAATCCCCAAATTGCACCTGTTACTGGATCCCTATCCATCCATTCCCTGTATGAAGTTTGTAGAGGATGAATCAGCTGATTATTTCCAGGGGCTCTGACCTCAGAGGCAATCAATACACACACACCATCTAAATATGACTGACCTGTTCCTTTTGGCCATTCACCTGATGGTTGAAAGGGCCACTGACCAACTTCACCATTATTATAAAAAAGTGTTCTAACCTGATTACCATCCATAATTCCTTCACGTCTGTATTGAATATCACCTTTTGGTTCATCACGATACTTCTGAACACTGGGGGTTATCTGAGCAAATGAAAAATCTACTACTGCCAGTGCTATGAAAGAAATTAAAATTAAGATTTTCTTAAACATTATTATCTCCGTAAAAAATCTCTAAAATCCAAAACCAAAGCCGAACCTGATTTCCCTGGGTGCAGAATACATGCCCGGATTATTTACGTATTGTTCAATTGTATTAAGGCCGATAACCTCACCTGCAAATTGGGTGTTCAAATCTGCATTAGCCCTGCCGGTAGTAGCATATACGCCATATTCATTTTTAATATCAAGGATGTTATAAACCCAAAGGTAAGTGTTAAGATATATTCCGGCAATATTAAATACTTTCTCGGCTCTTAAATCCAGATTGAATGTTTGCGGTCTTATACCACCGTTCTCAAACCTTACACCTTTTGAGATTCTGATATCTTCGGTATATGGCCAGCCTGATCCGTATTGAAATATAAATCCTAATGTCCAGTCACCGGGATTACCAACATTCAACGTCATATTCAGCGTATGTCTCTGATCCCAATCCAATGGAACAACCGTTTTAGTTTCTTCAATTGGAGGATTTGTCTGGTTAAAATTATATACGGCGTAAGGGTCTGAAGCATTACCTTCGGCAATTTGATATGTATAATCAATTTTTGCGCTGAAATAATTCGCAAAACGTTTATCAAGAGTAACTATAAAGCCCCTTACGTTTGCATAGTCACGATTAATAAATCGGGCATATTTAAATCCTTCGTAGGTATTTATTATTTCCATTCCCAGCCAGTTTCTTATATCTCTGTAATACAATGTGAGATTCAGGGCCAGATTATCAAATAAAACCTGCTGCAGACCTATTTCATACATAACTGTTTTTTCTGCATCCAGATCTGGATTACCGGTGATTGAACTCAAACTTGCACCTGGCGTTACTATAAATTCCGGGTTCGTATATAAATTTTCAAAATTAGGAATCTTAAAAAAGTGACCA
>Ga0114946_10003373_pt1 | contig 10794 bp, 5 predicted proteins | sample WalLakDeSediment_FD_88676 | JGI IMG/M metagenome (GOLD analysis project Ga0114946, IMG submission 88676) | Lake sediment microbial communities from Walker lake, Nevada to study Microbial Dark Matter (Phase II) - Walker Lake 11/02/13 Deep Sediment | ecosystem: Environmental > Aquatic > Freshwater...
CTGCCACTGGGTTCAGAACCAATCGCAGGTCTTTCTTGCGAACGACCGAGAGCGACGATTTCAAAATCTGCTCAGCCGCATAATTCAGCGACCGCTTGATATCTTGCCGCGCGGTCGTCGAGGCGGCCCAGTTGCCAGTGTTGCCGGTGATCGAACCGACGGCGATCCGATGATCGGCTTCCCAGTTCCCGTTCGTCCCGAGTACCGCGTGAACGCGATTGACTCGACCGGTCATCGCCTGCTGAGCCTTGATCGCTTGGTGCGACTTGGCAATGTCCCACGTCGCCTGCTCGCTGGCCTTGAAACCGAGCTTGTAAGCGAAGTTGAATCGACCGGTCCGATAGTCCAAGAAGTTGAACAACTCGGTCCCGTCGTTGTTTTGCGGGCGATCCGCTCCGTCGGCCCAAACAAACTCGCTCAAATCCGCGTCGAGGATTCGTCCCGCTTCTTCGGTGGTGATCCGGAGGTAGCGGCCCTGGTCTTGCTCGACGGGCTTGATCTGAATGTAATCGTTCAGCGGAAAGTCAGTGACGTTTCGCGAAAAACCAACTACCAAGCTGCCGGTCGCCTGGTGGTTGGGAATGTAGGTGTTACTTCCACCTGGTAGGACGGGCGTGCCAGCCATTTGTTAGACTCCGGGTAACTCGGTTGAGTTGGCCCGGGTCTCGGTGCCGACGATAGAACGAAAACTAAAGGTCAGTAAGGTTATGCCGGCAATCGGCCAACCGTCACGATGCACTTGCACTTCTGGCCGACGGTCGCGCCAGCCTTGGCGATCGCCGAATAGACGTTGGTAGCAACGGCGGGAACTGCTCGGCCCGTCGAATCTGGCTTGAGCTTCTGGCCAGCGGTGATCGTGTCGCCGGCGATGATTTCGCAGGTCCACGTATCGGTATAAACCATGATCGCTTCGCCTTCTTTGGCGGTTAGCGGTGTGACGCCGGTTACCGGGGCTTCGCGGGTGCCCTCGTGAGAGACTCCGATCGCTTCGTCGCCAGTGTCGCAAATAACGACTCCATGATCGCCCGATTGCTTAACGAACAAGCTCGGGCCGATGTCGCCTTTGGCGATGAAATTGGGTGCCTGTGCGGGCATTGGATTGACCTCTAAAAACGAACGTTAAACAATTGGACGTTGACGATAAACGGCTTTCGCCGCGTGAATTACTTCTTGACTTTTTCGCGGGCCGCGGCCCACGCTTCGGCTTCACTGATCGGCTTGCCGTTGCCGATCGAAGCGGTGTAAATCTCGACCATCGCATCGGTCAGGGCGGCTTCGTATTGAGCCTGCTCGACCGTCTGAGACGCAACCGAATCTGGCATTTCGCCACCGGGGACCATCGCCGTCGACGTCGTAATCCCGGGAGCTTTTGCGGCGTAGGTCTCGACGATTTCGAGGTGATCTTCAAACTCATCATCGCTCATCGTGCTGCCAGCGGAATACAAGGTTCGCCCTTGCAATTCCGAAGCGTCGACCATGTGCGGATATTGGCTTGCGAGTTCGCTGATTCGCATTTTACGCGTCGCGTCGGCTTCACGCATTTTCAATCCCGCGACCATGCGACGCAGGGCGGCAAGTTCTTCGAGAGTCTTGCCGTGAGATTCTGCCAAAGCGGCATATTGTTCGGTCATGTCATCCTCGGGGATTTCGCGGTCAAGGTCGCCATCGTCGGCGCTGAAACGATTGGCCATCGCCTGCCCCGCCATCATTCCCGCACCGGCGGCAAGCATTGGGGCGACGTATGGTTCTTTTGTTGGCGGCGGTGGGCTGCCAGGGGAAGGCGGGCCGGCTGCGGGTGCGGCTGGTGGCATTTGTCCGCCCATCGGGTCCGCTCCGGGCTGTCCACCGTTTGGATCGCCGCCCGGCATCTGCCCGCCCTGCTGCATCATCTGTTCGATGAACTTCATTTGGGGCGTCGACAATAGAGCCGTGATAATTTGGTTCAAATCTTCGGGGGCCAGTGCCATCGATCCGCTCTCCGGGTTATCGTCTGATTGATAGCTCGACTCCGCGCCGAACCGTTGTTTCTTCGCACCAAACCCGCCCCCTGGCAGATAAGTATTCGATCCGCCGGGCATCGCCGCTTCGCCTTCGTATCGATCGGTGTCGGCATAAACCGCATCGGCTTGGTATCGCTCGACGATTCCAGAATCGCCCGGCTCGTACTGGACGGGGAGCGGCAATCGCGGAGCTTCAGATAAAGCGGCGATCGGGTCGATGTATGAGCGTCCGTTCGCGCGAAGCGTCAACACTTCGACCGATCGCCGTGGTCGGTCACGAAACGTCGCCGCTTCGTCTTTCCGTCGATGTTCGTCGGCAAACAATGCAAACTTAGGGGCGACTCTGCCGACCATGCCGATCCGGTACGGGCCGGCGAATCCGATCGTCCGCGGTGGTAGTGGGTCGCGTTCGCCGTTCGGTTTGGTGTGCTTGTCGACGATCGCCGAATAAGCGTCGGTGTCGGCGATCCTCGCGTTATTCTCGCGGACGATCGCTTTAATCCGGTTGATATCGTTCTTGCGGACCTGGGGGCCGTCCGGTCCCTGCACTTCCGTTTCGTGTTCGAACCATAAACACATATCCCGCTTATGTTCAAACTGATCAGGCGGGAAAAACTGCTCGGCCCGTTCGCGTTCGGGGTCGCCGAAATAGCGATCGATCGCCATCCACACTTCACGATTGCGAGCATTGGGATCGGGCAGTTCGGCGATCATCGTTTGATGAGCGCGGACCGCGTAGTCCTCTCGCGTTTCGTTCGGTAGTGGAGTTGGGCAGGGCAAGCGTTTAATCCAGAAACGAAAAAAGCCCGATCGGTTTTATTCGATCGGGCTTCGGGTCTCGATAGCCGGTAGTTTTGGTTTTCAGCCTCGCGGCTGTGCGACGAAATTAGTACACGTTTCGGTTCCGATCTTTGCCGTTCGAACGATTCCGTTTTGAACCGTCACTGTCAACGAAGTCGAAAAAAAGTCTGATCGCTTTAGCTGATTCAAAACCTCGTCGACGATCTGCTGTGCGGCGGTCTTAACGTGTTCGACGTTGGACCGCTCTTTATCTTGGATCATCGATTAGATTTCCGTTCGGCTAAAATCACTATCCGGTTTGATTGTGCAGTTTTTTTTCACAAAGTCAACTACGAACGCCGGCGAGCGTCAAATAGTTGCGTCTGAACGCATTGGCAAAGGTCGCCGCGTATCGCTCGATCGCTGCCAGGGGAGAAGCGGAAAACGGGGCGTCCTCGAGTTCATCGTCGACCGGTTCGCTGTCCGTTTCTTGTGCATCCCATTCCGACGGCAATCCTGAGTAGTCGATTCCGGCCATGCCCCAAGCCGCGTTGATAACCTCGGGATCGCTCTTTTTCGGCGCGGGCGGAAAACCTTCTTTCAGTCGTGCGAATAGCATGTATTCTTCGTCGGTCGACGATTGAGATTCACCTGGCCGCGCGGTCAATAGTTGGCGGTGATGTTTCTGAGCGTAGTCCACCATTTCATCGAACCCGGGAATATTTGAGGTGTCGCGTCGACGTTTTAGGCTTGATAAGAATCCCGATAGCTTCGTGCCCGTGTAACCAAACTGAGCGAGCGTTTCCCGCATCGCGTCGGCATCTTCGCGGAGGCGGCTGCTGATTTCGCCGTGGGCCTCGTTCACGAATTGCTTAAAGTATGCGACGTCTTTTTTACGATCGCCGACCGCTTGCACGATCGCTTTATCTTCGTCGCTGACCGGGACAAACTTTTCAGGGTCGGTCGCTTTCGCTTTCTCGCGTTGCTTGCGAGCTTTCACCTTCGAAGTGTCGACGTATCCATCCTTGACGACGCCCTCGATGAAAATAACGTCGCCGGCTTCGGTTGTGACGAATCGACCGCGGTCGCCCTTGTTGCCGATGACGGTTTTCGGTTCTTTCTTTTTGTCCGACTTCGGCTTCGCGACGCGATATTGCTCGATCATCGCCGCTTCGAATTGGGCCATGAACATATCTGAGTTAGCCGATTCTCTTTGTTTTTCTTCGTTTGTTTTTCGTTGCGTATTTACAAGCTCTCTTGCAAACTTCGCAAAATGAATATGACCGGGTTCGCGATTCGATTCTGCCATTCTTTCAAAATGCTGAGCGGTCAACCTGACGGCTTCGTCCATGTTTCCAGTAAACTGAACTTTCTCGATGATCATTTTTGCCGCAGTTTTCGCAGTTCCACTTGGGTTCGAAAGGTAGCTTGCGACACTTTTTGAAGCCTGGTTCACTAATGTTTCAGCTCTGCCGATAGCTTCATGCACTCCCTTTTTCTTCGCTTGCTGCCAATTTTTTATACCGGCATCGATCGCGAATTGTGGCAATTCACCCTGGCCGCTCGGTTCGTCAATCAAGCTTCTCTGCCCTGGAAGCGATTTCCGACTGTCCGCAAACTTCTGTTGTTCATCGTCGATCTGTTCAAGCAAGCTGGCCGCTGCGGGTGCGCTGTCTCGCTTCGCGGCTCGCTGATCGGCTTTCGACGGGCGTGCCATATTGAATAGCGATTTTTGACCGGTGTTTAGGTCATCGCCACCGAATAGCGACGTCTGCTGACCGGGGATCGTCGGCGGTTCGTAGGCGGGGGCGGCGGACTGCGGCGCGGGCGTATGGTCGGCGGGTTTCGTGGCCGACTTCTCTTGGCTGCGCCTTTTGTTTATGAGTTCCGATCCCTGTTGAATCAGTTCCGAGTGTTCTTTGTTTAACGGGCGAAGCTTTGCCGCGATGTTGTCAAGCTTCTTTCTTATCGATAGCTGCTGCTTGTGCATCGCTTTGATTTCGCTTTCATCAGCCCGCCAGCTAATGTTTGCCAAATCTTCGCCGATCTTGTCTTGTTGCCGCCTTAACTCGACTTCCTGCTGGACCATTGGATTCGTGATGTTTGCGATTTCATCCATGCGAGAGTTAATTTGCTTCAACTTGTCTTGCGGGCTTTCGCTGCCAGATGAAGGGGCGTCGGGGTTCTCCCATTTTTCGACCGAGTTGATATCGGTTCTGTGATCCGGGTTTCTGGATTTTGAAGAATCGTCAATCGCGAACGCGACTCCGCTGTCTTGGTTGACCTGTGGTTTTCCGTCGACAATTGGGTGCGCGACAATCGTACCGAACCGCGATTTGTGGACCTGCCATTCTTGGCCCTTCGAATCGGTAAATCGGCCTTTCGCTTTCAGGCTTGCGATATCATCGGACGACGCGGACGGTTTCGCCTTCTCCCTGGAAGCTTCTTTCTTCGCGTCGCCGCCCCCGCCCTTCCCAATCTCGCCGATCTTCTGCCCGTTGAACTTCCCGCCCATGCCGGCCTGGATCGTTCCGTCCTTCTTGTCGATCATCACCGGCTGGCCCTTGCCCTTGTCGGCGTTGACGGTAATCCATTCAAACTCCTGCTGGCCCTTCTGCGACTTCTTGCGGGCTGCGTACTGATCGACCGTCAAACCGAGTTCATCGGCGATCATACGGTCCGCGATCATGTCGACGAGTGCGGCGCGGTCCGCTGCGGAATATTTGACGCGATCTTTGACGTTCAATTTCTGCTCCCGGTAGGTGTCAAATAGTTTTTCGAACGCTGGCGACATTTGATCGACTTCCGCATCGGTCGGCCACAATCCGCCCATTTTGTAAGCTTTGGTTTCAATCCCGGCGAGGTATGTGTTTTTACGGTCGCTCTTTTCAAGCTTTCGCTGGACGAACCGTTCAAACGTGCGAGCAAACATCTCGGGCCTGCTTTCCCAATATTGCCGCCCACCTGCTCCGCTTTTCGATATCGCTCCGGTTTTAACCCCTTCGCTTATGACATCGCTTAAACGGGAATTGTACCCGCTTTTGTCCCACGACTTCCGTAGTTCGTCCATCGCTTTCCAAACGGGATCGCCGGTTCGGTCGTCGACCTTTTGGGTCCATTTGTCGCCAACCCTTACGCTGGAATATGTGACACCTCCCGCGTCGTCCGATTGAAAACTTACCGCTGCTTTTCCGCGGCTGTCGGTCATTCCGTCATTCCGTCCGCCGCCCATTTCGTGATCGAATGCGTGTGCCCATTCGTGGGCAAGCGAACCGACGCCCTTCTTTCGGGTCAGGTTGATAACCTTCGTTCCCGGTTCGTAATGGGCGAGTGCGGACCCAACTCCCCTGGCCCCCATTGCCAATCCGAGTTTGCCGCCTAAACCAATAGCGTCGACCGGTATGCCCATGACGTCGGCTAGATCGAGCATTGCCGATGCTGACATTTTGGCGTGATGTTCCCGCTCCGCATCGGTGACAGAATTGCCAAACTGAACGCCCCGCAAACCTACCTTGTCGACAAGATAGTTTAGTGATTCTTTTGCGGTATTCGCATCGATCTTCGGACCGCCCTTTCGTTCTGCGATTCCAACATACAAATCGGCTGGGTTAAACCGCTTCGGTTTTTGGTCGCCCTTCTTGCCTAAAATCTGGTTGAGTGATTTTCCTTCCATCGCCTGCATTACCGCTTCGGAAAGCTTTTCTTGAGTTGAAAAATCGCTGTCGCCTTTGATTTCCTTTTGAAACTCTTTGATCTTGCTGGCGATTGAATTGCGACTGTACGGCATGAGCTGATTAGAAAGTTTAATAAGCGCATTGGCTGTGTTATTAAACCTGTTTGCATAATCACCGCTTCTTAGTCGATCAATCTCTTTCGAAACGGCGTTCTTGAGCGATCGAGAAGCGGTATCGATATCATCTTCACCGCTGGCGGCGATCTGCTCTGCTGCTGTTTTGATGTTCCGATACGCGTCAACAAAATCTGACCGATCTTTCTTGGCTTCTTCGGCATTCGTTCGCCTACGACCGTATCCTGGAACCGAGGGGAAGCCCTTTAGTCCCTGGTGCATCAAAAGCGATATTAGCGGATTATCCTCTGCGTGTGCTGATAGTTCGTGAGGCTCATTTTTTAGAAGGTTATCACGCGTGACCAATTCTTCGGCGGTTCCGTTGTTTTCCGCATCTTCGAGCGATCGCCATTGGTTCCGCTTGTGCCGCGCCGAACCCTTCAAATCTTCGCCGGCGTTGCCGATCGCTGACGCGCGGGCGAATGCGTAATCTTCATCGAGTTTCTTTTGGCGACTCTCTGCGTTTTCGCGTGGCGTCTTTGTGTCGTCATAATCCGGAACGTCGTCGCCCTTATCGTCATCTGCGGGCGGTTCCGCTTTCGGTTTCTCCCCGTCTTTCAATTCGGGTTCGGCGGGTGGTTCCGGTTCGGTTGCCGGTTCCGGTTCGGCGACCGGTTCTTCGTTCTTTTTGTCGTCCTCGGCTTTCTTCGCCGCTTCCTGGTCCCTGGCTACTTGTGCCCAGTATTCACGCAATCGCTTTCGTCGTTCTTCCGGTGTTTCCTCTTTCGGATTGTCCGACTCGGTTTTTTCGCTTCGCGTATCTTTCTCGGCAAACTTACCTTCGGGGTCTCGCTTGACTTTGGTTTCGTCCCAGTCGAAACGTTGCTGCCGCGCGGACGTCCGCAAAGGTGCATCGGTCCCGAGTCCGTCGCCGAACAGTGACATTTGCCCCGGCGAGTTCTTCGCTCTCCTGGCAGCGTACTGCTCGGTAGTCAGTCCCAATTCAGTAGTGATCAGGCGATCGGCGATCATGTCGATCTGTGCCGCGGAATATTTGTTGGCCATCTGATTGTCGCGGCTGGCGGCTTTTTTTGGCTTGGGGATTGCGACGTAATCTTTATCGAATCCCAATTCGTCGGAATACGGACCTACACCTGCGTAATCGCCTCGATCTTTCAAAATCGATTCGTACCACTGAATTTCCGATTCAATTCCTGAGATGAAATCTTTAAGCTGCTTTTCATTGCCTTCGCCCCTTTGGATTTTTCGCTCGTAATGCCGCAATAGGCTGCTTTGATAGCCGATTGCCCGATGTAGGTTTCGACTGCGAGCGTTCAGGGGGTCGCCTGCAACGTCGCTAGCATTGTCTGCCGACTCCCGCTCTGTTTTTTCTTGATCGCTTAGGTAGTTGTCGGGGTGTGAGATTTCTTTGGCTAGTTTTTTTGCTTTCTCCATTGCGTCGTCACTACGCTTTACGGTTCTCGCTCCGCCAAACTTTTCGCCGTTCGGTTTGTATGCTTGAACGTGATATCCATGAATTGAGGGAGTGACCTTTGCGACGATACCCTCTGGTCCGGTGTGTTCGTGCAAAACTTCCGGTCCCGTCGGTTTTGCTGGGGTGGATTTGCTGTCCGGGTTCAATTCTTTGAATCGATTCTGCGCTCGCTCTCGTGCGGTTGGTTCTTTTCCGCTCTCGGCTTTCCTACTCGCCAGTTGCCATTTCCCGCCCTTCGTTTGCATGATTGCGTATTCGCGATCCTCGATGCCCTTCATTCCGATCGCGATCTTCGATTGAACGATTTCGCTCGCAAGCCCCGCGTGAAGTCGATCAAACGTCCCGTCGTCCCCGCCGCCGATATCGTCTTGCGTGATTACGTGAGCGCCATGCTCATTCTTCGTGATCGCTTTAGCGCCCGCGCCGCCCGCCGACGTCGCAAACTTCCCGTCGTCGTCGCGTTTCACCTTCGATTCGTCCCAGTCGAGCCGCTGTTGTCTCGCCGACGTCCGTAGTGGCGTATCCCCGCCCAATCCGTCGCCGAATAACGACATCTGGCCGGGCGAGTTCTTCGCACGACGGGCCGCGTATTCTTCGATCGTGATGCCCATCTCGGCGGCGACCAGACGGTCGACAACGATATCCATCTGCGATTGAGCGGCGTATTGCATCGTGTTTGCTGCCAGGGTGGAAGTGTTGGCGCGGTACCGATCATCGTCGCGGACCGGTTCGAATAAGTCGCTCGGTTTTAGCTTCGCGGCGAGTTCTCGCGGAATGAGGTTGTTGTGCCGAACGAACGAACGAAGATTGACGCCCTGCTGATCGCCGACCGCGATCAGTTTGGAAAGGTTGCCCATCACCCGATTCAATTCGTTTTTGTCGACTTGCCGATCGAATGCCGCTTTCATCACGCCTTTAGGATCGCCGCCTCGTGCCCCGTGTTTCGCCCACGCGACCGGGTTCAATAACGTGCTGATCTCCCCTTGCCAGTTCAAGAGCGATTGCCGCATCGGGATCGGCAATTTCGAGATGTGGTGCGGGTGGTCTTTCGGGTTCGGCGCGGTCGGCTGCGGTTGCTGCTGCTGTTGTTCAAACTTCCGGATATTCGCGATGATCGATTCGGCGAACGATTGCACAAACGGCGATTCGTACCGAGGTTCGTTTTCCGCGGTGGCGTCGCTTTGCGGTTGCTCCGCCGGGCCGTCGGTCGATTGCTGTTGCTGCATCGGCAATCGACCTTCTAAGTCGATGCCCACGCCGCCGCCCTCGTGTTTCATCGTTTTTTTCGGGATCGATTCTGGGCGGTTCCTGACCGGAGGTTTCGCGTCGCCGCCGTCGATCGATTTTCCGGTCTGCCCGATCTGACCGTCTTGCGTCAAGAATATTTGAGCGCCGCCATCGGTCGTAACATACCGACCGCGATCGCCGTGTTTGCCGGTCGTTAGTTCGCTTTTCGCTTCCAGGGGAGAAGGCATATCAAATCTCGATCGCTGCGGAAATTAAAGTAGACGGGCCATCGCCGGTCGTGATTCGCATTTTGTAGATCGTCCCGTTCGGGCGACGAATCGAAAGGTCGTAATCCCGCTCCCGGAACAATATCAGCGTTACAAGTCCGTCTGCGTCGCTGGTCGATTCTTCGACGATATTGATACCGACTGTTTCGCCCACGACGGTTGACCCCTTTTTGGTCAACCGAGCATTGGCCGCGATCCCGGCGAGAGATACATTTCCCTGGGAGCTGATTCGGAAAGTCAGGGCGGTAGTATCTGCGGACACATCTACGATCGGAATTTCATTCAACGCAATCTCTGTCGTCCCATCCCCTGCCACCACAATCGTACCCGTCGCACCGCTATAACCGCTGACCCTGACGACATAGTTATACGTCCCCGCCGCCGTTGCGAATGTCGCTTCGCCGTCGCCGTCCGTTTCTTTTGTCTCGGTTTCGCTGTCGGTATAAAGCCGCACCCTGGCTAGCGGAATCGGCAGGCTCGTTGCCGCGTCGATAACCACAATCGTCCGCGTGAAATTGCCAACCAGACCTGGCTGAGTCGTATAAATCACATTGCTCGGCATCCCTAGAATCTCAACGCCAGCCGTCGCAGTAACCGGTGCGAACGACAACTCATAACCGTTCGTCTCCGCTTGCGTTAGCTGCCAAATGTACTCGCCTGTCGTGCCGACCTCAGTAGGGTTAGTGTCGTTTAACGGCAGATATGGCCCGCCGTCGATCGATAACGTCACGCTTGCGAATGCTGCTTGGCCGCTAACACGTCCGTTTGCGTCGAACTTGATAGCGTGAAACTGCTGGCCGGGTCGGTTAAATAACATGATTATGCAATCGTAAGAACGCCTGCTGCACCGTCAAAATCAATCAACAACGATTCGCCGCTTGCCAGCGTCAGGTCGCTGCCGTAGTCGTACCAACCGATCAGTTCATCGTTGGTTGCGGTGTCGTTGTAAAGCACCACATAGCGAAACGCTTCGACCGATCCGCCTGATGCGGTTAGCGTCAAGTCGGCAAGCGTCAGCTTGTACGTGCCGGATGTTTGTGCCGATGCCGTGGTCGTGACGTTGCGAGACGACAGATTCGTGTACGCAATCTCCGTCAGGTTGCTGCGTTGCGTGTTGGTCGCAACTGGTGCGTTTGCCGCCGCTGTCAACGCGATGACGATTTGATCCGATCCAAGGTTATGCACCTTTTCGGCGAGGGCTTCGACGAATGAATTAAA
>Ga0114946_10003374_pt1 | contig 10793 bp, 8 predicted proteins | sample WalLakDeSediment_FD_88676 | JGI IMG/M metagenome (GOLD analysis project Ga0114946, IMG submission 88676) | Lake sediment microbial communities from Walker lake, Nevada to study Microbial Dark Matter (Phase II) - Walker Lake 11/02/13 Deep Sediment | ecosystem: Environmental > Aquatic > Freshwater...
AGACGGCCGCCCTCAGCGCTGGTGATGACGGTCGGCTCACCCCCTTCCATCACCGCGGCCACCGAGTTCGTCGTGCCCAAATCAATGCCGATAATTCTGCCCATAACCAGTCTAATCTCCTAAGGTGTGGATCGCAGATGTCGCCGATTTTCACAGATTGGAAGAGAAAATCTGCGTTAATCTGCGGACTCTTACTGCGCTACGTTGACCAAAGACGGCCGTATTACCCGGTCGCCCATTTTGTAACCCACCTGTAACTCCTGGGTCACGATGCCACTGTCATACTCGTTAGAGGGCTGCATGGCCAGCGCCTCATGAAAATTGGGATCAAAAGGTTCGCCAACAGCGGCAATCGGGGCCACGTTCATCCCCTCTAACATCTGCTGCAATTTACGCCGCACCAGCTGAATACCGTCAAACCAGCCATCGGTGGCGATAGTCGGTGGCACTGCCTGCAGGGCGCGATCATAATCGTCCAAAACCGGCAGCAATTTGCGGGCAATATCGGCCGCAGCATTCAAATATGCCTCCGACCGTTCCCGTTCCAGGCGTTTACGCGCATTAGCAAATTCGGCGCGGGCCCGCTGCCAGCCATCCAGATACTCAGCCGCCTGCGCTTCGGCCACAGCCAGCCTTTCTTCCAAACTCAGTGCCGCTTGCTCAACATCCCCTTCTTCACGTTGTTCAATGTTCGCTGTTTCTTCCATATCTAATCCTTCAGTACTGGACTACAAAAGTCTACGAGACTTTTGTGGTCTCCTGGATTTAACCCTCTGGTTCCGCAAACTGTGGTAAATCCATGTAATAATCGTATACAAAGCCGCTCATCAGGCTGGCCACATAGCGCACGGCCGAAATGTTACGGCCGTACGGCATGCGTGTGGGACCAACCACAGCCACCACACCGGCTAACTGCTGCTCCAGCCCGTAGCGGGAGACAATGATGGCGCAATCTTTGAGCTCTTCCCAACGGCCTTCGCCGCCAATGACCACCTGCACGCCCGACACTTCCGGCGTCAATGTTTCCATCAGCACGGATGAGAGCAGCGAACGCTCTTCCAGGACACGGACAGCCTGGCGCGCTCCCTCATCGTCGACAATGTTGGCCAGCCCGTCCCGGTGGAAGTCGCTGATTGTGCGGCCGTCGGCGCGGCGGATAATATCCAGGGTCAAGCGAGCCACTTCTTCTTCTAGCCGGTCATCAAGCTGGCTCAGACGGGCAGCAATATCGCTCTGGGTGAGACCCTCAAACAGGCTGTTCAGCCGGTCGGTAACCGCACTGAGGCGGCTCTGCGGCAAGGGCTCGGCCAGGGTCAGCATCTGCTGTTTGACTTCACCGCCAAAGAGAACCAGCACCAGCAGCGCCAGCCGGCCCTGGGTAGAGATAAGCTGTAAGTGACGAAAACGATTTTGCAGCGGCCGGGGCGCAGTGACAATGCTGGCTCCCTGTGAGGCCCGGGCCAGAACGGCCGCTGACAGACGCATCCATTGATCCAGATCTAGCCGCGCCTGGTGGAACTGATGACGGATCATCTGCCGCTGGTCCAGAGGCAGCTCAAACTCACCAACCAGCCGCTGCACAAAATAGCGATAACCGGCTTCGGTGGGGATGCGACCGGCCGAGGTATGCAGCTGCACCATATAGCCAGCCTCGTCCAGCGCCGCCAATTCATGCCGCACCGTGGCCGGGCTAAGGTCCAGATCAAACCGCTCGACCAACGTTTTCGAGGCCACGGGCAGACCGGTCTCAATGTGGGTGCGCACCGCCAGCCCTAAGATCGTTTGCTGTCGTTCGGTTAATGTTCTCATTATCTATCTAACACGGAACTAGAGGCGAAACGGGCTTGAGAAGCACGCAGCGCCTCTAGTGAAATTCGGCGTTCCGGCGGTTAGCAATCGTTGCAATAGAGCGCTAAAAAATCCTGGGGCAATGGTATCATGCCCCAGGAGTAGCGTCAAATTAGAAGCGTGTTAGATCAGGAACGTTTAACGCGGGCAAAAATCTGCCAAAGGGTGCGCAGCAAGATCTTGATATCCAACAACAGCGACCAGTTTTCAGTGTACCATATGTCAAACTTGGTGCGCTCCATAATCGAGGTGTCGCCGCGCATGCCGTTAACCTGCGCCCAGCCGGTCATGCCCGCCTTTTCCCGGTGGCGTTCCATGTAGCGGGGCACGCTTTCCCGGAAACGCTCCACGTAATAGGGCTGCTCCGGTCGCGGGCCGACCAGGCTCATTTCACCCAGAAAAACGTTAATAAACTGGGGCAGTTCGTCAAGCTCAATCTTGCGCAGGAGGGTACCCAGGCGGGTACGGCGGGGATCGTTGGTCGTCGTCCAACCAGGGCCGGCTTTTTCAGCATCGCTGCGCATGGAGCGGAATTTGATCATCCGGAAAGGACGGCCGTCAAGGCCCATGCGCTCCTGGACAAAGAAGACCGGGCCCGGCGACTCCAGCTTAATGGCAATCGCCACCAGCATCATTAGCGGCGATAAAAAGACAAGACCAACCAGCGCCCCGGCAATATCCATCATCCGCTTAAAAATGAGCCAATAGCCGCGCATGGCAAAATCACGCACGGTTAACAGCGGCAGCCCGCCCAGGTCGTCAATGGTGGTCTCTGAGGCAATAAACTGGAAGATATCAGGGAATACCTTAATAGAGACGCGTCCCCGTTCGCAGTAAGAGATGATGCGCACCGTCTCCCGGTGGCCCGCTTCGGGCATGGCGATAATCACCTCATCAATTCTCTGGCGCTCGATAATCTGAGGCAGTTCTTCAGGAACGCCCAGCACGGGCACGCCAAGCACATTGTCGCCGCGAGCGCTGCCGTTCACCACCCCGACCACCTCATAGCCCAACTGCGGCGACCAAAGAATGCGCTGCAAAATGATCTGGGCCACTTCGCCGGAGCCAACCATCAACAGTCGGTCCTTGCCCACGCCTCTATCCTGCAAAATCTGGCGTACGCTCTGGTGTGCTCCGCGCCCCAGCATGATCAAGACAATGGCCAGCACCCAGGTATAGACAATCATCGCCCGCGGATAATCGAGATCTTTGAACAACAAGGCAAAGATGGCCACCGCAATCAACATGCCCAGGCTGACGCCGGCCGTAACCGCATACAGCTGGTCTACCCGGGATACGGCGCGGGGAATATAGTATTGGCGCCAGAAGAAGAGAACGGCGATGACGGCCAGCACCAACGTCACCAGTAAGCCCAAATAGTTGATTAAAGCAGCCTCACCCACGATTGGTTCAGGCCAGGCGATCCGGACGCGCAGCTGGTAAGCCAGAACAAAGGCAGCAGCTATCATCAGCGCATCCAGCATTACCAGGGAAATAGTGTAAAGGGTGCGAACTTTTTCAGTCTTCATGGTTTTCCATATCTTGTACCTGGACAATCTGCCCGCCTGTCGTCAGGTTATTAGATTCTTAGTGGCGCAAAATTGCTGCGCCGGCCCTGACGTCGGGCCAGACGGCCGGACCACCCTTAAGGGCAATTCCCAGGATAACCAGCAGGTGCAGCAGCCAGCCGGTCTGCCGGTGATAATGTTTGTAGTAAAAAATGAGCATCGCCCGGTAAAACTCAACCTGCGCGCGGGGGTTTTGCCGACTGGAAGCCCGTTTCACATGCAGAACCGTAACCTCAGGGTAATAGACCACCCGCCAGCCGGTGTCCTTGATGCGCTTGGCCCAATCTAGATCTTCGCCATACATCCAGAATTGATCATCCATCAATCCGGCCTGCTGCACGGCCGTTACCCGCGTCATCATAAAGGCGCCCACCACCGAATCCACTTCGGCAATTGCATCCTCATCCAGAAAGGTCATGTTGTAGCGACCAAAACGAGGCGAACGGGGAAACAGGCGACTCAGGCCAACCATTCGATAGAAGGAGACAATAGGTGTCGGAAAAGCACGGCGACAGGCCAGGTCTAGCTGGCCATCAGGCAGAACCAGTTTGGGACCAATAACCCCGATGTCGGGCTGGGCATCCATATAGGCTACAATTGTGGCCAACCCATCCGGCGGCAGTTCCGTATCCGGATTCAACAGGAGGGCGTAACGAGGGGAGGCCTTCTCTTCGTCCGTCGTTGTTCCTCTTTCATCCCTACCGCTGACGCCCAGGGCGCGCAGCCCTTGATTATTGGCTGCCGGGTAACCCACATTTGCCGTGTTGGCAATGAGCTGCACCTGCGGAAACTCCGTCTGCACCATGGCCACACTGTCATCCGGTGAGTTGTTATCTACAACACAGGTCTGAAAGGTGACACCCTGGCTGGCAAACAAGGTTTGCAAACAGCGCCGTAACAGGTCGCGGACGTTATAATTGACGATGACAATGGCTATGTCGTACGCAGCAGTCATAGAATTCTCAATTACCCGGCGGCGTTGGCCTGTTTTTTCTGGGTAACCGTGTAATCAATAAGTTTATTTGCCTCTAAAGCGCCATTCATTTTAACATAGGACGATAAGCTATCCAATGAGGGAAAATTATGGTTAAAAAAGTTGTCGTCAATCTATTTTCGGGTGTACTGGCCGGGCTGCTGTTTCTCGGCGGTTACAGCCTGGGCCAATCACCCTACGCGCCGGTGCATCTCTTTGGGCCGCGGCTGGATACGCCGGCCGAGGCGCGGGCCAGTTTTGCCCCCATGTGGGAGGTCTGGGCCCTGCTGCCCACGGGGTTGTTTGAGACCACCTTTACCAATGACGACCTGGTTGAAGGCGCCATCAACGGTATGCTGGCCGTCCTCAACGACCCGAACACGCGCTATCTATCGCCTGAAGACGAGGCAGCCGCCCGTGAAGGCTTTTCGGGAGAATTACAGGGCATCGGCGCCGAAGTGACCATGGTCGATGACTTTGTCACGATTGTCTCCCCCCTGGAGGGCTCACCGGCCGAAGCGGCCGGACTGCGGCCGGGCGACATTTTATTGGCGGCTGATGGCATATCGCTGGTCGGCGTTGATATCAGCGCGGCCGTCTCCTACATTCGCGGGCCGGCGGGGACAACGGTCACCCTCTTGGTGCAGCGGGATGGCGAACAGTTCTCTGTAGACATTGTGCGCGACCTAATTCGCATCCGCAGCGTCCGCGGCGAGATGCTGCCTGAAGGTCTGGCCTATGTGCGCCTGAACCGCTTTGGCCAAAACACCACCGAGGAGCTGCAAACGACGCTGGATGAGCTTCTGGCCCAAGCGCCGGCCGGGCTAATTCTTGATTTGCGGCGCAATCCCGGCGGGAGCCTGGAAACGGCCGTCGAAGTGGCCGATGAATTTCTGGATCGCGGCGTCGTTCTTATTGAGCGCTCCGCCCGGCGGGGTGAGGAGCGGTATGAATCTACCGACACCGGACGGGCGCAGACAATTCCGCTGGCCGTCTTGATAGATGAAGGAACGGCCAGCGCTTCGGAGCTGGTAAGCGGGGCGCTGCAGGACCGCAATCGGGCCGTCGTCATTGGCGTTACCAGCTTCGGCAAGGGCACGGTACAGACCTGGCAACCATTGAGCAACGGCGGCGGGGTGCGTATTACCACCGCCCGCTGGCTGACACCCAACGGCCGTTGGGTCAGCCCTGATGGACTGGAACCGGATATCACGGTCACCCTGCCCGAGGCAGCCGACGAGAATGGGGAATGGCAGGACACCCAGTTAGACGCGGCAATTGACTACCTGCTGTCGTCAGGTCGGTAAGAGAGCGTAGAGCGCGGGTGGCAAACGGTATCCGTGCAGCAGCAGTTACTGACCGGCTGGTTGAAAAGCAGCTTTGTACTGCTCTGCCTGCCGCAAAATGGCCGCAGCGCCCCCCTGCGCATGCTCGCCCTGCGTGCCCAACATGGCCGCCAGTTCGGCTACCCTGCCCGGCATATCCAGATTGACCACATCCGTGGTCGTCCGGCCGTCGGCCTGCTGCTTGCTGACGTAGAAATGGCCGTCGCCATAGCCAGCCAGTTGGGGTAAATGGGTCACCACAATAACCTGATGCCCGCCATTAGCTGCCAACCCCCACAGTTTGCGGCCGACCACATTCCCCACCCGGCCGCCGATACCCTGGTCAATTTCATCGAAGATCAAGGTTGGCGTGGCATCCACGCCGGCCAACACCGTCTTGAGCGCCAGCATAAGCCGTGCCGTTTCACCACCGCTGGCTACCCGGGCTAACGGCCGTGGCGGTTCACCCGGATTGGCCGAAACCAAAAACTCCACCCGATCAATGCCGCTCTGATCAAAGGCATAACGGCCGTCGACCAGGTAAGCGCCGTTGGCCGGATCTGGTTCGCGTTCAAATTGGACCGCAAATTGGGCTTCTTCCATCTGCAGATCGGCCAATTCAACCTCGACGGCCCGGGCCAACTGGGCCGCCGCCGCCCGGCGATTGGCTGACAGCGCCTCGGCCATCTGGCCAATAGCTCTAAGCTGGCGCTCAATGAGCAGCGTCAGCGCTTCGATCCGCTCTTCGCTTTGCTCAATCTGGCTTAGCTCGGCCGCGGCCGTGTCGCGGTGCTGCAAAACCGCGGCCAGATCACCGCCATATTTCCGCTTCAGGCGGCTGATGAGTTGCAGCCGCTCCTCGACATAGTTTAGCCGGCCAGGGTTAAATTCCAGCTGCTCCTGATAATGACGCAGTTCATCCGTCCATTCCGAAAGCTGAAAGGCGAGCCCTTGCAGCCGCTCCAACAGCGACTGCTGAGCCGGATCTAGCCGGGCCAGCTGGCTCAAAGTCCTTTCGGCCTGGTTAAACAGTTCGACGGCCGGCATAAGACCTTCATCCCCTTCAACCAACAGGCTCAATGTCTCGGCGCTGAACTGTAAGAGCTGCTCCACATTCGCCAGCCGCTGGGCTTCGGCTTGCAGCTCTTCTTCTTCACCTACGGTCAGACGGGCGGCATCAATCTCCTCAATCTGAAAGCGGAGGAGGTCCAGCCGCTGGGCTAGAAGCTGCTCATTGTGACGCCGTTCGACCAGTTCACGCTGATCGGCGCGCACCTGCTTCACCACACCGGCCAGGGCCTGCCGTTCCCCGTCTAGACCGGCATAGGCATCCAGGAGAGGTAGATGGGCCTGAGGCTTCAACAGCGCCAGATGCTCCCCCTGGCCGTGAATGCCGACCAGGTATTCACCGACCTCACGCAGCAGCGTGAGGTTCACCACCCGGCCATTCAGGCGACAGCTGTTACGGCCGTTCAGCCGCAGTTCGCGAGCCAGCAGCAGGAACTCAGTACCTTCTTCGCTATCCAGCTCCTCGGCGGCCAAAATAGGGGCAATGAGGGCCTGCACCGCCGGGGTCAGCTCGAAAGCCGCTTCCACATAGGCCCGCTCACAGCCGGTACGCACCATGGTGGTATCGGCCCGGCCACCTAAGGCCAGGGTCATAGCGTCCAAGATGATCGATTTGCCCGCCCCCGTCTCGCCGGTTAACGCCGTGAACCCCGGTTGAAATGTCAGCTGCAGTTCATCAATAATGGCAAAGTCGCGGATGGTAAGTTCGGTGAGCATTGTGTACCCGCAAAGCGATCTATTTTAGGGTGTAGTAGAGAGAGCTAGGGGCCATCAACAGGTAGAAAATCAGGCCAAGAACAGTACCGAGCAAACCGTAAATCAGGAAAATGGGTACGCCGGCCAATACGAAAATGACGGTTGTAGCCAGCGGCAGCCAACGACCGCGCCGCCGGCCTGTTATCCACAAGATCAATTTACCGGTTACGGCTCCGGCCGCCGGGGCCACAAAGAGGGCAAAGAAGCCGATCCAGGGCACAATGACGCCAAAAACAACCCCCAAAATGAGGCCGACTACCCCGGCCAAGATATAATCGGCCGGCGTGGCGTTAAAGAAGACATCCTCACGTTCACGAATACATTCCGGGCAGCGGTAGCCAACCGGCGTCAGCTTGGCGCAGCGGCTGCATATCGGCTTGCCGCAGCGGTTACAGCGCAGGCTGGTCTCCACCCGCGGATGATTGGCGCAGTAAACCAGTTCAGCCGTTGCCTGCCCGGTATCGACAACCTCAGGTTCGGCATCGGCCGCCGCCAGATTCCGGCTCTCCTTTCCGGTTTCTATCTCTGCTTCATCTGCTGACGTCTGATCCGGCGCTGTTTCACCCGCTCTCCCCTTCTCTTTAGCCGCCGACTTGCCCAGCGCTTCATCGGCCCAGGCCATGGAGGCGGCCAGATCATCCCACGAGACACGGCCGTCTAGTGATGAGTCCTCTTCAGGGGGAGGTGGCTCGGAGGGGTTTAGCGCTGCCAATGCGGCCGCATTATCGGGATCCAGTTCCAGCACGCGCTGATAGGCGGCTTCCTGTTCGGCTGGATCGGTCACCGTCTGCGCCAGGCCCAGCCAGGCTAAGGCCGTATCGGGCACTTCCTCAATGATCTGGCGGTACAGCCCAACGGCCGCCGCTCGCTTACCTGTTTCTGCCACCCGATCTGCCTGTCGCAGCAGCGATCGGATGCGTGGGTCTTGAATATCCATAAACTCTCACAATTCTCGGCGCCCACCGAGGCGGCGCACGCCGGTATGGCGCCGCGCCTGGGAGCGCAAAAGCGCTTAGCGGTTCAAAATACCGAGTCCCAGCCGCTCCATTAAGCGATGGTAAAAATAGCTGGAGTTCTCGATGCGGGCAAAGCAGCTTTCATACTGATGCTTGCTGACCATCACCTTGTCACCAGCATGCAAAGCGATCAAATCCTGACCGTCGGCCGTAAGCACCGCTTCGCGGTCGCCTTCCATCTCAATGGTCACTTCGGCTTCCTGATGCAGCACCAGCGCCCGGTCAAAGGTTAGATGGGGGGCGATGGGAATGATCAGGAAGTTTTGCAGCTGCGGCGGCAGGAGCGGGCCACCGGCGGCCAGGGAATAGGCCGTCGACCCGGTAGGGGTAGCCGCAATCAGGCCATCGGCGGTGTAGGTGGTGATATGGCTGCCGTCTACGTACAGCCGCAGCCGGATAATCCGCGCCTGAGGGCCACGCCCCACAACGACATCGTTAAGGGCGCTTAAATCACCCATAAACTGTCCTTCACGCCAGACATGAGCCTGCAGCATAAGACGCCGTTCCCACCAGCATCGCCCCTGCAGCACCTGCTCCAGTTTCTCCGGCCAGTTATCGGGATTGGCCTCGCTCAAGAAGCCGATGCGCCCCATGTTAACAGCAAACAGCGGTAGATCAAAGGGGGCGGCCAGGCGGGCCGCACGCAAAATGGAGCCATCACCCCCAAGAATGATGAGCAGATCCATTTCGGCTAGCTCCCCGTACAACTGTCCTGGTCGCCAAGCCGGCGCGACCCAACTGGTAATGTCACGTGCAGCCAGCCAGCTGGCCACCCTCTCGGCCAGAGCCAGAGCCTCCTCATGCTGGGGGCGCGTGAAAATGGCGACCTGCTTGATCAACTTCTATTCCTACCCTCAAGGCAGCGCCGCTTGCAGCCAGGTGACAATGCTGTCCAGGGCCACGAGCGTCTGATCACCACCGATCATCGAGCGCACGGCCGCGGCGCCAGCGGTCAGTTCTGCTTCACCCAAGATAAGCACATATTGGACGCCCTGACGGTCCGCTTCACGCATCTGGCTCTTCAAGCTGCGCCGGGTACGGGCAAAAGCCAGCCGGGTACCAATGCCCGCCTGTCGCAGTTGGAAGGCAGTCTGTACGGCCGCCAGCTTCGTTTCGCCGCCGAAATGGGCCACCATCACCGGCGGCGGCAGCAGCACCGGCGCGGGTAAATTCTGTTCCTTCATGGCCAGGACAATGCGTTCAATGCCGCTGCCAAAGCCCACGCCAGGCACAGACGGTCCGCCAATCGCCTCGGCCAGTCCATCATACCGGCCACCGCCGCAGACGGCCGCCTGAGCGCCAATGCCCTCGGCCCAGACTTCAAATACTGTCTTGGTGTAATAATCAATGCCGCGCACCAACCGGAAGTTGATCGTATAAGCCTGATCCAGACCGTCCAGCAGGCCACGCAGTTCGGCAAAATGGTCGGCGCAGTCGGCGCAAAGATGATCCACAATGTGGGGCGCATTGGCCAGGATGGCTTCCATGCCCGGCTCTTTGCTATCGAGCACACGCAGCGGATTGCGCCGCAGCCGTTCCTGGTCAACCGCACCCAGTTTGGCCAGATGATCGGCCAGGTAATGCTCCAGCGCGGCCACATAGTTCGGTTTGCACACCCGGCAGCCGGTGCTGTTAAGCTGAAAGGCCAGGCCACGGTAACCCAACTCGCGGTAGAGGTTCATGGCCAGCATCATCAACTCGACATCGGCGGCCGGATCTGTCTCCCCCAAAATCTCGCAGTTAAACTGGCTATGCTGGCGGTAGCGGCCGGCTTGCGGCCGTTCGCGGCGAAAGATTGGACCAATGGAGTAGAGCTTGACCGGCTGCGGCCAGCTGCTTATCCCATTTTCCAGATAGGCGCGTACGATACCGGCCGTAAATTCTGGCCGCAGGGTAATACTGGTGCCGTCCTCTTCGATAATGGTGTACATCTCTTTTTGCACGAAGAAATCAGAGGCCACGCCGACACCGCGGGCAAAAAGGTCGGTATATTCAATAACAGGTACATCAAGACGCTGAAAGCCGTAGCGCCGGGCCAGATCGGTAGCCCGGTCAAGAATCAGATCCCAATAGCGACGATCATCGGGTAGAACATCTTGCATCCCCTTAGGGCGCTGGATTGTGGTCAAATGAGCCTCCACTACACTGTTGGTTGCTGTCAGTTTGGGGTTTATTATAGCGTACCTGGGGCAAGATAGCAGGTAACGTTTCACTCCCCCGGAGGCTGAGGCTGTCGAAG
>Ga0114946_10003375_pt1 | contig 10792 bp, 5 predicted proteins | sample WalLakDeSediment_FD_88676 | JGI IMG/M metagenome (GOLD analysis project Ga0114946, IMG submission 88676) | Lake sediment microbial communities from Walker lake, Nevada to study Microbial Dark Matter (Phase II) - Walker Lake 11/02/13 Deep Sediment | ecosystem: Environmental > Aquatic > Freshwater...
CCGATCAGCTGCACCGCAGCGTGCAAAGCCCAACGGGCCACGGAGAGGTCATCCTGCTGGTGGAGGACGATGCAGCGGTGTTAAAATTAACCGAGCGGCTATTGACCGAAATTGGATACACGGTTTTGGCGGCAGGCACCCCTCAAAAGGCGCTTGCGCTCGCGGACGCGCACAACGGTGCGATAGCGCTGTTGATGACCGATGTAATCATGCCCGGGATGAACGGCCGCGAACTGGTCGATCATATCACCGCACGCTATCCGGGTATTAACACCCTGTTCATGTCCGGCTATACGGCCAACGCCATCGCCCACCGGGGCATTTTGGAAAAGGACGTGAATTTTATCCAGAAGCCATTTTCCAAACTTGACCTGGCTGCCAAGGTCAGGCAGGCGCTGGACAAATAGACCGCCCCGCTTGAAAAATCGGCGCGCAGGATATCTATCGCCCGCATTGATTTTGCGCACCACCCGCACGCTTTGACGCAGCCCATAAAAACGCCTGCCTTTGCGGCTGTTTAGTTTTCGCCACCGATTAGCCGCCCCATTCCCAACCTCAACTATCCACAACTAAAAACAACCAAAAAAAATTAAAGTAAATCCGGCAAGCACCGATAACTGATTCAACAGCTTCGATTCCAGTGCCATGTTGAATGGGAAAATTACCATGTTGGATAGCATCGGCAAGTCAGCCTTAAAAACCACGCTAACTGTAGCCGCAAAGCCGGTTGCGGGGGATAAGGCTGCGGCTCTGAACAAGACCCATAAGCGCGTTGCAGCGCAGCCGGCCGAAAATGCTCCAGAAAACACCGCCGCTGAATCTAATTTGAGTAAGGGCTCGAGCCGATTCATCATCGAAGAAAGCGGCCTCTTTTTCGAAAAATACGATAAACAGGGCAAGGTCGTCTCTCGATTGCCGGTGCAAAAAACCATCAACCGACACGTGTAGCTCGTGCGCACACTGGTTTTATTTTGGCTTTTCAGACGCAAAGCCCGGTGGTTTTTGCGACGTTTTTGGTTTCATGGAATCAGGTGCAGGGGCATTTAACGCATAAAACGGAGAACACGATGGGTATAAGCAACGAGACCTTGAATGCGCAGGAAGCAGCCGATTTTTTGGGCGCCCACGTTGAAACCATCCGCCGCATGGCCCGTAGAGGCACCATTCCTGCCTTTAAAATCGGCAAGGACTGGCGCTTTAACAAAGCATCCGTGTTGACCTGGTCCAAAACCAACCCCGGAATAAATAACCAGCGCGCTATCCTGGTGATCGATGACGATGCGGCGGTGCGCAGGCTGATGCGCCGCTACCTCGAGCCCATGGGCCATCTGGTGCTGACCGCACCGACCGGTGTGGAGGGGCTGGCCTACCTGGACAGCCATTTGATTGATCTGGTTCTGCTGGATCTTGAGATGCCGGTCATGAGCGGTCCGGTTTTCATCCGGGAATTGAGAAGGGCCGGCATGCACACCCCTGTGATCATCGTCACCGGTTATCCGGACAGTACGATGATGCTGGAAGCCTCGCGATACGGCCCGCTGATGCTGATCCCTAAACCCATTGAGCCGGAAGTGCTGCTTTCGGCTGTGAGAATGACCTTTGAGGGCTCCAAGGCCGAAAGGGCTCTGGCCTGAGGCCTCAAGCAGGCATGCCCCCCTGCCACACGCTAGTGATATGGACAAACGTGCTGAAATCAGCGGGACGGTTCGATTTCAGTTTCTGAATAACGCCCCGCCTGATCGGGAGAAACACCCATGGCTGATATTTTGATTGTTGACGACGAACCCCAGATTCGCAACCTGTTGACACAATACCTCGAGGGTGCCGGTCATGGTTGCCTGTCGGCAGAAAATGTGACCGCTGCCAAGGAGCTGTTGAAGGCGTATGTCTTTGACCTGATCCTTAGCGATATCACCATGCCCGGCCAGTCCGGTATCGACCTGATCCGGTATGCGAGTGCCAATTACGCCGATACACCCATGATCATGGTCTCCAACATCGACAACCCCGAAGATGTCAAGGTGGCGCTGGAATTGGGTGTCTATGGCTACATCGTCAAACCCTTCACCCGCAACATCGTGCTGATCAACATCGAAAATGCGCTGCAGCGCAAGCAGCTCGAACGCGACAAGACGGCCCACCTTGACCAGCTCGAAACCCTGGTTCGGCGACGCACCCAGGCGTTGGACAGCCAGGTGTCGTTTTTGCAAACCCTCATCGACGCCATACCCAGCCCGATTTACTACAAGGATCGGCGCGGCGTCTATTTAGGGTGCAACACTGCCTTCGAGGCCTTTATTGGCAAAAAGAGGGGGACCATCGTCGGCCAAACGGTCTTCGATGTGGCTCCAGGAAAATCCGCAGCTGTCTATCACCAGGCCGATCTTCACCTGATCACCAAGGGCGGCACACAGATCTACGACACGGCTGTCCAGCCTGCCGACGGCTCTGTGCGCGAAGTGGTGTTTCACAAGGCGGCTTTCACCGATGGCAACGGCGATGTCGCCGGCCTGGTGGGGGTTATTTTGGACATCACCGAGCGCAAGCAGGCCGAAAAGGCGCTGTTCACAAACGAGAGAAAATACCGCCGCATCTTTGAAAATTCGGTGGTCGGTTTTTTCCAGAGCACGCCCCAGGGACGGTTTATCAGCGTCAACCCGGCACTTGCCAAAATGCTCGGCTACAGCAGCCCGCAAGAAACCGTTTCCAGTATTTCCGATATCGCAACCCAGTATTTTGTCAATCCGCAAGATCGGGTGCGCTATAAACAGATTCTCAATGACCACGGGTACGTGGAAGGCTTCGAGCATGAAGCTCAGCGCAAGGACGGATCACGACTGTGGGTGTCCGACAGCACCCGGGCCTATTTCGAAGACCAGGACCAGACGGTGCATTACGAAGGTGTGGTGATCGACATCAGCCATCGCAAGCGGGTCGATGCGGAGCGGGATAAACTTCAGTCGCAGCTGATCCAGGCCCAGAAGATGGAGTCCATCGGTCAGCTGGCGGCCGGTGTGGCGCATGAGATCAACAACCCGACTGGGTTTGTCAGCAGCAACCTGAAAAGCCTGCAGGAATACCAGCAGCGCATGCGCCGGTTGATCGGCGACTACCAGCAGCTGAAGGCGGCCCTGCAAGTGCTGCCCCAGGGTCAATTGCCCCCAAACGTCACTGCTCTGATAGCCACAACGGGCGCCACCGAAAAAGAGATAGACATCCAATACATCCTAAACGACGTGGACGGGCTGATCGGCGATTGCCGGCAAGGGACCGACCGAATCGAGAAAATTGTCGCGGATTTAAAGTATTTCAGCCACCCGGGTGAAAACAAGATGAAACAGACCGACATCAATGCCGGCATCGAATCCTGCCTGAACGTGGTTCACAACGAACTCAAATACAAAGCCACCATTGTCAAACAACTGGGCAAGGTGCCGCTGATCCGCGCCTATCCGCAACAGCTCAACCAGGTCTTCATGAATATTCTGGTCAATGCCGCCCAGGCCATTGAACAGTGCGGTGAAATCAGGATCGCCACCACAGTCGTGGACGGTGAGGCCGTAATTCAAATCAGCGATACCGGCTGCGGCATTCCTGCGGAGAACCTGGGCAAGGTCTTCGATCCCTTCTTTACCACCAAAGCGGTGGGCACGGGCACGGGGCTGGGCATGAATATCGCGTATAACATCATCAACAAGCACAACGGCACCATCCGTGTGACCAGCACGGTCGGTCAAGGAACCATGTTTTGCATACGACTGCCGTTGGGCATTTGGCCGGAAGTGGCCGCGCCCGCAGCGGAGCCGCAACGGGTGGCCGTGTAATTATCCGGCTGGAGATCACCGATGGAGCAGACCTGCACACATACCCTTTTATTGGTGGACGACGAAGCCGCCATCCTCAGAGCCCTGAACCGGTTGCTGCGGCAGGACCGCTACCGGATCCTGACTGCAGAGAGCGGCCCGCAGGCTCTCGACCTGCTTAGGGATACCGAACCTGCGGTGTCATTGATCATTTCCGATCAACGCATGCCGGGGATGAGCGGCGCCGATTTTCTGGAACGCAGCATGGATATCTGCCCGGAGGCCATACGTTTTCTGCTCACGGGCTATTCGGACATGCAATCGGTTGTGGAGGCCGTCAACAAGGGCCGGGTCCACAATTACCTGAACAAGCCCTGGGACAACGCCCAAATAATCCAGCTGATCCGCGAAGCCCTGGACCAGGTGGAGCTCAGGCGCGAGAACCGCCGCCTGAGCCAACTAACCCAGCGCCAGAATCAGGAACTGGCCGAACTGAATCGGTGCTTGGAGGATAAGGTCGCTGAGCGAACCTGGGCCTTGAAATACCAGAACAAGGTGCTTGAGAAGCTCAACAGCGACCTGCAAAACAGCCTTACGCAAACCGTCCGTCTGCTGCTCTCGCTGGTTGAATCGAGCAATGTCAAGTTGGGCGGCTATCTGAAAGCGGTCGGTCAAGTGTCGCGGCGGATTGCGGCGTCGGCAGGTTTGGATGAGAAAGCCCAAAATCGAGTGGAGATGGCCGGCCTGGTCCATGACATCGGTTTGCTGGGCATGCCTGAAAGGATACTGACCAAAGATGAGCGCTCCATGTCTGCCGACGAGTTGGAGATATATATTCAACACCCTGAAATTGCCGCGTTGTCACTCTCTGCAGTTGCGGGTCTCAAGGATGTCAGTGAAATCGTAAGGGCTCACCACGAGAATGTGGACGGTTCGGGCTTCCCGCGCCGCATCATGGCTGAGGCGCTCCCGACCGAAACCCAGATTCTGGCCGTGGCGGCCGATTTTTGCGCGGTGCAACATTTATGGCCCCAAGGGATAAAACAGTTGTTCGCCAGGGCCCGCCGCTATCTGGACCAGAACACCCTGTCCAGCGTAGAAATCGACGATGAGGCGGTGATGCGAACGGCGCTTGCCGAAAAAATCATCATCCAGGGCATTGGAAAACGATATGACGGGAAAATCGTTCAACACCTCCTGAAAAGCATCGACGGCGACCCCAACAGAAAAACCATCAACCACCTGACCTTTAATATGTTGAAAAAAGGGATGGTGCTGAAAGAGGACCTTCGCCTCAAAGATGGAAGACTGCTGCTCACCCAGGGAACCACCTTGGACGAACGGACGCTGCAGAGCATTCAAACCATTGGAAACCGCGGCATGATTGAGCAATCCATCGCGGTCTCTTTGTGGGGTGTTGACGGCGATAGCGAGAATCGCCCATGAGCGTTCAGGCGGCGCCTCAAAAAGATCCATGCCCTAAGCGATCCATCGTCAGCTTGGGGAAGGGCCTTATGCCCAGAGCAGAAAGCACCCTGCTATGCATCGATGATGACATCTGTATACCGGAGGTGCAACGTTAACAATGAATTCCCAAACGACATCTTTCAAACACTGCCCGAGTTGTTTTCAAAACTGGTCGACCCGCAACGCTTTTTTATCGGACCCATCCTTGATGCTCAACGGGTACCAGGCCGATTTTGAAAAACTGGAATACGGCCTGTTTTTCTTTACGCATCATCACCCTGATTGCAACTCCACTCTGGCCATCGAAGTCGTTGATTTTTGGGACCTGTACAAAGGGCCGCGCTATTTGCAGCGACGAACCGGAGCGGCGGAATGCCCCGGGTACTGCCTTGATAAAAATCAATTGGCTCGTTGCGATGCCCTTTGCGAATGCGCTTTTGTACGAGACCTCGTGCAGGTGATCAAACACAAAAAAACGGTGATGCCCAGGCAGTTGCCCGAGACAGGTCACCATGTGACGGGCCTGGTTTGATCAAACCCAATTAGATTCACGGTGACATCCAAACCTGAACGCCACCCTCAAAAGCAACCGATCCGATGGAGTCGTGAAATAAGTCGAATTTTTTGTTTCGTGAGGGTTTCGAAGCGCCATTTCAGTGGAGGCTAAATTGCAGGAACGCGTCGTAAACACCAGACTATTCGCATCCGCTATCGGTCAATCTTGCTCATGGGGCATGATCACGCCGAATCGGCCGCCGAGAAAGCAACCCACCCGGCTTCAAGTGCGTCTGGCCGGTTTTTTTTTAACGCTGCTGACGATTGTTCTTTTCGCAACTTCGATCTGCGCGCAAGACAAACCCTCGATCGCTAACCCACCGATCGGCTCCGCTGCCGAAATCGACTATCCTCCCTTTTCCATCGTCGATGCCGATGGCCGGGCAGACGGTTTTTCGGTGGAACTGTTACGGGCCGCCTTGGCAGCCATGGGACGTGATGTCGTTTTCCGCACCGGCCCCTGGGCCAAGGTCCGCGGCTGGCTGGAGCGCGGCGAGGTGCAAGCCCTGCCCCTGGTCGGTCGCACTCCGGAACGGGAAAGTATCTTTGATTTCACCTTTCCTTATATGTCCCTGCACGGAGCCATTGTGGTTCGCAAGGGCACGAAAGGGATTCAAGACCTGACCGACCTTAAGGGGCGGCAGGTCGCGGTAATGGAAGGTGACAACGCCGAAGAATTTCTACGACGGGAAGGTCGGGGCATTCATATCGTTATGACGCCCACGTTTGAGGACGCCTTTCGAGAACTGTCGTACGGTCAGCACGACGCCGTGGTCATTCAGCGCCTGGTTGCGCTGCGGCTGATCCAGGAATCAGGAGTCAGAAACCTGGAGGTCGTCAACAGGCCCATTGAAGGCTTTCGTCAAGATTTTTGTTTCGCCGTCCAGGAAGGGGATCGAGAGACCCTAGCGCTGCTAAACGAAGGGTTGGCTCTGATCATCGCCGACGGCACCTACCGTTCTCTGCATGCCAAGTGGTTCGCGGCCCTGGAGCTGCCGACCCATCGCCGCATCGTCATCGGAGGGGACCACAACTACCCGCCCTATGAGTATCTGGACCAGAACAACCGCCCGGCCGGGTACAATGTGGATCTTACCAGGGCGCTGGCCAGAGAAATGAACCTTGATATTGACATCCGATTGGGTCCATGGGCCGAAGTCCGCGATGCTCTGGCACGGAGCGAGATCGACGCCCTCCAAGGGATGTTTTTTTCACCCGAACGCGCGCTGACCTTAGACTTTGCGCCACCTCATTCAGTCAATCATAACGTCGGTGTTGTGCGGGCCGATGAAAGTATTGCACCGGAAACGGTCGCCGAGCTAGCTGGCATGAAAATCGTGGTTCAACAAGGCGACATCATGCACGAGTTTGCCCTGAAAAACGGACTGATTGACCAGGTTTCAGCTGTTAAAACCCAGGAAGACGCCCTGAGGGAACTGGCCCAGGGCAAACACCATGTAGCCTTGGTATCGCGCCTGACCGCCCTTTACTTGATCGAAAAGTATGGCTGGAGTCAGCTGCGTGTCGGCCGGCGACCGCTGCTTACCCTTGATTACGGCTTCGCCGTTCCAAAGAACCATAAAGCGCTTCTGGCTGAGTTTTCCGAAGGATTGCGGACGCTCAATCAAACCGGCGAATACCGGCGCATTACCGACCAGTGGCTCGGGGTCTACAACGATTCGGCTCCGGGATTCCTCATGGTTTTGCGCTATGTCGCCATGGTGACCGTTCCTCTGTTGCTGCTGCTGCTGGTTTTTTTTCTGTGGTCTTGGTCATTACGCAGACAGGTGGCCCATAAAACATCGGAACTGCAGCGCAGCAATGAGTTCCAACACGCCATGATTCGTTGTTCACCCTTGGCCCTGTACAGTATTGACCTTCAAGGGCGTGTGTTGACCTGGAACGCATCGGCAGAGCGCATTTTCGGTTGGACGGCCGATGAGGTGATCGGCAAGCCGTTGCCGATCGTACCCGGAGACAAACAGAATGATTTCGAAAGCCTGCGCCGAAGCGTCGGTACCGGTCATGCTTTTTTGGGCCTGGAGGTGGTCCGCAAACGCAAGAACGGCACCCTTTTCGATGGAAGTTTGTCGGCAGCCCCCATTCGTGATTCCAGCGGAAAGGCTATTGGCATCCTGGCAGCCATGGAAGACATCACTGAACGCAAGCGGGCGGAGGAATCGCTGCGAGCGAGTGAGAAGCAGTTCCGTTCGCTTTTTGATGAATCCCCGGTTTCGATCATTATCCACGACAAGGAAAGCGGGGAGATCATCAACGCCAATCCGGTGGCTTGCGCCAGCTATGGTGTTTCATCGGTCGAGGAGCTCAAGGCCCATGACCACTGGCTTGACCCGCCCTACTCCTTTGAGAATGCCATGGCTTGGGTTCGCAAAACCGTGGCCCGAGGCCCGCAGCGGTTTGAGTGGCCCAACCAGGATGTGGCCGGCAACCGATTCTGGGGGCAGGTTTATATGAACCTTGTGACCATCAACGGGGTCAAACGGGTTTTGGCAACCAGTATCGACATCACGGACCGCAAGCAGGCGGAAGAGGCCTTGCAGGAAAGTGAACGCCTGCTGCGCATTGCCAGTCATCTTACGCGGATGGGCGCATGGCACGTAAGTTTGTCCGGGAACCGGATAACGGGGTCGGATGAAGTCGCTGCGATCCATGAAATGCCGTCAGGGTATTCCCCGTCCGTGGATGAGGGCGTAGGCTTTTTCGCGCCTGAATTTAGGGTAAAAATAACCAAGGTCTTCACCGCCTGCGTGACGAAAGGCAGGCCTTATGATGAAGAGATGCAGATCATCACCCGAACAGGCCGGCGCGTTTGGGTGCGTACGATCGGGGTGGCTGAAAGAGATGCCGCCGGAGGCATCATCGCTGTTAAAGGAGCTTTTCAAGACATCTCTGATCAAAAGCGGGTCGAGCAGATGATTAAACTTCGGTTGCAACTGATCGATTTTGCCCGCGACCACACTCTCGGTGAGTTTTTAACCCAATCGCTGGACAATGTTGGCGAGTTGGTCAACAGCCCCATCGGTTTTTACCACTTTGTCGAAGACAATCAAAAAACCCTCTCCTTACAGCAATGGTCCACGGCGACCTTGAAACAGTTTTGTAAAATGAAAGGAAGGGGCATGCATTACGATCTTGATCAGGCCGGGGTCTGGGCGGATTGTGTGCATGCGCGCAAGCCGATTGTTCATAACGACTATAAATCGCTGCCCAATAAACGGGGCATGCCGACGGGGCATGCTGAAGTAATTCGCGAGCTGGTGGTTCCGGTGATTCGGAACGATAAAATCGTCGCTATCATGGGCGTAGGGAACAAACCGGTCGACTACACTGAAAAGGATGTTGAAGCGCTTTCGTATTTGGCCGACGTCACGTGGGAGTTGGTGGAGCACAAACGGATTGAGGAAGCGCATCAGGAAAGCGAGGAAAAATACCGCTTGTTGGCCAATAACACCCTTGATGCGATTTGGACCATGAACTTGGACCTTGAGTTCACGTATGTCAATCCGGCATGTTTGGCCTTGACCGGTTATACCCCGCAGGAGTGGATCGGCAGCCGGCTGCAGGACCATTGCGATTCAGAGAATTTAGATAAAATGAGCCGGATGTTGGCCGAGGGGGTGGGCGAAAGCACAAGCGGTTCGGGCGTCATTTTTGAAGCGGAATTACTCAAAAAAAACGGCGAACCGATTCCGGTTGAAATCCATGGCAAGATTTTCTTCGATGAAGCCGGTAATCCGGTCATGGTTCAAGGGGTTGCCCGCGATATCAGCGAACGCAAGCAGACGGAAAACGAGCTAATAAAGCGTGAACTGTTTCTTAATATGGTGTTTGATGTTCTTCCCGTTGGATTGTGGTTTGCTGACAAAAACGGAACGTTGCTCAGAGGCAATCCTGCCGGCATTAAAATATGGGGGGCTGAGCACAGGGTGTCCATAAAAGAATACGGTGTTTTCAAAGCCCGCCGCTTGCCGTCAGGCCAGGCCATTACCCCTGATGATTGGGCACTGGTACACACCATCAAAGAAGGTGTCACCATAAGGGACGAACTGCTGGAAATAGACGCCTTCGACGGGCAAAAAAAAATAATACTCAATCATACTGCCCCAGTGAAGGAGAACAGCGGAAAATTGCTGGGTGCCATTATTGTGAACAACGACATCACTGCGCTGATCCAGTCCGAAGAAGACCGCAAGAAACTGCAGGCGCAGCTGATTCAGTCCCAGAAGATGGAATCGGTGGGTCGTCTGGCCGGCGGTGTGGCTCACGACTACAACAACATGCTCAGCGTGATCCTTGGTTTTTCCGAACTGGCCTTGGAAAAGACAGCGCCTGATGATCCCCTTTATGACGACCTGAAGGAGATCGTCAACGCCGGGCGGCGTTCAACCGAAATCACCCGCCAATTGCTGGCTTTTTCGCGCCGACAGACCATCGACCCCATCTTACTGGACCTTAATGACACCGTGGAGGGCATGCTCAAGATGCTGCGGCGGCTGATCAGCGAAGACATTGATCTTGCCTGGCAACCAGGACATAATCTGTGGCCGATCAGTATGGATCCCACCCAGATCGACCAGATCCTGGCCAACCTGTGTGTCAACGCCCGGGATGCCATCGCCGATACCGGCAAGTTGACCATAGAAACCCACAATACATCGCTTGACGATGATTACTGTGCCGACCGCGCCGGTTTCACCGCTGGTGAGTATGTCATGCTGGCGATCAGCGACGATGGCTGCGGCATGGACCGGACAATCCTGGACAATCTTTTCGAGCCCTTTTTCACCACCAAGGAGGTGGGCAAAGGCACCGGGTTGGGCCTGGCCACGGTGTACGGCATCGTCAAGCAGAACGACGGCTACATCAACGTCTACAGTGAGCCGGGCAAAGGCACCACCTTCAAAATCTATCTGCCGCGCCATGCCGGTCCGGCGGTTGCCGATCAG
>Ga0114946_10003376_pt1 | contig 10784 bp, 9 predicted proteins | sample WalLakDeSediment_FD_88676 | JGI IMG/M metagenome (GOLD analysis project Ga0114946, IMG submission 88676) | Lake sediment microbial communities from Walker lake, Nevada to study Microbial Dark Matter (Phase II) - Walker Lake 11/02/13 Deep Sediment | ecosystem: Environmental > Aquatic > Freshwater...
CCCAGGATCTGGTAGGCCGTGGTTTCCTCCAAGGGAGTGCGGATCTCCACCTCCTGCAGAGGGAGGGTCCGGGTCACCTCGTAGGCCATGAGGGTGGCGATCTCCTCCACCAGCTCCTTGAAGACTTTCTTTGGGGTCTCCCGGGCCCGAAGTAGGGAGACCTTGTGCTGGATGAGGGGGTGGTCCAGGACGGTGAGGTTCGGAAACTCTTGCATGGTCAGCTCCCGGGACAATGGTACCAGGAAGGGCGTCTGCGGACGCCGGTGGCCCTGGTCGCCGGTGTCGGCAGCAACGTGGGAGGCGGCGGGCGTATCATGTGACGAAGAGGCGGTTCGTGGCGAAAAGGGGATCCGCCGTCAGGTTCACCCCCAGCTTTCTGAACCCCGATTCGTCTCCCGGAGTGGGCATGTGGGTCATGTGGACCTCGCATCCCCTGAACTCCGCCAGGGTCTCCATGGCGGCCTGGGCCGCGGGGTCCGAGGTGGCGGCGATGGAGAGGGCGATGAGGGCTTCTTCCCCGTTCAGGCTCACCCGCTTCCTTCCAAGGACGTCCTTCTTGAGGTGGCTCACCGAGTGGATCACCGCCGGGGGCAGGAGGTGGCGTTCCCTGGGGATTCCGGCGAGGCGCTTGGAGGCCACCAGGATGAGGGCGGCGGCGGCGTGCATCAGGGGTGAATTGGTACCGGTGACCATGGCGCCGTCGGGAAGCTCCATGGCCGCGCCCACGTGGATGCCGTTGGCTCCCTTGCCTTTCATCCGACCCCGCTCCGCTGCCTGGCGAGCGCACTCCACCGTCGGACGGCTCTCGGGGCCGAGGCCCAGCTCCTCCATCAGGAGCTCGATGCGCTGCACCGCATCCCGGTCCACCAGCCCCATGGAGTGCTCACAGGCATAGCGGAAGTAGCGTCGGACCACCTCCTGACTGCCGGCTACCCGTGCCGCTTCATCGTCCACGATGCCAAACCCGGCCCTGTTGACTCCCATGTCGGTGGGGGAGGCATAGAAGGACGGCTCCCCGGTGATCCTCTCGAGGATGCGCTTCAACAGGGGGAAAGCCTCCAGGTCCCTGTTGTAGTTCACGGCCCGTTCGTCGTAGGCATCCAGGTGGAAGTGGTCGAGCTGGTTCACGTCCCTGAGCTCGGCGGTGGCGGCCTCGTAGGCCACGTTGACAGGATGTTTGAGAGGCAGATTCCAGATGGGGAAGGTCTCGAACTTGGCGTACCCCGAGTGGAGTCCTTGCCGGTGGTCGTGGTAGAGCTGGGAGAGGCAGGTGGCCAGCTTCCCGCTCCCGGGGCCGGGCCCGGTCACGACCACGATGGGCTTGTCGGTGTCGATGCGAGGGTTGGCGCCGTACCCGATGTCGCTCACCACCACGTCGATCTCGGTGGGGTATCCCCGGGTGTATCGGTGGGTGAACACCGGAACGCCCCTTCTCTCCAGCCGGTTCCTGAAGGCCTTTGCGGCGGGCTGTTCCTCGTAACGGGTGACGACTACGGCCCGAACGGGAACGCCCCAATCCCCCAGGTCGTCGATGAGCTTCAGGGCGTCGGCGTCGTAAGTGATTCCGAAGTCCGCCCTCATCTTCATCTTCTCGATGTCCCCGGCGAAGATGCAGAGGATGACCTCCGCCCGGTCCTCCAGGGTCTTCAGGAGGCGCATCTTCACGTTGGGATCGAACCCCGGCAGGACCCGGGAGGCGTGGAAATCGAAGAGGAGCTTCCCCCCGAACTCCAGGTACAGCTTGTCGCTGAAGCGCTGCACCCTCTCGATGATGGCGGCGGTCTGCTCGGCGAGGTACTTCTCGGTGTCGAAGGCGGCGCGTCTCGGCATTCCTGACTCCGTGGGGTGATCCGGCCCGGGGGTGATCCGGCGTCGGAGGGTGATCCGGCGTCGGAGGATGGCCGGTGTCCGACCGCGAACCCGGGACAACCTATCGCCTGGAGCGAGATCTGGGGAGGCGGGGAGGAGAAGGGGGTGGCTCTTGCGAGGGACACCCTGGCGGCAAGGGACCTGCCCATGAAGATTCCACCTTTGCGGCGATTCCGGCCCAGGCCCCGGCCATGGCGCCGACGGGCCGCGCCAGGACTCTCCCTGAGAGCCCCCTAAGCCCCGACAGGCCGAATGAACGCAGCCACAGTCCTTCTTCTGGTCCTCTCCGCCGCTTGGCTCGGCTACCTGGTCGTGGAGCGCATGCGCATGGACCGGCACAGGAGGGCCATCCCGCTCCGCATCGCCGTCACCGGGACCAGGGGCAAGACTTCCGTGGCCAGGCTGCTGGCTTCGGTCCTCCGGGAGGACGGCCGGACCATCCTGGCCAAGACTACCGGCTCCGAGGCGAGGTACGTGCTCCCGGACGGATCCGAGGAAGAGGTCCTACGCCTCGGCGCCCCCTCCATCATCGAACAGAAGCGGCTTCTGGCCCGGGGGGCTCGCCTGGGGGTGGACGCGGTGGTGGCGGAGATCATGAGCGTCCATGCGGAGAACCACCAGGTGGAGGCCCAGAGGATGCTCCGCCCGCAGTTGGTCCTGGTGACCAACTTCCGGGTGGACCACGTGGAGGCCCAGGGGATGACCCGGGAGGAGGTGGCCTCCGTGCTGGCTCTGGACGTGCCTCCCGGATCCCGGGCCTTGGTACCGGAACAGGAGTGGGAAGAGCGGTTCGCCGGCCTGGTGGAGGCGAACGGTGGGGAGGTGGTGGGGGTCCCGGATGGCGTCGCCGGCCCGCCCCGGGAAGGTGGGGAATTCGCCCGGAACCTGGACCTTGTATGGGAGGCAGCCCGGTTCCTGGGGGTGACGGACGACGTCATCCGAAACGGCATGCGCAGGTCGGTGGGGGATCTGGGGGCTCTCCAGGCTTGGCGGTACCCTAGGGAAGAAGCCGGTGCCCAGTGGATCGTGGTGAACGCCTTTGCCGCCAACGACCCCGAGTCCACCCTGCGCATCTACGACCGGGTGATGGCAAGGGAAGGCATGGGGCCGGAGCGCTGTGTCGGGCTCCTGGCCCTCCGGCCCGATCGGGGCGACCGGACCCTCCTGTGGCTGGAGGCCCTGAGGGCCGGGGCCCTGGACCGATTCCGCCGGTTGTTCGTCATGGGCCTCCACGCCCCTGCCCTCAAGCACCGGGTAAGAGGCCATCCCCAGGCCGCCAGGATCGAGATCCTGAGCCCCACACACCCCTCGGGGCTCATGGACCGGATTCTGGACGAAGAAGGGGATCAGGGCGGCATCCTCTTCGGCTTCGGGAACATCGGAGGCCTGGGCGAGACCCTGGTGCGGCACTGGCGCAGGGTGGGTGATGCCCATGGGATATGAGCTGCCGTTCATTGGACTGTTGATTTCTCTGGCCATCATCGGCATCACCGGGGTATATCCCGGGGGGATCATCGTCCCCAGCTACCTGGTCCTCTTTCTGGCGGACCCCAAGCGGATCGTTGGAACCCTTCTCGCCGCCCTCCTCACCCTGGGCGTCTACCTCCTGGTGAGCCGCCGCCTCATCCTTTTCGGGCGACGGAGGTTCGTGTTCCTCATCCTGGTGGGCGGCCTCTGGTCCGTGGCGTGGCGGACCCTTGCCCCAGGCCTCTTCCCCGTTTCCCTGGAGTTCACCGTCATCGGGTGGGTGATCCCCGGTCTCGTGGCGAACCACTTCGAGCGCCAAGGGGTCCTGGTGACCCTGGGATCCCTCCTCACCGCCACGGTGGCCATCGGGTGGCTCGGGCGCATCCTGAACCTGATCTGATGACGCCCCCCGATTCAGGGCCCGGCCGCGACCCTGGCCTTACCCGGCCGCTCCGGCCGGGGTCTCGCTACGGAGGCCGGTTCGTACAGGCCGGTTTGGTGAGCCTTCTGGCATGGGGCCTCCTGCGCCTCCTGGCTCCGGGGCCCGCCATCCCCTGGACGCCGGAGATGCTGGATGCGGCGGGGAAGATGCAGGAGGCCATGTCCACCGTCGCCCGTTTCTGCCGGGAGGCGGGCATACCGATTGAACCTCTTGCGGACCCGAACGGCACCTGCCTGGTGGGGCCCGAGATGGGGGAGCTCTTCACGACGCTTGGGCAGGTGGAGGCCAAGCGCACGACCCTGGTTCCCGACATGGCGGGTCTCATGGTGCACCTCCTCCAGGAGGCGGGAGTCTCACGGGGGGACCGGGTGGCGGTGGGAGCTTCCGGGTCTTTCCCGGCCCTCATGATTGCTACGGTCGTGGCGGTGGAGGCCCTGGGAGCCCATCCGGTGACGGTCCTTTCCCTGGGGGCTTCCTCCTTCGGGGCCACCCGCCTGGATTTCCATCTACTTCACCTGCATCAGCTCCTTCGGGCGGCCGGAGTGTTCTCCGCTCCGGCGGCAGCCGTCTCCCTGGGTGGCTCCGGCGATGCGGGCCTGCAGTTCGACCCGGAAGTCCGGGACCGCCTGGTCCGTGACGTGGAGGAGAGCGGGCTTCCCCTCCCGGCGGAGCCGGATCTGGCCAGCAGCGTCGCCCGGCGCATGGAGCTATATAGGGGGCCGGCCCCGGCGGCCGACCCCGGGGCCGCCTCGTCCCAGGGTACGGAGACCGAACCGGGGGAGGGCGCCGTCGTCCGGGGCCAAACCCCGCCCTCCCGGCCGGCGGCCTTCGTGAACATCGGGGGCAGCGACACCAACATGGGCCACAGCCCCCGGGTCCTGACCCTTCCGCCGGGGCTCGTGGGGGACGTGAGGCTACCGCCGGAGGATGAGCGGGGGGTCCTCTACGAGATGCTGGCCCGGGGGGTCCCCGTCATTCATCTCCTCTACATCAGGGGACTCGCCATGCGCTTCGGGCTGCCTTGGGATCCCATCCCCCTGCCGGCGCCGGGCTCCATCTCCATCCGGGACGAGTCCCGGGGCAAGGGGCCGGTCTTCTGGTTGCTCACGGTCGCCTATTTGGGGGCCCTTGTCCTGGTGATCCGGGGGGGACGGAGGCGGGAGGGGGAGCCGGGTCGCCGGCCCTGAGGCGGGCCGACGACCGCAGGGTGGCCGGGCGGCCGCGCCGGGCCCTCCCCGGGGATCAGGTGCGGAATCCGCCGGCGAGACGGTGCGGGAAGACGCCCGAACCCCTACCTTCCCGGGGTAGGCCGACGTACAGCGTTCTCAAGGAGGAAAGACAATGATGCGGCAAACCCGTTGGACGGTTGGGCTGGTCGCTCTCGCAGTGCTTCTGGTGAGCGGGCCCCTCTCCCTGGAGGCGCAGGAGCTCGAGGTGACGGCGGAAGACCCGATTCTCCTCACTTCCTGCGGACAGAGCCCCGGACCGACGTTCGTAAGGCTGTTCCTGGGCCGCTTGGGGCTGGATTTCAACCTCGTGGAGCGTGCCACCGCCCAGGATCTCATGGACCGGCAGCAGGCCGGGAATCCCTACAAGTCCGTCATCATCCTCACGGGAGCCAGCCTCAAGGGAATGGGGGCCGCAGGGGTGTCCATGCGGGAAGAGCTCCTCCGCACCGAGGCCCTCATCGCCGAGGCCAAGCGGCAAGGGATGACCATCATCGGGGCCCACGTGGAGGGGATGGAGCGGCGGGCCCAGGCAGCCGCCCCCGGGGACAACTCCGACGAGATGTCCATCGACGCCGTCATGCCCAACGCCCACGTCATGGTGGTGCGGCAGGACGGCGACGAGGACAGGCGGTTCAGTGTCCTCTCGGAGACCACCGGCGTTCCCCTCATCCTGTTCGAGCGGAACATGGAGATGGGTGACGCCTTCGGCAAAGTCTTCAGGAACTAGGGCGAGCCGGAGCGCCTGCTCATGAGCATGTTCACCTATGCCGGGATCGTTCTCGGCGTGATGGTGGCAGTCTACATCGCGGCCAAGGCCTTCAGGCTCTCCACCGAGCTGGCCATGTTTGCCGCAGCCCTGGGCGGGTCCCTGGCCGGAGGCTTCGGCCTTCCCCCCCGGCATATCGCCGAGGGGGCCATGACCTATCTGGACATCAATCTCATCTTCATCACCGCCACCCTCTTCATGAACATCGTGAAGGAATCGGGGGGGGTGGCCTTTGCCGTCCGGGGTATCCTCACGCGGTTCTACTGGAGCCGGACCATCCTGGTCATCCTCCTGACGGTGCTCCTTCTCCTTCCGGGAGCCCTGACGGGGGCCGGGAGCGTGACGGTCCTCATCACCGGGGGGATGGTGGCGGTGGTCCTGCGGACCATGGGCGTGTCCCTGGTCCGGACCGCCGCCATCGTCTTCATCATCGCCGGCCTCAGCGCCGCCGCTCCGCCGGTGAGCCTGTGGGCCATGATGACGGCCGCCGGGGTGAACATGCCGTACGTGGGGTTCTTCTGGCCTCTCCTGATTCCCTGCGTGCTCCTGTCTCTGGTGACCATCTTCCTTCTGGGTTGGAAGGGGGAGAAGATCGACCTCAAGAAGGCTCTTGAGGAGCTCCCCCTGCCTCCGGCCGGCATGGGGTGGTGGAGGATCCTGCTGCCTTTCGTGGTATTCGGAGCCCTCATCTTCATGGGGAGGAGGTGGCCCCACGACACTCCTGTCATGGGCCTTCCCCTCATGTTCGGCTTCGCCGCCCTTACGTCGTTCGTCCTGTCGCCGGTGAAGCTGGATTTCCTGAAGATCTCCAGGCGGACGGTTCACCAGCTCCTTCCCCTGGTGGGGACACTCACCTGCGTGGGGATCCTGGTGCAGATGATGACGCTGACGGGGGTGAGGGGGCTCCTTGCGGTTACGGTCGTCACGCTCCCTGTGGCCCTGGTGTTCGCAACGCTCTTCATCGTGCTGCCCGTGTCGGAGGCCGTCCTCATGTGGGGTGCGGCTCCCGTCCTGGGCGTGCCCCTGGTGCTTCTGTTCAACACCATGGGGCTGGATCCCATCATTGCCCTGGCAGGAATGAGCGTCATCTGGCCCCTGGGCGATGCCCTGCCCCCCACGGCCATCATCGGACGCTTGACGGTGGACGTGGTGGGGTATCGAGACCGGTACGTCCGGTTCCTGAAAGCGTGTGTCGTGCCGGCCGTCATCATCGCCGTGGTGGGCACTCTCATGGTGGTCTACTCGGCCCGCCTGTCCTTCCTCACGGGGCTGTAGGGAAATGATGCGAGAGATGAACGGAGAGCTCCCATGGTCCTGATCCAGACCGTCGTGACCCTCCTCTACTACCTCCTGGTGGCCTTCGTGGCGGCGCTCCTGGTGTGGAACTTCGCCCGGAGCCGGAAGTGGGAGGAGGAGGTGCTGTATATGATCGTGCTGGTGCCCTTCCTTCTCCGCTTGTTCAGGCTGAAGTGAGATGACGATGGAAGACGCGGAGCACGGCGTAACCGATGGGCTCAGGCCCGGGACGGGCCCCGGCGTGGCGTCCCCGGCTCGCAAGGTGGTCCTGGGGATCCTGTGTCTCCTTCTCCTGGTCACCTCCGGTGTGAGCTTCCATCGGCACCGGACCATGGAGGAGCCTGTGGTCCTGAGTGCCGGCGTCACGGAGGTGAAGAAGCTCAGCGATTACTTCGAAGGAATCCGGGGCACCGTCAACGACTGCAACGTCTACGTGTTCGAGGGGGAGGAGCCGGGTGCCACCGTCTTCATCATAGGCGGGACCCACCCGGAGGAGCCTGCGTCCCGCCTGGCTGCGTGGCTCCTGGCGGAGAACGCCGTCATGGAAGCGGGTCGGCTCCTGGTGGTCCTGAGCGCGAACCGGAGCGCCACCACCGTGACCCGGCTGGGGGGCGCCTACCCACCGGACTACACCATCCCCACCGACTGGGGCGAGAGGACGTTCCGTATGGGGGACCGCTGGTCGAGTCCCCTGGATCAGTGGCCCGATCCCGAGGTGTACATCCACTATCCCAGCGGCCAGTACCTGGCCTACGTGGACGTCCGGAACCTGAACCGGGCCTGGCCCGGCCGCCCCAAGGGGACCCTGACGGAGCGCACCACCCATGGCTTCATGGAGCTCATCCGGCAGGAGGGAGTGGACCTCTTCATCGACCTCCACGAGGCGGAGCTGCAGTATCCCGTCATCAGCACCATCGTGACCCACGAGACGGGCCAGGACCTGGCGGCTTTCACGTCCATGATGCTGAGCGACATGGAGTTCAAGATGGGGATGGAGTACTCGCCACCCTCTCTCCACGGGCTTTCCCACCGTGAGGTGGGAGATCACTCGGATGCCGTCTCACTTCTCTTCGAGGCCCCCGAGCCCTTCCTGGATGCCACCCGGGGCAGGTCCACCCGGGAGGTGCTCCTGTCCGGAAAGGACGAGTTCGTGGTGAAGGCCGGGGAGGCGGGCCTTCTCTTCGAGAAGATGGACGAACACGGCTGGCCCATCGATGTGCGGGTGGGGCGCCATACCTCCTCCATCCTCATGACCATGGAGGTCTGGACCGAATTGAGCCCGGACCGGCCCCTGAGGATGAGGGGCGTGCCGCGGTACGAGGAAGTCATCGCCAGGGGGACGGGCCATTGGCTCCATGACCCGGCGGCGGCACCTGCAGGCCGGGTGGCTGTGGAGTAGATGTGGGGCGCCAGGTCTTCGTCGGCGAGAACACCGTGCTGAACGGCGAGACCCCGGCGCCCCAGCGAGACCCCGGCGCCCCAGTAAGAGACGTTGGAATGGGTACCTGTTGATCATCCGCGCGTCCGGGGAGGCGATCCCCGGGTGCTGATCCATTGAGCGAAGGAGAAATGCCGTGAACCACAGACTTCGTTTCGGCACCGTGATGGGTTGGGTGCTAGGCCTGTCCATGCTCCTCATGGGAGGAGCCGAGAAGGTCTCGGCCCAGTGGGAGCAGGTCCTGGCCAGCCCGACCTCCGTCCAGGTGCCTCCGGCCCAGGGCCCCAGCTGCACCGGCCTGCCTGGAGATCCCGACTGCGGGTGCGATCCCGAGGTGCAGGATTGCGGTTGTACCGCCCTCTTGGTGAGCAAGGGAGCCTCCACCGACGGTTCCGTCATGACTTCCCACAGCTGTGACGGAAACTATCGGACCTGGCTGCAGATCGAACCTGCCCGTGACCATGCCCCGGGAGCCATGCGGCCCATCTACTGGGGCCAGCTCCATACCGAGACGCCCGACGACATGCGGAGGATGCGGCTCAAGGGGGAGATCCCGGAGGCTGCCCACACCTACAGCTATTTCAACGTTGGCTACCCCGCCATGAACGAGAAGGGGCTGGCCATCGGCGAGACCACCATCGGCGGACGGCGAGAGCTCAGGAACGACGAGGGCCTCTTTCTCATCGAGAACCTCCAGGCCATCGCCCTGGAGCGGACCTCCACGGCCAGGGAAGCCATCCAGCTCATCGGGGAGCTGGTGAGGGAGTACGGCTATGGGGACACGGGGGAGTGCCTCACCTTCGCCGACTCCAAAGAAGTCTGGCACTTCGAGATCATGGGTGCCGGGCCCTTCGAGCTCGGGGCCGTCTGGGCCGCAGTGCGGATTCCCGAAGGCCATGTGGGCGTCAGCGCCAACGTTCCCCGCATCAGCACCCTGAACCTGGACGACCCGGACCACTACATGGCCAGCGACAACATTTTCTCCCTGGCCCAGGACATGGGGTGGTGGGATCCGGATAGCGGTGAGGACTTCAAGTGGTGGAAGGCCTACAGCGGCCGGCAGCCCTACGCCATCCGGGATTTCTTCGTCCTCAGCACCCTGGCGCCCTCCTTGAACCTCACCATGGACATGGAGGAGCTCCCGTTCTCGGTGATGCCCGACCAGAAGGTGTCCGTCCAGGACGCCCTGGCCTACTACCGGCAGACCTACGAGGGCACCGAGTACGACATGACCAGGAACATGCTCATCCCCAACCGCTTCGCCCAGGGACCCGACGATCCCGCCATGGTGAAGAGCCCCATGGTGAACCCCTGGAGCATGGGGAGGGATTGGGGCGTGCTCATGAACGCCCTGAAGCCCGGGAGCGTGGAGACCCAACGCACCATCGCGGTCCAGCAATGCTCCTACTCCCAGGTGATCCAGGCCCGGGACTGGCTGCCGCCGGAGATCGGCACGGTGGCCTACTTCTCCTTCGACAACCCGGGCCAGAGCCCCAGGATGCCCATCTACGCAGGGACCTTGAGCCTCCCGGAGAGCTTCAAGATCGACTGCCAGCACAGCTACCGGGAGGACTCGGCGTGCTGGAGGTTCCGGAGAGCCAACCGCCTTTCCCAGGTGAAGTGGGGATGGGCCCGGGAGTACCTGGAGCCGGCCGTCATGGCTTTCGAGGAGCAGATGTTCATGGAGCAGCCCCTCATCGAGCAGAAGGCCATGGAACTCTACCAGGCCGAGGGGGGCGACAACCCCATGGAGTTCCGGACCTTCCTGACCCGCTACACCAACAACTGGGCCGGGGCCACCATGCAGAAGTGGTGGGAGATGGGGGACTTCTTCTGGGCCTACCTGGCCAGGGGGTGGTAGGGACGCCGGATCTCTGCCACTGGCGAGTCCACACTGTGGGTCATGAAGACCCCGGGGTGCTTCGGCGCCCCGGGGTTTCCTTCTCTCCGGGGTGGTTCGGCGTTCCGGGACTTCGGTCACCCCCCAGGGGTGGTTCGGCCCTCAGGGCCTTTCGTTCCGCCCCTTTTGGGCGCGGTTCTGCCTGAGGGCGGCGTCCAGGTGGTGGGTTCTGCTCGCTGGGCGAGCAAAAGGTGCCAGGTGGTGGAGGGGGGCGGCGTCCAGGTGGCGGGTATTGCTCGCTGGGCGAGCAAAAGGTGCCAGGTGGTGGAAGGGGGCGGCGTCCAGGTGGCGGGTTCTGCTCGCTGGGCGAGCAAAAGGTGCCAGGTGGTGGAGGGGGGCGGCGTCCAGGTGGCGGGTATTGCTCGCTGGGCGAGCAA
>Ga0114946_10003377_pt1 | contig 10783 bp, 10 predicted proteins | sample WalLakDeSediment_FD_88676 | JGI IMG/M metagenome (GOLD analysis project Ga0114946, IMG submission 88676) | Lake sediment microbial communities from Walker lake, Nevada to study Microbial Dark Matter (Phase II) - Walker Lake 11/02/13 Deep Sediment | ecosystem: Environmental > Aquatic >...
CGGGCCGCTGAGCGCCGCCGCGATCGCGCTAGAGTCGGCGATCTGCGTCGTCAGGGCGGCATACTCGCTGGCCCCGTATGTCAGCGTCGGCCGCCCATGAATCAGCGACTCGAGGCCGACGCTCGAGTTGATCACCACGACCCGTTCGGCGGCCGGCAGCAGCTGATTGACCGAGTTTTCATGGATCGTCACCAGGGGATGGGTGGCTGCGTCGGCGAGGAAGGCGGCCGTGTCGGGATCGGTACACCGCGGATGCCGCTTGATCACGAGCCGCCGCCCAGCCCGCACGCTCTCGTCCACGACGCGGCGATAGAAGGCAAGCGGCTCGCCGCGGGCGAGTTGCATGACCGTGTCGCGCAGCACCTGAAGCGCTAGCAGCACGTACCCCGGCTCGGGCGCCGGGAGCGTCATGGGCGGCTGACGAAACTTGCTGGCATTGTCGGCCAGCTGCCGGATGCAGAGGTCGTGGGCGTACTGTCGCGCCTCCGCCGCGGGCAGCGACCAGGCTTCCTCGAGCATGGCAGGATCGCGGGCGAGCCGGGAGAAGCCGCTGTAGCCCCACGGATCGCAGCCGAAGAAGCCGCGGCGATAGGAGTGTTTGTAGCGGCAGATCCCGACGGCTTCACCAATGGAGTGGTGTGAGAAGAGGAACGCGTCGGGTGACACCACGCGCGGGACGAAGTCTTGATGCATCGACGTGTCTCGCGGGGTGACCCGCGCGCCGAGCCCTTCGAGCGCCGCGATCAAACCGGTGACGAATTCAGCGATGGGGCCGGCCAACTCGTTGCGCTCATGGATCCACGCGCCGGCGGTTTCGACGCCGACCGAGAGCTTCGTCACGGTGAAAAAACGCCGCCACGAATCGATGTCGTCGAACACGACGTCAGGCATGGCACGCAAAAAAGGGTACGGGGAAGCGGTTTGAAACCGGAGCCACCAGACGAAGAAGGCTTGTCCGCATGGACGCGGATCGTACCGGGGTTCCCGGCGGCATGGCCACACCGCGGTGCACGGCACTTCGACGGTGTTTCGCCATCGTCCGGTGAGCACTCCCCGTCGTGGTGAGCGGCTCCGCATATCGGTGAGAAGGGCAAGAAACCCTGGAAAACAAGGCCCACACAGGCTCGGAACGTCCCTCGACATTCACGTCACGTCGATTCGGCTCAGCAGAACAGTGAGACGCGGCACGTGCGGGTCGCCGCGTGCGAGAGGTCGTCGTCGCGTTGTTTCCACGGCGTTTCGTGGGTTCTGGACCGAAATCGAAGTGGTGCGGCGCGTTTGGCACGGCGCGTGCATCTCTCTTCTCGCGTCGCCGGCACGGGCGACGAGGCCACCGCAAATCGCGACGGCTTCGTCACCGCCGGCCTCAGAGATCAATGCGGGTTTCGAACGAACGGAGGTGCCAAATGATGGTCGTGGCAGTTGGAATCACGTCCGAGGATGTGCGGTCGCTGGCCGGTGCGACGGTGTCGCCCCGCGGTGTGCGTGCTCCTGGCGTTTTGAAGTGCCTTGTCGTGTCGGGCAGCGATGCCCTTCGCAGTCGGTTGGAGGCGGTGTCGGAGCTGGGCGGCTGGTCGGAGTGCGACGCACCCGTCGATGCCGTGGAGCTCGGTTCCGTTATCGAGGGCGAGTATCAGCTCGTCGTGGTCGACATCGCCAGCCCGCTGGGTGAGCGAGTGAACGACTCGGTGGAGATTGCGGAAGAGTTCGCGGGCCGTCCCGGAACGCTGCTGGCGATCTGTGGATCGGATGACAACGTCGACGAGGAGCTGTGGGCTCGTCAGCTGGGGGCGTGGGTCTACCTGCCCGGTGTGACGAGTGGCGATGCCCTGGTGTCGTTGGTCACGGAGGCGCGGCGTCTCGCCGAGCGTCGTGGGGTGTTTCAGAGCGTCTGACGGTACGGAGCGTGTCCGGCCGTGTGGCCGGCACCGTGGGTTCCCAGTCGATTCAATCCGTCCCTCATTTCGGGACATTTCATAAAGGAGCAGTGTCATGAGCACAGGTGTTGCCAAGTACGTCGATGAGATGGACGCGTGCTACGCGGCCGATTTCGATCGGGATCGCGAGCCGACGAAGAAGACCAGCCGCCGGCCGGAGTATCGCCGGCGGGGATCCGCCCCGACCCGCGTGAGCGGCATGCACAGCCGCCGCAACAAGCGGTGGACCTGGGGGAGCGGACGTGGCGCCCGGGTGCTCAATCTGCGAGCCTTCGCAACGTGTCTCGTGCTGGCGGTCGCCAGTATGGCCACCTCGGCGATGGGCCAGGTGCGGATGAATCGGCCGATCAACGACGTCGGCAATCCGGCCCAAACTTCGGGCCCGAACGCCGGGCTGGGATCGGTGAATTACGAATACATGATGTCGTCGTCGGAGGTCACGGTCGCGGAGTATGCCGCGTTCCTCAATTCGGTGGCCGGAGCGACGGATCCCTTCAGCCTCTACAACAGCAACATGTCGACGCTCGGGCTGACGAAAAGCGGCAGCGTCTACAGCGTCGCGTCCGGCTTCGATCTGCGGCCGATCACCTTCGTGAACTGGTTCTCCGCCGCCCGCTATGTCAACTGGCTGAACAACGGCACCACGGAGACCGGAGCCTATAACCTCAACGGGTCGAACGTCATCGTGTCCCGGACCGTATCGACGACGCTGCCCACCTTCGTGCTGCCCAACCAGGATGAGTGGTACAAGGCGGCCTTCTACAATCCGACGGTCAGTGGAGACTACTCACTCTGGCAGGTGCAGGCTGGCACGCAGCCAACGGCCTCCGCCCCTCCCGGCACGGCTCCCGCGGCCAACTACAATAACGTAGCGTCCGGCCAATCGACAAACGTCGGGGCCTACAACAGCACCGCCTCCTACTACGGGATATATGACATGCTCGGGAACGTGACGGAGTGGACTGAATCCAGCTTCACGGGCAACACCCAGGTTCGCGTCTTCTCCGGTGCCTTCACGGTCGCGAATGCCAGCAACTGGAATGCGAATGGAATTCTGGCTCTGCGTGATCCGACAATCCTGAATTCCAATATCGGCTTCCGGGTCGCCCAGGTGGCCCCCGTGCCGGAGCCGGGAACGATCGCCCTCGCGGCGAGCGGATTGGCGGGTCTGGCCGGCCTCCGCTGGGTGAAGCGGCGGAAGCTGCGGAGCCTGACGGTCGAGTCTGGCCTCGCGATCGCCGGCTGATGCTGGTCACGACAGCGTGACGATCAAACGCACGACTGCCCCGCCCCGCGGCCTCCGCGGGGCGGGGTTTTTCGTTGGCGTGCAGGCACCACAAAAATTGACCGCCCGCGGTCGGGGGTGGTAGGGTCGCGACATGCCAGGCGAACACGACACCTCCACGCAGCATCCGCGTCTGGCGGGAGTCGCCGACGTGCCGCGAAGCGGGCTCGACGAGGCCACCATCATCTCGGCCGCCACGCCGGGTGGTCCGTCGACATCCGTTGAGATCGGCCGCCAACTCGTCGGCACGACCCTCGGGCCCTACCGGCTCGAGCAATTCGTCGGTGGCGGCGGGATGGGCGCGGTGTTCCGCGGCCATGACACGACGCTCGATCGGATCGTCGCCGTCAAGGTGCTCGCCGGTCGCGAGTCCGACGACGAGGAGATGCTGCGGCGGTTTCGCAACGAGGCCCAGTCGGCTGCCCGGCTCGACCATGAGAACATCGGCCGGGTCTATGCGGTCGGTTCCGAGGGGGGCTGGCATTACATCGTCTTCGAATTCATCGAGGGACGGAATCTGCGCGACCTGGTTCGAGAGGAAGGCCCCTTTGATCTTGCCCGGACGGTGGATGTCGCCGTGCAGGTGGCCGACGCCCTGGAGCATGCGTCCGAGCGTGCGGTCGTGCATCGTGACATCAAGCCTTCGAACATCGTGATCACGCCCGGCGGCCGGGCCCGCGTCGTCGACATGGGGCTGGCACGACTGCACCAGATGGCCGGCGACCGTGATCTCACCATGAGCGGCATGACGCTCGGCACGTTCGACTACATCTCGCCGGAGCAGGCCCGCGATCCACGGGCCGCCGATGTGCGCAGCGATCTCTATTCGCTGGGCTGCACGATCTTCTACATGCTGGCCGGTCGTCCTCCCTTCGCCGAAGGCACGATGGTGCAGAAGCTGCTCCAGCACCAGCAGGAGCCGCCGCCCTCGATCGAGGCCCTGCGGCCCGACGTGCCCCGGGCGTTCGCCACGATCCTCGAGCGGCTCATGGCGAAGGATCCTGCCGATCGTCCCCAGCGGCCGGCCACGCTCGTGGCCGAGCTCATGGCCTTCGCCGATGCCGAGGGCATCAGCCTCGTGGCGCCGCGGCCTACCTCGCCTTTGCCACCGACCGTCGCGCCCCTTTCCACGCCATCGCTTTTGCCCTGGCTCGTGCCTCTCGGAGCCCTGCTCGCGCTCGTCGGATGGCTGTGGATCGAGTCGCTGCGGCCGGTGCGCCGCCCGCAGCCGCAGGCAGCAGTACCGGCCCTCCCGGAGCCGGTTCGCGACGCCCGTCCACCACGGCTCGTTCGCGTCTCCGCACCGGTCGAGCCGGCGGCTCTCGTCGACGCCCTCGGCACCGCGGCAGACGGCGACATCATCGAACTGGCCTTCTCGCAGACGGTGGACATTCCCGCGCTCGCCCTGGCTGGCCGCCGCCTCATGCTCCGCGCCGCGTCTGGGAGCAGGCCGGGCGTGCGGTTCGCGACGACGCTCACAGGTTCGGGGGGGTTCGCGACCGCCTGCGACATCGGGGATGGTAGCCTGGAGATTCGCGGCGTCGCCCTGGCCTATGCGGCTCCCGTGGCGGCGGAGCGACCCGCCCTGTTCACGATCGGGGCGGGCACGCTGTCGTGCGAGGATGTGCTGTTGGAGATACCCGACGCCGGCGGTGAGCCGTCACGCAGCGGTGCCGGTGGCCGCGCCGCCTTCGTCGCCGTGCACCCTGGGGAAGCAGCGGATCCTGGGCGCGGATGCACGCTTGTGCTCGTGACCACGCGAGCCTGCGGCGACGGGGTGTTTCTCGACGCCACGGATCGCCGGCCGAGCCGGGTCGTGCTGAGCTGGTCGGGCGGCGGTCTGATCAGCTCCCGGCAGTTGCTGGCGACCGCGGGCACGACCGGGACAGGCACGATGGGAGACGGAGATCGGCGTGTGGAGATCACGCTGGACGATGCCACCTTCGCGTGCCGCGACGGGATCGTGCTGGCCACCGACTCCCGGTCGCAGCCCGTGCTGGCCCAGGTGCGGATCACGGCCCGCGGCTGCACGTTTCTCACGGAAGGAACACCGTTGGCCCTGCAGACGGGAATCGGGGAACCGGAAGACTACGAAGCGGCCCTCACCTGGAGGAATCGTGGTAGTCGACACGAGGGCACGGATGTCTTCCGGCGGATCGACGGCGCCGCCGAACGGATCGACATGCTGTTCCGCGACCAGCCGACCGTGTTTCGCCATGCCGCCCAGGTCGACCGGTGGCCGGACGCCGCCGCGTGGCGGGCCGCTTGGTCGGCCAGGGGCGATTAAACCGGTCGGGAAAACCGGGCGGACGGCGACGCATTTCCCGCGAAACAATTGCTTGACGTTGCCGCCTCCGGACGATCTAGTTATTCAGTCAGCATCGCTGGGCCCAGCGGCAGATCGGGCTCCGTAGTGAATCTTTGGACGTTCGGAACCTTCGGAGTGAATCCATGAGCGGCAGCAGGAATGCGTGGGTGCTTGGGCTTGGACTCGTCCTTCTCGCTGGCCCGGCGATTCGGCCGGCCTACGCGATCAAGCAGTTCGCCGATGAGTTCAAGGAGGTCTACGTCAAGGAGGGCTCGCCCCTCGCGGCCGAGGTTGAGAAGGCCAAATGCAACGTGTGCCACGTCGGCAAGAGCAAGAAAGACCACAACGCGTATGGCAAAGCGCTCGCCGAGCGGCTCGACAAGAAGGAAGACAAGGAAAACAAGGAGAAGATCCGCAAGGCCCTCGAAGAGGTCGCGGCCCTGTCGAGCGACCCTGGCAAGGCCGACGCACTGACGTTCGGGCAGCTGATCGCCGAGGGCAAGCTTCCCGGCGGGCCTATCGCGGAGTAAGGGGCCGGTCGCGGAGTAGGTGCCGGCGGGGGCGGCCCGGATTCTCAGCCGGCTGCGTCCAGTACCATTTGATCGAGATCGCTCCAGCCGGCGACGGCGGGAGCGATCTCGTCCGTGACGAAGATGCGCACGCGTTTGACGAGATCGTCGAACTGTTCGTGGGCCAGGCTCCGGACCACCGGAGAGAGATCCTCCAAGGGCCGCCATCTGCCGGCTCCGTGAGCGCCGGGGAGTGCCGAGCGGTCGCGCACCTGGATGCGAAATTCGACCTCGCGTTCGGCGGGCGGGGCATCGACCAGCACCGATTCAGTCCCCACCGTCCGGCCGAGCCGACGTGCCATGGCATCGGCCAGGCGGATCGAGACTGCCGCCGTCTCTTCGTAAGGACGGCCGGCCAAGGCCCGGTGGATCTCCGGGTGCCGGACGGCATCGAAGCTCGCGGCCCGCTTGCACAGGCGCCGGACCGGGCCGAAGAGTCCAGCCACGAGCGGCTCCGCCGGCGTATCGACGGAGGCGGTCGTGATCCAGTCGAGGAATCGACGGTCGTCGCTCCGCACGAGCCGGGGGGGATCGAGCCGGTCGCGGAGCAGCCACACCGCCCGCTGCAGCATCGCGGTGGCGCTGCGGACGGCATGGTGCCAATAGACCTCGCTGAACATCACGTAGCGGGCGAAGACCATCAGCTCGGCTGCCGTCCGCCCCTTCTCGGTGATCGCCAGCGCCGTGCCCGCCTCGTCGAGGCAGAGGCTGGAGAGCAGCCGTTCCTGGTCGAAATGACGGCCGTAGGGCACGCCGGCGTGCAGGCTGTCCCGCATGAGATAGTCCATCTTGTCGACGTCGATGGGGCCTGACAGGAGGGACGAGACGATGCGATCCGCCAGATCGGTGGCGGAGCCGGAAATGATGGTGGCGATGCGTTCCGGCGGGATGCCCCAGAGGCGCTCGAGCACATCCCCCGGTCCCTCGTCGGCCAGCACGCCGGCCACGAGCGACTCATGTCGCGGGATCTCGGGCAGGCCCATGTCCTCGATCGGGTGGCAGAACGACCAGTGGCCCACGTCGTGCAGGAGCGCCGCGGCCACGAAGACTGCGGCATCCTCCGGCCCGACGGCCGCCGCAAACCGGGGGTCACGGCCGAGGCTGCCGACAAACGCGAGCGCCAGGCGGTAGACGCCCAGTGAGTGCTCCAGTCGGGAATGCACGGCGCCCGGATAGACGAGTGACACGAGGCCCAGCTGACTCACCCGGGCGAGCCGGCGCAGGGCCGGCGTGTCGAGCAGGGCACGCACGCGGGGCGTCAGCGGCACCGTCAGGTCGGGCGGCACGCGCACGCCCTCCGCGATCGAGCCCAAGGCGGAGAGTTCGGGCAGGACGTTCACAACGGCGGCAATCCGGCGAGCCAGCGGAGCAACGCGGTGACCAGCACGTAGAACGAGAAGTGCGCGGTGGCCGGGCCCCAGTCGAGGTCGAGGGTGGCGAGCGCCGCCAGGGCGCCCGGAACCACGAACAATGGTGCGAGGTAGAGCCATTGCCACATCTCCGCCGTCATGTCGGCGGGCAACAGGCCCTTGACGGCCCAGAGCGCCGTATAGACGGCCGCGCAGATGAGCGTGCGGATGATGAAGGTACGGCCGCGATAGGGTTCGAGTTCCCGTTCGCGCAGGGCGGCATAGCCGAGAACCACGCACGGAATCGCCACCCCGAACGCGGCGGCCAAGAGCAGCCCGGCGGGTGGACCGACCGGCCGCGTGGCCCGGCCGATCGCCCAAGCCGCGAAGAGGAGCACGATCGCTCCCACCGCCGTGAGAATCCAGGTGCGGGTCGCGACCGGCTTGTCGACCCGCTTGAACGGCACGGTGGCAGGCCGCTGTCCCGGGCCGGTCGGCGTCGCCGGCTCAGGCTCGTGGATCGTGACGGCCTTCACGGCCGGTTTCGGCACCGTGATCGGCTTCTTGCACTTGGGGCAGGGGCCGGTGCGGCCTGCGAACTGGTCGCTGACTGTGAAGCGTGAGCCGCAGCTGCTGCAGAGAACCTGAATCGCCATGCAGTATCGCGGCCGGCGGCCGGTGTCGTCCCAAGGGGGCCCGGAGGACAATCGGAAGAATCGGCAGTTTCAGACCGGCGTGCCCGGCCGTCAAGCCGGCGCGCGTGGGGTAGACTTTCCATTGGCGGGGCCGCCATCGTGGCCGCGACCGCAGCGAGGTCCCCGTGGCAGACGACAAAACCAGGATTCTCTCCGCCGCCGAGGCGGCCCGGCTGTTCACCAGAAAGCCGAAGGTCGTCGGCGACAAAGTCGTGTTCTATTGCGACAACGGCCACCGCATCGTGGCCCCCGTGCGAGACGGAGGCAAGCGCGGCAACTGCTCCAAGTGTGCGGCGCCGGTGACCGTGCCCGCGGCGGTGGCCGACGAGGCTGCCGAGGGGGCGACGATGATCCTTTCCGCCCCGAAGGAATCGCGGGTCGCGTCACCCGGGGAGGGCATTCTGCCCGCGTCGAACGGCGAGGAGTCGCCCGCGGTTGCCCCGCCCTCGGGCGGCGTTTCCGTTGACGAGGCGCTGCCGGCCGTGGAGACGGCCGCATCAGCGACTGCAGCTGCAGAGCCGGCTGCCGCCCCACCTGCCGAGGAGGAGGCCGGGGCGGTCGAGTCGGCCGCCGCCGATGCCGGTGGCTGGCAGTTCATGCAGCCCGCCGGGGCCACAGCCGACGCGGAGGAGCCGCTCCCGCAGGCCGACGGCCAGGAGGGATGGTTTGGGCATCCGGATGCTGCCGACGCCGACGACGGTGATGGAGACGGGGGCGACAACCCCACGGCCCGGCTCGTGGCCCGCCTCTGGGTCGAGCATGAACTCGGAGGCACGCTCGAACTGCACCTTCAGGATGGCAGCGTGATCCTCCCGCAGTCCTACGAGCCGCGGTGGTCGCGGGGCACGCACGGCTTGTTCGCGGCGGCCGCTCCCGATGGATCGATCACGCTGACGGCGGTCGCCTGGGAGTCGGTGCAGAAGATCATCGTCCGCAACGTCAAGGGACTGCCAGACGGCATGTTCGAGTGACCGGCTCCATCACTCGTCGGCGTCGAGATCGCCTTCCGTGATCATCGTGAACCCCTTCACGGCCAGGGTCTCCAACCCCATCTCGGTGTTGTCAACCATGAGCGCGACCGCGGGCCGGCCGCGGGGCCGGACGAGGATCGGATAGGCCTGGATGATGTTGACCTCGGCCTGGAGCAGGGCCGTACAGACCTTGAGAAGCGGCTGGCCCTCGTCGGGCAATTCGACGCCGATCAGATCGCTCTCGATGAGGGCCAAGCCGGCCCGTTCCAGGATTTCCCGGCCTTGTTCGGGATGGCTGAGCAGGAATCGCACGAAGGCGCATTCGCCGGAGTCGTTGATCGAGAGGGCGACGATCCGCACCCGCGAGCCCTCGAACCGGCGGACCACCTCCATGAGTTGGCCGACGCGGTTCTCCAGGAACACGGTGAACTGCCGCAGCGTCGGCCAGTTGCGGCCCCGGGCCGTCGCGAAACCGACGCCGGCATCCTCACCTGCGTCGCCAAGGCTCACGTCGCGTCTCCACTGAAAAGGCGTGTCTGGATGGGCACTGCCCGAAAGCTCCGCCAAAAGATAGAGTCTGGTCCTCCGTTGGTCAACGAACCCTCGAGCGTGCCTGCGGCACGATCAACCCCCGCCATGTCTGACACCCATGAGATGGAGATCCGCGTCCGGTATCAGGAGACGGACGGGCAGCGGCGGGTGCATCACGCCAATTTCCTCACCTATTTCGAGATGGGTCGCACGGAGATGCTCCGGGCCCACGGCAAGACCTACCGGGAATTCGAGGAGGCGGGGCTCTTCATGGTGGTGTCGGAGGCCACGGTGAAGTACCAAGCGCCGGCCGACTACGACGACCTGCTCCTCCTCCGGACACGGGTCGAGAAAATCGGGGCCGCGCACATCCGGCACGCCTATGAGGTGATCCGGGGCACGCGCATCCTCGTCACCGGCACGACCACCGTCGTCTGCGTCGACGCCGAGGGGCGGGTGCGGAGGCTGCCCGGCTGGATGCTCGGCGAGCCGGACGAATCGGGCGCGGTCTGACGCGGCCAGCGGTGAAGTGTCCGGCGGTGAAGTGTCCGGCTGGGGGCGAGCCGGTTTCCCCCGTTCCTGATGGCCACGTGTTTGCCACGGTGGCCGGTGCCGGGAATCGTTACCCCGGCGTCCCGCAGGTTTCGCGGGCGGAGTCGTTCCACGGTCGGATGCGCCGCCTGGTCGGACACGCAGCCAGCGTGGCGTCGTGTCCGTTGTTTCCTGGCTTTCCCGTGGAGATTCTCGACATGACGCTCGCTGCCGAACGCGAACTGGCCCACATGGGTGAAACGGCCGGATGCTCCGACCACGACCACGACCTCGTGCACGAACTGAGCCGCCGGCTCGACGCCCTCTGGCGGTATGACCAATACATCTTCAACGCCGAGTGGCGGGACGACCTCCGCCAGTTCTGGATGGATGCCAAGGCACTCGAGCAGCAGGCCATCCAGCGACTCAAGGAGCTGATCGCCCAGGAAGTCCGCAATGGGTGCTTTTAGCGCGGCTCGTCGCTGACGACCTGACCGTCGATGACGACCGCCGTGCAGTGGGTCGTGTATTCGAAGGGGTCGCCGTCGAAGACCGCCACGTCGCCGTCGAGTCCCGGGGCGAGCCGGCCCACGCGGTCGGCCACCCC
>Ga0114946_10003378_pt1 | contig 10782 bp, 10 predicted proteins | sample WalLakDeSediment_FD_88676 | JGI IMG/M metagenome (GOLD analysis project Ga0114946, IMG submission 88676) | Lake sediment microbial communities from Walker lake, Nevada to study Microbial Dark Matter (Phase II) - Walker Lake 11/02/13 Deep Sediment | ecosystem: Environmental > Aquatic >...
CGCCGATGGTACTGCAGGGGTCACTCTGTGGGAGAGTAGGTCGTCGCCAGATCTATGCCCCGAGCACGAAAGTGCTCGGGGCTTCTTTTATTGGTTCTTCGCCAGATCGTGCAAAAGCCCCAAGCGCAGCAGCGCTCGGGGCTTTTTCGTTGGTTCCCTACGACAGCCCGACGATGTTGCCGTCTGCGTCGAGCCCGATCTGCTGCGCGGCCGAGCGCTTGGGCATGCCGGGCATCAGCATCAGGTCGCCGGTCCGCACGACCACGAACCCGGCGCCGGCGCTGAGCTTGAGCCCGGCGACGCGCAGGCGCCAGCCGGTCGGGGCCGCGCGGAGCTCGGGGTTGTCGGACAAGGAGTGCTGGGTCTTGGCCACGCAGATCGGCAGGGCCTCGCCCCCGGCAGCGGCGATGCGCTCGAGGTCGGCTTCGGCCTCGGGGCTCCAGTCGACGCCGTCGGCGCGGTAGACCCGGGCTGCGAGGGTCTCGACCTTCTCGCGCAAGGGGACGTCGAGGGGGTAGGCGGGGTGCAGGGGGCGGTTGCCTTCGGCGGCGGCCGCGATGACCTGCTCGGCGAGGGCCACGGCCCCGTCGCCACCGTGGGCGAAGCCCTCGGAGATGGCCCAGCGCGCGTCCTCGGCTTCGAGAAGGTCAGCGAGGGCCTGCAGCTCGGCTTGGGTGTCGAAGCCGAACCGGTTGATCGCGACGACGACCGGGAGCCCGTAGACCGTGCGGAGGTTGTCGAGGTGGATGCGGACGTTGGCGAAGCCCGCCGTCAGGGCGGCGATGTTCTCCTTGCCGAGCTCGGCGAGGGGGACGTTGCCGTGGAGCTTGAGCGCCCGGCAGGTCACGACGAGCACGGCGGCGGCCGGAAAGGTCCCGAGCTCGCGGCATTTGATGTCCAAGAATTTCTCGGCGCCGAGGTCGGCGGCGAAGCCGGCTTCGGTGACGGTCCACTCGGCGCTGTGCATGGCGAGCTCCGTGGCCACGCGGCTGTTGCAGCCGTGGGCGATGTTGGCGAAGGGGCCGCAGTGGATCAGCGCCGGGGTCCGCTCGATGGTCTGGACCAAGTTGGGCGCGAGCGCGTCCCGGAGCAGGACCTCGAGGGCGCCGATGCAGTCGAGCTCGCCGGCGCGGATCGGGCGGCCATCGCGGGTCCAGCCGACGATCATGCGCGAGAGCCGGGCGCGGAGGTCGGCGCGGTCCTTGGCGAGCGCGAGCACGGCCATGACCTCGGAGGCGGCGGTGATGTCGAAGCCGCTCGAATGCGGGAAGCCGTCGCCCTTGTTGCCCAGGCCGATCCGGCAGTGCCGGAGCTGGCGATCGCAGACGTCGAGGACCCGGCGCCAGACGATGCGCTCGGGATCGAGATCGGCTGCGCTCGGCTCGGCCGTACCCTTGCGGATCGCCTGCTCTTGGTAAAACGCGTGGTTATCGGTGACCGCCGCGAGCAGGTTGTTGGCCGAGGTGATCGCGTGCAGATCGCCGGTGAAGTGCATGTTGATGTCCTCCATCGGGAGGACCTGCGAGCGCCCACCGCCGGCCGCCCCGCCCTTGATGCCAAAGGTCGGCCCTAGCGAGGGCTCACGCAGGGCGAGGCAGTGCGAGACACCGAGCTTGCCAAACCCCTGGGCCAAGCTGATCGAGGTCACGGTCTTGCCGTCGCCAAAGCGCGTGGCGGTCATGGCCGTGACCAGGACCAGCTTGCCGCGCGGGCGGGTGGCCCGGCGCTGGGCGACGAGATCGAGATCGATCTTGGCCTTGTAGCGGCCGTAGAGCTCGAGGTCGTCCTCGCCGAGCCCGAGGGTCTCGGCGATGGTGCCGATGGTCGCGAGCTTGGTCGCTTGGGCGATCGCTGCGTCGGGCGGGAGGTCGGGGAGCGGGGACAAGGGCGAGAGCTCGGCCATGGCCCGTCCACGGTCCCCCGGCGAAGCCGACGCTGGCAAGGGGCAGCGGGATTGGCGGTCACCCGCGGACTCACGGGTCGCGGACTCACGGCCCGCTGAGTCCGAAGGCCTCGATCCGGGCCCGCAGGTCGTCAGGCATGACCACCGCCTCGCCGTGAGCGGGGCTGCTCGCGTCCAAGTTCATCACCACACACACGCTGCGCCCGGTGGCCCGGCGGCCGCCGGCTCCCATGACCTCGTAGGCAAAGCCGATCGAGGTCCGGCCGAGCTTGGTCACGCGCAGCTGGATGTCGATGCGCTCGCCAAACCGACTGGGCCGCTCGAAGTCTGCCTCGCTGTGTACGGCCGGGAACCCGAGCTTGCGCTCGCGCACGAACTCGTCGTAGCCAAAGCCGAGCTGGGCGGGGAACCATGTCTCCATGGCCTGGTGAAAGAAGTCGAAGTAGCGCGGGAAATAGACGATCCCGGCGGGGTCACAGTCGCCAAAGCGGACGTCGAGGGGGAGGATGTGGACGCCCGGGGCGCCGGAGACCTTGCGCGCTGGCACTGCGCGCGAGTGTATGCTCCGGCGATGGCCTTCGTCGAGCACGCCCCCGCGCCAGTGAGCGGGTTGAGCCCCTCGCTGGCCCCCGGGGCGGTGTTTGGTCGCTATGTCCTGGTCGAGAAGATCGGCCGCGGCGCCATGGGTGAGGTGTGGGTTGGGCTCGATCCCGATCTCGATCGCAAGGTCGCGCTCAAGCTGCTGCGCGCCGATCAAAGCGCGCGGCCCGTCGATCGCAAGCGGCTCGACGCCGAAGCCCGAGCGATGGCTCGCTTGGCCCACCCGAACGTGGTGACGATCCACGACGTCGGTCAGCTCGGTGAGCAGCTGTTCATTGCGATGGAGTTTGTCGACGGCGAGACCCTCGACAGCTGGATTGCTCGGGGCCCGCACCCGTGGACGGACGTGCTGCCGATCATGCGCCAAGCTGCGGCTGGGCTCGCGGCCGCGCACCGCTCGGGGCTGGTCCACCGCGACTTCAAGCCGGCCAACGTGATGATCGGCAGCGACGGCCGCGTCCGCGTCCTCGACTTTGGCCTCGCGCGGCCCGAAGGCAGCGGCTCGCTGCTCGACGGCCAAGCTGGGGACCGCTCGCTGACCCCGGCCGACGGTCAGGACGCCGAGCTGATCCAGGGATCGCCACCCTATATGTCCCCGGAGCAGCACCGCGGGGCGCCGGTCGACGCGCGCAGCGATCTGTTCTCGTTTTGTGTGACCTTGTTCGAGGCGCTCCATGGGATCCGGCCGTTTCGGGGCAGCAACCGGGTGGCCGTGGCGATCGCGGTCGTCGAGGGCCAGCTCGTCGCGCTCCCCGAGTTTTCGCGCGAGCGGGTGCCGGACTGGATCCACGCGACCGTGCTGCGCGGCCTCGCCAGCGACCCGGACCAGCGGTTCCCCGACATGGAGGCCTTGCTCGTCGCGCTCGAGCGCTCGCCGGAGCAGCGCCGTCGCCGTCGACTCGAGTTCGCGGGGGCCACGGTCGGCCTCGTTGGGCTGCTGGGGTTGGGGGTGGCGTTGCTGCCCAAGCGCCCCCTCGATCCCTGCGATGCGGCCGGCGAGGCGATCACGGCCCAGTGGAGCGCCCACGCGCGGGCGTCGTTGCGCGCGCAGATCGACGGGGTCGGGGGCCCGCACCCGCTCGCGGGGCAGCGCTTGATCGAGGGCGTCGATCGCTACGTCGGCGAGTGGACCGAGGCGAGCAAGCTGGTGTGCAGCGACGGCCGGGCCCATCGCCCGACCGAGCGCTTGCAAAGCACCCGTGAGGCCTGCCTGGCCCGGCACCGCGAGGCGGTCGGCGTGCTCGTGCGGCTCGCCTCGCCCGAGGCCGAGGCCGAGGGCGAGGGCGATCCGGCCTACCTCGCGGGCCTCGCCGCGCGACCCTTCGCGGGCCTGCGCGCGTTGGGTGATCCGAGCCGCTGCGTCGATCTGGCCGCGGCCCATGACGGGCGCCCGCTGCCCGACCAGGACCTGCGCGCGGCGATCATCGAGCTGAGCCTCGGGCTCGCGGTGCTCGACGCTGAACAGCTCTCGGGCGGGCCGCTCGAGCGCTTGGGCCAGGCTCCCGGGGTGGAGCAGGACCTCGAGCGCGGCCTGTTGCTCGGCCGTGTCGCCGGCAAGCGCGGCGATCCAAGCGACGGCCAAGCGCGTCTGCACGCGGTCGCGGCCGCGGCCACGCACGCCGAGCCCGAGCTCGCCGGCCGGGCGTGGTTGGCGCTCGCCGAGCTCGAGCTCGACACCTGGACGCCGGGCCAGGGCGAGCGAGCGGCGGTCGATCGGGCCGCGCAGCTGCTCGCCTACGCCGACGCCTCGCTGCCCGAGCGGGACGCGGCCTCACGCGGGGAGCTCGGCCTGCTCGCCGGCCGGCTCGCGCTGCTCGCCGACGACGGTCCGAGCGAACTCGCGGCGCTGCTCGAAGCCGCGATCAGCCGGGCGAGCGACGAACCCAGCCCGCGCGCGCCGGACCTGCTCGCCGCGATGCTCGAGCTGCGCGCGAGCCTGCACGAGCGCGCCGGCAGCAGCGCGGACGCCAGCGCCGATCGGGCGCGCGCCGAGCAGGTCCGGCTCGCCGGTTTTGGGCGCTAGCGTCCCGGGACCTAGCAGCCCGTGGCGCAATCCCTCACGCCGCCTCGCTTGGTCTTTCCGACGAGGGCGTTGTCGCCGAAACTTGTAGTACGCCCGGTACAACTGCGTTTCGGCTCCTAGCCCTCGCCGGAAATCCCGGCGCGAGGCGACGCGATGGATTGCGCCACGGGCTGCTAGCTCAGCGATCCTTGCGAGCCTCGGGGTGCTCGTTGAACCACACCTCGACGCTCTCTTGCGACAGCTCGACGACCAGGTCGTCGTCGCCGAGCTCGACTTGGCAGCCCAGGCGCGAGCCGGGGCGCACGTCGAAGGCCATGTCGAGCCGGTCTTCCTCGGCCTCGCTGGCTTCGTCGAGCGAGTCGCCGCCCTCGATCACGTAGCAGTGGCACGACGAGCACGCGCACACGCCCCCGCAGGCCGAGCCCATCTTGACGTCGTTGTGTTCGGCGATCTCGAGCAGGTTTTGGCCGGGCTTGGCCTCGACCACACGCTCGCTGTCGGGGCCTCCTCGGTAGATGACTTTGGGCATGCTGGCTCCTATTCGATGACTTCGGCGGAGTGTGCTCCTCGCCGCGCGTCGAGCTGCTCGTCTTCGGCGAGCGCCGCTTCGATCTCGGCGAGGGTCTTGCCGGACATCCCGGACCGCAGGGCCCGCTCCATCCGACGGCGGGCGAAGGGCCCGGAGAGCTGTTCGAGGCGCTCGCGCGCGGCGTTGACTGGATCGGAGAGGCTCGCGTCGACCATGACCTGCTCGGCCTCGGCGATGCTCGCGAGGATCGCCTCGCGCTCTTGCGGTTGGAGGAGCTCGCCGATCTCGCCGACCTCGTCGAGCGCCGTACGGACCGCGAGCACGACCCGGCCGAGCTCGACCCGGGCCTCGGCGAGGTTGCGGGCGGCGAAGTCCTCACGGGCGTGATCGAGGCTGTCCATGACCAGCCCGTCGACCTCTTCGCTCGACAGGCCGTAGGTCGGCTTGACCTCGATCGACTGCTTGACGCCGGTCATCAGCTCACGCGCGGTGACGGTCAACAGCGCGTCGGCGTCGAGCTCGAAGGTGATCTCGACCCGGGCCATGGACGGCGGCAGCTGGGGGATGCCGTGCAGATCGAAGCGGGCGAGGCTGCGGCAGTCGTCGACGAGCTCGCGCTCGCCTTGGACCACGTGCACGCTCATGCCGGTCTGCTTCTCGGAGTAGTTGGTGAACACCTGCCGGGCCGAGATCGGGATGGTCGCGTTGCGCGGGATGATCTTCTCTACGATCCCGCCCATGGTCTCGAGCCCGAGGCTCAAGGGCACGACGTCGAGCAGGGTCACGCCCTCGCGCGCGCTGCCCGAGAGGATGTCGGCTTGGATCGCGGCGCCGTAGGCCACGACCTTGTCCGGGTCGATGTCGGCGAGCGGCTCGCGGCCGAACGCCTTGGCGACCTGCTCGCGGACCAAGGGCACGCGGGTCGAGCCGCCGACGAGGACCACGCCGTCGAGCTCGCGCTTGTCGACGCCCGCGTCTTTGAGGGTCGCCTTGCTCGCGCGGATGGTCCGCTTGACCAAGCTCGCGATCAGCTCCTCGAACTGCGCGCGGGTCAGCGTGAACGGCTCGAGGCCTCCGTGGGCGAGCTCGACGGTGGTCGACTCGGCGTCGCTGAGCGCCTCCTTGGCCGCGCGCGCGGCCTGCATGACCTCCTGCAGTTGCGTGGGGCTAGGGGCCGTGATCCCGCCGCGCTCGAGCAGCATGGCCGCGAGCGCGCGATCGAAGTCGTCGCCGCCGAGGGCCGAGTCGCCGCCGGTTGCGAGGACCTGAAACACGCCGTCGCGCAGGCGCAGGATCGAGACGTCGAAGGTCCCGCCGCCGAGATCGTAGATCGCGAACAGGCCCTCGCCGTGGTCCCCGCGACCTTGACGATCGAGGCCATAGGCGAGCGCGGCGGCGGTCGGCTCGGCGAGCAGGCGGTAGACCTCGAGGCCGGCGATGCGGCCGGCGTCCTTGGTCGCTTGGCGCTGGGCGTCGTCGAAGTAAGCGGGGACCGTGATCACGGCCCCGCCGATCTCGCCGATCTCGTCGAACGCCCGCTGCTCGAGGACCTCGAGGATCCGCGCCGAGACCTCGACGGGGCTGACGTAGCGCGGCGCGGCGCCGGGCTCGGCGACGTCGATCCGAACGACCTGATCGTCGGTCGCGAGCCGGTAGGGGTGGTCGAAGGTGATGTCCTTGGGCCCGCGGCCCATGAACCGCTTGACGCTCGACAGGACCTGCTCGGGGTGCTCGACGGCCACCGCTCGGGCCTCGCGGCCGACGCTGATCTCGTCGCCGGCGTAGGACACCACCGAGGCCAACAGCGCCTCGCCGTGCTCGTCGACGAGCACCCGGGGGGCGGCGCCGTTTGGCGCGATCGCAACCAGGCTATGGGTCGTGCCGAGGTCGATGCCGATCGCGCGGCCGACCTTGCGCCGCTGCTTGGGTTGTCCGGTGTCGGGCTCGGCGATCTGAAACAGTCCGCCGCCCGCGATATCGATGCCTTCAGCCATGGGTCCTCAAATCTGGCCTGCGTCAGCTCTGCTCGAGAGCGCCGTCGATCTCGCCGATGAAGCGCTGGAGGTAGCGACGCTGGACGAGCGCGGCCGCGGCCGCGCGAATGTCGTTGTGGGTGAGCGCGGCGATGGCCTGGTCGAACACCGCGTCGAGCTCGTCTTCGACTTGGTCGCGGAGCTCGCTCAGGGCGTCCTCGTCGGCGCCAGCTCGAAGCAGATCGTCGAGCTGCTCGCGGCGCTCGATCATCTCGATCAACATGGCCTGCTCGGGGTGCGGCGCGCCGGTCTGCGGGTCGCTCGAGTCGAGATCGACGCCGCCGAGCTTGACGAGGTATTCGGCGCGCGCGACCGGATCGCGGAGCGTGCGGTAGCCCTGGTTGAGGGCGGAGCTGTGCTCGACGGCGGCCCGACGGGTGCTCGAGTCGGCGCCGACGTGGCGGTCGGGGTGGTAGCGACGCGAGCGCTCGAGGTAGCCGCGCTCGAGCGCGTCTCGGTCGATCGTCCAACCCCGATCGAGCCCGAGCCGGGCGAAGTGATCGAGGGTCGGGTCGAAGGCTTCGAGGGCGGCGGCCCCGTTAGAAGCTGATTGATTCTCCGCAGCCACAGTCGTTCTTGACGTTGGGGTTGGAAAACTGAAAGCCGTGGCCGCGCATGCCCTTCTCGAAGTGCACGGTCGTGCCCTCGACCAAGATCATGCTCTTGGGATCGACGTACACGCGGACGCCGAATTCGGCCTCGATCACGTGGTCGTTCTTGCGCGGGGGCTTGTCGCTGAACTCGAATACGTAGCTGTAGCCGGTGCAGCCGCCGCCGCGGATGCCAAAGCGGATCGCCGCGTCGGGGGTCCCGCGCTTGCGCAGCTGCTCACGCATGACCTCGGCGGCGCCGGGGGTCACGATCAGCTTGGGCTGCTCGCCGGTTTGGGCTTGGGCCCCGGAAGCAGGGCCGGGATCTGGGCTGGTCTGGGTCATTTGCACGTGCACCGGAGACTCGCTCGCTCGTTCGGCGACTCGCGGGACCTTAGCGGGTAGCGAGCGCCGCGGCTAGCCGTGGCTAGCCGCGTGGGGGGCTGCTCACTCGGCCGCGAGGGCGCGCTTTTTTTGGTAGTCGGCGATCGCCGCCTTGATCGCGTCCTCGGCGAGCACCGAGCAGTGGATCTTGACCGGCGGCAGCGACAGCTCCTCGGCGATCTGGCTGTTTTTGATCTGCATCGCGTCGCCGATCTTCATGCCCTTGACCCATTCGGTCACCAGGCTCGAGCTGGCGATCGCGCTGCCGCAGCCGTAGGTCTTGAATTTGGCGTCGGTGATGATGTCGCCTTCGACCTTGATCTGCAGCTTCATGACGTCGCCGCACGCGGGCGCGCCGACGATGCCGGTGCCGACGTCATCGTCGGCCTTGTCGAGCGAGCCGACGTTGCGGGGATTGTCGTAGTGTTCGAGGACCTTGTCGCTGTACGCCATTTGAGTGCTCCGTCGGGGTGAAGGGTAGGTTGGTGAGGGTTAGTGCGCCGTCCACTCGATGGATTCGAGATCGATCCCATCTTGAACCATCTCCCACAGCGGGGACATGGCCCGGAGGCGCTCGACATTGTCGCGGATGCGGTCGACGACGTAGTCGACCTCTTTGATGGTCGTGAACCGACCGATCGTGATGCGCAGGCTCGAGTGCGCGAGCTCGTCGTTGAGGCCCATGGCGCGCAGCACGTAGCTGGGCTCGAGGCTCGCGGAGGTGCAGGCCGAGCCCGAGGAGACCGCGATCTCTTTGAGGCCCATGAGCAGCGACTCGCCTTCGACGTAGGAAAACGAGATGTTGAGGGTCCCGGGCAGGTGGCGCTCGAGCGTGCCGTTGACGAGCGAGTCGGGGACCTCGGCGATCAGCCGCTTGCGCATGTGCTCGCGCAGCTCGAGGGTCCGCTTGGACTCTTGCGCCATCTCCTGCTGGGCGAGCTCGGCGGCGGCGCCAAATCCGACGATCAGCGGGACCGCGAGGGTGCCCGAGCGGTTGCCTCGCTCGTGGCCGCCGCCGTGGATCTGCGGGGAGATCCGGACACGCGGGCGCCGGCGACGGACGTAGAGGGCGCCGACGCCCTTGGGCCCGTAGATCTTGTGGGCCGAGACGCTCAGCAGATCGATGTGCATGGCGTCGACGTCCATGGGGATCTTGCCGAAGGCCTGGACCGCGTCGGTGTGGAACAAGACCTTGCGCTCGTGACACAAGCGGCCGATCCCGGCGATGTCCTGGACCACGCCGGTCTCGTTGTTGGCGCTCATGATGCTGACGAGGATGGTCTCGGGCCGGATCGCGGCCTCGATCGCCTCGAGCTCGACGAGCCCGTCGGTCCTGACCGGCAGCCAGGTGATCTCGCAGCCGTGACGCTCGAGGTGCTTGCAGGTGTCGAGCACCGCCTTGTGCTCGGTCACGCAGGTAATGATGTGGTTGCCCTTGGACTGGAGGAACTCGGCGGCGCCCTTGATCGCGAGGTTGTTGGCCTCGGTCGCGCCGCTGGTGATCGTGATCTCCTTGGGGCTCGCGTTGATGACCGACGCGATCTGCTGGCGGGCCTTCTCGACCGCCTCTTCGGCGGCCCAGCCGAACGAGTGGGTGCGGCTCGCGGCGTTGCCGAAATGGGTCGTGAAGTACGGCAACATCGCCTGGACGACGCGCTCATCGACCGGGCAGGTCGCGGCGTAGTCCATGTAGATCGGAGTCTCGATGCTCATGGCGTGGACGCTTCTTCGTTGGGGCTGGAGTTGGGGTTGGGGTTGGTGTTGGCGCTGGTTTCAATCCCAGCGCGGTTGAGGTGGATGCCCGAGACCAGCTTGGGCTCGGGGATTCCGCCGTGGCGCTCCTCGCCACACTCGACGCAGGCCTTGGTCGAGTGCTCGCCGCAGCCGCGGCAGGCCTCGAGGTAGCTGAGGCTCTCGGCGATGTCGCGCTCGAGCTGAAGCAGCTTTTGGATCTGCTCGCGGGTGTCGCGGAGCTTGCTTTGGAACAGCTCGCGCACCCCTTGCATCGCCTCGGGCGCCGAAGTGGACGCGGCGACCGCCTCGAGCAGCCCGCGGATCTGGCTGAGCTTGAAGCCCATGTCCTGGAGCTTGCTGATCCAGTAGACCCGGGCGAGCTCGTCGGACCCGTACAGGCGAAAGCCGCCGTCGGAGCGCTCGGGCGAGAGCAGGCCCATCTCCTCGTAGAGGTGCAGGGCGCGGACGGTCTTGCCGGTCTTGCGCGCGAGCTGACCGATCTTCATCCGCTTCTTGGAGACACCTTGGCCCGTGGGCCCAGAAGTGGGCCCAGAAGTGGGCCCAGGAGTGGGTGCCGGAGTCAGTGTTTTGGTCGCGCCTTCTGCCACGGTTAATCTTACCCTCACGTTCGAGTTCGATTGCAGGGGCACCATGTCTGGCTCGACCGCCGATGTCAACCCGAGGTCGCGCCGTGGCTCCGCTTGATCCGGTCTATTCGGGTGAATTTGCGGGATGGAGGCGCCCTTGGGGTGCATCGAGGTTGCTCGCAGACCCCTCGTGGGCGGTCGTGAGCGCCGTGATTCATCGGGGGCGGTGGGGGCGAACTCGTACTGGCACGTGAGATATGGACCAATAAAAACAGCCGCCGGCTGAGGCCGGCGGCTGCTCGCGCGACAGGCGTCGCTCGCTACTTTTTGCGCGCGGGGATGATGGGCGGCGGCTTGGGCCGATCGCCATCGGGGTTATGCGCGTCGTCCGGGGTTGGC
>Ga0114946_10003379_pt1 | contig 10782 bp, 19 predicted proteins | sample WalLakDeSediment_FD_88676 | JGI IMG/M metagenome (GOLD analysis project Ga0114946, IMG submission 88676) | Lake sediment microbial communities from Walker lake, Nevada to study Microbial Dark Matter (Phase II) - Walker Lake 11/02/13 Deep Sediment | ecosystem: Environmental > Aquatic >...
AAGATCACCCGGCACCATAAAACCTTGGCCCCGCTTAAGAGATACGATCATTTATTATCCTTTCCTTAAACTCCGGATAGTCTTCGCAGATCTTTATCCATGCCCAGCGCAGCTGCTCGGCGTAAGCCTCGGCCTGAAGTAAAAGTAAATGAAGATCTAAAAGGGCTTGTTTCATTGGTGATCTCCTTACGTTTTCTATTGAAAACGATACGAGCAAAAAAAGAACTATACCTGTGGGCCGAATAGTTCTTCTACTGTAAAATTACCATTATCTTTGTTTAAAATATCTACGATGCACATTGCTTCCTCCAGGAGCCAAGGGCGTTTTCCGTTTATTTTTGTAGAAAAAGTATTTGGTGTGATGCCAAGCATTCTCGCCATTTCCCTTACTGTTAGCCCCCGCCTGGCCATTTCTGCCTTAAGATTAGAGCCTACCATGGTTCACCTCCAAGTGTTTGCTATTGAAAACGTTTTTTTTATATTAACAGTCTTTCTAACTGTTGTCAATAGAAAACGACACAAAAATAAAATATTATTTGCAATAGAAAACAATTTCATTTATAATAGCACTACTGGAGGTGTAGATCATGGGTATTTATACTGAGAAATTTGCAGAATCCTTGAAGCGCCTAAAGGAGGAAAAAGATGTTTCATATTCCGATATTGCAAAAGCAATAAATATTCCAAGAGGCACACTTTATAATTACGCCTCATCGCGCAACAGCTTTCCGATAGACGTTGCTATTGATATAGCGATATATTTCAACACAACGGTAGAGGAAATGCTTGATGAACCAAATTCAGGCTACGCAAAAGTAGCCGACGAAGAGGAGGAATATCAATAAGATGATCCCTTTAATTGGACTTTTAAGCGTTGCGGGAATTATTGTTGGCATCTATGCTTTAATTAAGGGCAGCGCCCCCAGGCTGGGCATTAAAGGCAGGAAAGTCGCTACGATAATTCTCTGTGTTAGCTTCCTGCTGTTTATCATTGCAATAGCCTCTGACACTCCCTCAGAAACAGCTGCAGTCGACGAAGAACCGGCCACCGAGGAGGTTGCCGCCCCGCCGGAAGAACCGGCAGAAGAAGAACCTGCGGTATACTCTGAAGCTGCCAAAAATGCTTTTATCGCCTGGGAGTCTGACATTATGATCATACATGCCAGGGCGGATAACGCCACAGAAGCATTTTCTTTAATTCTTACCGACTTCGGAGAAGGTAAGACAGATATATACAGCACCTATAACGAAGCAAAAAGAACCAGAGATATAGTCAACAGTGCCCGGCGCGATATTAACCGTGTTGATCTGGGAGACGATCTGTCCGACGATCACAAAAGCATTCTAAAAGATGCAGCCTCCACTTTGTCAACAGGGCTGTTTGTAAAAACTGAGGCCCTCGATCTTATCTTAAAGTTTCTCGACGATCCCAAACCCAGTTATATTAATGAAGCCACCGAGAATTTTAACAGGGGCTACATTTATATGATCGAAGGGTTAGGTGCAATAATTGTGGTAAAGGCAGAGCTTGGTTTGTTAGATGATGAAGACAGCGAATAGCGAGGCTAACCCATGCGCAACCCTAACAACTCCGGATCAGTCTATAAACTAAAAGGACGGCGCCGCTGCCCCTGGGTGGCCAGGATTACAAATGGCTGGATCACCACCACAGCCATAAGCGGCAAGCGTAAAGGTGAAGAGGTCTCCCGGCAGCAGTATACCTATATCGGCTATTATGCTACGAAGTTAGAAGCCACAGACGCGCTTACCCTCTACCGCACCGGCCACTTAACCCCCAAAAGCGCCATGACAGCAAAAGAAGTATACGACGAATGGGCCGGTACCGCTTTCGCGCACGTCTCTACCCACACCCAGCGCAGCTACAGGCAGGCCTGGGACAGGTTAAGCAAACTATCTCACCTACCCTTTGCCGAACTGCGTACCAAGCACTGGCAGGAGCTCCTGGACGCTTCTTCCCTGGGCTATTCGGCCAAGATGAAAATGCGCACAGTGATCAGCCAGCTCTACGGTTACGCCGGCCAGAATGATATAGTAAGCCAGAACTATGCAAAATATTTACGGATAACCAGAGACGAAAAGAAAGAGAAAAACATATTTACCGATCTTGAAATTAAGAAGCTGTTTGATAATATCCACGTAGAAGGCATAGACACGATCCTTATCTTAATATATACCGGTTTTCGGATCTCGGAACTGCTGGAATTGACGAAGTTTAATATAGACTTGCAAAGTGGTATAATAAGGGGCGGCAAAAAAACAGAGGCCGGCCGGAACCGGATGGTGCCGATCCACCCCAAGATATTGGCCCCGATCAAGAAGCACCTGAACCGTAACGGCGAAACCTTAATTTGCCGGGAAGACGGGAAGGCCATGGCGGCTGACAAGTATCGTAAGCAGATCTACTACCCGGCGCTTCAGGCAGCCGGCGTTACGATGAGGCCGCCTCACACCTGCCGGCACACCTTTGGCACCCTGGCGGCGAAGGCCGGTATTGACAATATAATTATTCAGAAAATGATGGGCCACAGCAACTATGCTTTTACGGCAGATAATTATACTCACCCACAGCTCGAGGAGTTTAAAAATGCCATAGCGAAGATCTAATTTGTCACTTGCTTGTCACTTGCTTGTCACTTACGGAGGGCATTTTCCACCACCGGAGCGCAAGTAGAGAAACTGAAGAAGCCTATAAACACAGTGTTTGCGGGATGGTGTAGCGGTAGCACGGATGACTCTGGATCATCGGCTAAAGCCTATAAAATAAGGCTATTTTGAAACTTTGTCACTTGCTTGTCACTTGTAGAGTTTTAAACATCATAACCTGTCAATGCGGTAATAGCTTAGTCTACTAGGAGGATGAACAATGCCGAGCGAATACTCGTTAATTTACAACTTAAAAGAGGATAATTACTACTTATATATCGACGACGAAAAAGCGGCGGTAACAGAGGATAGAAATATAGCCATAGATATATTTCAAAAAATGGTTACGGAAAATCCGACAATCTTTAGTTATGTGCATTTCATGCAGGAGGGCATGGAGCTAAAACCAACGAAGGTAAAAAATCACGAATAAATACAGCCCCCGGCCGGAACCGGGGGCTTTGTTAACTCTATTTACCTTTTAAAATGATAGTTACTTACTCTTAATATCGATACCAAATAAATGTGATAGTTTCGCATAAACTTCAAGCACGTATTTTAAGGATACTGCTGCTGCCGAACCGTAAAAAATAACACTAAAGACTTCGTTAAATGGTTCGGGAAGCACTCCTGCTACAAGGCCAACAATTAAAATGCCCCCTACATAGGGCAGCACGTTAACCGCCAGGAACTGTGGCAGCTTGGTGAAGTTAAATTCTCCGGCCTTGATAGCATTAATTGCCCCCAGAAGGGCATCAACGGTTATCAGGAGTATGATTACCAAAAGCGCCATCGGGATCGGGTAACTCGTTAATTCTTGCATATTTTTCACCCCCTTTTTTATAATATCAATAGCGGGCCCGTTAATCGCCATATTCGCCATGCTCCGCCTTTTCCTTGACTGCCGTTACCCATGCAACGGTGACAAGATGAACCGCGAAGGCTGTTATGAAGCCGGCTATTAATTCCGGTTGTACTAAACGCCCGGTCCAGTTATACACCAGAACCGTTACCGTAAACAGGCTCACCGCGACAATACAATAGCGAACAATAAACTTTGAAAACCTTTTGCCCGAGGCTGTTACCTTGCCGCCGCTGGCCCTGGTTATGCTCGGCGCCGCCTGTTGGCCCGGGTCGGCAGGAAATAGCGCTTCAAAGTCTCCCCCGCTATCCTCATAAAATGCCATGGCTTAACCCCCTTTAACGGCCACCTCAATATGATCGCCGTGCCCGGTTACTACAATTTCTTTCCCGGTTAAATGTTTTACTATGTGGGCAATGTAACCAACCTGAGCGAAGGTTCGGTTTTCGATAAGATATGCAGGCTCCCCGGTCATTTCGCCGGCAACCTTTATCCCGATGCTCCGCTGTATTGTCGGAAGCGCATGTGGTACAGGCGCCGGCTGTACCGTTGCCGGTTGCCTGGCTGGCAGCTGCAGCGCCGCGGCAATGCCCTCCGCCGTTGCCTTGCCCATGGCGGCCAGGTTCATCGGCACGCGCATTATGGCGGCATCTGCCGCGTTACTGATAAACAGGTATTCGAGCAATACCGTCGGGCAGGGTGGCAGCCGGGTGATATCATGGTTCGCTGTCCGCAACCCGCGGTCAGGCGCCCCCAGCCGCAGCAGCGCCGGATATGTTTTGTCGTGAATTGCCCGCTGCAGGCCGGCAGTTTCGGCCCTTGAATAAGTATTGCGCCATGTCCAGAACCCGCGCGGTATTGGCGATGTGTTGAAATCAAAATGCTGGCTAACAAACAGGTCCGCGTTCCGGCCGAACGATGCCCTGTTGGCTATAGATACAAACTCGTCTGTCCGCCGGGTTAATATAACTTCAACCTGCCAGCCCGCCAGCAGTTCCTTTTCCGTTGCCAGGGCAACCGGCAGGGTCGCATCTTTTTCGCGGAGGCCGTTACCCATGGCGCCAGGGTCGCTTCCGCCATGGCCGGCGTCAATGATTACCCTTTTCATTATTTAGCCTCCCCCGTTCGCTAAAGATATCACGATGTTAACCAATACCCCCACCAGCAGCAGCATAATGCTAACCAGCAGGCCAACGAGCCAGGTTTTAAAGGATAGCTTGAAGTCGATCAAATCATCTTTTATTGCTTCTATTTGTTCGCAAATATAGGTCTGCTTCTTGTCGTATTTATCCAACTGCCTCATAATGCCCCCTATCTCTGCTGCGTGTTTTGCGCCAACTGCACAATCGCCTTTACCCATCGGCCGCGCCCCCTTCCCCCTTGCTGATAAATGTAATGGCCCCGGTATCATGGGCAACCGTAAACTCCTGGTCTGCTGGGATTTTATGCTTAACCCGCAGCGCATGCATAACACCTGAAATTTCCTGCTCCAGTTCCTGCTGCTTAACAAGGCAGCGCTCGAACATGGCGTCAATGGCCCGGCCCCTGTCATGGAACGATATTAACAGTTCCCTTTCGTATTCTGTTGCCTGCATTATTAAAGGCCTCCTCTTAACGTTTTATAACTGCCCCAGGCCCGGTCGTCCCAGGCCGAAAGCTCGGCCATTATTACTCCCGGCATATTATGCGCCTCTTTAATCTGGTTAATTAATTCTCCCAGGCTGCCGGGCCCATAGCGCCGGGTGTAATCTATAACGTAACCGGTAACAGAATATAGCGGCAAATATAGCGCCGTGTGGCTGCGCACAATATCTGTCGAGACTACCGTTATTAAATAGCTTTTCATTTTAACGTTAACGGCCCACAGTAGCGCCGCATGGAAGCCGTCGCAATCGTCCCGCAACGGGCCCGGATTCCATGCCCGCTCCCAGGCGCCGGCCGGTGTATCTATGCTGTCGTATAGCCTAAAAATGCCGTCGTTGGTATAAACAAAATTATCAAACAGCGCCCGCGCCGTCCGTGATACATCGAGCAGCGTTGCCGGGTATAAGTCCCGGCGGGCCGTGCTAACCTTCGGCGAATTAAAATGGCGGGCCCGGCTCCATTTGTAGCGTAAATCGGTGGCCCATTTATCTGCTGCGCAACTAACTAACCTTTGCATTATAGTCTCAGCTCCCCCTTGCTTTGCAGAAATTGTTGTATGTGAACTGCAACGTTAACGCGGCCCAGTCTGTTCGGTGTTATTGTTACTTCATGCCAGCCCCGGACAATCATGCCGCCCGGCGTTTTGGCCAGGTCTTGCGTTATATTTACCTCTGTTTCATTTAGCTTGGCCACGTTGTTATAACCGCTCTTAACAACCCCGTCAACCCGCAGCGTTATTCTGGTCGGCGTCGGCCCGCTGTATATGCCATATGTAATCGGGTGGGTGTGGTTCGGTATGCTTACCGAATGCGAATGGTTGCCGATGCTTACCGAATGCGAATGGTTGCCAATGCTTACCGAATGTGAATGGTTGCCGATACTTACTGAATGGGTGTGGTCGCTTACTGAATGGGAATGGCTGCCGGTTGTGTTTGACGTTACGCCGGAAACGGAATGCGTATGTGATCCCCCGTAATCAGTGCGAGCATAACCAGAAGCAAACCCGTGATAATGCGTAGTGCCTATATCGTGCCTTGCGCTATTGGTTGTGCTCCAGGTGTCAATATTGTGCCGGTGCGAGCCGCTGGCCGTTGCTGTTTGCCCGCTTACCGTGTGCGCATGGCTGCCGCTCGAACTTGACGTCTGCCCGCCCCCGCTGCTGCTGGTTGTTGTTGTGCTGCCCCCGCTGCTGGTTGTTGTTGTTGTGCTGCCCCCGCTGCTGCTGGTCTGCGTAGATGCCCCCCCAGCTGCAGCCGCGGTGCTGTATGCCCTAAACGCCTCGACCCCGTAATTCAATAAAACCTTATTAATAAAAACAGCTTCGACAGGTATATGAAACTTTATGCTCATCGGGTTAGAAGTGTCGCAATTATCGGCCATCTGGTGGCTGTCAATATTAGTCGCGCCCTGGCTATAAACCTCATTTATCCGGCTCCTGTTGGCCAGGTCTGCAATGGTGCCGGCTATATCTTTCGGCGCGTTGGCAACGGTTATTTCGATCCCGCCCGGCTCGCCGTTTACGTCGTTTTTCGTTAGCTGCAGAACCCGGCTCTCGTAACTAACCCCCAAATCGATATCCTTAACCAACACCGGGCTGCCAATAATAAAACGGTCGGCATCGACGAGCGTTATGTTTTTTAAGTCTACCGCGTTAACTGTAATTTCAATCCGCGGCTGCTTTAACTTTTCCAGCATGGCCCGCGCGGCCTCATATAGGTTTTCCTCATGTTCATAGCGCCGGTCAACCCAAACGCGGTCAACCTGGCCATAGGTGCCAATAGTATCCGCGTCTATATAGGCCTCCCCGGTCGGGTTAACGTTTTCGATGCCCAGCTGGTTAACCCCTTCCCCCTGGCCCAGCGCGTAAAGACGGGTGCATAAATACTGCGGGTCTTCTATAAACTGCAGCTCTTTTAAGTTTCGGCCGGCCCTTATTTCCGGGCCCTCTGCGTTACTTGCTCTTCTCAGGCTAATTGTCCAGGGCCAATTTACAGTGCTGAACCGCCAGACATAGTCCTGGTTAAATATGTTCGGAACCGAAAACATGGCCGCCAGTAAATTTTCATTCTCCCATGAATACTGAAACTGCCTGGTAAAAGCAACGTGCCCGAGTCGCCAGTTGACAACGTTTTGGTGGCTTAATATGTATTCCAGAACATCGGTCGTATATATGCCCAGCCCCCCGATTTCGTGATAACGGTATAAAATACTGTCCATCAGGGTCGCCAATACATGCTCCAGGCTATACGCTATCATTAACTCCCCACCGAGCCGGCGCTGCCGCTCGCGGCCGCTAATACGAAACAGTCCTACCTCGGCGCTATCCCTTAACTCGACAAGATACATGTGCTGCAGTAGCGCGTTTTTCGGGTCGTCTGCAGGCAGCTCAAAAGATCCTGTCCAGAGGCCGTTGTGGCGTTTGGTATAACCTATCCGGGTGGCGTTTTCGAGGTATGCCAGTCGCTTCATGTCTTTGTCGTATAGTATAGGCTCGTTCAACGCTACACCCACCTTCCGCGCCAATACAGCCAGAGGTCAATCTGCCGGCCAGCGCCGGCGTCGGCATAAACTAACTGCGCCGGGCCTGGGTTAAAAAACACGAACTCACCGGCCACCTGGCCCCTGATATTAACCCCGTCAAGAGTTGTAATCTGTCGAGCCGGGTCTATTTTCAATCTACTCCCGGCAGGTATATCCGCAGAGCAGGCCCAAATAATAACCTGCTGCAGCCTCAACCGGCTGGCCCTCATCTTGTAACTTGCTGTCAGGGCAACGTTGTGCGTGGCCATTTATACCCGCCTCCCGCGCCACAGGGTTTTTATTTTAACCGTCCGGCTGCCTTCGTTATCGCTATACTTTAGCTCATTTGCCCCAGGGTTAAACAGCGGCAGGCGGCCGCTTATTAAATCAAGAGCATTTTCGCCATTAATAGTGACCGTCATTTTTTTAGTATTGATTTTAATAATGTCGCCAGGCTCGAAGTCCCCGCTGTATTCGAACCCGAGGACTTTCATTAACCGTAACCGGCTCGCAATAAATACCGTTGACGCCAGCAATACAAGGTATAACCTTTTTATTAATATGCCCGCGACCGTATAGGTTGCCGCCAGGGTGCGAAGATATGCTGCCTGCAGCGCCAGGGCCGCGGCTGTTAAATAGGTCGCTGCCAGCCCTTTGTTAACATGTTTATTCACCTTGCCGGCACCTTTATATTTGCCTGTTAGCTTTAATCCCGGCCGGAACCTTATCCTAAAACCGTGGGCATAATACAACCCCAACAGTGTAATTAAGACCACCGCCATGCTCGTCAGTGCTGCCGCGACCGTATAGGTTGCCGCCAGCATTTTTTCAAAGGTGCTGACCCGGTGGTGACTTCGCGCATATGGCGTCCGGCTATATGGCCCCCACATTATTTCACTTCCTTAACGGTTTCAAAGTCGGACTCCTTAATTACTGCCTTATCTATCAATACTGTTTTTAAATCCCCTGCAGCAGTATCGGTCTTAACGAGGCTCGCTTCGAGTTCTGCTATCCTGTCCTTCAATAACTCAACTTCAGATTTCGGCTTGTTGGCTACCTCAAATTCATGCCTTGCCCATTCCGCTTCCATTTCTTTTACGGTTGGCAGTTTACCATCTACGTGTAAAGTATCGCCAATTGTCCACGCCTGTAAACCTAAACGGGCGCAGGCTGTTCTTTTTTGTTCTACGTTCATACCTTCACCTCCAGAATGGTCATTAACGCGGTCGATTCTCCACCCCGGATTCGGGAAATAAGTTCTTCTGTGGGGACACTATGTCGTAAGACGAAAGTCCTTGCGGCTGTGCTGTTTACTGTATATCGACCCATCAAATAAACATTGTAAAATGAATGGGTTGTTTTGTCAGAAACAGCGTCCAAATTCCGGCCATAAACCACACTTTCTGCCCCCTGCAAGTAAGCTGTGTTGGTTGAGTTATAAAGGGCATAAGTGGCATACCTGCCCATTTTGGCATCGCCTGATGCCTGATGTCTTACGTCCCCGTGTGCCGAAGTTATTACCAACAGCAAACTGTTGTCGTATTTTGGTGTTATGGCACAAGTTAAAGATGTATCGACAAAACTTGTCGATTGAGTGCTATCGTTTGTGGTTGATGCCGCTGTTACAACCTGCACGATCCTGCCTGCTAAAGTTTCGACAAATGATTTGGTCGCTGCATCTGCGGCGTTATCAGGGTCAGCTACACGCACGCGACCGTCCGAATCACGAACCATTAATGCCTCCGGCGTTGCTAAACTTGCCGCGCCGTTTAACATTGCGGCAACCAACCCCCAGGCCCAAAAGGTGCCATAACTGGCCGCATATGTTCCCGCCGGCCAACTGCGGCCAGTACCTGCCCTATGAACCAAACCCTCCAGCTCGTCGGTCACCGCATTTTTAGCGGTATAGCTCAATACCTCGTAATCTGCAGGGTCTTTACTAATAAATTCATCGACGCATAATACCAGCACCCCCAGGCCGCCAGCAGGGTCTGCAAACGCGGCCAGGTTAACCACTTCGGCCTCTGTTGCAACCGTAGTATCGCAGCCGCTGGCCAGCGTAGTGTGTGGGCTAAACTCCATTCCTATCGGTATAATTGTGTCCATTATGCAGCCTCCTTTTACCTACGGCGCCAGGCCCTGTGCTTCACACGTGAACTGTATGCTGTCGCCAATGGCCAGCGCAATCCCTGCAAAAGACCCCCGTAAAAATAGTGCGTTGGCATCATTAAACAGGGCCGCCTCGGCTATCGTTTGAGCACTTGCGCTGGTTAGTGTTCCCACCACCCGGTAAGTATCGTCCGTCGTTAACGTTGTTACCACACTCGAAGTGCCGGCAACTTTAGATTCCCCACTGGGTGTTTCCAGATCAGTATCCCCATCGACGGGAGGTGTATCACCTGTCCCCCAGCCAATGTTCTTCGGTTCTGTTCCCGTGCCCTTAATGCGGTCGGTTATTATTTTCCGACCCGTTGCCGTAACCTTAACAACTGTCGCCATATCAAACCCACCTTTCTTTTCAACTTATAATATAAAACCTTATGCGCCGGGCCCGCTATAATGCCAAAATCCTCAACCCGGCCGTCTGCCCGTATTACCTTCGCCGCTATAATTGCAGCGTTTTTAGTTTTGCCCCTGCCCTGCATATTAACCCCTCCGCATTATACTGGTGTCCAATCAAATATTTCGTCATATGTTTTAAAGGTAAACCCCTCTATCGCCGCCGCCCCGGCATTGTCTAATATAATGGTCGGCTCAACGTTAATGCCGCTGTCAATATCGTATTCTATAGTCTGCGGCGAGGCCGTTATTTCATCTTCCTGCTGCTGCTGTTCGCCATATGCCAGCGGGTCGAATGCAACCAGCGGCAGTATAAAGCGGCGCCGGTTCATGGCCATTGTTACATCAACCTCTGTCCGGCCGGCATAACGAACGTCGTAATGTCTGTCCGTTGCCCAGGCTAAAACCAGCGCGTGCGTTGCAGGCCGCCCCCAATTATTAAACAGGTGCGCGTTCAGCGCCTTAACTGCAGCCTCTATTTCTTCCGGCGTCATGGCGTCCGGGAAATAGCAGTTTAACATAAAGTGCCGCGG
>Ga0114946_10003380_pt1 | contig 10782 bp, 9 predicted proteins | sample WalLakDeSediment_FD_88676 | JGI IMG/M metagenome (GOLD analysis project Ga0114946, IMG submission 88676) | Lake sediment microbial communities from Walker lake, Nevada to study Microbial Dark Matter (Phase II) - Walker Lake 11/02/13 Deep Sediment | ecosystem: Environmental > Aquatic > Freshwater...
AGCAGGGGACTCATAATCCCTTGGTTCCAGGTTCGAGTCCTGGCGGGCCCACCAATGAAATCATGGGCTTAGGGGAGTTATGCCGGGAGACCAAGGGATTTCAATCCCTTTGCCTTTGCATAGCCCGAGCGGGGGGCCGGGGCGGCTGGCACGGGCAAGCGCGAGAAGTACCCCTGCAAGGCAATCGCAGCGTTGGATGCGAGCGCGGTGACACCACTCAGCGGCGATCGCTACGTCGGAGCGAATGCGGCACGCAGGTGAACGCGACTGATTGCGCCTGTTACCCTGTCGAATCTGATTCTTCTACTGAGCACCGCCAATGACCGCCATCAAACTGACCGGGCTGATGCTCCTCGCCGGCCTCCAGATGGTAACGATTGCTCCTGAGATCCGAGCCGAGGACGCCTGGCTGTCGACGCCGGAGAGCATTACTACATTCCGCCAACAGGTCGAAGCCATCCGTCCGTCTGCCAGCCAGTTCGAACTGGCCAGTATCGAGGACCGGAAGATCACTCTCGGCGACCGCGACATCAATATCCGGCTCTACGATCCGCTTGCAGCCGCGCCGCAGTCGCTGCTGATCTATGTGCACGGCGGCTGCTGGGTGGCGGGCAGCCTCGACAGTCACGACGAGGTGAGCCGTTATCTGGCCTTGCGCGGCAATACCAAAGTCATAGCCATCGACTACCGCCTGGCGCCCGAACACAAATTCCCGGCCGCGCATGACGATGTCTACGACACGATCCAATGGGTATGGGATCACGCTGACGAACTCGGCGTCGACCGCTCGCGGATTGCGCTCGGCGGCGAGAGCGCCGGCGCCCATCTGGCTGCAGCCACTGCCCTGCGCATGAGCGAAGAGTCCGGCGCGCCGCGGCTGGCGTTTCTGTTGCTGGTCTACGCCGCGTTGGACGGCGGCGGCTCCTCGTGGACGGAATGCAAGGATCTGTATTTCGAGAACACGGACGATGCAAGGAGCCGATTCGGTTCACCGTTGTGGGCCGAGGACTTGTCGCGCATGCCGAGCGCCTACAACATCCATGGCGAGTTCGAACCCTCGCGCGCCGAGCAGGAGCTGTTTGTGCGCAAGCTGCGGGAAGATCGCGTTGCCGTCGACAGCTTCATGAACCCCGGCGTCGGGCACGATGTCGGAACCTGGCTCAAGGCTTCCGGAAATCTTGCGGCGCACGAGACGGCGGTTCAGTACATTCACCAGGGCTTCGCCGAGTCGCCATAGCTGAGTGGATCAACAGCAAAACCCGCGCAAGGCGGATTCCTGCCTGTTGAGCTGCACCGAACACTGACGCGGGATTTTCACAGAGAACTGATCCGGTTTGGAAGTCCGTCACGCAGATGCCAGCGTCGTTTCATGCTCAACGACGCCACGTCGTTCACTGCTGATTGTTGTGCTCGCCAAGAGCAGTTGCAGGGCAAAGACGCGGGGCAAACCAGTTTTCTTACGTTCCTTCCGCCAACCTCCCTCATCCCACTGTTCCAGGTTCGCCCTCGAGCCTTGGGCGGGAGAACGGTGCCTCATCGAGGTGCCGGGGATGCCTGGCGGGCCCACCAACAAAATCATGGGGGGTTATGGCGGAAGGTGAAGGGATTGGAATCCCTTGGTGTGGCATAGTCGAGCGGCACCGCGGCGCGAGAAGTTCGCCGCCCACACATGGCCGGAACCCACATGAGCAACGTCATCCCGGAATCGACCCTGACCTGTCCCGAATGCAGCGGATACCGGCCATCAAAAAGGTGCTTCATATTGCTTATACTCACCCGCCTGGATTCGCGATGAGGATGTCCAGCGTGACTGAACCACGCCCCAGCAGGCCCGGCCCATGAGCCTGTTCATCGAACTCAAACGTCGCAACGTGTTCCGCGTGGGCCTGGCTTACGTGGTGACGGGCTGGCTGCTCATGCAGGTCGGCGAGGTGATGGCGCCGGCCCTGCGCCTGCCGGACTGGGTGCTGTCGGCGCTGGCTTTTTTCCTGGTCCTGGGCCTGCCGTTGGTGCTGATCTTCGCCTGGGTCTTCGAACTGACCCCGGAGGGGCTGAAACGGGAGTCCGAGGTGGATCGGTCCACCCCCGGCACCCAGAACACCCGGCGCAAGCTCGACCTTGTGATCATCGCCCTGCTGGTAGCGGCAATCGCCTTCCTGCTGTTTGAGAAGTTCCGCCCTCCTGCGGCGACGCACGCTGACACTACAACTCCTGCGTCGACCACAGCCGTATCCCCGCCGACAGCGGCCCCCGTACAAAACATGGTGACCGATGACGGGCGCAAGGCCATTGCCGTGCTGCCGTTCCAGAACCTCAGCACCGATGAGGAAAACGCCTTCTTCGCCGCCGGCGTACACGAGGACATCCTTACCTACCTGTCCCGTGTGGCCGAGCTGCGCGTGAACTCCCGGACCTCGGTGCAGCAGTACGCCGAGCGAAAGATCAATCTCAAGGACGTCGCTGCGGAGCTCGGCGCGCGCTACATCGTCGAGGGCAGCGTACGCCGCGCCGGCAACCAGGTACGGATTACCGCCCAGCTGATCGACGCGAATACCGATGAGCACCTGTGGGCGGAAAACTTCGACCGTGAACTCACCGATATCTTTGCCATCCAGACCCAAGTCGCCGAGCAGATCGTCGCCGCGCTGGAGGCCGAATTGTCGCCTCGGGAAGCCGCCATGCTCGAGCGCCCCCCGACGGACAGCATCGAGGCGTACGATCTTTATCTCAGGGCGCGCCAGAACATGCAGACCATCGGCTTCGAACAGAAGGAAGCCCACGCGGAGCTGGTCGTCGGGTTACTGGAACAGGCCGTGGCGCTCGATCCTGAGTTCTCCCGGGCCTGGGCGCTGCTGGCGGTGGCTCACGGAGAAACCTACTGGTTCCTCGCGGACCGCTCACCGGCGCGTCTTATGAGAATGAAAGACGCCGTTGAGCGCGCCCGGGCACTGGAGCCCCTGTTGCCGGAGGGCCTGATGGCCCAGGCGCTTTATCACTACCGCGGCTTCCATGAGTACCCGCAGGCCCTGGAGGCGCTGCAGCAGGCACGCTCACTTATTCCTAACGACCCCCTGGTGCATTTCAACCTCGGCCTGACACTACGCCGGCTGGGTCGCTACGACGAGTCCATCGATGCCTTTCTCAAGGCCGCGGAGCTGGCGCCGGAGGGCAGCGACAACTGGGGCGAAGCACTGAACACAGCCATCGCCTCGAATCGTCTGAAGCGGGCCGAAGAGATCGTTCTGGCCATTCCTGTCAAGCAGCGTAACGCGCCCAGGCTCGTTGGCGAGATCGCACGCTTTCACCTGCTTGGCCAGGGCGACGTGGCGAGGGCGAGGGCGTTGCTGGATAGCCATCCGGAAGCAGACAACTGGTACGAACTCGTGGCGCGGCTGGACACCGCCATGGCAGAGCGCCGTTACGCCGAAGCCGCGCGCATTGCCGTTCAACCTGCTTTCTCGGACACCGTTGCACGGGGCTACGGCCGCGTCATCGCTGCATTGGCCCTGGAGCTGGACGGTCGAACGGAGGAGGCGCAACGGCTGCGCCGCGCTGCGGCGCTGGAGCTGGCCGAAGAGGTGGCGCAGCCCTACGCCGAAACCTATGCCTGGCCTCACCTGGTCCAGGCGCTGAACCTAGTCCGCATGGGTGAACCCGAAGCCGCGCTCGCCAGTTGCCGGCGCGCCATGGACATCATGCCCATCGAGCGAGACAAGGTGCATGGTTTAGAGATTGCCGAGAGCTGCGCCTGGGTCAAGGCCCAGGCCGGAAGGGTCGACGAGGCGCTGGACGACCTGGAACGCTCCCGCCCGGTGTACAACATGGGGCCGCGCTCTCTGTCGCTCATGCCGGAATGGGATTTCCTGCGTGGTAATGCGCGCTTCCAGGCCCTGGCCGAACAGGGCGAGATGACTAAGTGACGTTGGGGTTCGCCCTTGAGCCTTAGGCGAGAGAACGGTGCCTCATCGAGGCGCCGGGGATGCCTGGCGGGCCCACCGACCATTTCAACGGGTTGCGGTTTTATGCCGGGAGGCGAAGGGATTTCAATCCCTTGACCTCTGCATAGCCCGGCTGGGGCCTGGGGCGACCGGCCCGGGGGCGGGTGGGACGCTGGAACGTTGGGAAGCTGGGACGCTGGCCGGCGGCGGGCGCAACTCGGCAGGATTCCAGATTTCCAGGATCTTAGGTTCCCAGGGGCGCCCCCTCTGCCCGCAACGACCAAGGGAGGCCGCGGCGACTGGGGCGCTGGAAATTAAACTGGCCCGAACGGTCCTGCACGGCAACCTCGGAACGCATAGTTAAGCAGCAGAATTCGGCGGGTTGGTGAAATCGGCATTGTCATACCACGCCCCATACTTGTCACCAAGCCAAATAAGCAGGCGGAAAAGGTACGCATTGGAAAGCAAGATAATCCCCCCGGCCAGCGCGGGCTCGCTTACGAGGCCCAGGACGCAGAACGCAAAGCCAAATACATGGGAGATGACTTCGACCCTGCCTGCGGCCCTTCGACTTGGACGCAAACTGAAAAAGTTAACTGCGAACAGCCACTTCAGCCCCATTGGCAACCTTTGCCAATTACCAGATTCTCTGTCGATCATGAATTTCTCCTGGTTTATGGTTGACACATCAACTTCAAGCGCTGACGCCAGGCACTTCAAAGATTCCAAGCTAGCGCTGTGGCCGCTTTCAATTCGCTGGATGGTCCGGACGCTCAACCCGGACATTTGAGCAAGCTGCTCTTGAGATAAGAGGCGGCTAAGGCGTAGTTGCTTGAGAATCATTGAGGCGACCCCTTGTCAGTGAACCAGGATCATGCATTGATACCTGTGGTGTCGGTTACGAAATCTACCCGACAGCCCCCCGACAGCCACCCGACACGCGGGCGTCAGCGAGTGTGGAGAGCGGAAAAGCTCATCATGCGGCCTAAGACATGGACTCCCGTATACCACAGCCCAGGTTCGCCCTTGAGCCATCGGCGAGAGAACGGTGCCTCATCGAGGCGCCGGGGATGCCTGGCGGGCCCACCAACCTTTTCAACGGGTTAGGGTTTTATGCCGGGAGGCGAAGGGATTGGAATCCCTTGACCTCTGCATAGCCGGAGCGGGGGCCGGGGAGGCTGGCAGGGGCAAGCGCGAGAATTGCGCCGGCAAGGCGATCGCGGCGGCGGATGCGGGCGCAGTGACACCACTCAGAGGCAATAGGTACGTCGGAGCGAACGCCGCATGCAGATGTCGGCGTCGGTGAGGAGCGGCCGCACCGGCCATCGAGAAGGTGCTTTATATTGCTTATACTCGACCCGGCTGGGCAGCTTGGGCTTAAACTCCCGCATTCATCGCGGGGCGTCTCCGGGGCGCGGCGGCGTCGGTACTCGGCGCTGAAGCAAACGAATTTCCATTTCCTGCAAAACGGAGCGCCCCCGGTATGACCCTGCGAATCGTGTTTCTTTCGATCGTGATGTGCATCGCTGCAGCAGGCGCGGCGTCGGCCGACGCCGGCGCGTCAGCCCGAATCATCCACGCCGGCCAGTTGCTGGATCGTCCCGGCCAGGCGCCGCGCGGCGCCAGCACGATCCTGGTCCGCGGCGAGCGAATCGCCGAAGTGCGGGACGGTCATCTGGACGCCGCCGCATTCGGCCTTGCGGATGCCGAGGTCATCGACCTGCGCGACCACTTCGTGCTGCCCGGATTGATTGACAGCCACGTGCACCTGACCTCCGACCTTGGCGGCGTGGCTGCCCAGATCGCGGCCGTTACACGAAGCCAGTCGGACGTGGCCTATGAAGCCGCACTGAATGCCCGCAAGACCCTCGATGCGGGCTTCACTACGGTGCGCAACCTGGGGGACTCGGACGGGGTGATCCGCGCGCTGCGCGACGCGATCAATGCCGGCAAGGTCGCGGGGCCCCGGATCCTGACTTCCAACACCAGCATCTCAGCCACGACGGGCCACGCGGACCCTACGCTGGGCTACCGGCCCGAGCTTCACGAGGCGCTCGACCGCGGCGAGAACCTCTGCGACGGCGTTGAGTCCTGCCGCCGGGCCGTGCGCCGTCAGGTCGCGCAGGGCGCGGATCTCATCAAGATCACGATCACCGGTGGCGTCAACAGCCGCATCGGCTCGGGCCTCGGCGTGCAGATGTTCGAAGACGAGGCGCGCGCGATCGTCGAGACTGCGAAGCTCTACGACAAAAAAGTCGCGGTGCACGCGCACGGCGCCGACGGCATCAACCTCGCACTGAAGCTCGGTGTCGATTCGATCGAACACGGCACGCTGCTCGACGACGCGAGCCTGCGGCTGTTTCGGGAAACTGGCGCCTACTATGTGCCGACACTGTCGACCGTCAATGGATATATCGGGCGGCTTGAAGCCAACCCGGAGGCCTACACCGGCGAGGTGTTGGCCAAGATTCGCTGGCGCATCGGTATCACCGGCAAGTCGCTGCAGCGCGCTGTGCCGGCCGGCGTCAAGATCGCTTTTGGCACCGACGCCGGCGTCAGCCTGCACGGGCGCAATGCCGACGAGTTCGAGTTGATGGTCAAGCACGGCATGACGCCGGTGCAGGCCGTCGTCGCCGCGACCGTGAATGCCGCCGACCTGCTGGGCATGAGCGCGGACATCGGCACGCTGGAACCGGGCAAATATGCCGACCTGGTCGCGGTGCGCGGCGACCCGCTGGCCGACGTCACAGTCCTGAAAGCCGTCGAGCACGTCATCAAGGGTGGCGTCGTCGTTCGGCAATGAATCGGGCGTTCGCGATGCCGGGGGGATTGACCGTACCCCCGTAATCCGAGCCATGCGTGATGCGGGATCTCCCTTGCCGCGAAGCTAGATCACCGCCTCTATCCCTTTCCGCTCGATGAGGTTAAGCAGCTTCAGCGAAGGACCGCTCGGCTTCTTGTCGCCCGTCTCCCACTTCTGCACCGTCGAAACGCTCGTGTTCAGCACGGCGGCGAACACCGCCTGGCTTACGTGGGCGTTCTCTCGCAGCGTCTTGATCTTCCGCGGCGGCATTTCGTGCACGTCGAGATGGCACAGCGCCTCGAACTCGCCCATGCGCCGCTTGCTGATCAAGCCCGCACCATGCAGGCCGAGTGCCGTCTCATGCATCTCGCCCAGGATTCTGCTCTTACGCTTCTTCGTTGCCATCTCCAACCTCCACAATCTCACCAGCGTGCAGGGCGATGTCCAGGTGCCGCTTATCCAGCCCTAGAAGTTCTTTCGCAACTTCCTGCAGTGCCCTCAATTCGTCCTTGTCGATGTTCGCGCGCTCGCTTTTTCTGAAGCCGTAAAGAAAGAACCAGCGCTCCGCCAACTTCGTCGCGACAATGGTCCTGGCCCCGCCGCGTTTACCCTGGCCGGCTACGGCTATCCGCTTCTTCACCACATGACCGCCAAGGTCCGCATCGATCAGCCCCCCGGGCCATCTCCAGGATCGCGGCCCACAACGCCCGATCGGTGATACCGGACCGTTTCATCGAGCGATCAAAGGTACGGGTTTTGAAGACTCGCATCGCCGATAAATGTATCACTTAGTGCGATACTTTTCCACCGGCAGTTCGGGCCCGTTCGGACGATACTCGGGCGCTTTCGGACCGACCTCAGCCCCGGTTCGGAAGGGCCAGGCGCGGGTCGCCGCTAAGCGGTTGACTGGGATACACCAAGGGATCGGCCGTCCCCTGGTTTCTGGCGGCAGGTTCGGACGGGGTTTCGGAAGCCAGTTCGGGCGAGCGAATCCGGCTGATGCGGGCGATGGAAAAGCCCTTAGCTTTCTTCCAATTAGCTAACGAATTCGAGCACTTGTGCCTGGTGCTCATAATCCCTTGGTTCCAGGTTCGAGTCCTGGCGGGCCCACCAAGCTTTTCAAAGGGTTAGGGTTTTATGCCGGGAGGCGAAGGGATTGGAATCCCTTGACCTCTGCATAGCCCGAGCGGGGCCGGAGGCGGGTGGCGGGGGTGCGCGTGAAAAGTGCGCCGACGAGCCTGTCGCAGCGGCGAATGCGGGTGCTGTGACACCGCTCACAGGCGATCGGTACGTCGGAGCGAACGCTGCACGCAGGTGGAGGAGCGGGCACCGGCCATCGAGAAGGTGCTTTGTACTGCTTATACTCTCCCAGCGGTGGACATCGAACAGGATAACAACGTAAACAAACCCTTCGCCGCGTATAGCGGCGACGAACCCTATGTGTTCGTCTGCTATGCGCACAGAGACTCGGCCGTCGTCTACGCCGACCTCATCCATCTCCGGGACAACGGCGTCAATATCTGGTACGACGAAGGTATTCCGGCCGGCACCGCCTGGCGCGGCGAGATCGCCGGCGCCATCAAGGGGGCGCAAAAATTCATTTTTTTCATCTCCGAGGCCTCTCTCAGGTCGTCTCATTGTCTGCGGGAAGTCGACTACGCACTCAACCACGACCTGGAAATCATTCCTGTCTACCTCGAGAACTGCGTCCTGCCGACGGAATTGGAATTCGGCCTGAACCGGGTGCAGGCGCTGTTCCGGCACCAGGACGTTCGCTTCATTGAACGTCTGCTGGGGGCACTGCGGGGAAAGCGGGCACCCGCTGCACTGCGGTCCGCTACGCAAGGGCGGAAGCCGCGCTGGGACCTGCTGCTGGTGCTCGCGGCCGTTGTGCTGGCGCCACTGATCTGGCTTCAGTGGGAGCAGCCCGCGGATATCCAGCGGACGGATGCCCGGCCAAGTGCCGTGCCGACCGCATACGATCATTACCTCGAAGGCCTCTCTCTGATTGAGCGCTGGGACAAGGACGACAACCTCGAGCGAGCGATTGGCCTGTTCCGCGAAGCAGCCGGGATCGACCCGGACTTCGCACTAGCCTATGCGCGGCTGGCCGAGGCGCTGCGCCTGCGTTACTCAGTCACGCGCGAAGGTAACTGGCTGGAAGAGGCCGCCACTTTCGCCAACGAGGCCATGCGACTGAACCCAGGGCTGGCGCCGGTGCAGGTTGCGCGGGGACAGGTCCAGGCCGCCCAGGGGAATATCGATCTCGCCTTCGCGTCCTTCGAGCGTGCACTGACGATCGACCCGAATGACGCGGCGGCCAACCAGGCGATCGCCAGGGTCTACGAGCGACAGGGCCGGCTTGACGCTGCCGAGGCGGCGTTCAAGAAGGCGATCGCGCTCGATCCGGACAGCCTTATATTTCGGGATTCCTACGCCAACTTCCTGTTCCGGCAGAGCCGATTCGACGATGCCACCGACCAATGGCGCGACGTCATTCGCGTGGCGCCCGACCACTTCGGCGTGCTGGTCAACCTCGGCTCCGCGCTCAGCGAACTGGACAAGCTGGCCGAGGCCATCACGATGTTCGAGCGGGCGATCGAGATCCGGCCGAATTACATGGCCTACGTGAACCTCGGCACGGCCTATGGGCGGGCGGACCGCTATTCGGACGCAGTGGCCGCGTTTGAAAAGGCGCTGGAGATTGACGGTTCGGACTCGCTGGCCTGGGGCAACCTCGCTTACGTCTACTCGTGGCAGGACGGTATGGAGAGGCAGGCGTTCGAAAGCTTTGATCGTGCGATCGAGTTGGCGGAAGCGGCGCGACAGCAGAAGCCGCGGGATCCCTTCGTCCATAGCGACTTGGCGCTGTACTACGCCAAGACCGGCCGCCCCGAATTGGCGCAGCAACGCCTGGATACCGCGCTGGTCCTGTCACCTGAATCGGGCGAAGTCCTGGCCTCCGCTGCTGCGGTCTACGAACTCACCGGTCAGAGGGAACGAGCGATCGAGATGGCCCGGAAGGCGCGAGACCAGGGGTATTCGCAACAACGTCTCCAGCGCAATCCGGACCTCGCCGTGCTGCACACGGACCCGCGCATGCACGACAGGCGCGAGGTGCAGTAAAGCTCCAGCGAGTCCAGTTTTCCGTACGCTTTCGCGTGTGACCGTTGCAGAGAAATGCAAACTGAAGAAGGAGACTGCCAGATGTCCGACACACTGATCTTGAGGTCTAACGGAGAATACGGCTGTACGCCGGACCCGGACCCGTGGAAGCCCCCCAAGGGCAGCGATGTAAAGATCCTCAATGCCTCGGGTTCTGTGCAAACCCTGTCCAACATCACCCCTGGTTGCCTTACCCGCCGGGGTGGGGGAACGGTCACTACCATTACCATCGAACCCGATACCGAAAACCCATGGACCGGAAGAGCCGGTTCCACCCGGGGAACCTATACCTACGACGACGGGGAGGATGGGGCCAAGCTCGCGCCGCGAAGCGGAACCATCGACCCGTCGTAAGACGCGCTGCGCGGGGTGCTGACAAGTTAACTTCAGAAGGGGACTGAAATCAGTAGCTAACTATCAAGCAACCGCCCTGCTCCATTGTTCGATCGCACCAATCCTGAGATTGCGATAGTGCTGAGCGCGCACCAGGTGTCTTCCTGGATTGAAACGATTCGATACCGCAGCATGTGCGGTGATAAATCGCTGCGCCTGCTGCGTCGATTTGAATCGCCGCATCCCGCGTTCCCTAACCCGGGTCGCTTCGTGAGATTGTTCAGCGCGGTTGTTGGCATACTGATTCGTGACATGGATCGCATCAGGCGTTACCTCGCGATGTGCCACAGGATAGCTACGTAGCTTATCCGTCACGATCTTCCTGGGCTCCCTGCCATGAGACCTCAGTAACCGTTTGAAAAAGCGCTTTGCAGCAGCTCCATCTCGTCGGGCCTGCACGAAAACATCAACCACTTCACCATCCTGATCAACTGCCCGCCAAAGATAGCGTTGCTTGCCGTTTATCTTCACGAATACTTCGTC
>Ga0114946_10003381_pt1 | contig 10778 bp, 12 predicted proteins | sample WalLakDeSediment_FD_88676 | JGI IMG/M metagenome (GOLD analysis project Ga0114946, IMG submission 88676) | Lake sediment microbial communities from Walker lake, Nevada to study Microbial Dark Matter (Phase II) - Walker Lake 11/02/13 Deep Sediment | ecosystem: Environmental > Aquatic >...
ACCCCCCGCAACGCACCGTGCCCGTGCGGGAGCGGCAAGAAGTACAAGCTCTGTCACGGCCGGTGACGGGTGCGTGACGTCACCGACGACCTGGCGGCGCTCCGGCGCCGTGTTGCCGAGGCCGAGGGCTACCTGAAGGTCGCCGACCTCCGGGCCCGTCGCCCGCAGCTGGAGACCGAGGCGACCCGCCCCGACCTGTGGGACGACCAGGAGCGGGCCCGGCGGGTCACCACCGAGCTCACCGCGGTGACCGACGACCTCCGCGTGTTCGACGAGCTGGCGGGCCGGGTCGACGACGTCGAGACCCTCGCCGAGCTGGCCCGCGAGGAGGGCGACGACAGCCTCGAGGGCGAGATCGACGAGGCCATGGCCGCGATCCGGTCCCAGCTGGGCGACCTCGAGCTGCGGTCGCTGTTCGCGGGCGAGCACGACGAGTGCGACGCGGTGTGCGAGATCCACTCCGGCGCCGGGGGGACCGACTCGCAGGACTGGGCGAACATGCTGCTGCGCATGTACCTGCGGTGGGCCGAGCGCCGGGGCTTCGAGGTCGAGCTCGACGAGGTGTCCGCCGGCCAGGAGGCGGGGATCACCACCGCGACGTTCATCGTGAAGGGCCGCTACGCCTACGGCTTGATGCAGGCCGAGCGGGGGGTGCACCGGCTGGTCCGCATCTCGCCGTTCGACTCCAACGCCCGCCGGCACACGGCCTTCGCCTCGGTGGCGGTGGTGCCGTTCCTCGACCAGGCCGACATCGACATCCAGGTCGACGAGAAGGACCTCCGCATCGACACCTACCGGTCGTCGGGCGCGGGCGGGCAGCACGTCAACGTCACCGACTCGGCCGTGCGGATCACCCACCTCCCGACCGGCCTCGTCACGTCGTGCCAGAACGAGCGCAGCCAGCGCCAGAACAAGGAGCGGGCCATGCAGGTCATGGTGGCCAAGCTCGCCGACCTCGAGCGCCAGCGGCGCGAGGACGAGCTGGCCGCGATCGCCGGCGAGCAGCGCGAGGTGGGCTGGGGCAGCCAGATCCGGTCCTACGTCCTGCAGCCCTACCAGCTGGTGAAGGATCTGCGCACCGACCACGAGGTCGGCAACGTCGAGGGGGTCCTCGACGGCGACGTCGGCCAGTTCATGGAGAGCTACCTGCGGTGGCGCCGGGCCCAGCTCGAGGAGCACGGCTGAGCCCCGAGGGTGACCCAGCGGTGGGGGGTCGCGCTGGTACGCTCGGGCTCACCCGGGACGGGCGGACGGGGCCCCGAGCGAACGAGGGCGTGCACGCCCGCGGGTCTCGCCCCGCCGGCCACGCCGCAGAGGATCTGCGTTGATCAAGCTGGAGAACGTCACCAAGAGCTACAAGGACGACGTCGTCGCGCTGCGCGAGGCCAACGCCGACATCGCCAAGGGCGAGTTCGTCTTCCTCGTCGGCCCCTCGGGGTCGGGCAAGTCCACGTTCATCCGCCTCCTCAACAAAGAGGAGGACCCCGACGGCGGGCGCATCTTCGTGGCCGGCAAGGACATCGGCCAGCTCTCGAGCTGGAAGGTGCCGTACCTGCGCCGCAACATCGGGTGCATCTTCCAGGACTTCAAGCTCCTGGCCAACAAGAACGTGGCCGAGAACGTGGCCTTCGCCCTCGAGGTGATCGGTCGGCCCAAGCACGTGATCCGCACCCAGGTCCCGGCCATCCTCGAGCTCGTCGGCCTCAGCAACAAGATGACCAACTACCCCCACGAGCTCTCCGGCGGGGAGCAGCAGCGGGTGAGCGTGGCCCGGGCGTTCGTGAACCGCCCGCTGATCCTGCTCGCGGACGAGCCCACCGGGAACCTCGATCCGGCCACCTCGGTGGGGATCATGCGCCTGCTCGACCGCATCAACCGCACCGGCACCACCGTGGTCATGGCCACCCACGACCGCGGCATCGTCGACACCATGCGCCGGCGGGTCATCGAGCTCGACCGGGGCAGCATCGTCCGCGACCAGTCGCGCGGCGTCTACGAGTAGGAGCCCACGTGGCCAAGGTCGACTACATCGTCCGGGAGACCGGGCACAACCTCAAGCGCAACGTCACCCTCACCCTCGCGTCGATGGTGACGGTCGCGGTCTCGCTGTCGCTCGTCGGCTCCGCCCTGCTCCTGCGCCAGGGCGTCGAGAACGCCACGGCCCGGTGGAAGGGCGGCATCGAGTTCATCGTGTTCATGAACGCCGACGCCGAGCCGGCCCAGGACGCCGCGGTGCGCGAGTCCCTCGAGAACAGCCCCGCGGTCGAGAGCTGGATCTACGTCGACCAGCAACAGGCCTACGAGGAGTTCCGGGTGCTGTTCGCCCGCTCGCCCGAGATGGTCGCGGCCGTGTCGCCCGAGATCCTCCCGCCGTCGTTCCGGGTGGTTCCCGCCGACCCCGACGCCGAGGCCATCCGGGCCCTCGGGTCGCAGTTCCAGGACCGGCCCGGGGTGCGCGAGGTGGTGTTCGCGTTCGACACGGTGCAGACCGTCCAGCGCCTCTCGCGAGTGATGTCGATCGGCATCCTCATCGTGGCCGCGGTCCTGCTCTTCGCCGCCGGCCTGCTCATCCTCAACACCATCCGCATGGCCATGTTCGCCCGCCGGCGGGAGGTCGAGGTGATGAAGCTCGTCGGGGCCACCAACTGGTTCATCCGGATCCCGTTCATGCTCGAGGGGCTGATCCAGGGCATCGTCGGGGCCGCCGTCGCAGTGGGGTCGGTGTACGTGCTGAACAACTTCTTCGAGACGCGGCTCTCCAACGCCGAGGACCTCCAGATCCTGCAGGGGTTCGTGGTCGGGTCGAGCGAGGTGCTCGGCACGAGCGTGTTCATCATGGTCGTGGGCATGCTCGTCGGCGCGATCGGCTCGGGCATCGCCGTGTCCAAGTTCCTCGACGTCTGAGCGCCTCGGCGTCGGGTCGGGCCGACGATCCCACCCGCCTCAGCCCAGCGCCCGCACCCCCGCGGTCACCGCCGCGGCGCCCACGATGACGACGAGGAACGGCGCCCGGCGCCACGCCAGCACCGCTCCTGCGGCCACCCCGGCGGCGCGGGCGTCGAGCACCAGCGTGCCGTCGGCGGCGAAGGTCTGCACCACGACGAGCCCGGCGAGGATGGCAGGGGGCAGGAGGCGGAGCGGCCGGAGCACGGCGGGGGACGGCGGGCGGGCGTCGAAGGCGAGCAGTCCGACGGCCTTGAACCCGTACGCCCCGGCGGCCAGCGCGACCAGCAGCCACCAGCTCACGGCGCGGGGTCCCGCACGATGTCGTCGGGCCCGGGCTCGCCGGGCCCGGGTGCGACCCGGAGCGCCACCACCGCGCCGAGCGAGGCGAGGAGGATCGGGGCGCCGGCGGGGGTGAGCGGCACCGCGACCAGGGCCACGACCGCGCCGGTGACCGCAGCCACGCGGCCCGCCCGGGTGGCGAGGTGGGGGACGGCGAGGGCGATGAAGCCGGCCGGGAACGCGGCATCGAGCCCCCATCGCTCGGGGTCCCCGAGGGCGTCGCCGCCCAGCGCGCCGGCGAGGGTGCCGAGGTTCCAGAAGACGAACACCGAGACGCCGGTCACCCAGAAGGCCCGCGCCGCGTGCCGGGGGTCGGCCTGGCCGAGGGCCATGGCGGTGGACTCGTCGATGACGAGCTGTGCGGCGAGAAGTCGACGGAGCCGGGGGCCGCGGAGGGTGCGGTGCAGGGCCAGGCCGTAGACCCCGTTGCGGGCCGCGAGCAGCAGCGCCGATCCGAGCGCCGACGCGGGTGAGCCCCCGGCGGCGAGCACACCCACGGCGGCGAACTGCGACGCCCCGGTGAACACGAGCAGCGACATGGCGCAGGCCTGGGCCACGCCGAGCCCGCTGGTGGTGGCGAGGACCCCGAAGGTGACGCCGAACAGACCGACCGCCGCGCCGAGAACGACACCATCGCGGACGTCGGCGGGGCGGGGCGGAGGGTCGGGCATCACGGGAGGGTGGGGACGTGCGACGCTGAGCGGAGCGACCGACCATAGACCCGGGGGGATCCCGTGCCGTACGAGCACATCGCGCTGGACGTCGACGACCGCATCGCCACGATCACCCTCGACCGACCCGAGCGCCTCAACGCCTTCACCGGGCGGATGATGCACGAGCTGCTCGATGCGTTCGATCGCACCGACGGCGACGACGACGTCCGCGTGGTGATCGTCACCGGACGAGGCCGCGGGTTCTGCGCCGGTGCCGACCTCGAGGCAGGGGGCGCCACCTTCGATGCCGGGGCCCGGGGATCCGACGACGATCCGGCGGCCGCTCGATCGGGCGACGACGAGCTCGACCGGCTCCGCGACGGTGGCGGCCGGGTCGCGCTGCGCATCTTCGACTCGATCAAGCCGGTCATGGCGGCGATCAACGGTCCCGCGGTGGGGGTCGGCATCACCATGACGCTGCCCATGGACGTCCGCCTGGCGGCCGAGAGCGCCAAGATGGGGTTCGTGTTCGCCCGGCGGGGCATCGTCCCCGAGGCGTGCTCGAGCTGGTTCCTGCCCCGGGTGGTGGGGATCTCCCGGGCCATGGAGTGGGTGGCCACCGGGCGGGTGTTCCCCGCCTCGGAGGCGCTCGCCGGGGGGCTGGTGCGCGACGTGCTCCCCGACGCCGAGCTGCTCCCGGCGGCGCACGCCCTGGCCGCGGAGATCGCCGAGCACACCTCCGGGGTGTCGGTGGCGCTGGCCCGCCAGATGCTGTGGCGCATGCTCGGCGCCGACCACCCGATGGAGGCCCACAAGGTCGACTCCCGGGCCATCGACCAGATGGGACGGTCGGCCGACGCCCGCGAGGGCGTGACCTCGTTCCTCGAGAAGCGGCCGCCCGTGTTCCCGCTCCGGCCGAGCACCGACATCCCGCCGGTGATGCCGTGGTGGGAGGACCGCCCCTTCACCTGACGGCACCGAGGCCGACGGCTCAGCCCGGGGGGCGGACGGCGCGCACGAGGGTGTCGAGGGCGACGGCCTCGGCCGGGCCGCCGTGGCCGGCGTCGAGGGCCACCGGGCGTTCGACCACCTCGGCCCGCAGCACCTCGAACCCGGGCAGGTCGGCCACCACGTCGGCCGGGGTGCAGAGCACGGCGGGGTCCTGGGGACCACCGTGGCCGTGCTCGATGTTCGAGCGGTCGTGGCCGACGAGCAGGAACGTCCCGCCCGGGGCGACCGCCGTGCGGGCGGCGGCCATCAGGGCGTGGCGCGCCGGCTCGGGGAGGTGCACGTAGCACAGCAGGACGAGGTCGAACCCGCCCGGCTCGGGCTGGTGGGCGGTGATGTCGTCGACGAGCCACCCCACCTCGACCCCCCGCTCGGCGGCGAGCCGCCGGCCCGTGGCGATGGCTGCGTCGGCGAAGTCCACCGCGACCACCGACCACCCCTGCTCGGCGAGCCACACGGCGTTGCGGCCCTCGCCGCAGGCGAGGTCGAGGGCCCGGCCGGGCGCGAGCGTGGCCGTCTCCTCGGCCACGAACCGGTTCGGGGTGACCGACCACACCATCTCGGTGCCCGAGTAGCGGGCGTTCCAGTCGTCTCGATCCATCGGGCCAGTCTGGCCGTGGTCTCGTGCGGGCGAGGCGCGGACGTTCGGCTCGGGTCGGGTCAGGGGATCGCGGGTGGCGGGAGCTCGCCGGCGAAGCCGGACATCTCGGCGACCGCGTCCCACAGCTCACGGCGGTGGACGTCGCCGCTGCGCGTCCACGGCACCTTGTGCGTGGACCGGGGCTTGCGGTCGAGCCAGAAGCGGCCGCTGCTGGTGGTCGCCTCGGGCGCCCCGGCGAGCCAGACGATGGTGTCGGCGCCCTCCTCGGGCGTGCGCAGGAACGGCCCGGTGATGCGGCGGAAGCCGGGGAGCGACGCCTCGACGCCCGGGGTGTCGGCCCACCCGGGGTGCATGGCGTGGACGGTGATCGCCCACGGGGCGAGGCGCTCGGCCCACTCCTCGGTGAGCAGCACCTGGGCCCGCTTGGCCCGGGCGTAGGCGATCGTGCCCCGGTAGTCGCGCTCGGTCTGCAGGTCGTCGATGACGAGGGGTTGGGCGTACATGCCGCCCGAGGCGACGGTGATGACCCGGCCCCGGGCGGCCCGCAGGGGGCCGAGCAGCTCGGCGGTGAGGAGGAAGGGGGCCACCACGTGGGTCTGGAGGGTGCGCTCGATGCCGTCGGCGGTGACCGAGCGGTCGGGGTGGAGGGCACCGGCGTTGTGGACGAGGATGTCGAGGCGGGGCACGCTCGCCCGCAGCTCGGTGGCGAAGCCCCGCACCGAGGTGAGGTCGGCGAGGTCGGCGAGGAGGAAGCTCACGTCGTCGTTTCCCGTGTCGGCCGCGATGGCGGCCTGGGTGGCCAGGCCCTTCGCCTCGTCGCGCACGAGCATCCAGACCGAGGCCCCCCGGCGGGCCAGGGCGGTGGCGGTGGCCCGACCGAGCCCCGACGACGCGCCGGTGACGAGCGCGGTGCGGCCGTCGAGCGGCGGGGCGTCGGCGGGCCAGTCGGCGAGTCGGCGTCGGGCGGCCAGGCCCACGTTGGTGAAGCTCAGCACCACGCTCGCCTCGAGGAGGCTGTCGACCACGTCGGTGACCTTGGGGTCGTCGAAGGACATGCCCCCAGGATGCCCCGTGCGGGAGCTGCCGCGTGCCCGGGCCGGCAACCTGCGAACATGGCCGGGTGCGCCGTGCCGAGGCACAACCATGATCCGGGGGTTGCGGTGGGGGTCGCTGCCGCTCGTGCTCGTCGTGGTCGTGGCGGCATCGTGCGCCGTGGGCCGGGCCGATCCGGATGAGCCGGCCGTCGGACCGGGTCCCACCGCCGCCCCGGCCGCCACGGCGCGCCCCGGCCCCGAGGAGGTGGCGACGCCCGTCGACCCGACGGCGAAGGTGCTCGCCGTCGCCGCCCCCGCCAAGCCGCCCCCCCTGCGTCGCCTGACCATCGCCGCAGCCGGCGACCTGCTCGTGCACCGGGCGGTCTGGGAGTCGGCGGCCGCGCACGCCGGCGGGGCGGGCTACGACTTCACGCCGATGCTCGCCCCGGTCGCCGGCGTGATCGCCGGTGCCGACCTGGGCATCTGCCACCTGGAGACCCCGCTGTCGGCCGACAACACCGACATCGCCACCTACCCGGTGTTCAACGCTCCCTACCAGCTGGCCGACGCGGTGGCCGCGGCCGGGTTCGACGGCTGCTCGGTCGCGTCGAACCACACGCTCGACCGGGGCGAGGCCGGCATCGATGCCACCCTCGGCCACCTGGATCGGGTGGGCGTCCGCCACGCCGGCGCGGCACGTTCGCCCGACGAGGCGGCCGCGATCACCGAACACGACGTCGGGGGCGTCCGGGTCGCGCACCTCTCCTACACGTACGGCTTCAACGGCTTCCGCCTCCCACCCGACCGACCGTGGCGGTCCAACCTCATCGACCCGGCCCGGATCCTGGCCGAGGCGTCGGCGGCGCGGGCGGACGGCGCCGACATCGTGCTCGTCAGCCTCCATTGGGGCAGCGAGTACCAGCGGATGCCGTCGACCCACCAGGTCGAGGTGGCCGGGGCGATCGGCGGATCCCCCGACATCGACCTCGTCATCGGCCATCACGCCCACGTCGTCCAGCCCGTCGACGTGGTCGACGGGACCTGGGTGCTCTTCGGGCTGGGCAACCTGTTGTCGAACATGCTCGGCACCGACCGCCAGGACGGGGTGATCGCCCGTGCCACCTTCGTCGAGCGCCGCGGTGGCGGGTTCGCCGTGGAGGGTGTCACCTACCTACCCACCCGCGTCGAGACCGCCGGGCACCGGGTCGTGCCCGCGCCGCCCGACTCGTGGGCTCGTACCGCCGATGCGATGGGCGCGCTCGGGGCTCCCGTCGCGGCGATGGAGGGCCCGCACGCCGGATAGCGCCGAGGCGCGCCGGGCGGGCCGGCGGGCGACCGGGGGTGGTGGGCCGCGCCGGTGATCGGGTACCGGGCGCTACGGTCCGGCCGGTGGAGTACCGGACCGACCCGCTCACCGGGCGCACCGTGGTCGTGGTCGGGAGCCGCCAGGCGCGGCCGAACCTGCCGCCCGACGGCTGCCCGTTCTGCCCGGGGGGCCTGGAGGCGCCCGAGCCCTACGACGTGCGGTGGTTCCCCAACCGGTGGCCGCCGATGGAGGAGGGCCGCTGCGAGGTGGTCCTCTACACCCCTGTGCACGACGCCACGTTCGCCTCGCTCGGCGTCGAGGGCGCGACCCGGGTGGTCCGGCTGTGGGCTGATCGCACCGAGGCGCTCGGCGCCCGTCCCGACATCGCCTACGTGCTCGTGTTCGAGAACCGGGGACCGGCCGTCGGCGCCACGATCGCCCATCCCCACGGCCAGATCTACGGGTTCGGGGCGGTCCCCGACGCGGCCCGCGTGGAGCTCGAACGACCGGATCCGCTCGGTGCCGACGTCCCCGCCGACCTGCTCGTCGCCCGCCGCGGGACCTGGCGGGCGTGGACGCCCGCGGCCTCGTCGTACCCCTACGAGCTCGTGGTCGCCCCCGAGGACGCCATCGCCGACCTGCCCTCCGCTCGGGCCACGGCGACCGATCTCGCCACGGTGCTCGTGGACGTGCTCGGCCGTCTCGACCGGCTCTTCGACGCGCCGATGCCGTACATGCTCTGGATCCACCAGCGGCCGACCGACGGCACCGCCTGGCCCGACACCCGGGCCCACGTGCACATCGCGCCCGCCTGGCGGGCGCCGGGGACGCTGCGGTTCGTGGCCGCCGGCGAGCTGGGCAGCGGTGTCTACTTCAACCCGGTCGTGCCCGAGGCGGCGGCCGACGCGCTGAGGCGGGCGTGACCATCGTCCGCGCCCACGCGCCGGGGCGGGTCAACCTGATCGGCGACCACACCGACACCACCGGCGGCTGGGTGCTGCCGATGGCCGTCGACCGGGGGACGACCGTGGTGGGGGAGCGCAGCGGGCGCGAGGTTCGGCTCCGCTCGACCGCCGTCGCCGGCGAGGCGGTCGTGCCGATCGACGTGGCGGACCCGGCCGCGGTCACGCCGGAGTGGGCGCGGTACGTGGCGGGGGTGGTCGCCGAGGTCCGGCCGGGGCGCGGACTGGTCGGCGAGGTCCGCACCACCCTGCCGGTGGGGGCGGGGCTGTCCTCGAGCGCCGCGCTCGAAGTGGCCGTGGCCCTCGCCCTCGGCGCCGAGGGCTCGCCCGTGGACCTGGCCCGGTTGACCCAGCGGGCCGAGCAGCGCGCGTCGGGGGTGCCCTGCGGGATCATGGACCAGCTGGCGTCGGTCGCCGGTCGGGCCGGTCACGCCCTGCTCATCGACTGCACCGCGCTCACCGTCGACCCGGTGCCCGTCCCCGACGACGTCGAGGTGGTGGTCGTGCACTCGGGCGAACCCCGGACGCTCGCCGGCTCGGCCTATGCCGAGCGCCGCGCCGCGTGCGAGGTGGCCGAGGCCGTCATCGGTCCGCTGCGGTCCGCCGGGCTCGACGAGGTGACCCGCGTGGCCGATCCCGTGGTGCGGGCTCGGGCCCGGCACGTGGTCACCGAGAACGCCCGGGTCCTGGCCGCGGCCGCCGCGCTGCGAGCGGGCGACGTCGCCACGGTCGGCCGGTTGATGGGCGAGAGCCACGCCAGCCTCCGCGACGACTTCGCCGTCTCCACCCCGGGCCTCGACCGCCTGGTGGCCCGCCTGTCCGCGACCCCCGGGGTGCTCGGCGCCCGGCTCACCGGCGCCGGCTTCGGCGGGTGCGCGGTGGCGATCACCGTGCCCGGGACGCTCGCCGAGGGGTGGGTCGTGCGCGCCGCCGACGGCGCCGCGCTCGGCTGAGCCCTCGGTCAGCCGCCGACCATCCACTCGGCCAGCAGGCCGGCCTCGAGGTCGATGCGGCGCAGGATCGCCGGGGCCAACGCCCGCTCGGCCCGCCCGCCGACCAGCGGCACCCGCACCTCGAGCGAGCCCCGCATGGAGCGCACGGTACCCGAGTCGTCGGGCTGCAGCTCGAGCGCAGCGGCGCACCTCAGGAGCCCCTCGTGGCGCTCGGGCACGATGTCGACGGTTCCGGTGCAGCTGGCGGCGTCGAGCCGGTACTCCTGGATCCAGCTCGGGGCGTCGCCGCCGAGCACGGTGCGGGCCACCGGGTCGAGCTGGCCGTCGTACACGAGCCGGACCCGGATCCACGCCACGGGACCGTCGTGACCCGAGGCCACCGCCTCGGCCGACCCCACGTCGGGGAGCTCGGCGAGCCGGGGCGCGAAGCTGGGGTCGGTCATGGCGGCGATGACCGCGTCGGGTGGGGCCGGGAACCGGTGCTCGGCGGAGAAGTCCACGTCCGCAGTCTGGCCGCGGCATCGGGCCGGAGCGGCGACCGGTCCGGTCTACCCTGCGCGGGTGACCGACACGGGCGCGGCGGCGACGTCGTGGTGGGGCGACCTCCCCCGGCACTTCCGGCGCTTCGCGACCACCGACTGCCGGGTGGGCGCGCCGCTCTACGCCCGGCTGGCGTCGGCTGCGGCCGATGCCCCGGACGTGCTGGCCCTCCTCGAGGTGGCCGCCCCGGACCAGCGGCGGGCGGTCCTGCTCTTCGCCGCGGTGCACGACCTCGTGCTCGCCGAGCCCGACCTGGCGCCGGCCCGGTGGTACCCGAGCATCGAGCCGGACCCGGACCGGAGGCCCGAGGGTGACCCGTGGCCGCCGTTCCGCCGCCTCTGCGCCGATCGGGCCGACGACCTGCGGTCGACCATCGCCGGGCGCGTGACCCAGACCAACGAGATCGGGCGCAGCCTGGCGATCGCCGCCGCGCTGG
>Ga0114946_10003383_pt1 | contig 10774 bp, 8 predicted proteins | sample WalLakDeSediment_FD_88676 | JGI IMG/M metagenome (GOLD analysis project Ga0114946, IMG submission 88676) | Lake sediment microbial communities from Walker lake, Nevada to study Microbial Dark Matter (Phase II) - Walker Lake 11/02/13 Deep Sediment | ecosystem: Environmental > Aquatic > Freshwater...
ACCGGGGTGGGGGCCAGGGCGAAGGGGGGGGGGGGGAGGGCGTGGGGGGGGGGGGGGTTGGGGGTGAGGGGTGGGTCGGTCGGGGGTGCCGCGGCGTGGGCGGTGGTGCCGTGGGGGTAGTTTCGCGGGTGCGGCTTCGGGCGGGGTAGGGGCGGGTGGCCTGCATCATGGTGGGCGGGGGAGGGGGTCATCACAGAAGGTGGTCTTCGTCCTAGGGTACGCAGCATGCTCAGGGACGCCGGACCCCTTGACGGGTCCTCGGCTCGGGTTTAGCATCGAGCCATCTATGCAAACGATTGCAAGGTCGCCCCTACTATACTTGCTTACTCGTCTGCAATCGATTGCAGCACGTCAGGCACGGCTTAGGTGGACAAGTGGGACACGGGGCTCGAGCGCGCAGGGAGGTTCCTCGTGACCATGAGCGAGTTGGCGCAGAGCCTGAACCTGAGCACGTCGACCGTGTCGCGGGCGCTCACCAGACCAGAGATGGTGGCGCCAGAGACGCTCGAGCGCGTGCTGGCGGCGGTGAAGGCGAACGGGTACCGCCTCAATGGGATCGCGCAGTCGCTGAGGACGCGCAAGACCAAATCGGTTGGGCTGATCGTCTCGGACATCATGAACCCCTTTTACTCGGCGATCGTGCGGGCCGTCGAAGGTGTCGCTGCCAGCAACGGCTACAGCGTCATCGTCTGCAACGCCGACGAGAATGCTGAGAAGGAAGACGAGGCGCTCTGGGTCCTCGCCGAGCGGCAAGTGGCAGGCATCATCCATGCCGCCACCGGCGCGAACCTGGAGACGCTGCGTGCGCTCCGCGGACGTGGGATCGCGATCGTCTGCTTCGACCGCATCTCCGGCCTCGAGGACACGGATGCCGCCCTCGTCGACAACGTCGAGGGTGCGCGCGCGGCGACTCGGCACCTGCTCGCTCTCGGGCACCGGCTCGTCGCCACCATCGCTGGCCCCGACCGGCTCACGACGGGGCGTGATCGACTCCGTGGCTTCCGCGACATCCTCGAAGAGGAAGGGCTCGTGGTCGACGAGGCCTACATCGAGCGGGGCGACTTCCGCCGGGAGTCGGCGTACGCCGCCGCGACGCGCCTGCTGTCGCTGCCCGTGCCGCCAACGGCGCTCTTCGTCGCCAACAACGAGATGCTGATCGGCGCCCTGGACGCGATCCGGGAGCGAGGCGTGACGATCCCTTCAGAGCTCTCTATCGTCTCCTTCGACGACGTGCCGTGGGCCGGGTACGTCGAACCGCCCCTCACGGTGGTGGCACAGCCGACCGAGCAGATCGGGCGCACTGCAGCGGAGCTGCTCTTCCGCAGACTAGAAGGAGACGACGCTCCGAAGACCGTGGTACTCATGCCGGTCCTGCGCGAGCGCGGGTCGACCGCGCCTCCCGGAGCCGACGCGCGGGAGGAGGTGATGCGCCGAGACTGAGCGCACCACGTCAATGAGTCGAGCACTACTCGCCCCCAAGCAGCGTTAGTCAAGGAGATGCAATGAAACGAGCATTCACAGCCGCACTCGCGTTCGGCGTCCTCGCCTGGGCCTCCAGCGCCTTGGCACAACCCCTCCAGTTCTGGAAGTTCGGTACCGCCGAAGAGACCGCCAACATCGTCTTGCAGAGCTGGATCGATGAGTGGAACGCGTCGAACCCCGACACGCAGGTCGAAGCCCGGTTCATTCCCTGGGCGGACTACACGGGCCCTACACTGACGACGGCGTTCGCGGCTGGTACGGGACCGGACATCTTCTGGGTGTCACCGGGCCTCTTCATGCAGTACGTCTCGAACGGGATCGCAGCGGATCTCTCCGACGTCTTCACGCCGGAACTGCGTGCCGACCTCCTACCTGCTGCCGTCGAGGCTGTGACCGTAGACGGTGTCCCGTACTCGATGCCGTTCGAGCAGGAGCCCGTCGCGCTGTTCTACAACCCCGAGCTCCTCGCACAGGTCGGCGCCGACGTCCCGAAGACATGGGAGGAGCTGCTCGAAACGGCCGAATTGCTGCAGGCTGCGGACATCATCCCGATCGTCATCGAGCCCGCGCCAGGCTTCTACCAGAACTTCACGTGGTACCCCTTCCTGTGGCAGGCTGGGGCCGACGTGGCCGATCCCGATCTCACCGAGGCAACCTTCGACAGCCCGGGCGCAGCTGCGGCGCTCGACCTGTGGCGAACCTTGATTCAGGAGGGATACGCGCCCCGCACGGCGCCTGAAGGGACGAACAACGTCACGTCCACGCCCTTCGCCTCCGGCCAGGCAGCGATGCAGGTCGTCGGGATGTGGGCGATCGCTCCGCTCCAATCGGACTTCCCCGAGCTCGAGTTCGGCGTCACCCATCTTCCGGCGCCTGCAGGCCGCGACTTCGTCACGGTCTACGGTGGCTGGACGCAGATGGTCAACGCCCGGAGCGCGAACGTCGAGGGTGCGAAGCGGTTCACCGAGTGGATGTGGGCGCAAGACGTCGAGCGCCCGCTAGAGTGGGTCACGGAGGCGAACACGAAGTTCAGCCCCCGAACGTCGGTGACGGCCGCGGGCGCCGAGTTCTACGGCCAACCCCACCTGCGTGACTTCCGCGACGACATCCTGCCAACCGCCCGAGCCGAGCCGCGTTATCCCTCCGAGATGGTGCTGATCGTGAGCGAGGCGCTTCAGGCGTCGATGTTCCGCAACACCCCGGGCGCGCAGGCGGCTGCGGCGGCGCAGCGCGAACTCGCGAACTACATCCGCACGCTTGACTGACGCTTGACGACACGCCTGACGGCTCTGGTGCGCCTCCCGCACCAGAGCCGCACTACCCATCACGCATCGGAGAAAGCCGACGATGAGCACCAACGCGCCCCGAAGACAGCGCCTTTCGAGCCGCAACCTGCGGGAGCGAATCACGGGTTACGGGTTTCTCTTCCCGGACGTTCTCGGTCTGCTCGTCTTCGTGGTGGGACCGATCGGGTTCGCCTTCTACATCAGTCTCCACAGTTGGACGGCCCTCTCCCCGATGCGCTGGATCGGCTTCGCGAACTACACGAGGCTGTGGTCCGACGTCCGGTTCTGGGACTCGCTGCAGATCACCGCGCTCTACACGATCATCTACGTGCCCTTGCTCCTCGCCATCTCGCTCGGCCTCGCCGTGCTGGTCAACCAACGCCTGCCGTTCATGCCCGTCTTCCGGGCGATCTTCTTCGTTCCCGTCGTGCTCAGCCTCGTCGTCTCTTCGCTCATGTGGCGCTACATTTTCGACGAGCGAATCGGGCTTCTCAACTACCTCATCGGGCTACTCGGCATCCCCCCGCAATCCTGGCTAGGATCGGTCGAGCTGGCGCTGCCATCGATCATCGTCGTGAGCCTGTGGATCCAAATGGGCTACTTCATGACGATCTTCCTCGCCGGCCTCCAGGACATCCCCCGCGAGTACTACGAGGCCGCCATGATCGACGGCGCCTCGTCGTCGACGGCCTTCCTCCGCATCACACTGCCTCTGCTCAAGCCCACGACGCTGTTCGTGCTCGTGATCTCGTTGATCAACTCCTTCCAGGTCTTCGACCAGGTCTGGGTCATGACGCGCGGGGGCCCCGCCTCGGCCACCCGCGTCACAGTGATCTACATCTATCAGCAAGCGTTCCAGCACCTCAACCTCGGGTACGCCAGCGCCATGGCCTTCGCGCTCTTCGTGATCATCCTGGTCGTCAGTCTGATCCAGTTCCGGCTCTTCAGGACGAGGGCTTAGGGAGCACGCATGCAGCATGCTTTCGACATCCGACGCCCGAGTAGGGTCAGGGCCAGACGGCGCCGCTCGACCGCGAAGGTGCTGGGGACGATCGGCGTCTACGCGCTGTGCATCGTCATCGCCCTGATCACGCTCGTACCTCTCTTGTGGATGATCTCTGGCTCCTTCAAGACCGCCGCGGAGATCTCCCAGTACCCACCGACGTTCTTTCCGAGCACCATCAGTCTCGACAATTACGTCGAGGTCTTCACGACGGTTCCCTTCCTTCGTTTCATCTTCAACTCCTTCTTCGTCGCCTCCACCGTGACGATCGTGGCCTTGCTCCTGCATGCCATGGCTGCGTACGCCCTGGCGCGATTGCGCTTCCCGGGGCGCAACATCATGTTCTACGCCATCATCGCCACGCTCATGATCCCCTTCTCCATCACGCTGATTCCGAGCTTCATCCTCATCAGGTCGCTCGGCTGGTTCGACACGTACTGGGCACTGATCATTCCCGCAATTCCCAACGCCTTCGGGATCTTCCTGTTGCGCCAGTTCTACCTGGGACTTCCCGACGAGCTCGAGGATGCTGCCCGCATCGATGGCGATACCCCGGCCGGCATCTTCTGGCACATCGCCCTCCCGTTGAGCCAGCCGATTCTCGCAACCCTGGCCGTCTTCTTCTTCCTGGCCAACTGGAACAACTACCTCTGGCCGCTGATCGTTACGCAGTCACCCGAGATGCGGGTCATTCAGGTCGCCATTGCGTCGTTCGCGGGCGAACACACGACGGCTTGGCATCTCATCATGACGGGCTCGACCCTGGCTGCCTTGCCCGGCCTCCTGCTGTACCTCTTCCTTCAGAGGTACCTCATCGAAGGCGTCAAACTCTCCGGCTTGAAGTAGCCCACGCACTGGGAGCGTGATCCAATGCCATCTTGCCGCGCCTGCCGTCTCCTCCTCGCTGCGATCCTGGCGGTTGCCTCCGTTGGCCTTGCCCAGGAGCCCGCGCAACTCCTTCGAGGCATCGACGTCAAGATGGTAGGCCCCTTGACCGGTCCGGACGCAGCCGAGTCTCTGCGTGAGGTTGACGTCTGTGGGACGGACATCGGCACCATGACCGAGTTGGACGGGAGGATCTACTTCGCCTTCGGTGACACCTTCGGGTTTCGCGGCGATGCCTGCCCGCGCTTCGGTCCCAACTGGCGGTCCAACGTACTGGCGTCGACGCGCGACCTGGATCCCTCGGACGGCGTCGACCTCGACTGGTGGTTGACCGGCTGGCAGGGGAGAGCCGTCGCCGTGACGGAGGGCGCCCATCAGCCAGCCTTCACCGAGCCGGTGGGTGAGCAGACGCGCATCCCGACGGCCATGGTGACCGTGGGTGATCGTCTCTACCTGCACTTCATGTCGGTCCACGGCTTCGCCGAGCAAGGTGGCGTGTGGAGCTGCAACTTCTCTCGCTTCGCCTTCTCCGACGATGCCGGTGCCTCGTGGCGGGAGGGACCGGACGTCTTCGGCAGGCGCGATGCCGACATCAACATGCTGGCGCTGAGCCACGAGCGGGGTGCAGGCAACGAGGCCGGTGACTACGTCTACGCGCTCGCAACACCGTGCGGCCGCTTCGGGGGCGCCCGCTCTGCACGCGTCGCGTCAGCCGCCGTACTCGATCGCAGCGCGTGGCAGTTCCTGACATCGATCGGACCCGATGGTGAACCCACGTGGGGCCCGGACGAAGAAGCCGCCCTCGTGGTCGTGAGCGCACCTGTCGGTGAAGGCTCGGTTCTGTGGAATCCACACCTCGAACGCTGGATGTACACCTATCTCAATGAGCACGCCAGGGCCCTCGAACTGCGCGAGGCGGAGTTCCCGTGGGGCCCCTGGAGCGAGCCGCACGTTCTGGCGACGGCCGGTGAGTATCCGATGCTCTACGGGGCCTTCATGACACCTTCGTACTTGCAAGACGACGGGCACACGCTCTTCTTCGTCATGTCCCTGTTCGGTCCCTATAACACCTTCTTGATGGAAGCGTCGCTCACATGGTGACGCGGCGCGCATCCCCGTGTGGGCTCGAGCTAGTGAACGCCCACACCTACGCAACGAGGAGTGACTCATGAGCACAGGTTCTGGATCATCCCCCCTCAGAGGACTGCCGAAGCTTCGCCAGGCACGCACCCGCCGCTTCTCCAGCTACGACCGCACCGGTGGGAACGACGACCGCCTCCACATCGCGCCGGGCGAGACGGTCACCATCGCCGAGGCGGAGGGCGCAGGGATCGTCACGCACATCTGGGTGACCATCGACTGTGCCAGCCCGCACTTCCTCCGCAAGATCACCCTGCGGGCTTACTGGGATGGCGAGAAGGAACCGAGCATTGAATGCCCGATCGGCGACTTCTTCGGCATGGGGCATGCGAAGACGCGGAACTACGCCAGCTTGCCCCTGCAGATGAGCCCGCAGGACGGGAAGGCCTTCAACTGCTATTTCCCCATGCCGTTCGAGGCCGGCATGCGGTTCACGGTGACGAGCGAGTGCGAACACGTGGTGCTCTTCTACTACTACGTCGACTTCGAGGTCCATGAAGCGCTCGAGCCGGGCCTGGGTCGCTTCCACACGCAATGGCGGCGAACCATCCACCGATCGATCGACGAGCAGGGGATGACCAACGAGGAAGTGCTCTTCGGCGGCGTCAACGCCGACGGCCGCGACAACCACACCATCCTCGACGCCCAGGGACACGGCCACTACGTTGGCTGCCTCCTCTCCGTCTACTCGTTGCGGCGGTCGAAGGACTGGGATTGGTACGGCGAAGGCGACGACATGATCTTCGTCGACGGCGAGCCCGGCCTGGCGCTCCCGGACGTGCACAGGGTCAAGCAGATCGCGACCGATCCCGACGCGCCGGTGCTCGAGGAGCGTCCCGAGTCCAGCGCGGGAGCCAACGACGCCTGGCCGCCGACGTTGCACGGTACGGGGACGGAGGACTACTTCAACACCGCCTGGTGCCCCACCCAGGAGTACGCGGCGCCGTACCACGGCATCATCGCCGCCGGCGGACCGAACTGGACCGAGCCGGTCACCCTCTACCGCTGGCACATCGAGGACCCAGTCATCTTCCAGCGAAGCATCCGGGTGACGATCGAGCACGGCCACGCCAACCGGCGCGGCGACGATTACGCTAGCGTCGCCTTCTGGTACCAAGCCGAGCCGCACGCGCCCTTCCCCGAGCTGCCGGCGGTCGCGGACCGGCTCCCCACCTTCCGCCGGCCGTTCGAGGATCGCTAAGGCATTGACAGCACGCGCTGCCGGGAGCTCCATCGCCGACGCTCCGCGGCCGACAGCAGCAGAGATCGAGGAGACCGTGGCCGAGATTCGAACCGCCTACATCGTCGCCAGCGGCGACCTGCGCCTCGCAGCGAACCAGACGTGCTGGCCCGCGCAGCAGACGCTGGAGCAGCTACTCGGCGAAGCCCTCGCGGAAGCGGATGTCGCGACCATCCGAGCACACCCGTTCGACGTGGCAGAGGGTCACGGCTTCATCGCGAGCCAACGCATGGGCATGGACGTCTTCGCCACGATCCCGCGTGACGCAGCCGTGATCGTTGCCGTCGCCGTGTGGCAGTACTCGCATCACGTACTGCCCGGCCTCAGACGGCATCGCGGCCCCATCCTCACCGTGGCCAACTGGAGCGGGCAGTGGCCGGGTCTCGTCGGCCTCCTCAACCTCAACGGGTCACTCACGAAGGCCGGCGTTGCGTACGACACGCTCTGGAGTGAATCGTTCGACGATGCCTTCTTCCGGAGTGGCTTGCGCCGCTGGCTGGCGGGCCAGCCGATCGAACACGATACGCGTCACGTACGCGACTTCCAGCCCAGCCAGGCAGATGCTGACGTGACGCGTGTCGGGATCGCCGTCGCCAACGGCCTGGCAGAGCGCATGGCCATCCTCGGCGTCTTCGACGAAGGCTGCATGGGCATGTACAACGCCATCATCGACGACGAACTCCTCAATCCGCTGGGGATCTACAAGGAACGCCTCTCCCAGTCAGCCTTGGTGGCTGAGATGCGCACCGTGCTAGACAGCGACGCGCAGGCCGTACGCCGGTGGCTCGACGCCCGCGGCATGCGGTTCCACACGGGGCCCGACCCGGCCCAACACCTCACCGACGAGCAGATCCTCGAGCAATGTCGCATGTACGTTGCCGCGGTCCGCATCGCAGACCGCTACGGCTGTGACGCCATCGGCATCCAGTACCAGCAAGGCCTCAAGGACATGGTCCCTGCCAGCGATCTGGTCGAGGGCCTCCTCAACGACCCTGACCGGCCACCCGTCCGCGACCACGAGGGCCATGCGATTCGTGACGGCGAAGCCATCCCCCACTTCAACGAGGTCGACGAAGGCGCTGCCGTCGACGCGCTCGTGACCAACCGCGTGTGGCGGGCGTTGGGCTGGGATCCGAGTACGACACTCCACGACCTACGCTGGGGCGCGTGGTTCACCGGTGGCGATGTCGACGACTTCGTCTGGGTCTTCGAGATCTCCGGTGCCGTCCCCGCTTCCCACCTCACGGGCGGATACGCGGCCGCAGAAGGACACCGCCAACCAGCCATGTACTTCCCACTCGGCGGCAGCACCCTCGCAGGTGTCGCGAAGCCTGGCGAGTTCGTCTGGAGCCGCGTGTACGTCATGGGCGGTCAGCTGCACGCAGACATCGGCCTGGGTCGGTCGCTCGCGCTGCCAGCGGCCGAGGTCCTCCGCCGCCGCGCCGCGACCACACCCGAATGGCCGATCATGAACGCCGTGCTCCACGGCGTGACACGCGACCAGATGATGGCGCGGCACAAGGCCAACCACATCCAGGTCGCCTACGCCCCAGACCGGCCTGGCGCCTGGCGAGCCGCCATGGCCAAGGGGGCGGCTTTCGACGCGATGGGCATCACCACGCATCTCTGCGGCGACGTGGAACCGTGAGGGGCGAGCTGCTCCTCGGGATCGACGTCGGAACGTACTCGTCGAAGGGCGTTCTGGTCACGCCCGCGGGCGAGGTCGTGCGCCAAGCGGTCGTCGAGCATGGCATGGACGTCCCCCAGCCTGGCTGGGCCGAGCAGGACGCCGACGGTGTCTGGTGGCACGACGTCGTCGTACTCTGCCGCCGGCTGCTGGACGGCGATCCGTACCAAGGCGACGACGTTGCCGGCGTTGCGGTGAGCGCGATCGGCCCCTGCTTGCTGCCGCTCGACGAAGCGGGTCGGCCGCTTCGGCCCGGCATCCTCTACGGCGTCGACACGCGCGCCACGGTCGAGATCGACGACCTCACGCGTTCCATCGGCGCCGATGAGGTGCTGAGGTTCTCGAAGACTGCGTTCACCAGCCAGGCGATCGGCCCGAAGATCCTCTGGCTCCGGCGCCATGAGCCCGACGTCTGGGCGCGCACGGAGCGGCTCACCACCGCATCGTCGTACCTGGTCTACCGACTCACGGGCGAGCACGTCATCGACCGCCACACTGCGAGCCACTTCATGCCACTGATCGACCTGGAGCGCATGGTGTGGAGCGAAGCGTACGCCGAGCACGTGGCGCCGCTCGCGATGCTCCCGCGGCTCGGATGGAGTGACGAGCGCGCCGGCGGGGTGAGCGAGCGTGCCGCGGCCGAGACGGGGCTCGCCGTCGCCACGCCCGTTGCCGTTGGCGCCGTCGACGCGGTCAGCGAGGCGTTGAGCGTTGGGGTGGTCGAACCCGGCGACCTGATGGTCATGTACGGCAGCACCGTCTTCTTCATCCTGGTGCTCGAGAGCCCGCTCGCCGACCCACGCGTCTGGATGACGGGCGGCGCGTTCGAGGGGCAGTACGCGCTCGCGGCCGGCATGGCCACGACCGGCAGCCTGACGCGCTGGATCCGCGACGAGTTCGCGCGCGAGCTGCCGCCGCAGGACGCGTACCGGGCACTGTTCGAGGGCGCTGCGAGCATACCGGCCGGGAGTGACGGTCTGCTGATGCTGCCGTACTTCAGCGGCGAGCGCACGCCGATCAACGACCCGAGGGCCCGAGGCGTAATCGCTGGCCTCTCGCTGGCGCACGGCCGCGACCACGTCTTCCGCGCCGCGCTCGAGGGCGTGGCGCACGGCATCGCGCACAACATCGAGGTGTTCGAGGAGCTCGGTGCCCCCATCAACCGGATTGTCGCCGTCGGTGGCGGCGTGCAGGGCGGGTTGTGGCCGCAAATCGTCAGCGACGTGTCGGGCCGCGCGCAGATCGTTCCGGACCAGACGGTCGGGGCGAGCTTCGGGGACGCGTACCTGGCCGGCCTAGCGGCGGGGGTGCTGTCGCGTGGCGACCTGGCGTCGTGGGTACGCGGCGGCACGCGCGTCGTCCCCGACGCGGTGGCGAACGCCCGTTACCGCGAGGACCAGGGCATCTTTCGGCGCCTCTACGAGGAGACGAAGGAGACGGTGCACGCGCTTCAGGGCCGTGCGCGAGCCGGTGGCTGAGCGGCGGGGGACGTCGCAGCCGCGCGGCCGCCGGGGCGGTCTGGAACAGCGATTCGAGGACGTAGCCGCGTGCGCAGGTGTCGGCGGACGGCCACACGGGTCCCCCCTACGTGGACTGGCGCACCGGCGCCCCGCTACGGGTCGATCCGGAGGTCGCCGAACGCGCTGCGGTAGCGCTGCGGGTCGAGCGTGAGAAGCCGGTCGGAGCGCTCCTGGGCGTGCGCGCCGACGAGGAAGTCGATCAGCCGGCGCTTGGGTTCGCCTCCCGCAGAGGCGCGGCGGCGCGTCGCGTAGGCCGCGTACGCGGTGGCGGCATGGCGCCAGACGCCCTCGCCGAGGACCAGGTCGGCCGTGATGCCGGTGTCGGCGAGGAAGCGTGCCACGAACGCCTCGGTGGCGCCCGGTGCGGCGTGCAACTCGGCCCACACGGGCGCCGAGACGATCAATGGGCCGCTGGCGCGGGCGTCGCGCAACAGCGTCGCCATGCGGGACGCGGTCGGCTCCCGCGACCACAGCGCGACGATGACGTTGCTGTCGACGGCGGTGCGCACGATCAGTCGTCGTCGCGCAGGT
>Ga0114946_10003384_pt1 | contig 10773 bp, 10 predicted proteins | sample WalLakDeSediment_FD_88676 | JGI IMG/M metagenome (GOLD analysis project Ga0114946, IMG submission 88676) | Lake sediment microbial communities from Walker lake, Nevada to study Microbial Dark Matter (Phase II) - Walker Lake 11/02/13 Deep Sediment | ecosystem: Environmental > Aquatic >...
AAGCTTGCTGATAAGGTCTTAATAACTGAAAAAGCTTTGTTATTAAAAGCATTATCAAACCCGGTTCGCTTATGCATTTTAAAAGAACTAACAAACAAGGGATGCTGCAACGTCTCTTCTTTACAAAAATGTATGGATATTTCGCAGTCAACAGTTTCTCAGCACCTGGGTAAACTAAGGGATCTTGGCATAATAGAAGCGGAGCGAAAAGGGACAGAGGTCTATTACAGCCTTTCCCACGATGACGTGTCAGCAGTAATTAATCTGCTATTTCCCGCAGAGTAAGAATATCTCTGAAAATGGAACTGAAGAAAGGAGACAACTAATGATAAACATTACCGATAAAGCGAGCAGTAAGATGGCTGAAATAATGGCGGAAGAAGATAACAGGAGTTCGTATGTTCGTATTTATATCAGCGGTGTAGGGTGAAGGGGGCCCCAATATGGTCTGACTCTGGATGAGTCAGTTGATGAGGAAAAAGACATTATTGAAGATATGGCTAATATTAAATTTGTTTATGAGCAGAAAGTTTCTCCTTACCTTTCCGGTAAAGTGATCGACTATCAAGATGGCCCCCAGGGAGGCTTTTTGATCAGCGATTTAGAGGCGGGGGATTCCTGCCAGGGTTGTTGCTAGTGTAATACAGGGGATTACAGTCAGTGTAATTTTGGATACGCTATGATCGAAATGAAAGGAGAATTGGCTATGAGTACTAAGGTAGGCGAAGTATACAGTTGCCAGATTTGCTCCAATGTTGTATCAGTTGTAAATGATGGTGTTGGCACGCTAGTTTGCTGTGATGAGCCGATGGAATTGAAAACTTAAATAGTAGAAGAAGGTTAGTTGCTTTTAAATCCCGTATGAGATCAGGCCGGTTCTTCAGTTGTGAAGAACCGGCCTGATTGTTTATCAGCGTTTTCATGCCGGTGGCTGCCGGTTGAAACCTTTTTTCAAACAAAAATAGCCCGATTAAAATCAGGCGCCCTTAGACCAAAAATATGCCGGCATATCTTTCATACTTTCGCCGGTGTTTGTTAACATTGGCCTAGACGGGTATTTTTTTTGGGTGAGCAGGGAGACGATGATCATGGTCAGAAAGCTGATCACTGCTGCCGGAACAAGGGATATAAAGAGCGCATCATCCCTGGCCCACTCCATGTACACTTGACCTTCAACTAAAATATCCATGTTAGCCAGCATAGTTTCGGGAAGTAGCACCAGGTAGATAATAATCCAGGAAACAAGGCCTGTTACAAATGAACTGATAGCGCCGGCTGCATTAGCTTTTGTCCAGAAATAACCGATAATATAGGCAGCGGAAATAGTAGCAAGCTGAATACCACCGGATAAGACGATTAAACGGTAAATTGTTTCAAAGTAGAGGGCAATTACCATTGCCCCAAGGGTCACGACGGGAATAAAAATGCGGATAATGGTCAGGATTTTTTTATCCGGGGCATCCGGTTTAACTAAGCGGTAAAAGTTGTGGCCGATTAATGTAGCCATGGTTAATGCCGTGTCTCCTGATGTGCTGATGATTGCTGCTACTAGCGAAAGGATAAACAGGATACCAGCCCAGGGGGCTAGATAGTTGTTGGCAGCCCAGGGCAATATATATTTTGCCTGATCCACAGCGATGCCATCAAGGCTGCCGCTGGTAAATATAGCGATGCCGACAATAACAGGAATCATCCCCAGGGTCAGGTAAAGTAATCCGCTGGTAAGAAAGCCGGCTACAGCTGTTTTTTCATTTTTTGCAGCCAGGGCGCGCTGCATTAAAACCTGGCTTGGCACATCGCCTAAAGATAAAGCAGTCCAGGCCGAGATGTAATAGAAGAGGGCAAAAAAACCGGTATACCAGAGGTAACCTTCTTCTCCGCCTTCAATCTTCATCGACCAGGCCGGGAGCTCAGCCCAGTTTTCGGCTGTATCCAAAAGTTGTGTAAAACCACCAGTGCTGTTCAGCACTGCGGGAAATATAATCAGCAAACCGATAACGATGAGCAGAAAACTGATTGCATCTATGCGAGAAGTTGCCCACAATCCGCCGCAGGAAGTAATAATTATAACTGCTACACTGGCGATGATTACGGTTGCCTGGAGGCTGTAACCCGTTGTGAGGTAAATAATTGAACCAAGGGCTACCAGTTGTCCTCCCAGCCAGGCCATAGAAGCCAGTATTTGTATGATGGTATAAAGCAGGCCACTGGTATTGCCGTAACGGTGATTGTAAAAGTCAGTGACAGTGGTATATCTTGCTTTTCGCATCCGGTAAGCGAAAAATATACCGATCAAAACCATGCATAATGCTGGTGCCCATGGATCAAATATAACACCCTGCATGCCGAATAAAAATGATTCACCGGCTGCGCCCATCATCGCACCGGCACAAATCCAGGTGGCAACAATCGATGGAACAAGGAAAACAAAACTTAGCTTTCTTCCTGCTACTGTCAAGTCGTCCACACTGCTAATTTTTTTATTATACAAAATACCAAGTAGAATGATAATAAAGAGAAAAATGCCAAGGAAAAGTAGTATCCAGTTTGCAGTTTCAAACTGCCCTAATATGCTTTCTTGCATGATGAATCAACCTCCCTCTCAATTTATTCACACCAGGCCACGTTACTGATGAAGATGTGGACTAACCGAAAAACCGGCCAATGAACAAGGCAATAATAATGGTAATTCCTGTAACCTGATATATTAGCACTGTTTTTACGTTGGCTTCAATCAATCTGGGGATGTCATCATTGTACTGGCGGCATACAACAACAGCCCGCCGAGCTAACGGGATGCTCAATAATGGTAAAAACATGAAATAATTATTGCTGAAAAAGGCAAAAATAATGATCGATAAGTAAGCAGCTATAAACAGCATGGCATACACTATAACCCCTTTTTCTTTACCTAATCTGACGAGACTATTGCGCTTATTCCCCTGTAAGTCTGCTTCAAAATCAGGGTACTGGTTTATCCATAGGACATTAGCAATTAAAAAGCCCAGGGGCAGGGATATTAACAGAACTGGTAAATCAATTATATGGGCTTGCAGCAGGTAGGTGCCGCTAGTTATCAGTGGACCGAATGTGATGCCAACGACTGTTTCACCAAGTCCGCGGTAAGAAAATTTAAGTGGAGGGAGGCTGTAAAATAGAGCAAAAAACACTCCGGCTAAACCGATCCAAAATATATTAAATTCTCTCAGCAAAACAGCTAATACGCCGATTAAGCAACCGGCTGAAATCGTAAGAATACCGATTATCAGGTTTTCTTTAAGGGTTAATTTGCCATCAATGATAGTTTTCTTTCCTCCGCTGAATGGAGTTCGCTTGTCGTCAGCAACAAAGCGGTCAACGCCACTGCGGTAATCAACATATTCATTTATGGCATTTTTACCTATTTCAATTAAATATATGGCCATTGCACCCAGCAAGAACCATTTCCAGGAAAATTGTCCCGTTCTGGTATACGCCAGGGTAGCCCCAACTGCCATTGGTATTGTTGAAGCGATCCATATTTTTGGATCGGCTATCTGCCAGAAGCCCTGCCATAGCCGCTTCTTTTCATGTTTATTCATCTTTACCCTCCAGGCTAACCCCCATTTGATCGAGGTTAAAGGCTTTGTGGATGGCCCTTACTGCCAGTTCCCCGTATTTTTCGTCTATAGCGCAGGATATCCTGTATTCAGAGGTGCTAATCATATGAATATTGATATTTTCAGCTGATAATGATTGAAACATTCTGGCCGCTACCCCGGGATTAGTCCTGATACCTATACCAACAGCGGATACTTTAACAATATTATCATCGGTAAGTATTTTTACATCGCCAATTTTCCTTGCTACCACACTAACTAGCTTATGCGCCCTCGCTAACTCTGTTTTCGGTACGGTAAATGTGAAATCGGTATAGCCTTCAATGCTGGCATTCTGAATAATCATGTCAATATTGATGGCAGCATCGGAAATTGGTGATAATATTTTGTAAGCTATACCGGGGCGATCGGGAACATGAAGAAGAGATATGATTGAAACATTTCTTTCCAGGGTTACACCTTTAATAACTGAATTCTCCATTAGATCCTCCTCGTTTACTATCCAGGTACATCGTTCATTGGTAAATGAAGATTTAACTGCCAGAGGTACCTGGTATTTTTTCGCCAGTTCCACAGATCGGGTATGCAAAACTTTAGCCCCCAGGGCAGCCATTTCCAGCATTTCCTGGTAAGAAACTAGCTTTAAATGTTTTGCTTGGGGGCATATACTCGGATCGGCTGTATAAACACCATCTACATCGGTGTAGGTTTCACAGCAATCAGCCTGTAAAGCAGCAGCCAACGCTACGGCTGTAGTGTCTGAACCACCACGGCCCAATGTTGTTATGCTACCTGCGTTATTTACTCCCTGGAAACCGGCAACAACCGGAATTATATCCTGATCGATTACTTTTTTTAAGAATTCTGTGGGAAGATCTATAATTCGGGCATTAGTATGATGATCATCGGTAACCAGGGGAAGCTGTAAACCCATATACGACTCGGCTTTATGCCCTAAGGAATTAAGAGTCATGGCCATTAAAGCAGCTGATGCCTGTTCACCGGTAGCAAGCAGTGCATCTTGTTCGCGCGCGGGAGGGGCAGGCATTACGGATTTGGCCAAAGCGAAAAGTTTATCTGTTTCGCCGCTCATGGCAGATACCACGACAACAACACGGTTGCCGTTATTTTTTGTTTCTGATACCTTCTTAGCCATCTGCCTGATTTTGGCTATGGTTGCCATCGAGCTCCCACCGAACTTCTGCACAATTAAAGCCATCTGGTATCACTCATTCCCTGTCTGTAAAGTAAAAAATAATGCTATCATTTTCTCACATATTTAACAGGGTTACAAGGTATTTTTGTATAAATAATTGAATATAGTGTCATATAATTACTAATAAGTGCTGGAAACATTAATACTAGACCAGACAGTGAACAGTATGTATATGTATTTGACATGAACTCTCAAGCGTGCTAACCTGAATAATGTTATCTATAAAAAGGATGAGGAGAGATTGGCGATGAGCATTTTAAAACTTGGTTTACCGGCTGGTAGTTTGCAGAATACGACAATGGAAATATTTAAAAAAGCTGGTTACCATATTCATATAGGTGAGCGTTCTTACTATCCGTATATCGATGATGAAGAGATTGAGTGTGTTCTGATGCGAGCCCAGGAAATACCGAAATACGTGGAGGAACAGGTCTTGGATGTAGGGCTTACCGGGAAAGATTGGATTACAGAGACCGGAGCAGAAGTCCTCGAACTGACAGATCTGAATTATTCGAAACGTGGTTTAAGGCCGGTACGACTTGTTCTGGCGGTTCCCAATGATTCTGAAATTAAGAGTGTCAGGGATCTTGAAGGAAAAAGGATCGCAACGGAGTTGGTTGAGACAACCCGGCGTTATCTTAAAGAGCATGGGGTTAATGCATCTGTTTCGTTTTCCTGGGGAGCGACAGAGGTTAAACCACCTTTGCTGGCAGATGCTATAGCCGAGCTTACCGAAACCGGCCGTTCGCTAAAAGCTAACCAGTTACGAATTATTGAAACCATTCTGGTTTCCACTCCCCGTGTGATCATGAATAAAGACAGTTGGCATGATGCCTGGAAGAGGAAAAAAGTTGAGCGTATGGTTACCCTGTTGAAAGGCGCCTTGTTGGCAGAACAAAAAGTTATGTTAAAAATGAATGTTCACAAAGATGACCTTGCAGCGGTGGTCGACTTACTGCCAGCCCTGAGAAAGCCTACAATATCAAATCTTTGTGCTGATGACTGGGTGGCCGTAGAAAGCGTAGTTGATGAGCAAAAAGTGAGGACACTGATATGTGAATTACAAGAAGCAGGGGCTGAAGGTATTCTCGAGTTTCCCATGAATAAAATTATACCTTAACAACGGTTACCAGGTATAAGGAGGATTAATATACATGAGTAAGCAAAAAAGAGTTTTTACGGAAAAACTAAGCGGTTTTTTCGCCCCTAGGTTGTTATTAGTACTGGTCGCTTTATTTTTTGTTTCTACAGTAACACTATCTGTTTTTCTGATCTTAGGTCGCGACAATGATACCGGCACAGAGTTGGTAGCTATTGTAAACGGTGAGAAAATATACCGGGACGATCTCACATCAGCTTTATATGCCCGAAGTGGCCAGGAAATACTTGAACAGCTAATAAACAGGGTTTTGTTCGAGCAGGAAGCGAAAAAGCTTGGCTTGGAAGTTGGCGAGGATAAGCTTGAGCAAGAGATACAACGCTTTATTGATTATAATTTCCAGGGTTCAAAAGATGATTTTTACCAGTTGCTTGAGTTTTATGATATTGATTTGGAGCAGTTTTTTGATGATACCCGCTTTAAGCTGTTGGCTTCAGAGTTAATAATCGCTAAATATCCTATATCTGATGAGGAAAGTAAAGAATTTTTTATGCAGTATCGTTACCTTTTTGAAGAGCCTGAACAGGTAGAAGCAAGGCATATTGTGGTGGAAAGTTTGGAAGAAGCTGAAGCTATTCTGGAAATGTTAATGGCTGGTGATGATTTCGCTGAACTGGCCGGTAAATATTCGATTGATCCTTCAAACAAGGATTTAGGTGGTGAACTGGGCTTTTTCAGCCGCGACATGATGACACAGTCTTTTTCTGATGCCGCTTTTGCCTTAGAGATTGGCGAAATAAGCGAACCTGTTGCTACTTACTTTGGTTACCATATTATTCAGGTTACCAATCGTAAAGCAGGGGGTGAGGTGGAGTATGATGATATAAGCGATGAAGTAAAGAGAACTATGGTAGAAAGTATGTTGGAAGAGATGATTCCTTATGTTATCAGTGAACTGAGAGTAGAAGCTGAAATAGAGTACATTTTACAACCTTAAAGCAAACTTATGGGCTGCTGTTTCCAGTGTGTCATCAAGGACAGGTAGATTGTAACTTATTTTTCGGTAGGCTAGAGCTTTTTCCAAAAGGTAATCAGTTAGCCAGGGGTTTTTCGGCAGCAGGGGGCCATGCATGTAAGAGCCGATTAAATTGTGATAAATAACCCCTTCAGTAGAGTCAGAGCCATTGTTGCCGTGTCCCTTGATCACTTTACCTAAAGGCTTTAACGCTGGGCCGAGATACGTTCTCCCGGCATGATTTTCAAACCCTACCAGCATACGCTCTGGTAACCAGAGAGGGCAGGAGATGGAAATATTACCAATCAACCTGCCTGGTTTAGCCAGAGTATGTAAATCTATAATGCCCAATCCTGGTATATTTTCATTATTTATAGCGGTATAGTAGTGGCCTAGTAATTGATATGAACCACATATCGCCAGAAGAGGCATTCCTTTCTCAATCAACCTTTGCAGGTCACTTTTTCTTTTCTGCAGATCCGCTGCCAGGAATAACTGGCTACTGTCTTCGCCTCCCCCCATGAGAAGTAGGTCGCAGGAATCTAAAGACCAATGCTCACCAGGTTCAATGTTGGTAACAATTATATCGATACCCTGCCATTGGGCACGCTGCTTAACTGCAATTACATTACCCCGATCGCCATAAAGGTTAAGGTGGTTTGGATATAAATTAAAAATGTTTAGTGATGGCACTCTTTACACCTCCCAGTAACGGCTTCCGATGCCCATTTTGTTCATCTCCCGGCGAATTTCCAGCATAGCCGAATAATTAGGCAAAATTACCAGGCAGGAGCCTTCTTTTGCCATTGCGAGGCATCTATTTAACGCTTTCCTGGTATTACTTTCTACCATGAGTGATTCTTCACTGATGCCGGCATACTTGAGGCGAAGAGCTGTATCCAGGGCGCGTAGGCCTGAAACCACAATGGTGTGAAAACGGTGGCCCGATCTATCGATCTGCTCAAAATCAACATCCCAGATCCACGATATATCCCTACCATCAGGTATGTTGTCATTAATGGCAATCAACATAGTATTGTATATTTTATCTTTCCCAGCTAAAAAAGTGTTCAGTGACTCATTAGCTCCAACCGGATTTTTAATCAGCGCCATAATTATTTCTGCGTTATTATGAAAAAATTTTTCCATCCGTCCAAAGGGCGGCTCTACATTGTTAATCGCTTTTTTAATAATCAGTGGATCTATATCGAGCACATGAGCGCAGGTGACTGCGGCCATCAGGTTGTATAGATTGTAACGTCCAGGTAGAGGGAAATATACCTGGTATGACACATCCTGCCAGGTTATATCTATTGTCGAGTAAATGTTATCTGTGCTGGAGATGCCAGTAATGCTGAGATCAGGCTTTTTCCTTTTATAGCTGCAACCGGGGCAGTAGAAGTGGCCGAGGTGTGCATAATAAATTGTACTATAGCTAAGTTCAAGATGGCAGCGTGGACAAGTTTTTAAATCTTTGGCTGTGTTTCCTAACGGATCGCTTGCAGAAGCAGCAAACTCTAAACCATATGTATAGATCTTGTTATTAGGGCCGCTTTCGGTTATATCAGCCAGCGAAGGGTCATCGGCGTTGATTACAGTAAAACCTGGCTGGGGGTTTTCAGCAATCCCTTTTTTTAAAGCTTTTTTTATGTAATCGATATCGCCATAGCGATCCAGTTGGTCACGAAATATGTTTGTTACAACTACTCCCTTCGGGTGCAGATGTTGAACTGTAAGGGGGAAGTTCCCTTCATCGACTTCCATAATACCGTAATCAGCACGCAAATGTGCCCGCCAATCAGCAGCTTTAACCATTGCTGATGAGATACCCCAATTCATGTTTGAACCGGCTTGATTATTTATAGAAGTGTAACCGGCTTCTTCAATTATCGCTGTCAGGAAAGAAGCGGCTGTAGTTTTTCCATTGGTGCCGGTAATAATGATATTTCCTCCGGAAAGCTGTTTGGCGAAAATGGTTAACAGCTCGGGGCATATTATCAAGGCAATTCTGCCGGGAAGAGTTGTACCGCCGCGCCTTAGCAAACGTAAAGCCCAGTTCACCACTTTGCCAATCCAAGTAGCTAACATTAAACGCATTTTAGTAATTAAAGGGTATTTTCCATCTTCCGGAGCAAGTATATTATTATATGTTTTCACAGGATCCCTTTCAAATTCCGGGCCTTACATGCTGGCCATGCACTGCACTAAATCTGCCCTGGTTACTATGCCAATAAGTTTGTCGTCGTTATCGACAACCGGTAAACGATTAATGCGGCGGCGGTTCATTAGCCGGGCAACTTCGGTAACCGGGTCATCCTCTTTTACCTTGTAAATTTTTCTGGTCATAACTTTACTGACTCGTGATCTGTGCAGAGATTCAAGTCCTTTACGCATGGTAGCCAGATCTGAAAGGTCGGCATAGGGGGAGACCCAGCCTGAAAGATTTGTTAATGGAACAATGCTTGTTTCATGTGAATACCGAATGATATCTGTATCGGAGATAATACCGATAACTTCGTTATTTTCATTTACGACCGGAACACCGCTAAAATTATTTTTTGCTATGAGATCAATAACATCCTGAATCGTTTTCTCTTCAGTTACACTAATTACCGGTGTTGTCATGATATCTTTGGCAGTTTGCATATTGTCGCCTCCTGGAATGTGCTGGTTTTATTACATGCCTTGCAATATTCTACACAGTGTATTATCTTTCCTGCCAAACTAATACCGAGCTCATTTAAACAGTTTAAGGAAATTTAAGCGAAGCAATAAAGCGTTCCTGGAAATCAGACCGGGTTGAGAGTTCGATATGGAGAACAGAAGAGGCCAAATCTAACGCACGCTCATATTGTGCAGTGGAAATCAGTGCCATCATTGCTCCGTTTCCAGCTGCATTGCCAACTGAAATAATTTTTTCCGGATCAAGGGGAGGAATGAGTCCGATTCGCAGAGCGCTTTCTTTGTCAATATTACTGCCAAATGCCCCGGCGAGATATAATTTATCCAGATTCCCATATTTAATCCCGGCTATTTTAATAAGTATCTCAATTCCTGAAGATATGGCGCCTTTAGCTAACTGCAGTTCTCTTAAATCCTTTTGCGTTATGGTGATATCCTTACCATTTTCTGCTTCTTCACCCTGAACTAATACAAACTCCATTCCATAGTTGCTTTTCCTTAAACGTGATGCCAGCGCTGGCGGTAATACTTCACCCCTTTTTTCAGGATTGATAAAAGAACCGCTGTTGTTTATAATGCCAGCATCAAGCAGTGTCGAAGCGGCATCAATCAAGCCCGACCCGCATATTCCTCTTGCCGGTAGGTTGTTAACTGTTTCAATTTGTAAACGATCACTGGTCAAGCTTACTTTTGTGATCGCTCCCTCAGACGCGCGCATGCCCTGACCGATGCGTGCTCCTTCGAAAGCCGGTCCGGCTGCCGTGGAGCAGGCATAAATTTTGCCATTGTTTATGAGCACTATCTCGCCATTTGTACCGATATCAATTAACAGGGATGGTTCTATTGAGGAGTCCAGTGCAGTTGCCAGTATTGCGGCTACGGTATCTGAGCCGACATAGCCGGCGATATTTGGCAATATAGTAACCGGGGCCGCAGGATTTACATTGATGCCAAGCTCTGCAGCGTATACCGGATCTGCCTTTCTAAACGCCGGTATAAATGGCGACACAATTAAATACGCAGGGTTTATACCAAAGAGGAGGTGGCTCATAATCGTATTACCCACGGCCACAGCCTGGTATACATGTTTACTTTCTATCCCCGTTTCCTTCAACATCGCTTCGGTAATTTCATTAATAGTTTCAATTACTTTGTTTTGCAG
>Ga0114946_10003385_pt1 | contig 10767 bp, 12 predicted proteins | sample WalLakDeSediment_FD_88676 | JGI IMG/M metagenome (GOLD analysis project Ga0114946, IMG submission 88676) | Lake sediment microbial communities from Walker lake, Nevada to study Microbial Dark Matter (Phase II) - Walker Lake 11/02/13 Deep Sediment | ecosystem: Environmental > Aquatic >...
GACCTCCCGGTAGTCCACCAGTTCGTCGGCCTCGCCCTGCACCACCAGCCACGGGCAGTCCGGATCGACCGCCTCGCCGAGGGGGAAGCGCTGCACCGGCGGCGCGACCGTCACCAGCGCCGCCGGCCGCGCCTCGGGCGAGGCACTCAGCGCAACGAAGGCGCCGAAGGAAAAACCCGCCAGCCACAATGGCCTTCCCGGCCAGCGCCGCCGCGCCCACTCGACGACCGCAAGGGCATCTTCGGCCTCGCCGGACCCCTCGTCCCACGCACCGCCGCTGGCGCCGACGCCGCGGAAATTGAAGCGCACCGCCGGCGCGCCGAGCCGGTTCGCGGCGCGGGCGAGCGTATGCACCACCTTGTTGCGCATCGTGCCCTGGTACAGCGGATGCGGATGACAGACCACGGCAAGCGCCGGCGGTTCCCCGCCCGGGTCCTCGACGAAGGCCTCCAGCGGACCCGCGGGCCCGGGAATGTGCGTCAATTCGGGCCGCGGCGGCCGTGCCGCGCGATCACGGTACAATTGCGTCATCTCTATAGGATGCCGTAAGGCGAGGATCGCGCGCCATGCACCCGATCATTGAGCTCGAAGGTCGCTACTGCGCCCAGAACTACCATCCGCTCCCGGTCGTGCTGGTGCGCGGCGAGGGTCCCTTTGTCTGGGACGACCAGGGCAAGCGTTATCTCGACATGATGAGCGCCTACTCGGCGGTCAGCCACGGCCACGCACACCCGCGTATCGTCGCTGCGCTGGTCAACCAGGCACGCAACCTGAACATCGTCTCGCGCGCATTCCACAGCGACCAGCTCGCGGCCTTCCTCGAGCGCGCCTGCATCCTGACCGGGCAAGACATGGCGCTGCCGATGAACACCGGCGCCGAAGCCGTCGAAACCGCGCTGAAAGCGGCCCGCAAGTGGGCCTGGCAGGTCAAGGGCGTAGCCGACGGCGCAGCGGAAATCATCGCCTGCGAGGGCAACTTCCACGGCAGGACCATCGCGGTCTGCGGCCTGTCGACGGAGCGCCAGTACCGCGAGGGATTCGGCCCGTTCCCGCCCGGCCTGCTGACGGTGCCGTACGGCGACGCCGATGCACTCGAGGCGGCGATCACGCCCAACACGGCGGCCTTCCTGGTGGAACCGATCCAGGGCGAGGGCGGCATCATCATCCCGCCGGCGGGCTACCTCGCGCGCTGCGCGGAGATCTGCCGGCGGCACAACGTCATGCTGATCGCCGACGAGATCCAGACGGGGCTCGGGCGCACGGGCAGGCTGCTGGCCTGCGAGCACGAGGGCGTGAAGCCGGACGGCCTGGTGCTGGGCAAGGCGCTGGGCGGCGGCATCCTGCCGGTGTCGATGTTCCTGGCGCGCCGCGACCTGATGGCGGTATTCACGCCGGGCGACCACGGCAGCACCTTCGGCGGCAATCCGTTGGCCGCGGCCGTCGGCTTCGAGGCGCTGCGGGTGCTCGAGGACGAGAATCTGGTCGCGCAGAGCGCCGAGAAGGGCGCCTGGATGCTCGGCGAGCTGCACAAGCTGAAGAGTCCCTTGATCCGCGAGGTCCGCGGCCGCGGCCTGTTCATCGGGCTGGAGATCGATCCCGCCCGGGCGCGGGCCAGGGCCGTGGTCGAACGGCTGATGGCGCGCGGGCTGCTGAGCAAGGAAACCCACGAGACCGTCGTACGCCTGGCGCCGCCGCTCGCCATCCCGCACGCCTTGCTGGAGTGGGCGCTCGAGCAGATCCGCGAAGTGCTGGCCGAGATGGACGCGCTGGCCCGGGCCTCATGAACCACTGGAGGACAACAACATGAAACTGATCATCGATGGCATCGACAACGGCAAGCCGATCCCCGTGAAATTCGCGTTCGGCGTTCACGACGCGCAGAGCCATGTGCGCCTCGGCGAGAATCTCAACCCCGCGATCCGCTGGGAAGACCTGCCCGAGGGCACGAGGAGCCTGGCGCTGATCTGCGTCGATACCGATGCGCCGACCCGGCCCGACGACGTCAACCAGGAAGGCCGGACCGTGCCGGCCACGCTGCCGCGCGGGCGCTTCTATCACTGGGTCATCGTTGACCTGCCGCCGGGCCTGGCGGGGATCGCCCAGGGCGAGTGCAGCCGCGGCGTCACGGCACGCGGCAAGCAGTTGCCGCACGGACCGGAAGGGTCACGCCAGGGCCGTAACGACTACACCGCCTGGTTCGAGGGCGACAAGGACATGGGCGGCGTGTACCTCGGATACGACGGCCCCTGCCCGCCGTGGAACGATTCCATCCCGCACCATTACCACTTCGTGCTGTACGCGACCGATCTCGAGCGCTGCCCGGTCGAGGGGGCCTTCGCGGCCGAGGACGTGGAGACGGCGCTGACCGGGCACGTGCTGGCCCGCGCCGAGGTGACGGGGGTCTACTCGCTCAACCCCGCGGTGCCGGCCGGCTGAACTCAGCCGGCGTCGCTTGCGGCCGCGCGGTAAACCACGCCTTCCTTCGTCACTCGATGCCGAGCAGTTCGACTTCAAACACCAGCGTGGCGTTCGGCGGGATGACGCCCCCGGCGCCGCGGCTGCCGTAGCCCAGGTGCGGTGGTATGAAGAGCCGCCGCTGACCGCCGACTTTCATGCCGGCGACGCCCTGGTCCCAGCCGCCGATCACGCGGCCGGCGCCGAGCGGAAACCGGAACGGCTGGCCGCGATCGACGGAGCTGTCGAACTTGGCGCCCTTGCCTTCCTCGGCGGCAGGATCGAACAGCCAGCCCGTGTAATGCACTACAGCGGTGCTGCCCGGCGCGATGTCCTCGCCCTCGCCGGCGGCCAGCTCGGTGATGACCAGCTCGGCCGGAGGCTCCGCGGGCGGCGTGCCGCCCGCCAGCGTGGGGACGAAGAACGAGGCGATCAGCATTGCGAAACGGCGCATCAGGCGGCTCCTTGAAAACGGAGCCCGAACGATAGTGCAGGGTCTACGCGTGGCGCAAGCGGACCAATTTAATTTGAGCCGGCATCCCTGTTGCGCGCAAGTTGCGCGAGGTAGGGGTCACCGTCGTCGGCCGGACCCTCGACCCGCGCAGCGCGCCCCGCAGGCGCCGGACGGTGCTTGCGTCCCTCGTGGGCGAGCATCGCCAGGTAGGGATCGTGGTCTCCCTGCCAGCTGCGCTCGTCATCGAGTATCTCGGCCGGAATTTCCCTCGGATGCAGCGGTTTCCCGTTCATGTCTTCATTCCCACAGGCCGGCGACGCGATAGCCGAAAGCCGCCAGGCGCTGCCGTGCCGCGCCCAGCAGATCGTCGAGCTCATCGACCCATTGCAATACCACTTCCATGATCCGGTCCTGCGCATGCCTGTGCCTGGGGCATACGCTGCCACGTGCGGCGGCCGGATACCGTGATCTATTTCGCTAAAATCGGCGCCGCGGATTACAGCCAGCGGATATCGTCGACCGCGACGCGCATGAAGTCCTGGCGGGCGTCGGTGCCGATGCCCCAGGCGGCGACCAGCCGCGAAGGCACGTGACAATCGCCGAAGCGCTCCTCCGCCTCCACGCTGATGCCGAAGGACGAAAGCGACATCTCGCCATTGGCCTCGACCCGCCGGCGCATGATGCTTGCTTCCCGCAGGCAGCCGTCGTCGGAGACCACCACGGTCATCGGGGTCGAACTGCCGGCCGGCGTGACCACGGCGCGATCGGTGTCGCCGCGGGCCCAGCGCGCGCCGCGTTGCGGCGTCAGCGCCGACGGCAGCCAGATCAGCTCTACCATCAGCCGCCCGAGTGCCGAGCGCGAAATGTCCGTGCCGCGCCGGTCCAGGATCGGCCACCAGCCGCCGAGGGTGTACTCGATGCCGGCGTCCTCGCCGAACAGCCAGTCGGCGCCGCGGACCTGCAGGCGCCGCAGCGCGGTGATCCGGGCCTCCCAGATGAAGCCGCGTTCGGCGCAGATCCGCTGGTGCGCCTCGAAGGGCACCCAGTCCTCGCCTCCCACCCACAGGCTGCCGCTCATGCGGATGTCCGCGGAGCGTGGCAGAGGCGTGTTTGCGGCGAGCGCGTGTCGCAGGTAGATCCTGGCCGGCACGGGCAGCCCGTCGATGGAGTCCAGGATGAAGCGGTCGTCACCGGCATTGGCTTGGACGAGCAGGTCGTTGAGACGCGCGAACCGCTCCGCGCGCAGGCGGCGCGCGCGGGCCAGCCAGCCCAGGCCGCTGAGCAGCGCGAGCAGTACGAGCAGGGAAACTATCGACATCCGGGCCCGTCTCCCGGCGCGTCAGTCGACCGGGCGGCCCCGCAGCTCGGTTGCGGCCTCACCCGACGGCTCCGGTTGGCGCGGCGCAGGCTCGACGGCTTTGCGCGCCGCGTCCCTGGCCCTCAAGATCCACGACCAGCTGTCGAGCGTCGGGCCCTTGGCGTCCTGTCCCACCGGATGTTCCGCGGAGTCGTTGCCCACTTGTGCGATCCCCCTGCTCAAGACTCGGCATCCCAGGCTGCCTTGACCCGGGCCGCCCAGGCCTTGTAGCCCCGCAGCGTGTATATGGAATCATCGTCACCCGGCGCGCCCCCCATGCCCACGGCGCGATGCCGGACGGCACGCCCCGCAACGGGGGGCGGCAATATCGGCAAACGGGTCCTGGTCGAGGGCCGTTTACGTTCTGGTCCGGCCATGAGCGGCATCCTGGTGGTGCGATTGAGCGGCAGAATAGGCATTCGTACTGCGCCCGCACCGTGACCGGAATCACAGCAATACCGCTATTTTGCGAAAGTGCACGATTACTGTGAGGGAGGTCACGCAGGCACCGCGGGGGTACGCACCTCAGGCGACGAGTCGATAGCAGGGACGGTACTCGTGGCCCGGCAAGCGCATGCGCTGCTGCGTGACGAAGGACTCGAGCAGCCGGTCCATCTGGCTCATGATTTCGCGGTCGCCGCGCAGGTCGAACGGGCCATGCTGCTCGATGCGACGGATGCCGTCATCCTTGACGTTGCCGGCGACGATGCCGGAGAACGCGCGGCGCAGGTTGGCCGCCAGCAGGTGCGCAGGCTGGTCCCGACCGAGGTCGAGCGACGCCATCGCCTCGTGCGTCGCCGTGAAGGGATGCTGGAATTCGGACTCGATGCGCAACCGCCAGTTGAAGAACCACGCATCGCCTTTCTCGCGACGATACTCCTTCACCTGCGCGAGGCCCTCGCGCATGATCCGCGCGACCTTTTCGGCATCGTCCAGGATGACCTGGTAGCGGCGCGCGGCCTCCGGGCCGACGGTGCCGCGCAGGAAGCGGTCGACCTGGTCGAAATAACCGGCCGCGGATGCTGGGCCGGTGAACACCAGCGGGAACGGCAGCTCGGCGTTGGCCGGATTGAGCAGGACGCCCAGGACGTAGAAGATTTCCTCGGTCGTCCCGGCGCCGCCCGGGAAGATGACGATGCCGTGACCGAACCGGGAAAAGGCCTCGAGGCGCTTCTCGATGTCCGGCATGATCACCAGCTCGTTGACCATCGGGTTGGGGGCCTCGGCGGCGATGATGCCGGGCTCGGTGATGCCGACGTAACGCCCGTCGTTGACGCGCTGCTTGCCGTGCGCCACCGCGGCGCCCTTCATCGGCCCCTTCATCGCGCCGGGGCCGCAGCCGGTGCAGACGTTCAGCCCGCGCAAGCCGAGGTGATAGCCGACGCTCTTGGAATAGTCGTATTCCTCGCGGCTGATCGAGTGGCCGCCCCAGCAGACCACGAGATCCGGCGGCACGCGGGTGCGGAGCACGCGGGCGTTCCTGAGGATCTGGAAAACCGCATCCGTGATCGCCGCGGGCGTGTCGAGGCCATTGCGGCCCTCGATCTCGTTGCTGACGTAGATGACGTCGCGCAGCACGGCGAACAGGTGCTCGCGGATACCATGGATCAGCTCGCCGTCCACGAACGCCTGGACCGGCGCGTTGCGCATCTGCAGCTTGATGCCGCGCTCGACCTGCAGCAGCTCGATTTCGAAGTCCGCATAGCGCTCGTAGACGGCGCGCGCGTCGTCGAGAGTGCTGCCGGTGTTCAGTACTGCAAGCGCACAGCGGCGAAAGCGCTCGCGCAGGTCGCCACCGCCGACATCCCGCAGCTTGGCGACCTCGAGTTGCGACAGCAGGTCCATGCTGCCGACCGGGGAGACCGTCACGGTCTCAAGCAGCTTGTCTGTCATGGCAGGATCGTGATCGGGGTGTCGTCCGCCACCGATAGCCAGATATCGATCATCGCCGAGTTGCTCACGGCAATGCAGCCGTCGGTCCAATCGGCGTACAGGTAGTGATCGGAGGGATAGCGCGGCACGTTGGGCAGCCCGTGGATCATGATGTTGTTGCCGGGACTCACGCCGCGCTGGCGCGCACGGCGGATGTCGTCGTTGTTGGGATAGGAGACCCGGAGCGCGAGGAAGAAGGCGCTGTTGACGTTACGCGCGTCGAGCCGGTAGGTGCCCTCGGGTGTGCGTTGGTCGCCTTCCTTCTGCTTGTGGCCCTCGGGGCTCGCGCCCAGCGCGATGGGGAACGCCCGCAACACCTCGCCGCCCCGCAGCAACTCCAGTCGTCGCGCCGCCTTGTGCACGACCACATGATCGGCCATGGGGAAATCGTCGTCCGCCCCGGGCGAGGTGGCGATGTCGGCCCCGGCCATGCCGTGCAGGAGCAAGGCGCCGGCGAGCATCGCCAGAATGCCGACGACCGATTTCACGCGTCGAGTGCCTGTTGCATCATCACGGCTCCGTATTCTAGTGGCACGGCCGCGATGACGAAACCGTGATGTTGAGCACGGGTTCACATTCCCGGCAGGTCGGGGGCCTGGCGAAACACGATACTCGACGGCACGCCGGCGGCACGCAACCGCTCCAGGTCGGCGCGCAGTTCCGGCCGGACGCCCGCCAGTGTCTCGACCAGCCCTGCCGCGCCGTCGTGATCGCCGCTGCCCTGGAGGGTGAGGAGCTGGCCGGCAAGGATCTCGATCGCCTGGCCCATGCCCAGCTCGTCGATGTAGTAGCCGCCGCCCGCCGCATCGCGCCGAAAGGCGCCCCAGTCGCGGAAATAGTTGAACAGCAGCAGCCTGGCCTGGCCCACGGGGCTCCATGGATCCAGGTGGATGTCGTGAACGACCCCGGCCAGGAAGCTCGCGTGGTGCTCGCTGCGCGTGGTCTCGGTCAACTCGCCCTCTCGATGCAGCCAGTCGATCATCCACAGCGAAAGGACGGCGGCCTTGGCTTCCTCGATCGTATCGGCATGCTCGTACAGGGCCGCGGAAACCGTGCTGCGATCATCGATCGTCCGGCTGAGCCCCAGGCTGTGCGCCATCTCGTGCAGCATGGTGTTCAGGAAAAAGGCATCGAAGCTCACCTGGCGACGCAACTCCGGCGCCAGCGTGAGTTCGGCCACCGGCGGAATGAAGGTGTCGTAATGGGCGCGGACGACGTTCCTGAGCTGCACGCCCCGCGGCTCCTGGTGGAGTTGCAGCACCTGGTGGCCCGCCTGGTACAGCAGGTCGTAGACGGCCAGCTTCACGTTCACGTCCGGCACCTCGCCCTTGAAAGCCGCGGACACGGGCAGGCTGTGTTGCACCTTGGGCAGGAACACCTTCAGTTGCGCGAGGCGCGCGCCCCAGGCCCAATCGCGCAGCAGCACGTATGCGCCGAACCCGGCCTTGAGACCGAACTCGTGGTCGGCCTCCCGGTCGATCGGGCCGATCAGGACGTCGATATCGCTGCCGCGCGTCGCCTGCCAGGCAGCTTCGGCGCGGGCGTGATCGCCGGTGATGAGCCCGCGGGCCCGTAGCGCCAGGTAGCTGCGCAGCGCCTCATCGGTCGTGATCTCGGCGGCGCGGGCCAGCAGGCGGGCCGCGTGGCCCAGCTCCCGCGGCCAGGCCTCGTGGTATGGCACGGCCGCCAGCGCGCCGTCCGCGTTGCGCATGATGCGCGTGTAGGGATTGAAGGCGGCGGGATCACTCCAGGTCTCGAATTCTTCGCGGCTCATGTCCGCGGGATAGAACCCGCCGGGTGCCTGCTGCTGCTCGTGAAGCGCTGCCATGATGCGCGCCGCCCCTAACAGCTGGCGCAGGATATCGAGCTGCCGCAAGCTGACGTGGGCGAGGTCGGCCTCGAGCGGGACCTCGACGGCGCCGCCGGTCGCAGGCGCGCCAGGCGGGTCGGCGGGTGCGGCGGCCACCGGGTCCGTGATGCAGCCGATGCAGATCAGCGCGAGTGCGAGGCGCATGCGGGAATCCTAGGGTTCGTCGGTCGAGACGAGGCGACCGCGCGCATCGTAGAACCAGTTGGGCTCGCCGAGCAGGGCCAGTTCGAAGTCGAGCTGCTCCACCGGCACCGCATGGAGCAGGCGCTCCCCTTGCAGGTAGAGCAGGAACACCCGCCCGGTGCGCAGGCCGAGCTCGCAGGACACCCAGTGGCCGCCGAGGGTCACCCGGCGCGGCGTCTCCTCACCCCAGCCCTCCAGCACCTCGAAGACATAGTCGGCCCGCGGGCGCTCCGCGTCCGGGTCGCCGGCGGCGCCCAGCTCGAGGTCCAGCCGCAGCGAGAGCCGGGCCGCGACCACCGAGCGCGCCTCGCGCAGCAGGTACTCGGCGGCCATCGCGTCATACGGATGCCCCTCGAGGATGGCTGGCCGTGGCGGGTCGGGGTTGCAGGCCACCGCCGGCTGGATCGATGCCGGCAGCAGCAGCGCGCACGCAATGAGCAGACGGCCGTTCAAGCGCCTCGGGCCTCGAGGTCAAGGCACCCGGCGCTGCCAGTACGGTCGGGCTCGTTGCGCTGTGTCACGGTGGTCTCCCGGGCGAGCGAGGTCAGGCGGGCAGTTTAGCCGAGGCGACCCGCAGTCACATCACGAGCCGGGATATTCGTATTGAACTCTCGCCGCGCGCATTCATCCCGCCCTGGCCGCGAAGACGGAGGAGAGAATGGTCGCCTGCTGCGCGAGCATCGACTGAAAAAAGGCCCGCGCGAGGCGGGCCGAGGGTCGCGTGGGAGAACCGTCAATTCATCCGCACTTGGAGTCGCCGCAGTTCAGGCAGGTCATGCAGCCGTCCATCATCACCACGGCGGTGGTGTTGCACTTGGCGCACAGCTGCGCGCCCTCCGGAAAGGGACTCTCCGCGAACGCGTCCTGCTGCGCGGCGCGCGCTTCGAACTCGGCACGCTTTTGCGCAACCAGCTGGCGCTGGTGTTCGTCCAGCCCCGGCACGCTCATCATGCCGATGCTGACGAGGTGTTTCTCGACCACTTCGCCGAGCTCGGCGATCAGCGACGGCATGTACTTGCCGCCCGGCTTCCAGTAGCCGCCGCGCGGGTCGAACACCGCCTTGAGCTCCTCCACCAGGAACGTCGTGTCGCCGCCCTTGCGGAACACGGCGGACATGATGCGCGTGAGCGCGACGATCCACTGGTAGTGGTCGAGATTCTTCGAGTTGATGAAAATCTCGAACGGCCGGCGGACCTCGTGCCTGGTGCCGGCGTTGAGCAGGATGTCGTTGATGGTCACGTACATGGCGTGCTCGGCCACCGGCGGCTTGATCTTGTAGGTCGCGCCGATGAGCATGTCGGGACGCTCGAGCTTCTCGTGCATCCGGATGACCTTGCCCTCGGTGCCTTCCTCGACGCGCGGCTTAGGCGGCGCCTTCTCCTCCGGCTTGGCGACGTGATAACCGACGATCTTCTTGCCAATCTTGTGTGCTGTCATGATTTTTTCTCAGAACTTGCCGTAATAGCCTTCCTTGAGGGCGTCGAACAGGTTGGCGGCGGTGTGCATCTCGCCGTCGTACTCGACTTCCTCGTCCCCCTTGAGCTCGACGGTCGTGCCGTCCTCGAGCTCGAACACGTAGGTCGTGTTCTTGAGGTCCTGCTCCTTGACCAGCACGCCCTGGAAGGCGGCCGGGTTGAAGCGGAAGGTGGTGCAGCCCTTGAGCCCCTGCTCGTAGGCGTACATGTAGATGTCCTTGAAGTCCTCGTAGGGATAGTCGGTCGGGACGTTCGCGGTCTTGGAGATCGACGAGTCGACCCACATCTGCGCCGCCGCCTGGATGTCGACATGCTGGCGCGGCGTGACGTCCTCGGCGGTGATGAAGCACTCCGGCAGCTTCTCCTCCGGCTTCTCGGAGCCCGGCATTGCGTGCTCGTTGACCAGCGAACGGTAAGCCAGCAACTCGAAGGAAAGCACGTCGACCTTTTCCTTGGACTTGCGGCCCTCGCGGATCACGTTGCGGAAGTAGTGATGCGCAAACGAGGGCTCGATGCCGTTCGAGGCGTTGTTGGCCAGCGACAGCGAGATGGTGCCGGTCGGCGCGATCGAGCTGTGGTGCGTGAAACGCGCCCCGACCTCGGCCAGCTCGTCGACCAGCTCCGGGTTCACATCCGCAACCCGCTGCATGTAGCGGCTGTAGCGGGCGTGCAGCACGCGGCCCTTGAGGCGCGAGCCGACGCGCCAGCCGTCCGCCCGCATCTCCGGGCGCTTGCGCAGCATTTCCTCGCTGACCGTGAATTCCTCGTCCATGATGGGCGCGGGGCCCTTCTCGCGGGCCAGCTCCAGCGCGCTCTCCCAGCCGGCCATCGCCAGCTCGCGAGCCACGTCCTGGGTGAAGGCGACGGACGCCTTGCTGCCGTATTTCATGCCCATCATGGTGATGGTCGAGCCGAGTCCCAGGAAGCCCATGCCGTGGCGCCGCTTGCGGTAGATCTCGTCGCGCTGCGGGCCCAGCGGCAGGCCGTTGATCTCCACGACGTTGTCCAGGATGCGCGTGAACACCTTGACGACCTCGCGGAA
>Ga0114946_10003387_pt1 | contig 10764 bp, 13 predicted proteins | sample WalLakDeSediment_FD_88676 | JGI IMG/M metagenome (GOLD analysis project Ga0114946, IMG submission 88676) | Lake sediment microbial communities from Walker lake, Nevada to study Microbial Dark Matter (Phase II) - Walker Lake 11/02/13 Deep Sediment | ecosystem: Environmental > Aquatic >...
GAAGGGGTGTCGTTTGCCATCCTGATCATGAATGCCTTCACCCCGCTGATCAACCGGGGTATAAAGCCCAGACGTTTCGGTATCGCTAAAAAATAATTAAAAAAATTCATAACCCCATGGCAAATAAGGAATCGACATTTACGAACATGGTCTTAACCCTTGTGATCATCACAGGGGTGGCCTCCTTTGCCTTAGGCAGCATTTACAATATTACCAAAGAGCCTATTGAAAAGGCCAAACGGGAGAAGCAGGAAAGGGCCATCCGGGAAGTCATACCGGAATTCGACAACCTGGAAAGCCAAAAGGTGCTGGCTGACGGTGGTGATTCGCTGGCCATCTTTCTCGGATACGCCGGGGAAGAAGTAGTGGGTACGGCCGTTTCTTCTTATTCCGATAATGGATATGACCCCACCCGGATCATCGTGATGGTCGGCTTCCTGCCTGATCTGACCATACACAATACCGTGGTCATCCAGCAAAAAGAAACCCCCGGGTTGGGAACCAAAATGAATGACCCCGCGTGGAAGAACCAGTTTAATGGAAAGAATCCCGATGTTTTCAATCTGAATATGAAGAAAGACGGGGGAGATGTGGATGCGATCACGGCAGCGACCATCTCCTCAAGAGCTTTTTCGGATGCGATCAGCCGGGCCTATGAAGCATTAAAGAACCAGGAAGGAGAGCAACAGCCATGAATCAAGTAAAGAATTTTACCAAAGGATTTATTAAAGAAAATCCTGTATTTGTACTACTGCTGGGTTTATGTCCCGTTCTGGCGGTGACTTCCTCAGCCGAAAACGGACTTGGAATGGGTATTGCTACCACCTTTGTGCTGGTATCCTCAAACATGGTGGTATCGCTTTTCAGCAAATTCATCCCCTCCAAAGTCCGCATCCCCTCGTTTATTGTGATCATCGCATCCTTCGTAACGATCGTGGAATTGGTGATGCAGGCCTTCGCACCGGCATTGTTCGAGGCCCTGGGCATTTTCATCCCGCTGATCGTGGTGAACTGTATTGTGCTGGGCCGGGCGGAAGGCTTTGCTTCCAAAAACTCGTTTGTTTCTTCTCTGGTCGATGGCCTGAGCATCGGGCTGGGCTTTACCATGGCCCTTTTTATCCTGGGTTCGGTCAGGGAAATGCTGGGGGCGGGATCTATCTTGAATTATAAGTTCATTACGGGAGACGGGATCCTGGTCTTTATCCTTTCACCCGGAGCATTCATTGCACTGGGTTACCTGATCGCATTGTCCAACCGAGTCAAGAAATCACTCTATAAATCCTAAGGCTATGGAATACATTATCATCATTATATCGGCAGTTCTGGTTTCCAATATTGTCCTGGCCCAGTTCCTCGGTATATGCCCTTTTCTGGGGGTATCGGGGAAAGTTTCCACTTCGTTGGGAATGAGTGCGGCAGTGATGTTTGTCATGACCCTGGCTACGATTGTGACCTGGGTTATCTCGACATACATTCTTGCCCCCTTTTCGATAACATTCCTTCGCACCATCAGCTATATCCTGGTCATTGCTTCACTGGTGCAAATGGTTGAGATCATTATGAAAAAGATCAGTCCTCCGCTATATCAGGCCCTGGGTATATATCTTCCCCTGATTACAACCAACTGTGCCATCCTGGGTGTAGCCCTGTTGACGATCTCAAAGAATTTCAACCTGTTGGAAGGCATCGTTTATGCCATTGCCAATGCCATTGGTTTTGGGCTGGCCATGATGCTGTTTGCAGGCCTCCGGGAGCATATGGACCTGATGGAACCTCCCAAAGGGATGAGAGGTGTGCCGATTGCCCTTGTTACGGCTGGTATTCTCGCGTTGGCTTTTATGGGGTTCAGTGGCCTGGTTAAGTAATGACTTCAGATGCCGTCATATTATTCAGGGATGTTCCGGTGTATCAGCTCGATACGCTGATCTTCTCCGATGCCTCCCTTGAGCTGGGGCAGGGAGAGTTTGCCTACCTGATCGGGAAGACCGGCAGTGGTAAGAGCTCGCTGTTGAAAGCCATGTATGCCGAATTGCCTGTAAAACAGGGACAGGCTTTTGTCGCCGGTTACGACCTGATCCATATCCGGAAACGTGAAATTCCACACCTGAGAAGGAAGCTGGGAATTGTTTTCCAGGATTTTCAATTGCTGAGTGACCGCAATGTCGAAGAGAATCTTTTATTTGTGCTGAAGGCCACCGGCTGGAAAAACCGGAAGCAAATGGAGGGCCGGATAGGGGATGTGCTGGGAAAAGTCGGATTGGCCACCAAAGGTTTTAAGATGCCCCACCAGCTGTCGGGAGGGGAACAGCAACGGCTGGCCATTGCCAGGGCGCTGCTGAATGATCCGGAGATCATCCTGGCCGATGAACCCACCGGGAACCTTGACCCGGACACGTCCCGTGAAATTATGCGCCTGTTGTTCGATATCAGCCATTCCGGCCGCGCCGTTTTGATGGCTACGCATAATTACCTGCTGTTAAATGAATTTTCTGCCCGGATCATACGGTGCGAAAGTGGCAAGATTCACAGTCTATAGATCAGATCGATCATCTTTTCGCCGTTGACCTGATTATCATAATCAATTTTCAGCAGCTCATTCCTCCGCAGGGCTTCCTCCGGGGTGAACTCCTGACTGAATAATTCCTTAAGTTTGGATTTAAGTTCTTCAGCAGTATTCCCCGTTTCACACAGCTGATCCAGATGGGTGCCCGCTATCATTTCATCGTTCACCAGGCAGAACCGGCCGTTGTAGAGCGTGTTGAGCAACTTCAATTTCAGGCCTGTGGCCTGAAAGGTCACCAGTATGTTGACATGTGCGTTGCGGATCAGGTCGAACATTTTTTCTTCATCGGGATTGGCGATCAGCCTGACATCCGGTTTTGTCTCCACCAGGCGCCGGAACTTATCCCTGGGCTTCATGCCCGCAATGATCAGGGGGATGCCCAACCCATCGAACACATTGTTGATCAGGTATGTAGCGGCAAACTCATTCTCCGACACCTCAATATTGCCATGATATAGCGCATAATCACCCCTGCCAGGGAATATGGCCACCTTTTCATTGGCATGGAAGCTGGGGAGGTGACAGATCTTTTTCCCGGGAAAATGTTTTTGAAGATAGAGTGTGTCATGCATCGAAACGGCCAGCATCAAATCGGCATGCCGGAGAACTTTTTGATACATCCTCAGTTTAATGCTGGCCAGGAGAAAGTAGATCTTGTTCCGCAGGTTAACATCTACCTTGAAAAGATTGAAGTAGTAACGGTGTTCTATATTGCTCTCCCTGTAGACCTTAATCCGGTTTTTGATGCGCTGGTCATCAATATAATAGCAGCTGTGCAATCCTTCAAACAGAATGGGATGATCATCCTTCAGCAGGTTGTGCATCATCTCTTCCGATTTCCGGCTGACAACAATATAAGGGGCAAAGCTGAAAGCGGAACGAATGCCGAGGATTCTGGGGTAATAATAAACATTTTCACAAAACTGGTTCAACTGATCGGCTCGGTTGCGTCCCGGATACTCAAAACAGTGCAGATGAATTTTTATTCCCAGGTTATGGAGTGTTTTCAGTTTGTAATAGACGTCGATAACCCCGCCATAATTTGGAGGATAAGGTATATCAAAAGAAATGATATGAAGATGTTTATCCGGCATAGGGTTTATAAACCGATATCAACGACTCCTTTTCGTTTTCCCAGCAAAGATCCTTAGCAGCAAAATTAAGGTTTTCTTTCCATTTTGCAATACGCGGCAGGTCGCGGGTCATTTCTTTTAGTTTTTCGGCAATATGTTGAGGATCATGATTATCTGTTAACAAACCGATATCATATTGTAAAACAATCCGGCTTACCTCGGGCAGGGGAGAAGTCAGTACGGGGATCCTGGCCTGGATGTAGTCGAAGAGCTTGTTGGGCAGACTGTAGCGGTAATTGATGTTGCTGTCCTTGTCAAGTGAAAGTCCGGCATCGGCGTGAACGGAATATTCGTAGAGCTCATCGAAGGGCATTTTGGGGAGGAAGCGAACTTTTTCGTCTAAATTCAGCCTGGAAGCCAGCATTTTAAGATCATGGATAACATCACCGCCACCGATGATGAGTAGCATGCCATCGTCAATGAATTGCATAGCCATGATGGCCTCCTCGGCGCCCCTGTCGATGTTAATACCAGCCCCCTGCATCAGAAAGATCTTCCGGTCAGCCGGCAGCCCGAGTTCCTGCCGGCTTTTGCCTGATCTGTATTCCCTGTAATAGGGTGTATTCCTGACGACCTTCACGTCAACGCCATACTGCTCCCTGAAAATGCCGGCCAGGGATTCATTCACCGTAAAGACATGCTTCAACCGCGGAAACAGCGCCCTTTCTATCGATTTCCAGATCCCCCTGACAAAATTTCTTCCTTGCAGTTCCGGAACCTCCGTGAAGTTTTCATGGCTATCGTAAAATAGCGGAAGGCCTTTTAATTTGGAAATCAGATAATTAGGTAATAAGGTGTCGAGGTCGTTGGAAACCAGGAGATCGGTTTTGTGGAAAAGCAAATAGAAGAAGAGGCGAAGGTTGAATTCAGTATAAAAAAACGGCCCTTTTTCGAATATCAGCCGCATGCGGTATCTGCTATATGGTCTATCTTCCAGAGGGATGGAGTCCCTTTTCTGCCGGCCGGTCAGTTTCACGGAAAAGCCCATTTCAGTGAGGGTCCTGCATACACGGTCCACCCGCTGATCGGTGCTCAGATCGTTAATAACCGATATAATAACGCTTTTCAAGGTAAGAAATGTTGAAAACAACAAAGGTTATTAAACACGGCTAAATTAACATTATTCACTAACATTTGCGTACATTTGGAATGCTGAAAGATACCCGGTACCATGAAGATTTTCCCTGATCATTCCCTTAAGCCATACAACACCTTCGGTATGGATGTGTGTGCCAGGGAGTTTATCAGCCTGGATTATGATGATGAGCTGGTTGATTTCTTCAAAAGCCAGGTGTCCAGGCATGGCAGTGTCATCATCCTGGGCGGGGGCAGCAATATTTTATTCACCGGGGATTTGTCGGCAACTGTTGTGAAAATCAATACAAAGGGGATGGAAATCATCGGGGAAGACGAACAAAGCATACATCTGAAAGTGGCTGCCGGTGAGGATTGGGATGAGCTGGTTTCGTTTTGTGTGGCCAATGGCTGGGGTGGTCTCGAAAATCTGTCAGGTATTCCGGGTCAGGTGGGCAGCAGTCCCATCCAGAACATCGGAGCCTACGGGGCCGAGCTGAAGGATCATTTTTTGTCATTGGAAGCACGCAACCGGTGCACCGGAGAAACAGTTTATTTTGATGCGGACAGGTGCCAGTTTGGTTATCGAAACAGTATTTTCAAAGGCTCTTTGAGGGATAGAATGCTCATCACACATGTTACTTTTCAGTTGAAGAAGCGACCGGTTTTTAATTTGGGTTACGCTGCATTGCAGCAAAAGCTCGGGCATCTGCCCCTTGCCGAATTAAGCCTTGAAATGGTTCGAGAGGCTGTTCTCGGGATCAGGAGATCGAAGCTGCCCGACCCTGAAGTGTTGGGTAATGCAGGCAGCTTTTTTAAGAACCCGGTTGTCAGCCGCGAGAAGCTGGATAGTTTGAAAGGGCAGTTTCCGGGAATTGTTTATTTTGAGGGCTCGCAGTTTGCAGTTCGCAGTTCGCAGGAATTTAATCAACTGACCGGGAACTGCGAACTGCTAACTGCGAACTATAAGCTTGCTGCCGGCTGGCTCATTGAGCAATGCGGCTGGAAGGGATACCGCGAGGGCGACGCCGGGGTCCATCAAGACCAGGCGTTGGTGCTGGTGAATTACGGCAAAGCGACCGGCCGGGAAATACTCGCGTTGTCGGAGAAAATCCGTGCTTCGGTATTTGATAAATTTAGTGTTGGATTGGAGAGGGAAGTGAATGTTATTTGATTAATTTTATTTTTGAGGTGATGTGATATTAAACCAAGCAGCAGTCATGAATCCTATGGATATGAAATATTTTTTCACCCAACTCTGGCACAGAAAAGAAGCCTTTCTCTGGCTGGCTGCATTGGCCTGGCTGGCCATCGACAACCCTGTCCATCATCATTATTCATTATGTCCTTTTCACAACCTGGGCATATCTTTCTGCCCCGGTTGCGGCCTGGGCAGGTCGATCGGATTTCTATTTCACATGGATTTCAGGGCTTCGTTCCTGGCGCATCCGTTGGGCATTCCAGCGTTGGCTCTGATCGTTGGAAGAATTGTTAAGGTGCTTTTTAGACGAACAAATTATAGTTTATCAACCATTTAAAATTTTTATTATGTCAAAATTGTTTCAATTCCTTCCTGAGCTTCAGGGCCGTGAGCTGGTTTATGTCCAGGGCCTCACAAAAGATTACACTGATGAGAAACTGACGACCTTTGCCAGTATCTACCGGTCCAGGCGCCGTGACCCCCAAATGATCCTGCTGGTCACCCTGCTCGGTTTTCTCGGTATCGCCGGTGTCCAGCGATTCCTGACGAACCAGATCGGTATGGGATTACTCTATTTTTTCACCTGGGGCCTATGCCTCATCGGTACCATTATTGATTTGATCAATTACCAGGACCTGGCAGCCGAATATAACCAGCGGATGGCCGCGGAGGCCGCATCGCTTGTAAATACTATGTGATCAGACAACCGGTGTTGACGGTTTGTGACGGGTTTTGTTGAATGGAAGCATCCAGGCCTGTTTTCTACAGGTTAAGGTGAAATCCGCCGCTCAGAATAATATTATCTATGCCAATATTGGGCTGCTTCAGGTTTGCATTGCTTAAATGCCTGAAACCGGCCCTCACATCCAGATAAATATCTTCCCATAGTTTGATATTTAATCCAATGGAAAGGTTGTCTGAAAAAATAAATCCTGCAGCCTGTCTTTTTATGGTTCCCGAGACATAATGTGGTCCTGCGCTGATTATGGTATAAAAACTCAGTAAATCCCCATAACAATTCATCCTGAAAAGGACACCGAGGTTTATCCCGTATTCAAATCCAATTCTGTATTCCGGATCGCTTGTTTCATGTTTGTATTTCGTGACATTATATTGTGGCTGAAGAACCATGTCTATTCCCCATTTCTCTTTCTTCAATAAGGCATAGCCATACTGGATTTGAAACAAAACGACCTTGTATTTATAGTTAGCTTTCAGTACCAGTTCATATTTATCTCCATATCCCACAATAAATCCCATACGATGCCTGGGGTTATCGGGGATATTCTTTTCCTGGGCCGGTAAGGAAGCCGGAAATAAGAGAGAAATGATCTGTAAGAGGATAATAATTCTAATCATGAATTAACTCAGTTGCATGCCACCGATCAATTCATTGACAGAGTTGACACCATGCCGGCTCATGTAATCTTTGATGCCCTCGAGGATTTTAATCGAAACGGTGGGATCAATGAAATTGGCGGTACCCACTTGTATGGCCGTGGAGCCGGCCAGTATGAATTCGATGGCATCAGCGGCGTTCATGATGCCGCCCATACCGATGACCGGGACCTTCACCGCTTTAAAGACATCCCAGACCATTCTCAGGGCAATGGGTTTAATAGCCGGACCTGAAAGGCCACCGGTGATGGTGCCCAGGATGGGTTTGCGTGTCTCTGCGTTGATGGCCATCCCCAGGAAGGTGTTTACCAGCGAGATGGCGTCGGCGCCGGCATCCACCACCGCTCTTGCCATATCGGCAATATCGGTGACATTGGGAGAGAGCTTGACGATCAGCGTTTTGTCATATACATCCCGTACGGCGCGGGTGGCCTCCATGGCCGATTTCCGGTTGATCCCGAAAGCCATGCCGCCCGCTTTGACATTTGGACATGAGATGTTCAGCTCGATGGCTTCAATGCCTTTCACTTCGTTCAGCCTGCGCGTAACGGTGACATAATCCTCAATCGTGCTGCCGTTGACGTTTGGAATGATGTGGGTATCGAAATTCCTCACCCTGGGGTATATGTGCCGGATGAAATAATCCACCCCCCTGTTTTGCAGACCGACGGAATTGAGCATCCCCGAAGCCGTTTCCGCCATCCGGGGATAGGGGTTGCCCTCGCGGTGCTCCAATGTGATGCCTTTTACAAATATGGCAGACAGCCGGTTCACATCCATGAATTCAACAAACTCCTCCCCATAACCATAGGTTCCCGAAGCCGTGGTAACGGGGTTTTTCAAATGCAGCTTATGTATGGATACGCTCAGGTCTGCCATGTCAGTTGATTTATGTTGAAAACAGGACCTTCAGTGCAGACACATTTGTTACCGTCCACCGTTTCAACGATGCAGCAAAGACATGCGCCAAAACCGCAGGCCATGGTGTTTTCCAGGGAAACCTCGCAGCTGATGTTTTTCTTCCGGGCTAAGCCGGCAACCGCTTTCATCATAGGCTCCGGCCCGCAGGTCACGATATGATCACAGGGGAAATCATCATGCCTGAAAATGCTGTGTTGTGTGACCATTCCTTTCTCACCCAGCAGACCATCCTCCGTTATTATAAGTATATCTCCGTAGGGACGAAACATCTCTATCAGTACAATATCTTCCGCTTTCCGGGCCCCGATTAAAAAAGTTGCGGATTTATTATGATTTTGCAACTCTTTGCCGTAAAGGATGAATGGAGCGATCCCTGAACCTCCGGCTACAACCAGGATCTTATTCTTTTCAGGGATAGTGAAAGCGTTGCCCAACGGATAAATGATGTTCACTTTGTCACCCTTGCGGGCCCGGCCCAGTGCCCGTGTTCCTTCTCCGATCACCTTGACATAAAAACTCAGGGTGTTGTTGATCATATTGACGTTAAAGATGGAAAAGGGTCGCCTTAAAAACACATGGGGCGAATGGCCGATCTCTATTTCAGCAAAATTGCCGGGCCTGACCGGGGAAAGTGGTTCGGGGGCTTCCAACTCAATAACGTAAGAGCTGTAATTCAGCCATTTGTGGCCAATGACCGTGAAGTCTTCAATTTTTTTCATGCATTCCGGGAAGATACGGTTCAGGATTTGACCTCCGGCTCGTCCGACGGTGATTCCTGTGGAGCTTCCCCGGTATCATTTTCTTCCGTTGAAACGTTTTCATTCTCTTCGGTAAAATCGAGCATTTGCTTATCCAGCAGCAGGTTGTACCAGGATACCACTTTCTTCATATCAGAAACATAAACCCTTTCGGGATCATATTCGGGCACGGCCTCCTTAAAAAACGTTTTCAGTTTTTCAGGGGAAGATTTCGGATCGGGCCCTGTCTTCCCTTCCATTTTTTCATGAATCTTCCGCAAGACATCCTTAAGCGGGAGATCTTCATCCCCGGTGGTAAAAACACTGATCTCCTGCAGTGAACTCACCCTTTCGTGGGTAAATACCGGGAACCGGCTACCATCGGAAAGGGATTCAACAATGAAACCATTCTTGATTTCTGTCAGCATTTTGTAAAGCCCCGGTTTACCTGAAATGGCCAATATTTTGCTTAAATCCATTCTGATTGTTTTAGGCAAAAATAAACATTATACCGTTATGCTGTCAGGCAAAAGTCTGCAAATCGTGGAGTCTTTTATAAAGTCCGCCGGCCCGGATGAGGTTTTCATGGTTTCCCTGTTCAACGATGCGTCCTTTTTCCATGACCAGGATGGTGTCTGCGTACTTGATGGTAGAAAGCCGGTGGGCGATGACAATTGAGGTTCTGCCCTTCATAACTTTGATAAGGGCATCCTGCACCAGCTTTTCCGATTCGGAATCGAGCGAGGAAGTCGCTTCATCGAGGATAAGGATGGGTGGGTTCCGGAGGATGGCCCTGGCTATGCTGATCCGCTGCCTTTGGCCCCCGGAGAGTTTAGAACCCCTGTCGCCGATACCGGATTCGTATCCGTGCTCCATCGATATGATAAACTCGTGGGCATTGGCGATTTTTGCAGCCTCGATCACATCTTCCATGGTGACACCCGGTTTACCAAATACAATGTTATTATAGACCGAATCATTGAATAAAATCGACTCCTGGGTGACGATACCGGTCAGTGACCGCAGGTCATCGATCCGGTAATCCTTAATATCAATGCCATCGATTAAGATCTCTCCGGCAGCGGGATCATAAAACCTGGGCAGCAGGTCGGCCAAAGTGGATTTCCCACCTCCCGACGGCCCGACCAGCGCAACGGTCTTTCCTTTGGGGATGGTCACGCTGACTTTATGCAGGACATCCTCAGTGTCATAGCGGAAAGTGACATCACGATATTCGATCTCTTTTTCAAAAGACTTGATCCGTACCGGATTTATCTTTTCGATGATCACCTCTTCGGCATCGAGGATCTCGAAAACCCTTTCGGCTGATGCCACTCCCCGCTGGATACTGTAATAACCTGTGGTGAATGTCTTGGCCGGCGGGATGATCTGGGAGAAGATGAGAATATAGGTAATAAAAACGGCGGCCGAAATGCTGCCCTGTTCACCGAGGACAAGGCGTCCCCCGTACCATAGCACGATAATGATCACTATCGACGATAAAAACTCGCTCATCGGTGCGGCCAGGTCGCGGGTCCGGTATATTTTCAGGGTTAGCCGCGAGAATCCCCTGTTCAAATCCCTGAAGCGCTCTGACGAAAAACCGATCGCGGTGAAGGCCTTGATGATACGCAACCCGCTGATGGTTTCTTCGACGATGCTCAGCAATCCGGAATACCTGGCCTGGCCCGTTTTCGATTCCTTTTTCAGGTTCCGGCCGATCAGCCCAATCACATA
>Ga0114946_10003389_pt1 | contig 10761 bp, 7 predicted proteins | sample WalLakDeSediment_FD_88676 | JGI IMG/M metagenome (GOLD analysis project Ga0114946, IMG submission 88676) | Lake sediment microbial communities from Walker lake, Nevada to study Microbial Dark Matter (Phase II) - Walker Lake 11/02/13 Deep Sediment | ecosystem: Environmental > Aquatic > Freshwater...
CGTACCTTCGGATAACGCCGAAGCCGCGCTCGCGAAATTCCACGGGATGTGCATGAGGCGCTGAAGCACTTCGAGTCGAATGCCAATACTCGCCACGATGTGCGTCAATCCCGCGTTTGATTAATGTCGAATCGAATATCTTCGTGATGCATGATGATATAAGAAACGGAGAATCGATCAGATTCCCAAACGTAATACGCGGGGATGCAGAGGCCAAAATTCCTGTCCCCGACTGCAATGTCAGAATTCATCCGATACCGGGGCATGAGCCGCTTCCGTGAGCTGCGACCCGACATTCCGACCTGATAATTCGTTTGTCTACCTGCATTCGCAGGTGATCCGTCACATCGAACAAGGCAGATTATACGTCGAATTCTGCGTTCATGACGGCACCGAATTCTCCGCATTCCCGGTCAAGGATTGATTTGTGTCTGCTTCGATACCTGTGAATAGTACAATAAATAGATGGAATATTGTAACACAACTCGACGCAGTAATACGCAAATTATCTATGCGACCAACCTCCGTGTGTCAGGTTAGCAGACGTCTCAGTCGCGATTAATGATCTTATCGGTTCCGGTATTCCGATACTATCTCCGGTACTCGTAAGACTGTGCATACATCTTCTAAAAAGGAGTTTGACTCCCAAGATAACATGTGATCGATGACGCAGCAAACAGTTTCTGTATTGTCAACATGTTTTCTCCCGAAGGGACAGAAATGCTTTCATCGAAATACTTACGGTCAAGCAATTTGTATTTTTCCTTGCCGAGATGATGCAGAGGCAGAATGTTCACTTCCTTCCTTCCGGTTTCACGGACGAAGGATATCGTGTTTTCCAGATTCTCCTCTGTATCGTTATAGCCTGGGATGAGTGGAATTCTGAATATCAGTCTGCCGTTAAATTTGTCTGAAAGCTGCTTCGCATTGCTCAAAACCAAGGAGTTGTCCGCATTCGTTGCTATCTTGTGTTTATCGCCATTCATGTGTTTGATATCATAAAATATCCAATCGACAAGGTGGAGAACATCCGACAGGTTGCTCCAAGGAACATTGCCACATGTTTCCACTACGGTATGAATATACGATTTATGGCATAAAGACAGAATTTCCGTGGCAAAACCTATCTGCAGGAGAGGTTCTCCACCCGTCAATGTTACCCCGCCATTAGCTCCCCAATATTGCCGGTCTCGCTTTATTATTTCATACAACTTCGTTGTTGTTATGTTATATCCACACAGACGCAATGCCTCTGCATAACACTCGTTCACACAAGTTCTGTTTTCACATGCTTCGCAGAGTTTCCTTGAAACACTGTGCGTTCCATTCACAATTCTTATCGCCTGCTGCGTACACAGTTCAAGGCAATTCTCGCACATAATACAGATGTTTTCCGAGTACATGACTGATGGCGATCTGCTGATGCCCTCGGGGTTGGAGCACCAGAAGCAATTCATAGTACAACCCTGAAGAAATATCGACGTTCTGCAACCGGGTCCATCATTGACCGAAAGACCTTGAATGTCAAACACATACCCGGTATTATGTTTTTCGCTCGTATTCATCGCACGTCATCGCATTCATTTCCGGGTAGGCATCATATATTGACATGCAAAGGCCCATGTCGGTAGTTGTGAGAGTGAAATTCAGGCAATGCTTGCATTTCCGCGCGTTTTCATAGTTCTCGCATGCTAAATCGTCGGCAAGCACTCTATGCGCATCTCTTTTACAAAGACCTTTAAAGACGTCGATAGTAAGATAATATCTGCAATCGTAATGTTTCATGACGACACGTGTTAGTATAATTGTTCGTATTCAGTTCGCGCGATAACTTCATCCTGGATTTGCTTGCCCAACTCCACCCAGTATTGAGTGAATCCTGCTACGCGCACCATAAGTCCCCGGTATTGTTCCGGGTGTTTCTGCGCATCCTTCAGCATCTTTGAATCCACGATATTAAATTGCACATGGAAACCGCCTTTTCGAAGATAGGCTTTTATCAATTCAAGAAACTTCACGGAGCCCTCTCTCCCTGCAACCACCGAAGGGTGAATTTTCATGTTCAACTGCGAATTCTGCGATATTGCATGATTGTAGCATGTAGCTGAATTGAATAACGCGTAAGGACCATTCCGATCAGTGCCCGGATACGCAGAGACGGAACCGTCCGCGAAGGTGGTCCCGCTCAATCTACCGTCCGGTGTCGCAAGGGTAACAGCACCCATCGGTCCATGTGTCGATACTGATATCTGACACGAGTACAACGCCTCGTCATACAGCGAACGGTAATTTTCGCACATCTCGCTGAACCAGTGCTGCCAATCCCTGAAAATATCGTCAACATATTTATCATCATTTCCGTATTTCGGTGCATCAAGGCAAAGCTTGTGTGTTTTCATCCAATCAATGTAATTACTCGTTTTAACTTGCTCGATCAGACTGTATGATCCCGTATCTTGTGCCGACTGGTACCCGAAATTCGATATTATCGCTTCCTTCAATTCCTCAAGGGATATTTTCTCGTCCTCGTACACATTTTTTCTGATCGATGCCAATGAATTCACCAAATTCACGCCGCCACATATTTCCACATTGAATGTTCGGTTGTACCTGGAGCCCTTGTTGCTGATGTCTTTCCCTGCTTCGAGGCAGTCGGGCTTGAGCATGCTGTTGATAATGGAAGGCGTGATTTTGCCCCATATATCATGCTGTATGTTGTTCGTAAGTGTCAACACCTCCACTGTAATGCAAAAATACCTCTTGAAAATCGTCCAGAGTTCGTCATACGACTCCAGTTCCGAAGCATGTGATGGATACACCCTCCGCCCCGTTCGCTTGTCCAAACCATCGAACAACACAGCTTCCAGAACTTTCGGAAGAGATATGAAATGAACTCCGACGCTCGTAGCCGGCGCTGAACCACCGGGAATCAGGTATGTATCGCCATTAAGCTCAAGAGGCATCCAGCTTCCCGGCGAAGTTTCCAAGCAGCCACCGATAGACCATGCACGCGCCTCTTCAAGTTGCATTCCCTCATGCTGAAAATTGTTCATCAGGAATTCGATGGCAACTCTGTTGTTGATCCACGCCGGGTAACCTGTACCGATTTTCGTACATGCAATTCCCTTCAGCAGGAATTCTTCCGGTATTTTTTCATCATAGAGCAAACTTAACGTCGGTTGTGGCGTATCGCACGACATTGCGGATTCAAGAATCAGCATTTCCAAATCATTGGCCGCGCTGTCGCCTTCCTTGTTCAGTCCCCCGATGCAAAGATTATTAAAAGTATTCCCACTCAGAACCCCTCCGACAACTCCCATGGAAGCGAAGCAATCCAGTTCTGTAAATTTCATACGCATGCATTCGAGAAGTTCAATCGTTGCTTCTCTTGTAATACTCCCCTTCTCCATATCCTGCTTCCAGAAGGGATAAAGAACCTGGCCCAAACGGCCCGGCGACAAACCCGAAATAGCATCTTCGTTGAGTACTGCAACATGAAATATCCAAATCAATTGAAGTGCATCGTGGAATGTTCTCGGTGTATTTTCCGACAACCATTCCAATCTTTCGGCTAGCTCAAGAAATTCTTCCTTTTGAGCATGGTTTCCTTCAAATGATGCCATGAATCGCGCTTCTTGCGCATGGTTGCGAATCCATGTTTGAAGACCTTCGAGCATTGTGTGGACAGCTTTGTAGAAATATAATCTATCGATCTCAGGGTAACCTGCTGAACTGTTCTGTTTAGAAATGCAAATACTTTTTATTCCTTCGATGCCGTATTGCAACGGATAGTAATAATTTATCACTTCTCTCCCCTGCGGCAGCGTGTACCCCGAATCGAACATGCAAATAACCGCCCGCATTATTTCTTCTTTTATATCATAATCGGGAACGAGTTTTTCGTATTTATGCCCTATATCTTCAACGGATTTGTTGAACCACTTTTTCGCCGTTTTTATCAGGATAGGCATTTCTTCTTTTCGCAAGCCGAATTTTCCTGCTATGGAAATGACGTTTCCCGTGCTTTTTGTAACATTGCCTCCTCCTTGTCCCATTGTCGTCACTTCGTCCGCACTCGCTTTTCCCGCTTTTAGAGCTTCCTTGTACAATTCATCTTCTTTTGAAAGAAAAAATGATTCTGATAGCCAAGGCATGGGATGAGATCCTCGCAAATAATTCGCTTTTCTCATTGCTATCAGTTCACCCGGCATAATGAACGGAGTTATATGCTCGAATCCGGATTTCAGCGCTTCAGCTCTCCTGATTATCGGAATTTCGCCTTCCAGTTCCTCCCACCGACGAGTATACCAATACGGAAACTCGACAGAAACGGATGATTTCGCATCGAAATATGTTTGCCGGAATTTTTCCGCGCGCTTCGTGGGAGTGTTTTTTGTTTCCATTGTCACATACCTCCGTCTGCTGGTGATCCATTATTCACTGAGACAACTCAATGACATCCACTACGAACCCATGCGAAACCCGCATATTGCTGCGTGTTCGAACGACTTCAGTCGCATCGACCAAAAGTACGCAAAATCTTCGTGTATTCCACAACGCCATGCGGATTTTTCCGCTTACACTGTTCCAAGTGTGTTTGCGCGGTGCGCTGCAGCGTTTCCGTTCTACGGGATATCTCACGTGATCGCATTTCTTGCAATTGATGGAATAGTTGGAGAATTTTCCATGAAGCTCCTCACCCGGGCAACGAACTCACACGCCGTGTTGTCCGCATGAGCTGATGACGTCCAAGCGTGGACGAGCATTCTGTTCTGGAAAGGTCTGACGATTCCGAAACGCTACGAGCAGAGGTAGAGTGTGCTGTCTACCTGTATACCGTCATTCGTTTAACTCCGAATGAGAAAGAATCGCCCGTCTTGATCCACAGACGGTAAAAATACAATCCTGACTGTACCAACTCCGACGTTTCATCAAGCGCATTCCATGATACGGAATAGCGACCTGCATGCTGCTGTGAACAGACGAGCCTCTTGACAGTGTTTCCGAGCATGTCGCACACATCCAGATGAATGTCCGCCGTAGCGAATAATTCGTAATCGATACGAGTCCGGTCCCTGAAGGGATTCGGATAATTCTGATGTAAAATGAAGGGCGCAGATGGGATATTCGCTCGTACAGTACCTATACTGCTAACCGTCGTGTCCATCAATTCATCGGGAGGGATGAAGTTGGCTCGAACTCCATATCGGAAATCGGGCCATCCGTTTTCATGTGCGCCAATGTCGGGCATACGACCACGGTACACATCAGCAAAATTCGGTATCACCGCACCTTCGTCATAGCCGCGACTGCGTTCCGACAACTGGAAATTACCGATGCGGTCTCTCATGGAAAACCCCGCGCCATCAACGTAGACAGGTGTTCCGAAAATGCCGTTGGGTTCAGTACCTGAAGGAACCAATCCATTATACAAGTCATAATCAAAATCATTATTAACATTCGCCGCACTCGTACTGATGGATTGGGAGCTGGAATATCGCAGGTGAATAATGTTGTTGCGCGTAACACAATGCTTGATTATTCGATTATCGCCTCCTATCCCCTGCCCTACACCTTTTCCATCCTCCTGAAACGCTGTATTGTTGAAGATATACATGTGGCCGCTCATGAAGTCTTCACTGCCAGCGAAACCCATCTTGATAAACCTGCCCGCCGCACCACCCGGCTTCCACTCGGCCACGTTGACCACATTCCTCCAGATGTACAGCGGTCCGATGGATACCGGCGCATTGCCGAAAGCACAGGGTGCCTGCGTGATGTAATTGTTCCATATCCGCACATTCTCTACGCCCCCCTCCGTTTCTATGGCATCATCGAGCGCATGGCTGAAGTAATTGCAGTAAATATCGGAATCCGGACCCGGCACGCCTTCGTAGCTGCCATTCGTCCCACCACTGAGTATATCCATGAACATGCGAGTGTTGTCGGAAAAGAATTCGTTGTATCGAAATACGTGATTCCCCTTGTTGTTGAGCATTGTTATTCCATGCGGCCCGAGAGCATGACCAAGGTCCCAATTACTCGCGGTGTAGGTCGGATGGTGTATTCTATTCCTCTGAATAATAATGCGTTCGATATTACGTGCAGGCCTGAAATGAATACCGCAATCTCCGTTATACCCATGATTCGGAATACGGGGGATGGGATAGAGCCGACCGAAATCCGAAATGTCGCAATCCTCTATCACGACGTCGTGAACACCATCATCGATTTCAATAGCCCCGATCGGCGGATAAAACCCGATTCCCGTGCCTGCTCCCCGCAGCCTGAAATTCCGTACAATCACATACGATGCGGAAATCAATATGCAATTATTATACTGATGAGCAACATCAATCGTGCTACCCTGCCCGTCATAGACAATATACGCATCCGAGCTTCCACCCTCGGTGATCTCCAGCGGCATCACGCGGGACGAAACAGTGATGACCTCCCCCTCCGGGAATTCCTCGCTCCAAGTGGACATGCTCACGATTAGCGTTGAGTCGCTTCCCTCCAGCCCGAGTTTGAAATCATACATAGTAGCAGGCGTGAGATTGACGACACTGCCGCGGTAATCCGCTTTATCCAGCGATGTTGCCGATATCGGATTATATCGCATGGGCAAAGCTTCCCTCCACGAGGTGTCGAAAGATTCTTTGTACGACACCAGCACCTGCCGTCCGTCTCCGCCATCGGCAGGAGACCAGTACAAGCTCATGCAGTGAAACGTGGGTACCGCGAACGGCTCCTGTGCATGTGCAACAGAACATACGAGCCAGATAATCAGCATCCGGAGTAGTAGTAGCACGTATCGTGGTGAAATTGCGACTGCACCCATATCACAAGTACTATATTGCATGATCGACATCCGGGGCTATTTGTTCAACACAATACGGAAATGCTCGGTCCCCTCGGGCGACCGAAGTATTACATGGTAGATGCCGGCATTCTCGGCAAGCAAATTCAATTTGTTGCTGTTTGCACTCCGCATGACAATCTGGCCGAGACTATTGACAACCGAAACATCGTAAACCCGTCTGACGCTGCTGATGGTGAATATCCCCGTTCCGGGGTTCGGGTACACCGACGATGCGAAAGCTTGCAAACCCTGGACTGATGCCGGGATCCCGCTTGCTCGCACGCGCCACAGTTCGACGCCTGTAAGGCCGTAGTTCGCGGCGAAATAGAGATATCCGTTGTAGAGTACCATCTCTGACGTTTCCGACAATGCATCATAGGTGGAGGGGACGGGTGGCGCAAGCTTGTACGTGCCATCAGTCTCTCCATTGCTTGCCCACAATTCGTAGCCATTCGAGCCGTCCGTAGCCTTGAAGTACAGAACATCATTATATACCGCAAGAATTTCCGGATAGCTGCTCCACGCTCCGGCGTTAATATCCTTAAGCATTCGCGTTCCGGATGGAGTACCATCGCTTACCCACAGCTCGAAACCGGCAATTCCGTCGTTCGCGGTGAAAAACAGCTTTCCGTTAAACTCAAAGAACTGCCCGGGGAAGCTGCTCCCCTGTCCGGGATGAATATCCAGAAACAATTGCGTGCCCTCCGACGTCCCATCCGACACCCACAGCTCGAAGCCATCATTTCTGCTATACGCCGAAAAATAGAATCTGTCATTGAACTCGAAAAAGTCATGAGCCACACTGGAACTGCTTCTCCCGCCGGGATTGATATCCTTGAGCACCCCCGTACCCGGTAGCGACCCGTCGGTCACCCACAGCTCGTTCCCTCTCGTATCATCAATAGCGGAAAAATACATCCTGTTATTGAATATGAACATCGCATGCGGATAGCTGCTCTCGGCCCCCGGATGGATATCCATGAACAGTTGCGTCCCCTCCGTTGTACCATCGGACACCCAAAGCTCGACTCCATGCGATCCGTCATTCGCCGTGAAGTATAGCTTCTCATTGAACACAATGAAATTCTGCGGGAAACTGCTCCCATTGCCCGGATATATATCCTTCAGCATTCGCGTCCCTTCCTCTGTGCCATCCGTCACCCAAAGCTCGGTTCGCGTCATGATATGCCCGTACGCAGCGAAGTACATTTTATCATTATAAATGGTGAAATGCTCCGGATAACTGTTGCCTGGACCGGGGAATATGTCTTTCAGCATTTTCGTCCCCGAGCTTGTGCCGTCTGTAACCCACAGTTCAACTCCATTCGTTCCATTATCGGCTCTGAAATACAATTTTCCCTGATATTCGAAGAAACCGGCAATATCACTACTCGCGGGGCCCGGATGAATATCCATCAGGATATGTGTTCCCGATGTCGTGCCGTCGGTCACCCATGCTTCGGTTCCGCTCGCGTCGGTGTTCGCGAGAAATACCACCGTATTTTCGAACTTCGTGAAATGCCGGGGAGAACTGCCACCCGACCCGGGGTTGATGTCCTTCAACATGCGGGTTCCGGAACTTGTCCCATCCGTGATCCACAATTCTTCACCGTGCGTACCATCATCGGCGGTGAAAAGTAGCATACCGTCATGTTCGAAGAACAAACCAGGAAAACTCCCGGCACTGCCAGGGTGTATGTCCTTCACCATTTCAATGGCTGTTCCCTGGCCGAAACCGGACAACGGTGTGAATAGCAGAGTAAGTGCGAGGAAGCGAGTGATCATGATTGTACCGCATTTCATGTTCAGAGCACCGTTGGAAATGTAACGAAACCATGAGAGGCATCAAAGTCGTACTTCTCTATTCCGGAAGTGCAGGGAGAAATACAACACATGATGCGCATCAGCTCATCACGCCGCTTTGCAGTTTGGCAACTCGCAGCAGCGTGCCGACTTCGCCATCGTCTCCACGTTTTCGAAGCGGTTGACATAGTGAAGGCGGAGATTCGCCGGAGGCGCAGTGCGGGCGGTACTCTACTCCGTCGTAGTTGGTTTGTTGCCGCCTTCCTTCAATGGCGGCGTATTCCTGAGCGTATGCTGTTCGGGGAGGCGCCGACCGATATGGAGTTGAATGATGCGAATGCGCACGCAAGCAGCGGCTCAGTCCCCGGCTGCGGAATCGCAGCTTCCCAGTAGTCACATATCAACAAGCTCCTGCCGAACGTGGTGATGCTACCGGGAAGCAGCGATTCGATTGCAACAAACAACTAATTGTACAATGGGGATCTGTCCTGATCGGGGTGATCGAAATGCGGTGTGCATGCAAACATTTTATCGAACAAATCGGTTTTAACAATGTTTTGGACTCTCGGACGATACCCTTCAATCTCCTCGATTTCTATTACACCGAAAAAATCCAGAAAGCGGTTGAAGGTTCTTCTCGAATAACATGCCATCGTATACGTATCAATTATTCGCTTCCCGGTTTTGAACGACCAAAGCAGACTCGGGTAGGCAGTGAAGTATTTCCACGCGTAAAAGGTATCGGTCTGTACGTTGTGGCCGTATTTCGATAATAAAACCAGGGAATACCCGTATCCGAGCTGAGCGATGTCCTTATTGAATGTCGGATCGTAGTACCACCAATTGATATAGTTCGTAAATGTGTAAAATATCAGGCTCAATAGTTCATGGCTTTCAGCGAGTATGCTCTCCGCCGCTTTCGTCAAACTCAGTTTTCCATTTTTCGTTTGCGTCAATCCTCCCTCTTGCATGATAATCCGAGTCAGAGTGATAGTCATCGCGTCTTTCTCTCTGCACAGACTTGCTTTTCCGTTTTCGAATTTTTCTTCCTTCATGAATCCCTGCGAATAAAGCTCCGATACGATCCGCTTCGGCAAATACCCTTTGTCCGTGAGCTTCACCTCGCCATGTTCAGCAATCATGTTGCATAAATATCTAACTTGATTCAATAACGGAATTTTCGAATACTCCTGCTCGGGGAGTTTTTGAAATTGAAGCGGACAGTCCGGACCAAAGGTGTGAAACGTAATCAAATCCATCTCCACGCGGGAATAGCCTTCATACTCAGCAATCCCCCTATTGATGAAATCCTCATTGAGTACCTCAAATCGCAGGCGTGTTTCTGTGGTCTCCATTTTTCCCCTCATGACTAATTTTATTGGTTATCGTCGCTGTGTTATGTGACGAGATGCGTGCTGTTACTGCCGCAGGTGAGTGCTTGCGAACAACGTTTCGGGGGAATCCCCTTCGGCTGACCTATCCCTGAAGCACAGCGTGAATTCGTTGTCGCCGTCACTGTTTTCCTTTCTTGTTCGACTTTTGTACGTATTTCCCTGCATGTCTTCCGGTGTCAATCGACAGACCTGCTTACCGTTAGCGAAACGTTCGGAACGCATGATGACGCCGCTTCATCGATAACATTCGAGATTAGCGTTCTTCCGGTAGCCGCACTTTTTCCTTTCGACCAGTTCGAAGCATGCTCGTGATACGCAATGTGCTCTTTTTCTTTCATTCCTGCTGTTCCGTCTTTTTGAAAATTCATTCCATAGCTAGGCTATCTTTGCTCCCCTGCGATTTCAACATGCGGTTTTCAGATACGAATTTCTTCACTTCAGGCAGTGAAGGCCTATATTCTCCCTGTGTATGTGACGCTTACTCGTTCACTTGGCAAACTGAAGATGATGAGCACACCGTCAGCTTCGCCTTCGGAGTGTCAATTTGCACAATTACCGGGACTGAATCAAGTGATACAGCACGAAAGGTTTCGCGAGCCACAACCTCCGAGATATGGGTGAACTCTCACGATCTTTTTCAGATTCCGGAATTGCCTATCCGAATGCGCGTCGAGCTGAATCAGGGCATGTATCGGAGTAGCC
>Ga0114946_10003390_pt1 | contig 10756 bp, 7 predicted proteins | sample WalLakDeSediment_FD_88676 | JGI IMG/M metagenome (GOLD analysis project Ga0114946, IMG submission 88676) | Lake sediment microbial communities from Walker lake, Nevada to study Microbial Dark Matter (Phase II) - Walker Lake 11/02/13 Deep Sediment | ecosystem: Environmental > Aquatic > Freshwater...
ATCAATCGCAGGTCGGGATCCACCTGGGTACTTTATTGCTGAATTCTCAAGATGTCGCTCTACTGCCAAATGGATTAAGCCTGATACTGGTTGGAACACCGTTATTGGCATTGATTACATCAAGGATAAAACGATCGCTCGTGGACGATTCAGAACGCATGTCGATGCTGCGCCTGATAGTGCTTTACAGCCTGGTTTTTGCAAGCGTGGTGGTAGTTTTGGTCTCTACCGGCATGACACTGGACAAGCTGTTGCAGTGGTTATTCGGCAGAAGGCTGACCTTGATTGAATTTTCACAATTTATAAGCCGTCCGGTTTCAGTCGCCCTGCCTTTTAGCATGGTGTGGATATATTATGGCAGCACCTTAAGCAAAGAGCTCAATATGCTACCAGACACTCCTCACCGCAACGGGCTGAGACGCCTGTACTTATCCGTACTGGCGACCTTTGGTCTGGCAGCCACCTTTATTGGCGTGCACATGGCCACCCTCTTTTTGGTGGAGTACCTGTTTGAAGGTCTAATCTGGGATGCAACAATGCGCTCAAGAATGGCGTCTTCGCTGGCAACCGGTATGGTTGGACTGCCGTTGTGGGTTCTCACCTGGCGACCCCTGGCTTCCGAGGCAAGAATAACGGGAGAAGCTGGTGATCACGCTCGCCGGTCGCTGGTTCGCAAAGTATACCTGTATTTATTCCTGTTTGCTGGGGTAATGGGGGTAATGTTTAGCGGTGGAATGATAATCTTCATGGTTTTACGCTCTTTCCTGGGAGACCCGCCCGAGCGGCTGGTTCTAGAGGTTCTCCGATTGGTCGCCTCCCTGGTTCTCTTCATATTACTGTTGGTTTATCACTGGCAAACTTTACGGAAAGATTTTCACCTGGCTGAAAGCACGTTGGCTAAACAGCACGCAAAGTTCCCTGTGTTGATACTTGCCCCTGAGGATAACGAGATGGTCTTGAATCTGACGGAGGCACTAAAACGCCAAACGCCAACCATGCCAGTATCGATTCATCGTATCAACCAGGGTGTCCCCGACGAAACACTCTCAGCAGCCAAAGCTGTGGTACTTCCGGGTGAACTGGTAGCTAAACCACCCGAAGGTTTGCGTCTATGGCTGCAGTCATTCTCTGGTGCACGCCTGGTCTTGCCAACGCCTGCCAAAGGCTGGCACTGGGTATTTGGCACAGGGCAATCTCTCAACGCAATTGCCAACCAGACTGCCCGAATGATCCGGCAACTGGCTGAAGGGGAAACCCTAACGGAGAGGCGGACATCATCTTCCTGGATGATCGTGGTTTATGTGCTGGCTGCTCTTTTTACACTCCAGATTGTCGTGGCAATAGCCAGCCTGCTTTCTTCCCTGTTTTTTTAAGCCGCAAAGAAAATTTTAAACCCAATGAGAGACGCCTGCCAATATGCCTGAACCGAACCTGTCGCTAATTTTTTTATTCGTTCTCGGATTGGTTGTTCTATCGCTTGGGGCAGAATTTTTTGTCAGAGGGGCAGCACGTATTGCTGTTTTTGCTGGGGTATCACCGCTGGTAATTGGGTTGACTGTTGTAGCCTTTGGAACGAGCGCACCTGAGGTCGCGGTAGTATTGGAGGCAGGGTTTCAGGGAAGAGGTGACCTGGCGTTTGGGAATATCGTTGGCAGTAACATCTCCAACTTTTTGTTGATCTTGGGAATTTCTGCACTGGCAGCTCCTTTAGTCGTCTCCCAGAGACTGATCAGGATCGAGGTACCGCTCTTGCTGGTTGTGTCTGTTGTTGTCATATTTATGGGGAGAGATGGGCAGATAAACCGCTTCGAAGGGATATTGCTCCTCGTTTTGGTCTTGGTTTACAGCATTACTATACTGTTAAAAACGCGGGGGGTAAACAAATTAAAAGCTGATCAAAGCGGTCAGGCAACACACCAAAACGGACCAAACAACCCAATCAGGGTTACAAAGCGCAACGAGCTGTTGAAGAGCGGGCTGATGCTTGTATTGGGTTTAATCGGGTTGATATTTGGAGCAAGCTGGTTGGTAAACGGGGCATCGGGAATCGCCAGATTGTTAGGTGTAAGTGAACTGATCATTGGACTGACCGTAGTTGCGATAGGAACCTCACTTCCTGAACTTGCTACGTCTGTGATGGCCAGCATCCGCGGGGAAAGAGACATCGCGATCGGAAATGTGATTGGCAGCAACCTGTTCAACCTGACATTCGTGATTGGCAGTGGTGCTGTGCTACTACCCTATGGCCTGGCAGTGCCAGCAGCCAGCCTTTCCTTCGATCTGGTGGTGATGATCGCCATAACAGCCGCATGTTTGCCAATTTTCTTCGCAGGCTACAACATCAATCGTTGGGAAGGCTTGTTGTTTCTTACCTACTATGGGGCTTATGTTCTGTACCTCTTTCTTTTTTCAACCCAACACGATTTATTACCAGCATTCAGCACATTGATGTTGTGGTACATCATCCCAGCAACAGGGCTATTACTGGTTTTCGTAATGGTAAGGGCAATACATCTGAGATCAAAATAGGCCATACTCCCAATATGGAGAAGGGCACAATCCAAGGCAAAATAACCACAGGTTGATGGTGTATGCCAGAGTCAACCAACCATTAAAATACTGGCACAAATACATCTATCATTGTATACTCTTGTTAATATCACGAAGAGGAGAAAAGGGCGATCATGAAAGTGACTGTATTACAGGAGAACCTGACACATGGCTTGAACGTGGTTTCCAGAGCTGTTTCGCCGCGCAGCACCCTGCCGGTTTTAGCCAACGTACTGGTGGCGACTGATGAGGGCCGGCTGCGTCTGTCTGCTACCAACCTTGAACTGGGTATTACCTGTTGGATTGGGGCGAAAATCGAGGAGGAAGGCTCCACTACCGTACCAGCCCGCACCTTTACTGAGCTGGTATCCACCCTTACAGATCAACAGGTCGAGATGAATTTATCGGTTCGTACCCAGACCTTAAACGTACACGGTGGGAGCTCCAATACCGATCTGAAGTGCATCGACTCCCAGGAATTTCCACCCATGCCCGTAGTGGATACGGATGATGGTATCTCCTTGAACGTTTCCGACTTAAGAGAAATGATTCGCCAGGTGGCTTTCGCGGCTTCTTCTGATGAAGCCCGCCCGATATTAACTGGGGTGCTGTTTACCGTTTCAGGAGAACAGATCACCATGGCAGCCGCTGACGGGTTTCGCCTTTCGGTACGTAAAGCCGAACTCTCTTCGCCAATCGCCAGGCCGATCAGCGTAGTCATCCCTGCTCGCGCCCTGAATGAGTTAGCGCGCATCATCACTGATAAAGACCAGTCTCTGACCATGCACCTGCCATCCGGGCGAGGACAGGTCATCTTCCGCATGAAAGACACTGAACTGGTCTCTCAGTTAATCGAGGGGTCATTCCCGGATTACGAGCAAATTATTCCCCGTTCAAGCGAAACCCGCACTGTGCTTTCAACATCAGCCTTTCTCAAAGCCTGCAAGCAGGCAGAAATTTTTGCCCGTGAAGGTTCAAACATCGCTCGCATTCATATCCAACCAGGTGGTGAAATGAAACCAGGTCTGGTTGAAATTTCCGGGCAATCCGAAGAGACTGGTTTCAACCAGACCAGCGTTGATGCTTCGATTGAAGGCAAAGAGACCCTGATCGCCTTCAACGTGCGTTTCTTGCGAGAAGTACTTGATGTAATCACAACACCCAATGTTGCATTAGAGACGACAAAAGAAACATCACCTGGTGTGCTACGCCCAGTCGGCGAAGATGGTTTTGTGCATGTCATAATGCCGATGCACCTGGGAAATTAGCCCCGCCTGAATAGAAAAACGGTTATCCTTTCTGATGGCGCGTTAAATATTCTTGCGGGCCATCTTATTCAGCAATACCACTGCATAACCCAATGACCCTACCTTCTGCCTCATCGGATCGTGCTCTCACCATCTATCTTACCCTGGCTCAATACCCGATTCTCAGGGTGCGGATCCGATCACGGATGCGCCAGGAACTGTTCAAGCGTGGGATCATTAAACCCAAGGATTTCGAAGCAGAGGTTCGGGAGAAAGCGATCCAATCGCAGGCACGCGAAGGCCTGCACAATCCATTCGAGGAAGAAACTACCAATACCTGGGAAGTCCGCCTATCGCGTGTCCGCAGCCACTTAACTGATTTCTATTTTGCCTATAACCTGCCTCATGACCTTTTCGAGCAGATTGTCAAAGAAGTTCTGGCAGAAAGAGGCACGCAGGTTGATGATATGCTGGTGTCATTCAATCCTGAACTTGCGCCGGAATTTTTGCTCTTTGAGCAAGCCCAAGCGTTGGAGAAACTGGTTCCAGGAGAACGCGATCGCGGGGCTGCCCGTTTACAAGAAATCAAAGTAGTGCTCATCCGCCGCTTGATCAGCGACCAACTGGCATATATAAACATCGCCAAAGAATGGTTTCGGGTCGCCGATTTGAGCGAAATCAAGAAGCGCAAGATCGGGGAAGGCAAAATTGGCGGGAAGGCAGCTGGCATGCTGCTGGCTGTGCGCATCCTCAGCGAAGTTGCTGACGATCCGGTGAAGTCTTGCTTGCGGATCCCACTTTCCTTTTTTATCGGTTCCGATGTGATGTACTCCTTTATGGCGATAAACGGCCTGCTGCATTGGGGTGACCAGAAGTACAAGCCTGAAGAACAGATCCGCGCTGAGTACCCCCAAATTGTGGAAGATTACCTAGCAGGCAGTTTCCCTGGTGATATCATCGAAGAACTGGAAGCCCTGCTCGACGAAGTTGGCCATCAACCTTTGATCGTCCGCTCATCGAGCCTGTTGGAGGATAATTTCGGCACTTCTTTCGCTGGTAAGTATGACAGCATCTTCTGCCCAAACCAGGGGCCTACCGAACAAAACCTGAACGACCTCACTCAAGCCATTGCTCAAGTCTATGCCAGCGTTTTCAACCCAGATGCCTTGCTCTACCGCCACAGCAAAGGGCTACAGGATTATGATGAACGAATGGGCATCCTGATCCAGGTTGTTCAGGGGGAACGTTATGGACGTTATTATTTCCCTCACGCGGCAGGAGTTGCCTTCAGCCGCAATCTGTTCCGCTGGTCCCGGAATATCCGTAAAGAGGACGGTTTTATGCGGCTGGTGTGGGGATTGGGTACGCGGGCGGTTGAAAGGGTCGGGAATGATTACCCCAGGCTGGTCGCTCTGAGCCACCCATTGCTCCACCCCGAATCAACACCCAAAGCCATCCGCCGTTATTCACAACAGTACGTGGACCTGATCGATCTGGAGGACAACACCTACCGAACCTTACCGGTGAGCCAGGTGCTGGAGGCTGATTACCCCATCTTACGTTATCTGGCACAGGTGGATCAAGGAGGCTACCTGGTTCCGCTACGCAGCAAGCTCTTATCAGATGATACCAGCCAATTGGTGTTAACGTTTGACGAGATGTTCCGACGTACGCCCATGGCAGAATACTTCCGCAAGATTTTAAGCGACCTTGAGCGCATCTTCCGTACCCCGGTTGATACCGAATTCACTGTTCACATTCCCAACCCCTTAGAAGGCAACAGTGATCTGGAAATATACCTGCTCCAGTGCCGACCACAAAGCCGCATGCAGCGGAAGGAAGCACGCCTGCCCCACAATATCCCTCTGGAAGATATCGTCTTTTCCACCAAACGAATGGTGCCCCACGGCCGGGTAGATGGTATTCATTGGGTGATCTTTGTCACTCCTGAAGAATATTTTGGGCTTCGCACTCCTGCAGAAAGGGCGAAAGTAAGCCAGACCATCAGCAAACTTAATAACATCCTGAAAGACGAGACCTTCATCTGTGTTGGGCCTGGTAGATGGGGTACACGCAACCCAGACCTGGGCGTCTATATTGGCTATGCTGATATATATAACACCCGCTCGTTGGTGGAACTGGCAGGGCCGGGTATTGGCCCTGTCCCGGAGCCCTCTTTTGGCACCCACTTCTTCCAGGATTTAGTCGAAGCTAACATTTACCCGCTAGTGGTTTACCTCAATGATGAGAAGGTAATCTTTAATCACAGTTTCTTTTATGACACACCAAACCGCCTGAGCGATAAGCTTACCAGCGATACCACCCCACCAGGATGCTTGCGTTTGATCGAAGTGGCTTCCTACCGCCCAGGCCACCATCTTAATCTGATAATGGACGATGAAAGAGCTCAGGCAGTGGCTTTCTTCGTTCCAGATATCGAAACCAAGACTTATGTAGATGAAGAATTATGAAAAAGTTCATTACGGTTGCTGGAAATATCGGTGCAGGTAAATCAACCCTGGTGACTTTGTTGTGCAATCGACTGGGATGGAAGCCTTTCTACGAACCGGTCGCTGAAAACCCCTATTTGTCCGATTTTTACAGTGATATGCAAACCTGGGCTTTTCATTCCCAGGTTTACTTTCTCATTCATCGCTTACGCACTCACCGAAAGTTAATCGACCACCCCACCTCCGTCATTCAGGATCGCTCTGTTTATGAAGACGCAGAAGTTTTTGCCAAAAACCTGTACCGTCAGGGTTTTATCCAGGAACGAGACTATATCACTTACCAGGATCTTTATGGTGTACTAACAACCTTCCTGCCCCCACCAGACCTGGTTTTATATTTGCGGGCATCAGTGAAGGTTCTTTTCGAGCATATTGAACAACGCAAGCGCCACTTCGAGCGCCGGATTACCACCGATTACCTCTCACAACTGAATGAACTTTATGAGATATGGATATCCAGTTTCAATCTATGTCCGGTACTTACCATTCCCATCGATGAATTGAATTACGTAACCTATAGCAGTCATCTGGACCTGATCATTCAGAAAGTAGAGGAGAAATTAACGGGGAAAGAGGAGGTTAGCTTCACACCTGATGAGGTTGCCCGTTGTCAATAATGGTAAATCCATAAAGAGCAGGGGGCTATACAGGTAGTTACCGTTCTAAACCGGGGTTGCCGTTTTATTCTGGAGGTGGGAAATGAGATCGGGGAGTCCGGCGAAAAAAGCGCGGGCGTGGAGTCCTGGTAACAAAATTTTTGGCAATCAGCTTCCCCCTGGCAAAAGATTGCTGGTAAAGTTCCCGGACCTGCTGCCTGGAAACATGCCGGCCTGTCAGGTACCAGCGTAAGACAACATGCCCGACCACATAGGTGCCTGCATAAGCAACCGCGATCTTGGGTACGGCGCCTACCACTGGAACCATACCGACCAAACCGCGGGCGGCCTGTCTCCATAAAAACCCACCACCAATCACGCCGCTGAACTCACTGATGTAATCCTGCCAGCGGGTGGAGAAACCCACCAGCAAACCCAGGCGATAGACCAGGAATGCCTGCGACTTGGTCAGCACTACCATGTCAGCAATGTTCACGGGGACGCCGAGCGCTGGTACCATTTCTGCAACACTGGTGCTCATGATGTAGGCAGCATTGGAAAAAGAGGTGTCGTTAATCAATTGCTCTGCGATGGGCACACGGAATAAGGGAAAATGCCGGCCCAACGACAGGTGTAGTTCGGGAACATGCTCCATTAGTTGGGGGACGAATTCTTCAATAAGATAATCAGGATCATCCACCGGACCGACAAAGACATGCTTCGCCTGCCAGACAGCATCGATATCTTCAGTCCGCTCCTGCCAGTTAGCATTGTTGGTATTGTAGAAAACGAATACTTTCTTTCCAACTTCAAACCACTGGGAGGCCAAAGCACGCAGGCGCTCAATATTTGGGGAAGCAACGCTGATCAACAGGATAATGACATCACTTTCGTTAGCAAGTTCTGCCGATTCCAGGTCAGTGATGACTACAGGGGTGTGGGAAACTGAATCAGCGCGTTTGGGATCGCGCCGCAATTGCTCAGCCAGGGTATGCCGCCCACTGCCAGGCGCTCCAACCAGGGCAATTTTCACCTGGTAAAGAGCTTGTTTGCGAATAGGGCGCAAGTCTACCTCACGCACGTTGTGCCAAATATTCGTTAAATCTTTAAATATACTCATGGTTATTCAATATTCTACCTGACATTGACAATGAGTTCTGTAAAACTTGCGATTCTTATAAAGATTAAAGAAACTAAAAAGGGTGATGTGTTAGAATAGATAAAACCATGATCGACCGGTTATCCCGGTCGATTTTATTTCGGAGGAAATAATGAGTACGACGAATAAAACACTAAAAATATCGGATGGAACGGTGGTAACCCTGCACTATACCCTAAAAGTGGATGATGAGGTAATGGATACTTCACAAGGTAGGGAGCCCATTCAATTCATCCAGGGTAAAGAACAGGTCATACCTGGCTTAGAAGCCGAATTATACGGGTTGTCCAGTGGTGATAGTAAAAAGGTAGTGGTCGAGCCTGAAAAAGGTTATGGTGAAGTGCAACCAGAGGCAGGACTGGATGTCCCAAAAGAGGAATTTCCTGAAGAAATCCCACTAGAGCCTGGCACAGAATTGCAACTGCGAAACCAGAATGGTGAGATCATCAACGCCCGTATAGAATCTATCAAGCAAGACAACGTCCACCTGGACTTCAACCATCCATTGGCAGGTAAGGATTTACATTTCGATGTCGAAGTCGTAGATGTGCGCGAGGCAACCGCTGATGAAATCTCTCAGGGAACTATCCAATAAGAAAGCCAGCCTTTTTATGGAGAGGTGCGTGCAGATATTGCAATTGCATGCACCTCTTTTTTTTTGGGGGGGGGGAAGTTTATATGGCTGGATTTTTGGGTAAGGGCAATGTGGGAAAACAGGGATGGATGCTCAAAGGGTTTTGACCAGATATTCGTTATTGAGCATCACCTTCTAGATTCAATCGGGGTTTCAAACCAGCTTTTTGACTCAAACGAATAGCCCAAGAGGGAATCCGCCATCCAACCGACCTGGCCACCAAAATCGACTTTCCACCAGTAATGTCCTTTAGCTAAAACGCCATCGAGCTGGTTTGTATGGGCAACAATCGTGCCGGTTGTGCCACCTGGAATGACGGCTATTTCACCAAAATTTGTACCTGGGCCTAACCGCAGCCAGCCATTTAGCAGAGTTATCACCTGATCCCCAGGAGTGAACCTTTCAAGCTTTTCCACAGGCTCAACTACCACCATCAAAAGACCATTGGGAACCCACCGCTGGATGGTGGAAAGTTCAAAGACAATCTGGTTATTTTGATCAGTGGGTTGTTCCCACCCAGTGAGAGATCGTATTTCATTGGTTGAATCCAATGTGCTTTTTACCTGTTGATCTGGCTTATGTTGAGACTCGTGGAGCAGGGGGAGATAGAGATGAGCTTTACAGAAAACGTTATTACAGAAGGTGTTATTAACAACCTGCCCATTGACCACCATGGCAGAAGAGCCACCACCATCTTGAGCAATACCAAAAGTGGCACCTAATTCATATTTAGAAAAAAAACCCAGTTCAAAAATGGTCATACCACGGCTGTATCCTGGGTTGCGACCATCAACGACTATGAAATATACGTACTCATCGTTATAGGCAACGGCAGTGCGGGGATGCCGGGCAGTTGCACCAGGTTTGTCAAAAAACCCCCGGATATGATCATCCCTTAAGAAGTAGAAACTTCCACCAACGCTTGCATAGGTATGACTCCAGTCATAATCCGGCAGGAGTGTCTCACAATCTTCTTCATAATGGCGGATTTCCTGGGAGATACCAATCTCATCCCCAACCATGATCTGGTTATCTAACAACTCATCTCTGGCAGCCCCACTGGCAGATAATACAACATGGTCAAATGGAATGTTTGTTGATCCATCGCCATCATAAATACCCCTGATGACACCCGTTATCATTAATGGTTCAGGTCTGATCAAGAACGATTCGCTCAGTTCGACCAACACCTCGATACCGGTTCCATCTGTCAAGGTAGTCTTATCATATTGGGGTGTGTAAATGATTAAATCATCATCACCGCGGGGGATATTTATGCCATGGAATAGTTGGTTGACCCCCGTTTTTAGGAATGTCACGATCTGTTTTCTATTGATATAAGGGTTGTCTTTTGGAGGATATGGATGAACAATACACTCACCGATAAAAGCACTCCTATCAAGCTTCCATACAAAGCCACTACCACTATGAAGGTCACTAAATCGCTTTGCGTACCAACTGGAATTTACTTGACCTCGTTCAGGAACTCCGGGGATGACATTCCCGTCTTGATCCTTGAATGTATAATCTCCATTTATTGCCACCACAACTTTGTTCCGGTTTCCTACAGAAGAAAGGGGAAATTGAAGTTGCTCAGGATTAAAATCATCCAGTAACCATGAATTGAGCGCCTGATCGTAACGCTGCGCCATGCCGCTTACGGTTTCGGCACCCCCAGACAAACGCCCTTGAGCGATGCTACTTTCGATGGTCAGATTAAGGTTGCTGCGATCCATGCGGGCAACGAAGACATTGTTGGGGTCTGGCAGGTTAAACTCACGAAAATCGATGCCTTCGGCAACCGGCACCCATTCTGGATCAACGGGTGGTTCTTCAGGTGGATCATCCTGAGCAATACCAGTGAGCGTTGAAAGCAACAGGAATAAACCCAGGAGACAAATCACAATCACCAACTTCTGTGATTTTCTCTTAATCGGGAAGGGTATAAATCGATCTTGTCTAACAGTTCTTGCCGGTAGGTACATGGCCAATCGTTGGTCTATAACAGCTAAATAGGGTTCAGATGGGGCAGGAATGGTTTAAGCGAATTATCAAGCCAA
>Ga0114946_10003391_pt1 | contig 10755 bp, 8 predicted proteins | sample WalLakDeSediment_FD_88676 | JGI IMG/M metagenome (GOLD analysis project Ga0114946, IMG submission 88676) | Lake sediment microbial communities from Walker lake, Nevada to study Microbial Dark Matter (Phase II) - Walker Lake 11/02/13 Deep Sediment | ecosystem: Environmental > Aquatic > Freshwater...
AGTGGTGTCCGTCCCACGCCCATCTGCTCATAAGCTGACTGTACATCCAGGCCCAGCAGTTTCCCGTAACGCCAAATACTCGTGTCTGCTGAATTGATCTCTTTGACATTAAAACTCGGCTTATCAGCAGGCTCCCACGCGCCGCCGCAGGTGCAGCGCCAGGCATCAAGCGTGAAATCTGTTAATTTTCCGCAATCATTGCACACGACACGCATGGATACTCACCTCGTAAGTTGGGTAATTTCATTGAGAAAACTAATACCAATTTCTGGTGGTTCTAAGCCAAAATTGTCTGTGATGGTTGCACCGATATCGGCAAAGCTGCTCCTGGTCCCCAGGTTCACCCCTCGAACAGAGGGGCCAAATACCAGTAAAGGCACAAACTCGCGTGAATGGTCGGTGCTTTCAGTCGTTGGGTCAACGCCATGGTCGGCTGAGACGATCACAATATCTTCTTTGGACAATTTAGCTTTAATTTCAGGGATTGCATCATCAAATGCTTTCAATGCTTGATAATAGCCTAGGGGGTCATTCCGATGGCCAAAGATCATGTCAAATTCGATCAGGTTCACAAACATCAAACCGTGAAAGGGTTGCCTTAACAAATATAATGTGGTTGCCAGGCTTTCTTGGTTGCTGAGTGAGTGGTTCTTGCGGGTGATCCCACGCTGAGCAAAGATATCATCGATCTTTCCGACTGACCAGACGTCTAAACCTGCCTGAACCAATTTATCCATAACGGTATTTGTTTCTGGCTCACGAGAAAAATCTCGCCGATTTTCAGTCCGTCGAAAATCATTGGCGCTATTGCCAACAAACGGGCGCGCAATCACTCGTCCCACAGCGTGCTCACCTTTGAGTATCTCCCGTGCAATCTTGCTGATCCGATAAAGCTCTTCTAAGGGGATGATTTTTTCGTGGGCAGCGATTTGGAACACACTATCAGCCGATGTGTACACAATCGGTTTGCCAGTCCGCATGTGCTCCTCCCCCAGTTCTTTGATAATTTCTGTTCCAGAGGAGGGGTAATTCGCCAGAGTTTTTCGTCCGATGCGTTTTTCAAAGGATTGGATGATTTCTTCTGGAAATCCTTGCGGATAGGTCGGCGATGGATGAGGTAAATAAATCCCCATCATCTCCCAATGTCCCGAAATTGTATCCTTACCAGCAGACATTGGTTGCATTTTGCCATAGCCACCATGGGGTTTAGCAACCGGCGGCATTCCCTCGATTTCAATGATGTTGCCTAAACCCAGCTTGCCCATATTGGGCAGATTGATGCCGCCCAGAACCCGGGCAGTATTTCCAATGGAGTTACTGCCTTCATCACCATAATCGGCTGCATCCGGTGTTGCGCCAACCCCTACCCCATCTAAAACGATCACTGTGATTCTTTTGTACACAACCTCTCCGATCAAAACCTTGCAGCGTATATATCTCGAAACTTTATTTTACCAAATTCATCCATATTTATTGATAATCTACTCTCACATGATTAATAACATCTTCCGGTAAATATTGCTATACGAAAAACTTTTTAATTAATATTGGCCAATCTACCATACGGTTTTCCGATAGACACAAAACATCCTGAGTCAGGTGGATATATTGTGTCGTTGTTGTGAAATTAGCGATATGGAAAAGATTGACCGTTGAACAAAAATCCTCAAGCCGATTATAATTACCGCAAATTTGCTTGCTTAACCAGCTGGTCAAGTTAAGAAGTTCCAGAAATTCCGAAGTGCAGACCGTAAGGAGGTCTGATGTTAAAGGTTACCGTCATTGGTGGTGGTTCGACATATACACCCGAATTGTTGAGTGGTTTTCTTCACCGGCAGGATGAATTTCCCCTGGATGAATTGTGGTTAATGGACATCGAACCCACTCGGTTACAGGTTATTGGCGACTTTGTTCAAAGAATTGCAGCAAAACACAATGCCCGATTTAAGATTGTCTTGAGCACCGATCAGCAAGAATCGATTCGTAACGCTTCTTATGTAATTACCCAAACCCGCGTGGGAAAGATGGAATCTCGCCGCCAGGATGAATACCTTGGCAAACGACATGGTTTGATTGGTCAGGAGACCACCGGGGTGGGCGGGATGGCAAATGCGCTACGCACCATTCCAGTAATCCTGGAAGTGGCTGCTGACATTGAGAAATTAGCACCAAACGCCTTGTTGGTTAATTTTGCCAACCCTTCCGGTTTAGTGACAGAAGCCATCTTTCGCACAACACCCTCAGTTCACGCGGTCGGGGTGTGCAACGCACCGATCAGCGTGAAAATGGAAATATTGGAAGCAATCAACCAGGACATCAACATCAAAATCCTTCCAGAAGAAGCTCAAATCAAGTGTCTGGGGTTGAATCATCTCTCCTGGTTTTATGGTTTGGAAGCCAACGGGATTGATTATTGGCCACAAATTATGTCAGCGTTGGTCCGTGAAATGGAACACGATGAGGATCCTTTGTTTGATGTCGAAACGTTGAAAACTTTACGCATGCTACCGAATTATTATCTGCGCTATTATTATTACACCGAAAAATTTCTCGAACAGCAGGCAAAATGGCCTCCTTCTCGGGCAGAAGAAGTCGTCCAAATTGAGGAAGACCTGATCAAAAAATACCAGGACCAAGCACAAGAAGATCTTCCTGAAGACATGTTGAAGCGTGGCGGCGCGTTTTATTCTACGGTTGCAGCACAGTTGATAAACGCCCACTACAATGATCTCCACCAAACCCAGGTTCTGAATGTGCGCCACAATGGTGCGGTAGCAGGCTGGCAGGCGGATTGGGTATTGGAATTACCTTGTAAAGTTTCTTCCAGTGGTGTTGAACCTTTACCTGCAGAGCCGCTGCCGCTGGTGTGTGAAGGTTTGATTGTGCAGGTCAAGGCCTATGAAATTCTCACGGTGGAAGCAGCCGTCAAAGGTGATCGTGATGCTGCCTACCAGGCGTTGTTGGCGCATCCCTTAGGACCGCTTGCAGATCAAATCAGTGTTGTGCTTGAGGATTTGCTCGAAACCAACCGGGAGTATTTACCCCTGTTTTTCAAATAGAATCAGCATGGGAGGAGCGTCAATTTGAAATTACCTCAAGATAGCAGAAAATTCCTCCTGGGCATTGATACAGGAACCAGTAAAACCCATGCGCTGGTATCCACCTGCACCGGCACCGTCGTGGGCTTTGGTGAAGCGGGCTGCGGTAATTACGAAGTGGTTGGTTTAGACGGTTTCAAAGATGCCATACGTGAGGCAACGCATCAGGCATTAACCATGGGGGGCATCAAAAAGAACGAAATTGCTGGTATGGGCTTGGGCATTTCTGGATATGATTGGCCTTCGGAAGAGCTGCTGATGATCGAAGCTATTCAGGCATTGGGGATAGAATGTGATTATCGGTTTGAAAATGATGTCACCATCGGCTTGATTGCGGGCTCATCTGCGGGATGGGGTGTCGCAGTCGATGCAGGCACAGGCAATAATGTGCGTGGACGCGATCCGGTGGGTCGTATAGGTCGGATTACCGGTAACAGTGTTTACTGTGGCGAGATAGGCGGCGGGGGTGAAATGGTGTGGTTGGCCCAAATTGCTGTAACCCAGGCCTGGACACTTCGGGGTCCAAAGACCCTATTGACCCAGGCTTTCATGGATTTTGCTGAAGTTGAGTCCGAGTTTGACTTAATCGAAGGTTTGGCCACCGAGCAAATTCAACTGCCACCCATGCTGGCTGAAGAGATCTTCCGGCTGGCTGCGCTGGGGGACAGGGTTGCCAGAGAGATCATCACTACCTCCGCCCGAGAATTGGCGATAAATGTCAATGCGGTTATTCAACAACTGCAACTGCAACAACACAACTTTGACCTGGTGCTAATTGGCAGCATCTTTAAGGCTGGTGAAACGTACCTGGACCCTTTCCGCCAAACAGTACACGCCTTTGCGCCTGGTGCAAATCTGGTTCTATTATCCGTACCGCCTGTGGTTGGTGCGGTGCTATTAGCTGCTGAAGTTGTTGGCATTCTCCTCCACGAACTCAGGGGGGCTGTGATTGATTCATTGCAACAATTTGAGGGTCATCATCAAAACGACACAGAAAATTCTTGAGACTTATCGCTTGAGAATGTTGATTGATTTGAGGATGTGAACCGTAATTGACAGAAACGAAGTTGATGTTAAAATTGGCACTTAACAACAAATTGACATACCAAAAGGAGAGAATGCTATGTCAGTATTAGCTGCGCTGGGTGGAGACCCTATCCGAACCGAAACTTACCCAAGGTGGCCAGTCTTCGACCATGCTGAAATCGAAGCGGTCACAAAAGCCGTGCTTTCGGGGCGTTGGGGCGGTTCTCCGTATCCGGGACCAAACACCGCTGAATTTGCAGCAAAATTTTCCGAAATGCAGGGCGGTGGAGCAGCCGTGCCGATGATGAATGGTACCATCACCATGGAAGTTGCCTTGCGTGCAGCAGGCATCGGCTGGGGAGACGAAGTGATCGTCCCTGCCTACACCTTCCAAGCCACGGCTGCCGCACCGATGGAGGCTGGCGCGATTCCTGTACTGGTCGATGTCAGCCCAGAAAATTATTGCATTGACCCAGCGGCAGTATTGAAAGCGATTACCGATAAGACCAAGGCGATCATCGTTGTCCATCTCGCCGCTCAAATGGCAGATATGGATGCTATTTTGGATATTGCCAGGGCACACGACCTGGTTGTGATTGAAGACGCCGCGCATGCTCATGGTGCCCGCTGGCGCGGTATGGGCTCAGGCACAATTGGCGATTTCGGTTCGTTCAGCTTACACTCAGCAAAAATTCTAACGACTGGTGAGGGTGGTGTTTTGCTCTGCAAGGATCAACACATGGCTGAATTAGCTGCGAGCATCATCGATTGTGGGCGCCCAAAAGATGCAGACAAGAAAAACTACACCATGGGAGTGAACTACCGCTGGTCTGAGCTGCATGCTGCCATTGGTCTCGTGGCATTGGAGCGCTTTCCAGGGCAAATGGCGCAACGCGCTGAAATGGCAGATTATTTGGAGGAATGCATCAGTGAAATCCCTGGACTTTCCATGCTCACCCGTGATCCAAGGCTAACCCGTCGCAGTCAATATCGTTACATCATCAAAATTGACCCAGATTATTATCACTGCAAGAACGACACGTTCTGTTATGCCATGGTCAAGGAAGGTTTACCGGTGGATACAGGTTACCCGGCCATGCATCGCTATGACCTTTTCCAGCCTCTATTATCCCGCTTGCCAGTCCCCTCTGCATTTCCGGAATATTTCAATTTTGAGGAAATGTCCTTCCCTGTTGCTGAAACGGCTTCTGAAAGCGAGTCGGTTTGGATGGGAGAAGCCATCTTTAGGTCTGGAAAGCAAGGTGTGGATGACCTTGTCGCAGGTCTGATGAAATTACACGAAAATCGTGGAAAATTACCGCAGCTGGCTGAGCAGTTTGCTGAGGAAATTGAAACTCATGATCAGCTCTCAAAAATGCGCAAAAGACGGTAATGTGTACTTGAATAGCGGCAATAAAGACGGCTGCCTGTAGCTTGTAGGCAGCCGTTTTTCAGATTACCAGCCTAAAGCGCATCCATCTTTCCGTGGATCTGAACCACCGATCAGCACCCCGGATTTTGGATCCCTTTGAATGACCTGACCACCCCCGAAGATGAAGCGCGCCCTACCATTGATCGGTGACACACGGTGGCCTTTCCTGCGCAATGCAGCCATCTCATCAAAGGAGAAGCCTGGTTCCAGGTAGACTTCTCCACCCGGGTCGTTTGCCCCCACACCATCACCATCGAGAATGTTCAAACAGAACCTCGGCATGTCCAATGCCTGTTGAGGGCTATGACCAAGATCTACCATGTTTGAGAGCACTTGCAGGTGACCCTGCGGCTGCATGAAGCCGCCCATCACACCGAAACTGGCAAATAATTCAGCATCTTTTGTGATCATCCCGGGGATAATCGTGTGATAGGGTCGTTTACCCGCCTCAAGTGCATTGGGGTGGTCTGGGTCAAGACTGAATGTCGCTGCCCTGTTTTGTAAAAGCACCCCGGTGCCAGGCACCACCAACCCGGTTCCGCCGCCCATAAACAGGCTGTTGATCAATGAGCAGGCATTACCCACCCCATCAACGACGCTCAGATAAACGGTGTCATGACCCACAGGATTAATGTTGATTTTGAGGTGCTTAATGGCAGATTGTGGATCTATTAATTCGCGCCGTGATTGGATGAATTGATCTGAAAACAGATCAGAATAAGGGATTTCTTGAAAATGGGGATCCGCAACCCATTGTAACGCTTCTAGAAAACCCAGGCGCATACACTCAATTAACGTATGGGTGCGTTGCACATGGGTCATGCTTGCCAGATCATAACCTTCTGCAATTTTCGCAGCGATGATCGCTGCCAACCCCTGTCCATTGGGCGGACATTCGTACAGGCGCACACCCCGATAGGCTGTGAAGATCGGTTCGACCCACTCCGCTTCGAACTTGGCCAGATCAGAAGGTTCCAGCCATCCACCGTAACGTTGGACGTAATCGCAAAGTTTCTCTGCAAAATCACCCGTGTAAAAGAAATCCCTCCCGCCTTCTGCAAGTCCTTGAAGCGTCTCGCCAAGGGTGGGAAGGGTGATCCGTTCGCCAACTTTTGGTGCGCAGCCATCGACGAGAAATTCATGGGCGCTTGGTTGTGTTGGTCCGGGATATTGCAGGTGTTTGGGAGCAGATTCGTCCTCTCCTTCACGCAGCAGGTGGCTTTCCATCATTTTCCAGCCTGATCCAATCCATTCCGTCACAGGGAAGCCCTCTTTAGCGTATTTGATAGATGGTGCTAAAACATCACCCAAAGACATCTTCCCAAACCGCTGAAGAAGCGCTGTCCATGCGCCGACGGTTCCCGGTACACTCACCGCATGGCCTGAAAAGTAGGGAAACTGATCATAACCAGCGCGCATTAATGCCTCAAGATTTGCCGAACCTGCCGCTGGACCACTGCCGTTCAGCGCAAATACAGTTTTGCTTGCTGCCTCCCAATAAAGCGCAAAACAATCGCCACCGACACCGGTTGAAAAGGGTTCAACGACGTTCAACATCGCGGCAACAGTCACAGCCGCATCTGCTGCGGTGCCGCCAGCCTTTAATATCTCTAATCCTGCCAAAGATGCCAGGGGCTGACTGGACGCGACCATGCCGTGCATGGCCATAACATTGCTGCGCCTGGAACGAAAATCAAAATCGTATTGCATAGTTACTCCATAATGATTTCAGTAGATGCATGAAGCTAAAGGGGTATAAATTCCTCAACGAAGTACTGGTCCTGACATCACAACAAGTTTACCACAGCGAATGTGAACAGATCGATCACTTTAAAGCATGATACAATTCGTTTATTATTATAGATATTACGCCACAATCTCTCAAGGAGGTATCTATGTCTGATACTCCCCTAGGGTGTACAACACCCTCGAAGGGACCAATCTCAACCCAACAGGCGTCACCAACAACAAAAACTCAAATTAAGGAGGTTTTAATGGATAGAGCCCGTGTTGGAAAACCCGCACCCGATTTTGAACTGACAGGATTCTTAGGGAGTGGGTTTAAAAACTTCCGTTTATCTGATTACAAAGGAAAGTGGATTGTTATCTGCTTCTACCCAGGCGATTTCACTTTTGTCTGACCGACCGAATTATCAGCGGTCGCTGTTAAATTTGAAGAAATCCAAAAATTGGGTGTTGAAGTTTTTGCAATCAGTACCAACAGTCACTTTTCGCACAAAATTTGGCAAGAAATAGAACTTTCAAAGATGGTTGAGGGAGGAGTCCCTTTCCCATTACTGGCTGATTCGGGTGGTCGTGTTGGAGATTTATACGGCGTTTACGACGAAAACGCAGGCGTGGACATTCGTGGTCGCTTTATCATCGATCCCGATTTTGTGATCAGGGCTGCAGAAGTTCTGACAGCAGAAGTCGGTCGGAATGTATCCGAGCTAATTCGCCAAGTGCAAGCCTTCCAGCATGTCGTCAAAACTGGCGAGGTGACTCCGTCTGGTTGGCGGCCCGGCAAAAAGACTCTCAAACCTGGTCCGGATTTGGTTGGCAAGGTTTGGAAAGAATGGAAACCGGAAGAAGCTTTCGAGTAAACACTACCCATTGGCGCAATATCAAAAGATCCAGGTGAGAAAATCCGGGTCTTTTTTATTAAAGTTAGAATTTGAAACGTATGATCCAGATTTTGCTTTATAAAGAATCGCTAGTTTTGTTCGGTGAGTAATAATAGCCAATCTTAGGTACTATGCCCTATGTACAAATTTTTGTTCATCACAATTTCTAACGTATTGGTTGGCGATCAGGATGCGGTAGAGACATAAACAACAAAGCGCTCGGATGAGCGCCCTGTATGAAGTACTTTATTGAGACAATTGCGATCATAAACCCAGCTTAAACAGTGTAAACAAGGGGGCGAAAATCACTGCCATCTTACCCACCAGCTTGATCAAGATATCCAATGATGGACCAACAGTGTCCTTCAATGGGTCACCAATCGTGTCGCCGATCACGCTGGCTTTGTGGGCTGTGCCGCCTTTCCCCGCAAAGTGACCTGCTTCAATATGCTTTTTGGCATTGTCCCACGCACCGCCAGCGTTGGCCATTTGAATTGCCATGGGTAGACCAACCAGCAGTGATCCCATCAGCAACCCGGCCACAGCTTCCGGGTTGAGGATCAAGCCCAGAAGCAGCGGAATGATGATCGTCAGGATGCCCGGCAAAAGCATGGAGTTGAGGGCATGGATGGTCGCAATATCCACAACCTTCACATAATCTGGCTTTACTTCCCCTTCAAGTAACCCTTTAACCTCAGCAAACTGCCTGCGTACTTCTTCGACAACAGCAAAAGCGCCTTTACTGACACCTTTAATCGTTAGAGAAGAAAACAGATAAACCACCATGGCACCAATAAATAAACCTGCTACCACTTGAGAATCGGTAATGCTTGCGACGGTGATGTTGACGGTTTCAAAGTAGGTCGCTAACCAGGCCAAGGCAGCTAGTGCTGCGGAAGCGATGGCAAAACCCTTTGCTAAGGCAGCAGTTGTGTTCCCCACAGCATCTAGCATTTCACAATGTTCACGCACCTTGTGGTCTAACTTTGCCATTTCGGCAATGCCCGCCGCATTGTCCGTAACGGGGCCATAACAGTCCATAGCAAGCAGCATACCCAAATTGGCCATCATACCCACAGAGGCGATGGCAATTCCCAATAAACCCGCAAAATAAAAGGAAGCAACTGTTGCAATCGCGATAACAATGATGGGAATCACCGTGCTCATGTTGCTGACTGCCAAACCCTGGATCACCAGGATGGCAGGCCCTTTCTGGCTTGAGTCAGCCATTTCAAGTACAGGTTTGTGTTCAGATGTGTAATATTCGGTGACAGGACCGATGATAAAACCAGTTGCTAATCCAACCAAAACACACCAAAAAATGGGCATTCCATCTGCTTGGAGGAAATGCCTCAACATGAAAAAGGCGCTTATCACCAGTAATAAATTACTGATATATACGCCTACGTTCATCGTTTGGTGTACTTTACGCACTTGCTCCTTATATGAGTTGCCTTCAACCTTTGGTGAACGTACAAACATACTACCGATCAGTGATGTAAGTAATCCGATCGCTCCTAATAATAGCGGAATGATGACTCCCACATGGCCCAAGGTAATTTGACCCAAGACCATGGCAGCCACCAGGGCGGAAACATAACTTTCATACAGGTCAGAGCCCATTCCGGCAATATCACCGACATTGTCACCGACATTGTCAGCGATGGTAGCAGGGTTGCGGGGATCGTCTTCGGGGATACCAACTTCAATCTTACCAACAAGGTCTGCACCGATATCAGCACTCTTAGTGAAAATGCCACCGCCAACCCGTAAAAACAATGCCACACACGTCGCACCAAATACAAAGCCCAACCAAACAAAAGGCGCTTCGAAGATCATCGTGAGAAGTGTCAAGCTGAGCAGCCCAAAACCAACTAAGAAAAAAGAGGTGATCGTACCGCTTGAAAAAGCAACGCCAAACGCATCTGACCAATGTTTTCGAGCGGCGTTGGCCGTGCGGACATTAGCTCGCACTGCCACACTCATCCCGATCCAGCTGGCGAGCGCAGACACAATCGTACCCATCAAGAAGCTGAGGCTTACCCATGGACGTGGTTCGATAAACAATGCCAATACCACAGCAAGTACCAGAGAAAATACCACTAAAATTTTATATTCGCGCTTCAAAAAAGTCTGGGCACCATCCTGGATGTAACCGGCCAATTCTTGCATCTCTGCAGTGCCAGCCTCTAACTTAAGCATCCTCCTCAACAAGTAGGCTGCAAACACCAGGGTTACCACACAGCTGATAATGATAATCCAGCGCATATCCGGCAAGCCTAAATTGTCAGCAAAAATGGATGCAATGATGATCAGTAATGCAACAGCGCCCCATGCAATACGATAAACTATCTTTTGAGCCAAATGTTCCTCCTAAAATAAATTAGTAGAGAAATAGGTTCATTGGATTGATAGAAAATCTTATAGAATTTGTGTAACTGTGTCATTCCCGCATAGCGATGAGGAAGGAATATGTGTTTTGGACGATTTGTTTTGGTGAGCATTTCGTCGGCCTGAGCATTAGGATTAAACCTTTCCTTCTCATAAACCATTCATTTGAAAAGCAATTATTTTA
>Ga0114946_10003392_pt1 | contig 10754 bp, 10 predicted proteins | sample WalLakDeSediment_FD_88676 | JGI IMG/M metagenome (GOLD analysis project Ga0114946, IMG submission 88676) | Lake sediment microbial communities from Walker lake, Nevada to study Microbial Dark Matter (Phase II) - Walker Lake 11/02/13 Deep Sediment | ecosystem: Environmental > Aquatic >...
TAATAAGCACATGCTTAGGCGCTTGAGGCGAGCTATCTCTAAAAGCCAGCAAAACATCGTCTTCATAGACTATCTCGCTAGGCACCTCACCTGCAACAATTCGGCAAAAAATACATCCCTCCGCCATATAGTTTACCTCCTTTAACTTACCACACCCTCCAAGGCTAATATATCTCCTCCTCGAAATGATTAATTGCCCATTATAAGCTATTTAAGCAAACCTTTGCATTTTTCATCCAAATATGCTAAATTTAGAATAAAGAGAGCTAAACTAAAGGTGGGGTTCACCCACTTTTTTGTTAATACAAAGACTAAATAGGAAAGGGAAGATGAAAACAGAGCTTAGGGCCGCAATCAGTCAGCTTTCGGCCGAGAGGCACTTGCCCAAAGAAGTAGTCTTGGCTGCATTAGAATCAGCGCTGGCCTCGGCATACAAAAAGGACGCATTCGCCCTGGACCAAGATGTTTTGGTGAAAATTGACCCTAACACTGGCACAATCGATTTCCATATTCAAAAGGTTGTAGTTGAGTTGGTCACCGATTCAAATCGTGAAATCTCCGTCAAAGAAGCTCGAAAGTTGCGAGCTACAGCACAAGTTGGTGATGTAATAAGCATAGAATGCACACCCAAGAGTATTGGTCGTATCGCTGCTCAAACAGCAAGACAAGTCGTTCTGCAGCGATTGCGCGAAGCGGAGTACCGCGCTATCTATGAGGAGTTCACCAATAGAGAAGGGGATGTTGTTACTGGAGCAATTCAATTCACCGAAGCTAAACGGATTTATGTCAGACTGAATAGAACAGAGGCGATACTGCCTTCGAACGAACAGGTTCCTAATGAACATTATTATAGAGGGCAGCGACTTAAATTTTATCTTCTCGAGATAGTCCAGGGGGACAAAGGGCCTCAAATAATAGTTTCGCGCTCTCATCCCAACCTGATACGTCGCCTCTTTGAACTGGAGATCCCGGAAGTTCACAATGGGATTGTGGGGTTAAAAGCCATAGCTCGCGAGGCTGGACATCGAACTAAAGTGGCAGTGGCAACAACTCAAGAAAACGTTGACCCGGTAGGCTGCTGTCTTGGACCTCGGGGCATAAGGCTCCAAAGTATCATCAATGAACTAAATGGCGAAAAAATAGATGTAATCCAATGGCATGCCGACTCTGGAATGTTTATCTCTAACGCCCTCAGCCCAGCTCAAGTAGCAAGCATCAAAATCGATGAAGAAAGAAATGTAGCTACTGTGGTTGTTCCTGATAAGCAACTATCTCTATCTATAGGCAAAGAAGGACAGAATGCCAGGTTAGCAGCAAAACTCACAGGCTGGCGAATCGATATCAAGAGCGTCTCTGCTATTGAGATGGAAAGGGCTGTCCCACAAGAGGTAGAAGCGGAAGCCGTTTTCACCGAAGTTGTAGAAGAGGAGCCGGCTGAAGCAGAGATAGCTGAGGAGATTGGGGTGGAAGAGCTGTTTCAATTTCCAAGTATTTCAGAAGCTCCACCTGAGAAGCCTAAAGAAAAGCAGATTCGCTTTGCTGAAGACATCTTACGGGGGGCGTTAAAAGCAGGAACGCCAGAAAAGGAAAAGGGCGGAATTAAAGGTAAAAAGAAGGGAAAGGCAATAAGGTATAAAGGGCAAGAGGACAACCTTGTTGACGATGAGATCGAAGAATAAGCATCTGCCTCAGCGTACTTGCATAGCTTGTCGACAGATTAAGGAAAAGAAAACCTTGATTCGCTTGGTGCGTGCTGAGAACGGAGTTGCCGAGGTAGACATATCCGGGAAGAAGCCGGGCCGGGGTGCTTACTTATGCCCTAACAAAGTTTGTTGGGAATTGGCGCTAAAGAAAAATCGTTTAGAATATGTCTTGCGAACAAAACTTAGTGATGACAATCGCCAAATTTTAATTGAGTGCAGCCATAGCTTGTTGGAGGAAAACTGAATTTGGATGACAACAGACCAAGATTGAAGGAAGACCTACCACAAGTTGAGCTTCCACCTTCCATAACTGTGAGGCAATTAGCCGACGTACTAAAAGTAGAGCCTGTAAAGGTAATTAAACTGCTCATACGTAAAGGCATCATGGCCAATATCAACCAGGTCATCGACTTTAATACTGCAAACATAATAGCTACAGACTTTGGCTATAATGCTAAAGCAGCAATAGAGCGTAGAGCTTTGCCTTCCCGAGAGGAAGGAATAAAAGGGAGACAGTCAGTTCGCCCTCCAGTGGTTACTGTCATGGGACATGTTGACCATGGCAAGACCACCCTCCTTGATGTCATCAGAAAGACTAATGTGACTGCTCACGAGGCAGGAGCAATTACTCAACATATTGGTGCCTACCAGGCATTGGTAGATGGACGCAAAATCACCTTTTTGGATACACCGGGGCATGAGGCGTTCACTGCCATGAGAGCCCGGGGAGCACAAGCAACTGATATTGTAGTTTTGGTAGTTGCCGCTGACGATGGTGTTATGCCTCAGACTATGGAAGCTATAGACCACGCCAAGGCTGCCAAGGTGCCCATGGTAGTTGCCATCAATAAGATTGATAAACCGGATGTTAATCCCGAACGTGTAAAACGGCAACTCGCCGATTTGGGATTGGTTGTTGAGGAGTGGGGCGGTGATACCGTTTGTGTCCCCGTATCAGCCAAGCAAGAACAAGGAATAGCAGATTTACTGGAAAACCTATTCTTAGTTGCTGATATATTGGAACTAAAAGCTGATCCCGATAGCCCCGCAGAAGGAGTAATCATTGAGGCTAAGCTGGACAAAACTAAAGGTCATTTAGCTACCTTTCTCGTTCAGAAAGGCACCCTCAGGCCAGGCAATGTTGTGGTAGCCGGTGACGCTTGGGGAAAAATAAAAGCCATGTTTGATGATAAAGGAAAGCAAATTCACAAAGCTGAACCGTCGACTCCAGTAGAAGTCCTCGGCTTAAATGGGGTGGCAACATCGGGAGACCTTTTTATTGCGCTTCCTGATGAGCATCGAGCACGGAGCTTTGTAGAAAAACAAAAATATACCAGGGCTCGCCCCGCCCTTAGTTTAAGTGCTTTTTCCAGCCAAATAAGTGACGGGCAAATAAAGGAACTCAACATAGTCCTGAAGACGGATGTCGAGGGCAGTATTGAACCCATAAAAACTTCCGTAGAAAGGTTGGGCACAGAGAAGGCAAAAGTTAGAGTCATCCATGCTGCTAGTGGGAGCATCACAGAGAGCGATGTGCTTTTGGCATCAGCTTCAAAAGGCATTATCATCGGTTTTAACACGCCTACCTCACCTGGAGCAACACAGTTAGCTAATATGGAAGGGGTGGGCATCCAACACTATGATGTAATCTACAAGCTAATAGAAGACATGGATAAGACATTGAAAGGAATGCTTGAGCCAACTTATGCTGAAGTGCTCAGCGGACGCGCTGAGATAAGAGCTGTCTTTTCCAGCAGCAAGCTGGGAAAAATAGCCGGAGTTTATGTTATGGAAGGAAAGGCATGGAGAGATGCCCAGGTCAAAATATTGCGCCAAAATAAAGTTATTTGCGACTCCCGGGTCTCTGGCTTAAGGCGTTTTAAAGAGGACGTCGCTGAAGTCTCCGCCGGCCTCGAATGTGGCTTGGATATAGAGGGGATTGTCGATTTTCAGATTGGTGATATCATTGAATTCTACCGAAGGGAAAGAATAGGCTAAAACTACACCTCCCAGATAGGAGGCTCAGATGAGCAGGCGAAGTGAACGAACAGGTAAACTTATCCAGCGAGAAATCAGTGGACTGCTTGAGCGTGAGGTCAATGACCCCAGGCTGAGCCGGCTTATCTCGGTAACAGAAGTCTCGCTTTCACCCGATTTTAAGCATGCCAAGGTATTTGTTAGCACCTTGGGCAGCGAAATAAATAAAGAAGATATGCTGGCGGGCTTTAACAACGCTTCAGGATTCTTGCGCAAGGAACTTGCGTCACACTTAAAATTGAAATATACACCGCAACTCAGCTTTCACTATGACGATTCCATTGAGCGAGGAGCGAGGTTGCTCAAATTGATCAAGGAACTAACCACCACTGAATAGCTCTATTCGGCTTTTGCTGAGATCACCTTGAGATATTGACATTGGTATATATAAACATGTATAAATTGGTATGTATAGTTAACCACAAGAACCTTTATAATTCTCCCTCCCCTGGCGGGAGGGAGTTAGAGGGAGGGGGAATATGCCCTCATCCTTACCCCTGATTTAATCAGAGGCTCTCCCATCAAGGGAGAGGAAATTTATACGGAATTGCGTGGAACACTAATTTAGAATGGGGAAGGTCTAATTCCCATAGTAAGTTTTCCGCGTTTATTAAATGGAGGTGAAAATGGGAACAATAAATGTAGCCATCATAGGTGTTGGTAATTGTGCCTCTTCCTTAGTTCAAGGAATTCACTACTATAAGGACGCTAAAGAAGATGAATTTGTCCCCGGTCTAATGCATGTTAACCTGGGAGGCTATCATATAGCTGACATCAACTTCGTGGCTGCATTTGATATTGATAAAAACAAAGTGGGCAAAGATTTAGCTCAGGCTATTTTCACTAAACCAAACAACACAATCAAATTTTGTGATGTGCCTAAGACAGGCATCCGAGTTGAGCGAGGCATGACCCATGATGGATTGGGCAAATATCTATCTCAAATTATCACCAAGGCGCCAGGTCCGACTGCTAACATTGTCGATATACTTAAGAAGACCGAAACTGATGTGGTGGTTAATTATCTGCCTGTAGGAAGTGAAGAGGCTACTAAATGGTATGTAGAGCAAGTGCTAACTACTGGCTGCGGCTTCATCAATTGTATACCTGTTTTTATTGCTCGCGAGCCTTATTGGCAAAATCGATTTGCCGAGCGCGGACTACCTGTCATTGGCGATGATATCAAATCCCAGGTTGGCGCTACCATCACTCATAGAGTGTTAACCAGGCTTTTCCGCGACCGCGGCGTCAAATTAGAGCGAACTTACCAGCTAAACTTTGGCGGCAATACCGATTTCTATAATATGTTAGAACGAGAGCGACTGGAGTCCAAGAAGATTTCCAAGACCGACGCTGTTACTTCGCAGTTAGATTACATTCTTGACCCTGATAATATCCATGTTGGTCCCAGTGATTATGTGCCCTGGCTGGCCGACCGCAAATTTTGCCACCTGAGGATGGAAGGTCGCACCTTCGGCGATGTCCCTCTGAATTTAGAACTGAAATTAGAGGTATGGGATAGCCCCAATTCAGCCGGGGTGGTTATTGATGCCATAAGATGCTGTAAATTAGCCCTGGACCGTGGCTTAAGCGGGACTATTGTGGGGCCTTCGGCTTATTTTATGAAAGCTCCGCCAATTCAGTATTCCGATGACGAAGCCCACCTGATCACTGAAGCATTCATCGCAGGCCAAGGGTCAGAGGGTCCTATCTCTCTGCCCGAGCTAAAGTCAGTGGAAATTGAAGGATAAGTCACTTTTGCGGCAAAAGCGATAGCTTCAGCCAATGTAGCTTAAAGGTAAATCTGTGTATGAGCGTTTGAGCTTTTCACCTGTAGAATAGATGGCTTGTGGCTGTCAAGTTCTCCTGGGAACGGACAGCAAAAGAAACACTCAAGCTTTACCAAGAGGCAGAGTAAAGGCTTGGTGCATAATAAGGTTGCATAATAGTAAAAGGTAGCAAGTTGCTTCATGTTTCCCTCTCCACCATGTGGGCTAAAGAGAGATTTAGTCACATGGCGGGGTTTGCCGCCAAAGCTAAAGCATTGGGCTTCACTCACATAGAGGCAAATTATTCGATTTCTCCACGAATGCTTAGCGAACTTATCAAGACCGCAGTTCCTATTTCAAGCATTCATTCTCCCTGTCCGGCAGTATCATCATCTGAAGGAATTCCCATAACTATCCTTTCCTTAAGTTCCTTAGATGAGAGCGAGCGAATGGAGGCTGTTAGCTTTACCAAGAAAACAATAGACCTGGCAGCAAGTGTAAGTGCCAAGGCCGTCGTTCTTCATATGGGTGAAGTGCCAGTTGACCTCGGTCTGCAAGATAGGCTGTATGAACTTTACGATGAGAGCCGCGCCCAAACTGAAGAATATTGCCAGGCTAAGGAGAAACTAATTCACCAACGCATTTCCCAAGTTCCTCCTTACCTTGAAGCAGCGAGAAAAAGTCTTCGAGAGATTAGCCAATATAGCCAGCAGAGGGGTATAATGCTGGGACTAGAGACCAGATTCCATCCTCACGAGATACCGAATATGGACGAAATGGCAGAGCTGCTTAACGAAGTACCAGGAAGCCCGGTGGGCTATTGGCATGATGTAGGACATGCCGAAGTCCAACAGCGGCTTGGATTTAGTTTGCATGAAGAATGGCTTTCACGATTCAAACATAGAATGATTGGTATCCATTTGCACGATGTTCTTGGCATTTCTGACCACCATGCCCCAGGAAAGGGAGATGTGAATTGGGAAATGGTGGCCAAACATTTACCCCAGGGAGTAGTAAAAGTTTGCGAAATCGGCGAGTGGAATGACGAGGAGCAAATACAAGGAGTAATCAATTTTCTTCGAAAGGAAAAGATAGCAGGTTAGCTGAAAGAACTGAATGAATTTAATAGATATTCGACGGAAATTAGCCCATCGTATTACCGATCCTATAGTCGGGACTTTGAGCAAAAGCGGGATAACGCCTAATACACTTACCCTTATCAACCTGGCTCTGAATATAGCTGCGGCCTATATCATCGCTACGAGTTACTTTCTTCTCGGCGGAGTTTTAGTTTTGGTTTCAGGCTTATTTGACCTCCTCGATGGAGCATTAGCTCGCTTCACCAAGCAAAGTACGAAGTTTGGCGCTATCCTGGATTCAACAGTTGACCGTATTTCTGAAGCAGCAATACTCTGCGGCCTCCTGATTTGGTATATACCACAAGGAGCCAACTTCGAAATCGTGCTTATCTTTGTTGTTTTAATTGGTTCCTTTCTGGTCAGTTACATAAGGGCCAGGGCAGAAGGACTCGGCTGGCAATGTCAGGTTGGCTTGTTTAGTAGGGCAGAACGGGTTATAGTATTAGCAATAGGTTTGCTGGTAAATCAGATTCTTATTGCTTTATGTGTTCTGGTAGTCTTCGTCTTCATCACTGTAATCCAGAGGTTGGTTTACCTGCGGAAGCAAGCAAAAATTGGGGGTGACTAAATGGCTGTTATGACTGTTGTGGGAGGTCAGTGGGGTGACGAAGGTAAAGGGAAGATAATTGACATCCTGGCAGAGAAAGCAAAGATAGTAGCTCGTTTCTCCGGGGGAGATAACGCTGGGCACACTGTGCTCAACCCTCATGGCGAGTTCCGGCTGCATCTTGTACCTTCGGGCATCTTTTATCCCCAGGTAACTTGCATTATCAGCAATGGCGTAGCTATTAACCCAGCAGTGCTTCTCAGGGAAATAGACGACCTGCAAAATCATGGTGTGGATACAAGCCGCCTTTTTATTAGTGACCGCGCTCACCTGATCATGCCCTATCATATCCTTCTCGACGGACTGGAAGAGGAAAGGCGTAGCAAGGGAGCGTTGGGTACCACACGCAGAGGAATTGGCCCTGTCTTTGCTGATAAAGTAGCCCGCTTGGGAATTCGTGCCGGGGATTTATTAGATAAGGATATGTTCCTGAGCCGCTTGAAGTCGGCTCTGGAGTTCAAGAATATTATCCTGACCAAAGTTTACCAGGCCTCGCCTCTATCGCTGGAGGAAATCTATCAACAATATTGCCATTATGGGGAGTTGCTTGCCCCTTTCATCCGAGAAACTAGCTCCATAATCCGCGAGGCGGCGATAAGAGGAGAGTTCGTCCTATTAGAAGGTGCCCAGGGAGCTTTGCTTGACCCCGACTTTGGCACTTACCCCTATGTGACCTCTTCTTCACCTTTGGCCGGGGCAAGCTGTATTGGATCAGGCCTGGGCCCAAAGGAGATCGACCGTGTTGTTGGTGTATTTAAAGCATATAACACCAGAGTCGGGGCTGGGCCCATGCCTACAGAGCTCAAGGACGAAATGGGTGACTTCATACGGGAAAAAGCTCATGAGTACGGTGCTACCACAGGAAGACCGCGAAGATGCGGTTGGTTTGATGCTGTAGCGGGTCGCTTCAGCGTTCAAATAAATGGCCTTAGTGATATAGCTCTAACTCACCTCGACACCTATGATGGCTTCCCCTCAATTAAAATATGCAACGCTTACAAATTTAATGACGAGACCCTAACTTCTTTCCCCAGCGATGTAGCCATATTAGAAAAATGCCAACCTCTCTACGAAGAATTGCACGGTTGGCAAGAATCAATAAGTGGAATTCGAAATTTTGAAAAGCTACCGGCAGAAGCTCGTAATTACATGTCCCGGCTCGAAGACCTCCTTTCCTGTCCTATCAGCCTCGTTTCCATAGGACCAGATAGGGGGCAAATCATTGAAAAAAATCCAAAATCCGAAGCACGAAATACTAACGACCAAAACGCTTTTGATATTTGAATTTAGATATTTGGATTTGTTTAGTCCCTGAGATCCCTGGTTAAATCAGGGACAGGGATTAGAAATTAGGATTTAGAATTTAACCGGGGGATGGGCAAATCCATCCTATAGTCCTTTAATGTCGTCCGTATAAGATTGGCTGATTTCTCATCAGGCTCAATTAGAGGCAAGCGAGGTTTGCCTACTGAAAAACCTATATAATTCAGAGCCCACTTGACAGGCATGGGATTGGGAACGATGAACAGGGCATTTACCAGAGGTAACAGGTGTCGGTGGCTCTTGGCTGCTTCTTGAGTTTTACCTTTAAGGAATTTCCCCATCATATCCTTTATCTGAATTCCTACTAGATGAGAGGCGATGCTAATCACCCCATAACCGCCCAAAGCGAGTATAGGGAAGGTATCGCTGTCATTGCCGCTGTAAACTAAGAAACCTTCCTTTGCTTTATGAATAATCTCGGCTATCTGCCCAAGATTGCCACTGGCTTCCTTCACGCCCACAATATTGTCAATTTGGCTCAGCTTGATTACCGTATCGGCAGCGAGGTTGGTAACTGTACGTGATGGCACATTATAGAGGATGCAGGGCAAGGTAGTACTTTGGGCAATAGCTTTAAAATGCTCCCACAAGCCCTGCTGGGTTGGCCGATTATAATAGGGAACTACTAAGAGACAAGCGTCGACACCGATCTTCTCCGCCTCCTTAGTTAACTCCTGGCTTTCTCTCGTGTTATAGCTGCCTGTGCCAGCTACTACTGTCCCACGGTTAGCCAACGCTGATTTCGTTTCAGCGAAAAGCCGTAGTTTCTCCTCCTTGCTTAAAGTAGAAGATTCACCAGTGGTGCCCGAGACCACCACCCCATCACTACCTGAATCCAGTAAAGACAGAGCCAGCCTCTTAGCTTGTTGATAGTCAACCTCACCCTGAGCATCGAAAGGCGTAACCACAGCTGTTAATAAGCGCCCCAGCTTATTTTTACCCCAAAAATTCGAAGAATTTAATGACATAGGACATAGGACTATTAACTAACTAAACTCCTCTTAGTGCTTATCCAACCCCTCTTTATCCCCTCCTCAGCAATTTGCACAGCATTTAGCGCTGCCCCTTTACGCAGATTATCAGCCACTATCCACATAACAAGTCCCTTGGAATGAGAGATATCTTTCCTGATTCTGCCCACAAATACATGATCTGACCCGCTCGCAGCCCAGGGTTGAGGATAAAAACTGACGCTGGGGTCATCGAGCACCCTAACTCCCGGTGCTTGAGCCAGAATCCTTCTTGCCTCTTCAGGGGTAATTGGTGAACTGAATTCCACGTTAACTGCTGCACTGTGCCCAAAGTAAACAGGAACTCGGACACAAGTAGCTGAAATGGCAATATCTTCAGCATGTAGTATCTTCCGTGTTTCTTCCACCATTCTCTGTTCTTCTTTGGTATAACCATTATCCCAAAAGACATCAATTTCTGGCAGCACATTAAAGGCTATTTGATGAGAATAGACATGAGGGCAAATACGGCGCCCTTCTAAAACCAACTGTGCTTGATTTGTCAGTTCCCTCATGGCATCAGCGCCATTACTTGATACTGATTGGTAGGTACTTACCACAATTCGCTTTATGGGATTGACCTTGTGCAAGGGATAAATCGCTACCACCATTTGGATTGTAGAGCAACTGGGATTGGCAATTATCCCCTTATGCCATTCTATATCCTCAGGATTCACCTCTGGAACTACCAGAGGAACCGCAGGGTCCATCCTGAAGGTAGTGCTATTATCAATGACCACCGCTCCAGCTTCGGCAGCCAAAGGTGCCAACCTACGACTAATATCAGCACCAGCAGAGAAAAGGGCAATATCAACATCACGAAACGCCTCTGGTTTGGCTTCCACAACTTCAATTCTCTGATGGTTAAAGAAGAGCTTCACACCAGAAGAATGGTCAGAAGCCAGTAGTTGTGTCGAAGCTACGGGGAAATCGCGCTGCTCAAGCACCTTGATAAATTCCTGCCCTACCATTCCGGTAGCGCCAACAATAGCTATGTTGAATCCTTCCATGGCCTTTCCTACAGCTTTAGCAAGGCATCCAACCCGAAAATTAACCCCTTGCGTTTAGCCACTTCCTTAATTGCCAGGATAACGCCAGGCAAGAAACACTCCCGGCTTATAGCGTTGTGACGTAAACTCAGCGTTTCACCCGCTCCGCTAAATATA
>Ga0114946_10003394_pt1 | contig 10745 bp, 9 predicted proteins | sample WalLakDeSediment_FD_88676 | JGI IMG/M metagenome (GOLD analysis project Ga0114946, IMG submission 88676) | Lake sediment microbial communities from Walker lake, Nevada to study Microbial Dark Matter (Phase II) - Walker Lake 11/02/13 Deep Sediment | ecosystem: Environmental > Aquatic > Freshwater...
TCGGTCGGTTCGCTTTTGTGGTAGGCCAGAAGGTTTCCAAAAAAGCGAACATAAGGAATAAAACCAAGAGAAGAATGAGAGAAGCCACAAGAAAAAAGATGCCGAACATCAGGCCTGGCTTTGATGGTATTTTCATCGCCTTGAAAGGATTAGAAACAAAAAAATATAGAGAAACAGAAAAAACTACCGAACAACTTCTCCGAAAAGCAGGAGTTTGCCGTTGATAATAAAATCTGTTATTATGTTATTATATGGATTTTATTGTCAACGTTTTTAATTTATTAATTTCTCAGCCTCTTTTTAATTATCTTGTCTTTTTATATTCTTATCTGCCGGGACAGGATTTCGGGATAGCCGTAATCGTTTTAACTGTTTCAATCAAGCTGATTCTTTATCCTTTAAGCGCCAAAGGAATCAGGGCGCAAAAGGCCCTCCAGGACATCCAGCCGAAAATAAAGGAGCTCCAGCAAAAATTCAAGAACGATAAAGAAAAACAGGTTAAGGCGATAATGGATTTTTACAAGAAAGAAAAGGTTAATCCTTTTTCAAGCATTTTACCTCTTTTCGTCCAGCTGCCCATCCTTATCGGCCTTTTTCGGGTTTTCAGTAAGGGATTCGGGCCGGAGCAATTTGATCGTCTCTACAGCTTTATAGAGCATCCAGGCTTGATAGACACCACTTTTCTGGGCATTGTAGATTTGGCCGGGCCATCTATGGTTTTAGCTTTTCTGGCAGGCGTTTTTCAGTTTGTTCAGGCCAAAATGTTAACTCCGAAGAAAATAGGCCCCCCTGATTTCTCACAGATGTTACAGAAACAAATGGTTTATTTTTTCCCGATTTTTACGGTATTTTTGCTGTGGTTTATTATCCCGGTTTCAGCCATTGCGCTGTATTGGCTGACCATCACCATCTTTACAATCTGTCAGCAATATATTACACTTAAAAAGTATGACTCAGGAAAATCTGAAAAAAATTAAAGAAATCATTCAGGATTTTTTCGAAAAAACCGGGCTTGGAAATTACAAAATAGAGATAAAAGACCCTGAAAACTCTACCCTGTTTGTCAATCTGGAAATTGACGAGCCCAAGGCCTTAATTGGAGAACGGGGGCAGACGTTGGCGGATATTCAACGTCTTTTAAGAATTATTTTGCAAAAAAAAACTGCTCCAGACCAACCTTTTTATGTCGATCTGGACATTAACGAGTATAAAAAAAATAAAAAAGACTATTTGAAGGAAATAGCGATAGTTGCTGCTGATGAGGTTTTTTTAACCAAGAAGGAGAAACAGCTGCCGCCTATGTCTGCCTTTGAAAGAAAGGTTGTCCACACGGAGCTGGCTTCCCGCTCAGACATATCAACAGAAAGTTTCGGTCAAGAACCAGAAAGAGCCGTAATTATTAAGCCCCGTTTTTAGCACTGGCTTTCATTTTTGCTATTTCCTCAGGAGAAGTGGTGATAAACTTAGTTTCTGTATCAGAAGCCACCACTTTGAGAGCCACGTGTTTTTGCCCTGCGAAAAATATTCCCTCGCCCACAGCTGACGATAAAAGCATCTCTTTTTCCCAATCAGTAAGGTTAAACGTTTCTTTGGTCGCCCCGATGGTGGCCGGACTTTGTTTCATCAAAAAACTGAGAGCGGAATTGGTGATAATCGGCTTGCCGTAATCTGATTTCATAAAGTCGTTAATATCCTGTGTGATCGTGGTTACGCCCAACCAGTATTTTCTGGCCCTTTTGACAAGGCCGAAGAGAAAAGAAGCCCCGTCTTCTGATTTCATCAGCCACCAGGCCTCATCTATAACAAAGATTCTTTTTTTCAGCTTCGATCTGATTTGATTCCAGATATATCTGGTAATGATATACATGGCAATTGGTCTTAATCCTTCTTCCATGTCTCTGATGCCGAAAACAACAAGATTATTTTGCATGTTTATGTTGGAGGGCCTGTTGAAAAAGTCAGCGAAAGTTCCCTTGGTAAACTTTCTTATTCTTCTCGTCAGGGATTCGGCCCCTTCCATTGTTTCCAAAACCAACTCCAGGTCAGACATTAGGGGCGGTTCTGCTTTTGAAAAATCCGATTCCGGGGTAATGTCTTTGGCTGCATAAGTTTCGGTCAGGGCCCTGTCTATTATGGCATCTTCTTCAGGAGTTAGCCCGCCCATCATCAGCCTTATTAAGCCAACCAAGTTAATAATGCTTGCCCTTAAAACATCGTCCGGCTTCTCCCCTTCTCTGGGTATCGGCAGCTCGAAAGGATTGATGTGATGAGAGCTTCCTAAAGATATTTTGAAATAGGATCCGTCAACAGCTTCTGATAATGCCTTATACTCGTTTTCCGGATCTATAATAATAACATCTGTTCCGAACATCAAAGATCGCAGCACTTCCAGCTTAACCGTAAAGGACTTACCTGCACCGCTTTCGGCGAAAACAGTCATGTTGGCGTTATTTAATGTGAATCTGTCGAAAAGAACCAAAGAATTATTGTGTTGATTAATGCCGTATAATATCCCTTCGTTCGAACTTAAATCAAAAGAAACAAAAGGAAAAATAGTGGAAAGAGGCGCCGTATTCAGAGGAGTCAGTATTTCCAGCTGGTCCACACCGCAAGGAGAAGTGGATATAAACCCCTGTTTTTGCTGGTATAAAGCAGGTTTGATGTAAATTAGTTTAGCTTCCAGAATCGACCGGAGAGAGTTTTCAATATCGTCTAATTCTTTTTCAGATTCACCGTAAACCGTGACATAAACGCCCAATCTGAACATGCTTTCTTGGGCGGTTTGCAATTTATCTCTTAGGTCCTCTATGTCCTGAAATGCGGTTTCAAGAGCTGGCTCCCTAATTAATCTTTTTTCCGATCTCTCTGATATTTCTGCTTGGATCTCTGTAATTTTCCTTCTCAATTGTTTCAAAATTGCTCCCGTATCAATAGGATTGATGAAAAGAGAAATATCCATAGGTGTTTCTAGGTTCAATATCGGATCAAACCAAGAAGTGCTCAGATACCTTGGGTAGGAAAAGATAAAGAAAGATTTGGTCAGCCTTTCCCCCAGTTTCAAGTGGGATGATTTTACTTCAATTGAAGTGGGAGAGATAAAGTCCAGAGTTCCGACAAAGCCCGTATCAGGAAAGCCTTCTAAAAGCTTGTCTTTATCATATGTTCTTTTTCTCTTTTCTTCTTTTTTCTTTTTACCGAAGAATTTCATATATAATATATTTTGCTATTTGGCGATTTCTGGCGGTACGTCGGGGTGGTAACCCACTTCCGCCTCTTTGGGATGATAAAGGGACCAGAACAGTTCAATTAATTCGACTGTTGTCAAAGGGATAGCTGTCAGCCCCATTCTTTTTAAGCCCAGAGCCACAAATTCTATCCTTTGGAATAATTGCTGTTTACATCTCTTAAAAACTTCTTCGGTCATATCAATCGTTTTTTGAGGCTTTAACAACTCTTTTTTGGTAACGCCCCGGCTTTCCAAAAGAGTAAAAGGTATGACCACGTAAAAAGATTTGGCTATGATTTCGCCGTATTTGCCGGCCGGTGGGGCCCCGGAAATTATGTCCGCTATGAATTGCCGGTATGCGGACGTTTGTTTTTTTAAAAGCTCATTTTTTTGTTTTTTTTCTATTTCTTTAATTTGCTCTATATATCCTGTAAGATTTAATTTTCTAGACTGGATTATGATTTGGCAGCTGAAATCCAGGGAGTTCAGAAAATTCTGGAACTGGCTGAGAATGGCCGACTGTTCTTCAGTAGACTTTAATGCGAAGTTTAAAGAAGAAACCATCATTACTCCTCTTAATGCTTTGTTCTTTAAAATTATCACCCCTTCTTTAATTTGGTCTATTGCTAAAAGTTGTTGGGTTGATGGAGCTTTGGGCATGATTTTTATTTTTTTTCGGTTTCTATTTGTATGGAAAGATTTTTAAGCCTGCTTTTTCGTATCGGATAATTCTGAGGAACGGATTCAGCCTTTTCCGGTTTTTTTTCCACGACAATTTCTCTTTTTTTATTTTGCTGAGACTGGCTGGCTTTTCTTTGCCATAAATATATTTTGGGTCCTAACGAAAAAAATACAAAACTCTTCAGCACAACGGACAGCGGTACGCCGTTCACGTTAGCAAAGGCCAGGGCCGCACCGACAGCAATTATAATTATACTGACTAGAATAAATAAAGAAAGGGGAAGAATGAAATAGAGAGTAAAAGCGATAGCAACGGCGCTTCCCAGATAAATGGATTGAACCAGGGTCAAGGGTCCGACTATCTTTGCCTTATGTTCAATAAATTTAGGTACAATGAATTTCATGATGGACAATGTAAAGTTTTCCTTATTCTAAAGATTCTCTGTAAGCATCCTTGTCGGAATGATGCGCTGTTTTTTCTGCTGACGGCGGATGTTCTTCTGCCCCGGCGGATATTTTAATTTTATAAATATCTTCTAACGCACCCTTTACCGGATAAAAGATAAACCGATGAATCTCCCGGCTGATTTTTTCCGCTGTTTCTTTATCGATCTTTAATTCTGTTTCCAGCGTTTCTGTAAAATTATCCAGAGGCAGAACTCCCAATAAAACCTGGCCGACACAGTCGACAATTAGCCCCAAGTTTTCTTTAATTCCGTTTCTTTTGCAAGCCTTGACGATATTATTGCTTGTTCCTTCATCAAAAAGAGTATCTTTCAATTCCTGGGGGAGCTTTTTATAAAGCTCCCAAAATTGTTCGTTGCTGTATTCTTTTAACATAAAAGCTTTTTAAGCATCTAATCTTCTTTTTATGTCTTTCATCGCCGTTTCTATCATACCCATATTCTCTTCTTCTTCTTTGGTAAGAATTTCCCCGCTACCTTTTCGTTTCTTAAAGCTCTTGAATTTTTGGTTCATTTCATTGTATTCTGCTATCATATCCTCTTGTTTTAAAGAAGGGGGGGCCACAGGACCTCTGGCAGCCGCAGCAGGCCTTATTTTTTCTTCAAGGCTTTCTAACTGAGCTTCATTTTCAGCTCCGCTTATTGGACGGCACATCGACCTAAAACCGGGATTATATACCAATGCGCGCAGAATAGGCATGTTTGTTTTAGCAACTTCGTCTGCTCCCAAATCTTCCATTTTTCCGGTAATTTTATCAACGAATTGCTGCCCTTTTTCTTCTCCGAGTTTTCGGATAAAATTGGTATCGCTCCGGTAGCGAGCGACCATTTCTTGAAAAATAGGACTTTCCAGGGTGGACATATCCAAGTTTTCAATATCGCTTGTTTTCATTGCATCAACCGCCTTTTTAAAAGTTGCTGCTCTTATTACTTTTATCCTGCCAACATCGGTTTTTACCAGGTCATTAATATCTTGTCCGTCAATTTTTATACCGGCTCTGGCCATTAATTCTATGTCTTTGTTTTCAAAAGTAATCCCGTCCGGTTTTTTATCGGTTCCTTCTGAAACCATTGCTTTTTGAACCATTCTTGCTGTTCTTTCTCTGGGCCCGAAAGCAAGTTTTTCATATTGTTGCATTAAGTCAGGCCTGCCTTCTTTTTGCGCTCTTCTGTATTCTGTCAGCGCCATTTCCATTGCCTCGTCTTCTCCTCCGCCTCTGTTTTTTGCATCTGCCAGGTCTTTGGTGCGCGCATTCTCATGGTCAGCCAGATTTGGCCTGTGTTTGGTTATTTCTTCTACTTTGTGAGGTGTTGCTCGGGCTATTGCCTGCGTTGCTTCGTTTAATTGTTCATTGTTCAGCTGGCCAAGGCCCTTTTTTCCTCCTCCGTGCATTTTAGACAGGTAAAGAGCAGCTCCTGCTTTTCCATCGTCGTCAAGTGCATTCCAGCCGCCCAAAGGAAGCCCGGCCCGCATAGCGCTGTCCGTGTCTTTGCCATATTTTTCTTCCAACTCTTTTGCTCCGCTTTCTATTTTTCTGGTTCTTTCTCTTTGAGGAGTAGTGCCTGTTAAGCGTTGGGTGAATCTGGTCGGAGCCGTTAAAATACCCTGGACCCTTCGCCTTCTGGAAGGCTTGTATTCAACGCCTGCTTTTTCTGCTGCCTTTCTTTCCTCTTTTTCTTTTCTTTCATAATCGGCTCCTGCTTCGCTTATTTTGGATCCCATGCTCTTGCCAATAGTCTTCAATCCCTGGGTCACTGCCATAGATCCGACTCCTTGGACAAAGCTTATCATCCCCTGCCCCATGGCCGGTATGGTTGCTTTTCCTATGCCGAGAACAACCATCATATATATGAAAACAAACAGATAAAAAGACATTCTTTCTGTCCATCCTTTCCAGGCAAAGCCGGGTATTGCTCCCAAAATCTGCTGGCCTATGGTTTGCGGCATTAAAGCGTTCATGGCAGCAACACCTATAGCCAACAAAAACATCAGCACCAGCCCTAACATTATCCACTGGACAAGATGGTTAAGCCACATGCTAAAGTACTTTTTGGTTTGAGGCAGGATTAAAGCTAAAAAAGCAAGAGGAGAAAGAATGGCCAGTATTTGGATAATATATACTCTTGCTGTGAACAAAATAATATACATGAAAAACATGCCGGCGATCATAAAAAACAACACAGACTGGATAAACCACCCTGCAATCGTAGGAAGCCAAGTTACGCCCAGCGTACCGAGAATAATGGTTTTTTTAATGCCTCCGCCGGGGATCAACGAAGATATGGCAATAACGCCGGCCAATATTGAAAACTCTATTATCACCTTTATTTCTCCGCCGGTTAAGGCTTCCTTTACGCTGTAAAAAAGACCTGAAGTTGTGGTTGTGGGCAGGGTTTCAACGCTGCGCAAAATAGCAGTATAAAAAACGTCGGCCACATCCAAAGCCATTTCAATAAAGAGTATGCTGAAATTAAGCAGAAAAGCCACCATTAATAACCTGAAAAGAGCTTTTTTGGTTTGATGAGTATCTATTTTTAAAATAATCTGCAGGGCGATGAAAACCAAGAAAAGAATCATGAAGATGTTTGCCAGCCCCAGCGTAAAGTTCCATCCTATCCTTACCATGACGCTTTCAGAAAGATTCAGCCAGTCAGACTGAGCAATGGTCACATGATCTAAAAGCGCGGCACTGCTTGATAAAGCGATTAAGCCGAGCAGGTAAAACAAAAAAATAGTGGTGACCGTGCCTAAGAACTGTCCCAAGGCCGGAGAAATCTTGCTGGAAACTTTTTGAAAATAATCGAACGGACCGGGCACAAGGGCAAAAGCGCTCTCTGGCACAACCAGCATAAATATGACCAGCCCGACTACAGCTATAATGAAAAATTTGTTATTAGTAATGCTCTTCATAAGGAGTTAATCTTATACATTCAAGTGGCTTATCAATATAGCGGGTAATGTCCCCATCTGTGGCGTATATTTCAGATATCCTGTCTCCGCAGACCTTGTGGAGCCAGGCGGATCCGTAATGCATTTGTAGTGTGCAGTTTCCATCACTAATGTCATAGTGGGGCAATAGAGCTGAATCAAAGGTATATATGCCAAAGGTGCCTTCCAAGTTTTCATAGGTTTCACATTTAGCATCTTCGTTTGGCGGAAGAGGCTCACTAAAAAAATTGTATTGTAATATTATGAACTCAGGCACAAGCTCCAGTATTTCACCAATAGTGCACTCTGCGCTTCCCGTCATATTCTTTTCTCGCATTTCAACCAGCTTTTCATTTTCACAAAAAGCAATGGCTCTTCTTAATATCGGCAAGAAATCGTCCTTTGATTCGTCTCTTTCTTCTGTTTCCGCCTCAGGGTCTGATGTAAAGTTTCCCCCGGGGCATCGCATAGGCCTCATTTGTCTAATTGATAAAATATCACTAACTTTGGCTCCTTGTTTGCACGGGACTAAAAACCAAAATGGAGGAATAGGGAACCATTTCATGCAGAATGCCCAGCCGCTCACTATAAATTTGTCGTATCGCCCCTCTTCAACGGTTATAGGCAACGGATCGCCCCCAAAATTTGTTTCTTCGTAAACATAGGCATACGTACAAGGAGGAGACGCTATTCTATGGCCCAGCATTTTTTCTATTGAGGCAGCCAGGTCAGCTAAATTCAATGTAAGCTCAGGAAAATGAGTGAATCTCGGGTTGATTGTGGTTAAGATAAGCCAAGAGCTTAGCAACAGGGCCAGCCCCAATAAAGCGGAAACGATTCTGCTTCTTGCTTCTCTCATGGTTGAAGGGTTGCCGACAGAAGTTAAGTATTGCATGCCGGCGATTATCAAAGAAATAAAAACGAGCAGTCCGCCGAGGCCGATTGCCCATTCGTAAAGATATCGGACCATCTCAGGTATCAGCCTGCCTGTTTCTCCTGTTTCAATATCAGGAAAAGAGGAGCCCATTGGCGTGTTAGGCCATTCAACCCTGGCGGCCAAAGCCGGCAAGCCAATTATCAGCAGTGCTCCGGCTATAACGGCAAAAAGTATTATTTTCTTTTTTTGGGTCATTGATAAATTATATCACAAATTTATTCCGTTAACAAAACCTCGGACGAATTTAAAATTTTCTCTGCTTCTTTCTGGAAGAAACCCCAATCGGCGTAAGAAGTAATGGCAATAATCGAGTAAACGTTTTCTTCTGTTAAAACTATTTTTCCTTGGCCTCTTGTCAAATAGTCGGTGTGGTCCTGGTAAATATCGAAATCAGCGCTGTTTTCTTTGATAACTAAATTTTTGATTTCGATTTCCGTTTTTTCTTCTTCGTCTTCTCCGGCCATCTTTATTTCCTCAACAATTTCTTCCAGGCTTTTTTCTCTTTCAACGTTTAGCTTCTGGATAATCAGCCATGCCATTTTCATTTCTGTTGTCTCCATTTTTGTCCCGAAAAACAAGGTTTCTGCATGTTCGGTGCTTAAGTCTTCAAGACTGAACCCATAGGACTCAGCTTTTTTCCAGTCTTCAGAATACATTATTCTCAAATCGTTGGCCGGCGAGGTAAATTTTTGGGACAGCTTAACTTCCAATATTTTTTCCGGTGCCTCCTCTTTTTCGGCAGAACGGAAAAAGGCAACGGATCCTCCTTCAGAAAGATTCTGTTGCATTCTTAAATAGCTTTGCCAGGCAAGCCACCCCAAAACAAAAACGGAAATTACTATGACTGTTAATAGAATTTTTTTTGTTTCTTTCATTTGTTTCTCTTTATCAGAAGATATACCAAGGGCCCACTTTGTAGCCGAAGAAAGCTAAAATCAAAGAAGTTATCAGCCAGGCGCATAAGATAAGAGCCAGGCCGATCCCGGCTGATCTCCATAAAGCCTTTACCTTGGCCAGAGGATTGGGAGCTTCCATCTTCACTGAGAGATAAAATATTACTCCGCTGGCCAGCGCCAACAAGACCAGCACGAAAGGCACTATTTGCAGGAATATGAAATCAACAATGACCTGGATCATTATGAAGATATGTTTTATCCCGCAAGCTTCGGTCTCATTCCATAGAGTTTTCTCAACATTATAATCCCTGCCGCAGGGCAGCAAGCCCCCTTCCAGAACCTTGATTTTGCCCTTTATTTCAGAGAACTTATTAGCGAGCATAGTATTTACCCTGTCTATCACGTCTTCCAGTATGTTTTGCAGGGCCGCTTCCAGCTCTGCTGCTGATACGTTTGGGTTGGCTTCAGCCTTTGCCCTTGCTTTTGCAGCTTCCACTGCCCAGACATCCCTTATTATTGCTTCGAAAAACTGAGGAGCTTCTTCTAAAACAGGCAGATCCGAAATATTGTTCAATATGGCAGATAAAATAGCGCCGGGGATGTCTTTGGTTATTTCTCTTATTTCTTTGTACATTTCGTCCCGCACCCTTTCAGCAACATCTTTGGGCAAGCTCTTTAACTCTTCTTTGATAATATTCCTGACAATATCCAAAGCTTCGGTCATATCCATTGCAGCATCTACATCAGCCAGCACTCTCTGGGAAATAATCTTAAGCGTTTCTTCTCTTTTCTCTGCCAAGATTTGTTTTAACAGGCCTTCTGGCACTATATCCGGGTCTATTATTAAAGCATCAACAACGTCTTGCCAGACCTTTTTGAATATGTCATCCAGTTCTTCTGATATGTCTTCTGCCTGGGCAACATCTGCTTCCAGCCTGTCAATTACGCCGTTTTCCACGTCTTTTGGCATTCCGGCCAGTATGTTCATTACTTCGTCATAAACCGGGCCTACTATTTCTTCAGCTGACCAGTCCGGCACTTTTTCAAAGATTTGAGGAGAAATTTCATAAATGAAAAGATTTTCCATTACTTTATGGGTGGTTTCCGGTGAAAATACCCTGAGACTCCAAACAGAGGAGTCACCGGCGGCATCGGGTTCGCAACTGCTGATCAGGCAACCTGCCACCTCCCATTGATAATGTCCGCCGCAAGTTATTTTATGAGGAACAGAGTTGGTATTTGAGATCTTGGAAATAGTTTCTCCTACCTTATCCAGACATTCTTGCCTTATCTCTTCTTCCCCTGGGTCCAGATAGGTTATTTCAAAACTGTAATACTTGGCTCCTGTTACTCTGTCCCAGGAAAGGTTTTGAGCGTCAGCAGTAGAAACAAGCACGCCGTCTGCCGGCTTAGGATTTACAGGAGCCTTTAATCTGAAGGTTTCAAAACTGTATTCATTGCTCCAATTGCCGCAGAGCACTCCGTTTGTTTTAGCGCAGGTTTGGACCTGCCAAGAATAAGCAGTGTCCTGAAGAAGCTCAGGATAACCAACATCAATGGTTGTTCCAACAGGTACTATTTTTTCCTCTCCGTTGATTTTGATTCTGTAAGA
>Ga0114946_10003396_pt1 | contig 10739 bp, 9 predicted proteins | sample WalLakDeSediment_FD_88676 | JGI IMG/M metagenome (GOLD analysis project Ga0114946, IMG submission 88676) | Lake sediment microbial communities from Walker lake, Nevada to study Microbial Dark Matter (Phase II) - Walker Lake 11/02/13 Deep Sediment | ecosystem: Environmental > Aquatic > Freshwater...
CATGCGACTACATGACCGGTGAGACGCTTCTCATCGATGGCGGGCACTTGTCTCATCTGTGAAGATGGGAGACTGAGGGAGCTCGGGGCTAGGGGGTTGAAACGAGGGCGCAAAGGCAGTGGTGGTCCGGCGAAACGATGGTGGCGGATTTCGCTTCGCTCTATCCGCCCTACACCTGGATTCCCGCCTGCGCGGGAATGACATGTGTGGCGCTAGGGGCGTGCAGAGGGGCGAAGCCCCTCTGCGTTTCTTGTCATCCCCCAAGATTGGGGGATCAAGGGGGTTGATGACATTCCATACAGAGGTTTCCTCTCTCCAGAATCAAGAGAGACCCAGAGGGCTCACTCGAGGCCGCTGACAAGGTGGCCAGAGATCACAAATGAAGATAGCCAGCAAAGTCAGACAAGCCAGCTTCCTGCGCAGAGAGAATCGCTTTGCGTGCCTGGTGAAGCTGGCCGGCAACATCGAGACCGCCCACTTGGCAAACTCGGGCCGCCTGGATACGGTACTCACCCCCGGGCGCACCGTGTTTGTGGCCGAGAGGTCATCGCCCACCCGGACCACGAAGTATGACCTGGTCACGGCCGTGCTCGGCGAGACCTATGTATCCGTGGATGACCGTCTTCCGATGGAGTTGGTCAATGAGGCTTTGGTGCAGAAAGCTCTGCCTCAATTCCATCAATACTCCTCTATCAGGCGCGAGGTGCCCCGCGGCCGCAGCCGGCTGGACTTTCTGCTGAGCAGCCGCTCTTCCCAGTGCTTCCTGGAGATCAAGTCTGTGACCCTGGTACGGCACAGCGTAGCCTTCTTCCCGGACGCGCCCACCGAGCGCGGACGGCTCCACGTAGAGAGCCTGGTATGGGCCAAAAAGGAGGGTTATGAGGCGGCCATCATCTTCGTCGTACAGCGGGATGATGCTGAGGGCTTCACCCCCAACGATGAGGTTGATCCGGAGTTCTGCCAGGCCCTGCGACTGGCCCAGATCAAAGGCGTGACCATCCTGGCCTACAAGTGCCGCGTGAAGCCGAATGAGATCGAGCTGGGCGGGCAGGTGCCCGTCAAGCTCTGAGGAAGAAGAAGCAAGAAACCTGAACCTTGATGGCGCGAGGCATTCATCCTCTCCCTGGATTCCCGCTCCCGGTTTTCGTGGGGACGGCTCCGGGGGGAATAACACGGCGGTTCCGCGGGGGGGTACAGGGGGGGGAGGCCCCTTTGCCGGGGGTTTTGGGGTGTCCCCAATTCCCCAATCTCCCCCCGAGACTGGGGGCCAGAGGGTTGAAAAGGGATTCCAGAGATGGTATCCATGAGCCAGCGTAAGTGCAGTCGGAAATCTCCCAAGACATCGTTGCTCGACGTCTATCACCGCCTTTTCGACCATCACGGACCCCAGCACTGGTGGCCGGCGGAGACTCCCCTGGAGATGATCATTGGTGCCATCCTCACCCAGTCCGCTGCCTGGACCAACGTGGGAAAAGCCATCGGCAACCTAAAGGCGAGTGGATGTCTCTCCATCGAGGGGCTGCGGAATCTCCCTCAAGATGAACTGGCCCGGCTGATCTACCCTTCGGGGTACTACAAGGTCAAGGCCAGGAAGGTCAAGGCCTTCGTGGAATGGCTAGAGGAAGGATACAGCGGTGATCGCAACAGGCTGTTTGCGCTGGATACCCCTACTCTCAGACAAGAGTTGCTCTCCGTCCATGGAGTGGGCGAGGAGACGGCCGACTCCATCATCCTCTATGCCGCCCACCAGCCCATCTTTGTCATCGACGCCTACACGCGCCGCATCATTACCCGCCTGGGTTTGGCACCCCGCAAGGAGACCTACGCCGCCTTTCAGTCCCTCTTCATGGATAGCCTGCCCCACGAGGAGCCGCTGTTCAATGAATACCATGCGCTGCTGGTCCAGCATGGGAAGAGCGTCTGTCGGAAGAACCCGCTTTGCGCCGATTGCTGCCTCAACCGCCTCTGTCCCACCTCCATCGAGTGAATGCTGCCGTGGCGCTTCCTCATCAAGAGCGGAGGACGCCTTCTAGAGGCTGTCTCAGAACTGTCTTTCAACCCCCTTTGACCCCCCAATCTTGGGGGAACTATAAGAAGGATTGAGGGACACCCTCAAACTCCCGGCAGCGTTCCGCTGCACCTTCACGGTGTAGCCACGTAGAGGCGCATTGCATGCGCCCAGAACACCCCAATTCCCCGATCTTCCCCCAAGAGTGGGGGCCAAAGCGGTTTGATCGCGACTCCCGAGACGCCACCGAGGGGACGCCTTTGATATCGGGCACGGGCTAACCGTATAATTGTATTTGGCCTCACTGCATTCTTGAGAATAGACCCAAGAAGAGGAAAGGAGAGAATATGGCCGGAATAGTTTCTTACGGGGCCTATATCCCCATGTACAGGCTCAGCCGGGTGATCCTGGGCCAGGTGTGGGGCGGAGGTGGAAAGGGAGAGAAAGCCATATGCAACTGCGATGAGGACAGCATCACCATGGCCGTCGAGGCCGGGACGGACTGCCTCAAGGGCACAGACAAGAAGTCCGTGGATGCCGTGTACTTCGCCAGCACCACCGCACCATTCAAAGAGAAGCAGTCAGCCAGCTTTGTGGCGGCAGCTCTGGACCTGCGCGAAGATGTCACCGCCAGCGATTTCGGCAACTCTCTGAGAGCCGGGACGCTGGCTCTTCGAGCGGCTCTGGATGCTGTGAAAGCAGGCTCGGCCAAGAAGGTTCTGGTCGTTGTCGCGGACTGCCGGTTGCCGGCACCCAACTCGGCCGGTGAGGGCACTCTGGGAGACGGAGCAGCCGCCCTGCTGATCGGGGCCGCCGACATCGCCGTCGAGATTGAAGCCAGCGCCTACACCTACAGCGAGTTCCTGGACGTATGGCGGCTGGAGACCGACAGATTCCAGCGCCAGTGGGAAGAGCGCTTCATCTTGGACGAAGGGTACGAAGCGCACATGAAGAAGGCCTTCGCTGCCTTCCTCAAGGCGAACAAAGTGACGGCCAAGGACTTCACCAAGGCCGCTTTCTACGGCCCCAACGCCAGGAGCCATTCGGCCATAGTGACTTCCCTCGGAGTCGACCCCAAGACCCAGGTGCAGGTGCCGCTGTACGACAGCGTCGGCCACACCGGAGCCGCCATGGCCTTGATGACCCTCGTGGCAGCGCTGGAGGATGCCAAGCCGGGCGACAAGATCCTCTTCGGCAACTACGGAGACGGTACTGACATCCACTCGCTGAAGGTGGGACCGGCCATCGAGAAGATCAAGGACCGGAGAGCTATCAAGAGACACCTCGCCTCCAAGGTAATGCTGGAGAACTACGGGAAGTACGTCACCTTTAGAGGCCTGATGCAGTTCGAAGAGACACCGCAAACCAGGACCAGAACCGCCCTCACGGCTATGTGGAGGGATCGCAACTGGGTGTATCGCTGCCACGGACATCACTGCACGAAGTGCGACAAGACCCAGTTCCCGCTGCAGAAGCGCTGCATGTACTGCCAGGCTGAGGAAAAATTCCTCGAAGAGGTGCCTCTGTCCGACCGGAAGGGCGTCCTTTTCACCTACAGCATGGATGAGAGGACTGCGGTCACTGACCCGCCCAATATTCTGGGCGCCATCAACCTGGATGGCGGAGTGCGCATATTCAGCCAGGTGACCGACCGGGACGTTAAGACCGTCAAGGTGGGTATGCCGATGGAGATGACCTTCAGGAGAATCCACGATGCTCTGGGCGTCCACAACTACTTCTGGAAATGCCGGCCGGCCAGGGACTAGGGCGGAATTAGGAAAGGAGAGCGATGGCAGAGAGTATAAAAGACAAAGTCGCTATCGTGGGCATGGGCTGCACCAAGTTCGGTGAGCGCTGGAATGCCGACGCCAAGGATATGATCACCGAGGCCGTCGACGAGGCCTGCCAGGATGCCGGGGTAGATCTCAAGGACATACAGGCGATATGGCAGGGAACCCAGTGGGGCACCCAGCTTTCGGAAGGCGGCGTAGCTACCGGCACACTCGTTTCCAGCACGTTGCAGACCCAGTACATACCGGTGACCCGCGTGGAGAATGCCTGCGGGACCGGCGCTGAGTCCCTTCGGGGAGCCACTTTCGCCCTGGCAGCCAAGGGCTATGACTTGGTCATGGCTGTAGGCGTAGAGAAGTGCAAGGACATGGGTTTTGGCGGACTGCCTTCCGTGTGGATCGGCCGCTGGGAGCCGGTATACGGCGCCTTCGGCACCGGCCCGGGGAGATATGCCATGGCCGCCGTTGCCTACTTCGCTAAGTACGGCCTGAGCAACGAGGAAGGCAAGAGGATACTGGCCGAGATCTCGGTCAAGAGCCACTTCTACGGAGCCAAGAACCCCAAGGCGCATCTGAGGAGAGAGGTCACCATCGAGCAGGTCCTCAATGCTCCCATGATCGCCTGGCCTCTGGGTCTTTTCGACTGCTGTGGAGTGACTGACGGCGCTTCGGCCGCCATCCTCTGCCGCGCGGAGGATGCCAAGAAGTACCGCAAGGACTACGTCAACATCAAGGCGTTCGGCATGTCGGCCAGCCCAGGGTGGGGCAAAGAGCGTATCGACTATGACTTCACCTACTGGGACGCCACGCAGCATGCGGCCAAGTCTGCCTACGCGGAAGCCGGGATAAAGAACCCGCGCAAGGAACTGGACATGGTGGAACTGCACGACTGCTTCAGTATCGCCGAGCTTATCGCCAGCGAGTCGATGCAACTCTGCGAGACCGGCAAGTTCAAGGACCAGATGACGGCTACCAGGGCCTACTATCATGACGGCGAAATGCCGGTGAACATCAGCGGCGGACTGAAGTCCTTCGGCCATCCCATCGGCGCCAGCGGCTGCCGTGAGGTGTACGAGATCTACAAGCAGATCCAACATAAGGCCGAGGAACCTTCACGTCAGGTCAAAGACGTGAAGCTGGGACTGGCGCACAACCAGGGCGGACATCCTGGCAAGTTCGTCTGCGGTGTCACAGTACTGGGTCAACCCTAGTATTCGGGCTGACGGGATTAGGATCGGGGGAGGGTCAGTATAAGTGGCCGATGTCCAGCCTTTTTGTGGCCTGCGCTACAACGTCGAGCTGATAAAGGACGTCACTGCGGTCATCAGCCCTCCCTATGACATAATCTCGGCAGAGGAACAGAAGGCCTATCACCAGCAAAGCCCGCACAACGTGATCCGGCTGGAGTTCGGTGAGGAGTTCCCCACCGACTCCACGCAGGACAATAAGTACACCCGAGCTGCCAACACACTCGAGAGCTGGCTCAAAGAAGGAATCCTCATCCGCGAGCCAGCTCCTGCTTTTTACGTCTTCCAGCATCGCTTTGCCCAGGAGACCGGCATCAAAGAGCGGTGGGGCTTGACCGCCCGGGTGCGGATAGCCAGACAGGGCAGCGCCGCAGCCCGACCCCACGAGAGCGTGATGGAAGACCGCATCGTGGACCGCCTCAAGCTGCTGCGGGTGGCCCGCGCCAATTTGAGCCCCATCATGGGCATGATTGACCACAGCAGAGACAACTTCTCCAAACTCCTCATGGAGGCGGCCAAGGCTGGGCCGGACGTCGCGGCCATGGACCATGAAGGGATCATCCACAACATGTGGGTCATCAGGGATGAGAAAAGCATTGCCAAGATCACCTCGTGGTGCAGCAAGAAATCCATCTACATTGCTGACGGTCATCACCGGTACGAAACAGCGGCAGCCTACGAGAGAGACAAGAAGGCGGCAGATCCCTATTGGAGCGGCGACGAACCGTTCAACTTTGTGATGATGACCCTCATCGGCGGCAACGATCCGGGGCTGATCGCCCTTCCCACCCACCGTCTGGTGAGGCTGAAAGACGACTCTCTAGTCGTGGGGTTGAGGGAGAAGATGAGCCGGCTGTTCCATATCGAGGAGATCGGCCCGGCCGGCGCTACACGGTCCGAGACGCTCAAGGCCTGGCTCCGCGCTCTGGCCAAGCAGGGGAGACGCCGTGCTGCGTTTGGGGTCTATGGTCTGGACAAGGACCGTCTCTGTGTGCTGCATCCGCGAAAGAGGTCCGGTTTACAGAACTTGATGCCGCGCGAGCGCAGCCGGGAATGGAAAAGCCTGGATGTGTCCCTCCTCCACTGGTTGATCCTGCGGCAGATGCTGGGGATAGATACCCCGCAGAAAGAGGCCACTTGCCTGGCGTACACCCGTGACGGCGTGGAGGCCACCGAGAAGGTGGATGCGGGTGATTGTCAACTGGCTTTCCTGATGAACCCTATCCCGATATCGCGGGTTCTATCCGTGGCCGACGCCGGCGAGAGGATGCCGCCGAAATCGACCTACTTCTACCCCAAGTTGCCAACCGGCCTGGTGATGTATCCGCTCTGGGATTGAGGCTGGAGGTCCCGGGTGCTGACTTTCCGAAGAAAATGAAGATCGGCGTACTGGCTTTGCAGGGGGCTTTCGTAGAGCACTGCCGCGCCGTTCAAGGGCTGGGCGCAGAAGCCGTAGTCGTACGCCTGCCGGGCCATCTGCACGGCCTGGACGGCCTCATAATCCCCGGAGGCGAAAGCACCACCATAAGCCGGCTGATGGCCGAGTATGGACTGCTCCAGCCGCTGAAGGACTTGGCCAAGCAGGGGCTGCCCATTCTGGGCACTTGCGCCGGCATGATCCTCATGGCGAAGTCTGTTCCTGACTTCACGCTTCAGACGCTGGGGCTGATGGATATTGCGGTGCGACGGAACGCCTTCGGAAGCCAGGTGGACAGCTTCGAAGCCGATCTGGAGATGCCGGCCCTGGGGCAGACCGCCTTTCATGCGGTCTTCATCCGCGCCCCCGTCATTGAAGCGGCAGACTCCACAGTAGAGATCCTGGCCAGGCTGCCCGACGGCGCAGCCGTGGCGGCCAGGCAGGGAAGTCTGCTGGCCGTTGCCTTTCACCCCGAACTCACCGCCGACTCCAGATTGCACCGGTACTTGCTGGACATCGTCCGCTCAAGATAGGGTGTCTATCCCCCTCACCTGGACCCTTTCCCGTTCCTGGAGTGGATTCTCCCTATCCCGCGATTCCTGCCAACTGGGCGGGCAATCACGGAGGATTGTCTCCCGAAGGGCGTGCAGATGGGCGCAGCCCCTTTGCCGGGAGTCTGGGGTGCCCACTAGGGCTTGATGAATCAAGCCCCTACACTGGCCGGTGGCCATGGGGTCGAATTCGAATCCTGTCCCTGGAGAGCCGCGCTTCGTCGTGGCCGTGCAGCCGAATGCGCCCCCACGTCACTCCGCAATCACGGTGCAGCAGGATGCTGCCGGGGGTTTGGGGGTGTCCCTCAAATCACCTTTTTTCTGTCCCCCCAATCTTGGTGGACAGGGGGTTGAAGGCAGACGTGTGGGCCTTTGGCCAACACAGGTCTCTTCCGGTACAATGGTGAACTGACCTTAGAGAGGAGGGGATCAAATGTACAAGAACATACTCCTTCCGCTGGATGGCTCGGAGATCAGCGAAAGCGCGATTCCTCATGTCGAGACACTGGCCCTGGGCTGTGAGGCGAAGAAAGTCACCATAGTCCATGTGGTAGAGCAGGAACGATACGAAGGAATGCTGGCGAGCGGAAAGCGCCCCGGCGTCTACCTTCAGAGAACCGCCAAGAGGCTGGAATCCAAGGGAATCCCCACCAACATCAAAGTGATGACGGGAGATCCCTCTGAGGCCATTGTCTCGTACTCGGAGAACAACCCCATTGACATCATCGTCATGGCCAGCCACGGCCGGTCCGGTGTGACGAGGTGGGCGGTCGGCAGCGTGGCGGACAAGGTCTTCCTGGCCAGCACTGTCCCTGTCCTGATGGTCAAGGGCGCGAAGAAGCCCGCCAAGAAACGAGCGCGCTAGCTACTTCGTGGCATGGACTTGTGCATTGACCTCGGCCACAGCGAGAGCACCGACTGAGGATTGGATTGACATCGGCGACTGGGACTGACTCGTCGTCGGCACATCCCGCGGAACATAAGCTCGCCCTCAAAGGAGCGAGAAGATAGAAATACGCACCATCACGCCGACCCTGAAGCTGGTGGATCTTCAGCCTCCCATCCCCGGCTATGAGAAGTTCATCGGGGCCTGCCTTTTCGTCGGCGAGAAGAAGGCCGTCGTTGATCCTGGCCCGAAATCAGCCATACCGAATCTGCTGTCGGCGCTGGTCCAACTGAACATCACCCCTGAAGAGATCGACTACGTCATCCTGACCCACATCCACATTGACCACGCGGGCGGCGCGGGTACCGCGCTCCGGGACATGCCCAAGGCCAAGGTGCTGGCCCACAGCCTCGCCCTGCGGCATCTCGTCGACCCCGCCAAGCTCTGGGAGGCCAGCCTCAAGACCCTGGGCGACCTGGCCCTGCAGTACGGCCGCGTCGAACCGGTGCCCGAAGACCGGACAGCGGCGGCGACCGACCTGATGAATATCGATCTGGGCCACGGACTGGTTCTGGAAGTGCATCTGACTCCCGGACATGCTGCTCACCATTTGAGCCTCTTTGACAGGAAGAATGGTGTTCTTATCGCCGGCGAAGCAGCGGGCGTCTGCGTCAACGGAGCCGTCCGGATGGCCACTCCGCCACCATTCAGGTTAGACGAGACGCTGTCTTCCATCGACAGGCTCATATCACTGGAGCCAAAGACGCTGTGCTACGGGCACTTCGGCTGCTATGGCAATGCGGTGGACAGGCTGTGGCTGGCCCGGTCAAAGCTACTGGCGTGGTATGAGATTGCCATCTCTGCCGCGAGGGAAGGCAAGACTCCCGAGGAGACCCTGGGGTTGCTGAGGGGCAAGGACCGGGACCTCGACTACCTGGACAGCTTGAGCAAGGATGCCTACCGGCGGGAACATGACCTTCTGATCAACACCATCAATGGCCTGGGGCAGTCCGCCCGTGAGAACGGCTGAGAATGCCGGGCGAATAGGCTCTCCCAGACCAGAGGTCAGGTGATGGCTCGGGAATCGACCACCACGCCTACAGAAGAGGCAGGTACCGCTTCAGCTCGAAGTCCGTGACCGCGGTCCGATAGAGGTCCCACTCCATCTTCTTGTTCTTGATGAAGCTGTTGAACACGTGATCGCCCAGGGCCTTCTTCAGCAGCTTGCTGCCTTCAGCTATCTCGATGGCCTCCGCCAGGCTCCCCGGCAGGGTCTTTATGCCCTTCTTCGTTCTCTCTTCCGGTTTCATCTCGTACACGTTCTCTTCCGATGGCTCCGGTAGAGGGGACTCCTTCTCGATGCCCTCCAGCCCCGCCGCCAGTATGACGCTGAAGCAGAGGTAGGGATTGCAGGCTGGATCAGGAGAGCGCAACTCCATCCTGGTGGCGCTCTCCCGGCCGGGTTGGTACTGGGGGATGCGGATCAGGTCGGAGCGGTTGCGGCGCGCCCAGGTGATGTAGACCGGCGCTTCGTAGCCGGGAACCAGCCGCTTGTAAGAGTTGACCCACTGGTTATTGACCACGGTGATCTCCGGAGCATGCTTCAGCAAACCGGCCAGGAAGTGCCTCGCCGTCTTCGATAGGTTATAGACGTCGTTCTTGTCGAAAAAAGCGTTCCGGTCGCCCTTGAAGAGCGATATATGGACGTGCATACCGCTGCCGTTAATCGTGGCCACCGGCTTGGGCATGAAGGTGGCGTAGACGCCGTGCTTCTGGGCTATTTCCTTCACTGCGATGCGGTAGACCATCACGTTGTCGGCCATGGTCAGGGCATCGGTGTATCGCAAATCGATCTCATGCTGGCTGGGAGCTGCCTCATGGTGTGCATATTCAACGCTGACTCCCATCTGCTCCAAAGTGAGAATCGTCTGCCGGCGAAACTCGCTGGCTACATTGGGAGGCGTCACATCGAAGTAGCCACCTCTGTCCAAAGGAGTGACATCCTCGTTGCTCTTGAAATAGAAGTACTCCAGTTCCGGCCCCACGTTGCAGATGAACCCCTTCTCCGCTGCCCGGCGCAGGTTCTGCTTCAGCACGAACCGGGGATCACCCTCAAACGGTCTCCCATCCGGCCAGTAGCAGTCGCAGAACATCTTGGCCGTGGCGTGATCCATGGGCCTCCAGGGGATAATGGAGTAGGTGGTGGGATCGGGCCTGGCAATCATGTCGCTCTCGTCAATGCGGACGAAACCCTCCACGGATGAGCCGTCAAAGCCCAGGCCCTCTTCAAACGCCCTGTCCAACTCCTCTACTCTGACCGAGAAGCTCTTCAGGAAACCCAGGATGTCAGTGAACCACATCCTGATGAACTTCACGTTCTGTTCCTTGATCAGGCGGTATACCTGCTCCTTGGCATCCGCCGTCTTCTTCTCAGATTTCACCGATTTCGCTGCCATACGTCCCCCTTCTCTCAAACCATTCCTGGGTGCAATAGGATCATGCTCAACGGTTCCCCGCCGCTGCTACTTCAGGCACTCCACAGCAGTTCGAGCCAGAATCCTGAAGTCCGCTACCGAGTTCCGGCCGAGGTCCTCGCCGCTGCGAAGGCGGATCGAAACACCTTCCTCCGCCACTTCCTTGTCACCGACCACCAGCATGTATGGTATCTTCTGCAACTGTGCCTCGCGAATCTTGGAGTTCATTCTCTCCGATCGCCCGTCGATCTGGACGCGCAGACCATCAGCCTTCAAGTCGGCCTCCACCTTCTTGGCGTATTCCAGATGGCGGTCGGCTATGGGAATGATCATCACCTGGACTGGGGACAGCCATACCGGGAAGGC
>Ga0114946_10003400_pt1 | contig 10735 bp, 8 predicted proteins | sample WalLakDeSediment_FD_88676 | JGI IMG/M metagenome (GOLD analysis project Ga0114946, IMG submission 88676) | Lake sediment microbial communities from Walker lake, Nevada to study Microbial Dark Matter (Phase II) - Walker Lake 11/02/13 Deep Sediment | ecosystem: Environmental > Aquatic > Freshwater...
CCCTGATCTCAAGTTCACCAACTTCACGCAAACCCTTAAAGGATTGCGTCTGCAAATCACAAATACGCATTTCCAGACCCGGAATTGGTGTTCCGAGCAGGGGAAAACGCCTGGCATTCTTGTTGGTTGAATCGGTGGGCCTGGCCTCTTTTTCAGCTTCAAGCGCTTTGCGATCAACAATATCAGTAATCATTCCCCTAAATGGAGGTGGAAAAGTACCGCCTAAAGACAGTTCTGCCATACCAAAGGCACAAAAAACTGCCTCGCCTCTAAAGCCGTGAGGTTCTGCAGTGGCAACCAAAGTATCAACCACATCAGGATCAACCGGTTCTGCTCCGTTTAAAGCAAGGCGCACCTGTGAAAGATCGAGAATTTCACCTGTATCGGTCATACGGCGGAAAGCACGGGTAGTCAGGACCCATGAGAAATTCGGACCGGATGTAACTGTTCCCCTGTATTTGTGCATCCAACGCATCCAATCAGCCGGGCGGGACAGAAAATCCTGAGGGGAAGCCAGAACAAGAGAGCAGCCGATAGCCATAGGCACTGTTAAGAGTCCGATCAGGCCCATGTCATGATAAAGAGGCAGCCAGGATACAAAAATATCATCTGCTACAACTTGTGCTGCAGAAATCATACCGCTGACATTGGCTTCGAGAGTGCGATAGGGAAGCATGACTCCCTTGGGATCGGAAGTTGAGCCTGATGTAAACTGCAGTACAGCCAGACTTTCAGGGTCATGCTCAATCTCCCGGTAATCAGCAGCAGAAGGCCGATCTGGAGCTGATTCTAAATCGCTTAATAGCAATACTGGGGGATCTCCGGGTTTAACTTCATGAAAAGCAGCCAGATCAGGATCAAGCAGGAGCATACTGATATCACCATGCCGCATCAGGGAACGTGATTGGTTGGCAAATTCTTCCACTGAACTAAACCGCATCGGTATGGGGAGCATACTGACACTGGCACCGGCAAACCAGGCAGCCTGAATGGCAGTAACCAGGTTACGGGTGGTTGGTCCAAGCAGGGCAAGATGGTCTCCGGGTTTAACACCCTTAAACTGAAGTACCGCTGCCATGGCCAGGGCATCATGATGCAATTCTCCCCAGGTCAGGGTGATGTCCTCTTTACTGCTTTTGCCGGTTGCAGAACCGACAAAAGTTATTGTATTTGAACCTTCGGCAACCTTTCGGATACTTGCCAATAAAGGTTCTACTGTTAAAGATCTATCTGTGGTACTGATGATTAAAGGGCTATCTTGTTTTAATTTATTATCGTTTTGTTCGATCATTTCTTACCTCCCGGTAAATTGTCTATAATGCTATCTCATAGATGCGATATATTTTATATAGCTTACCTCCGGCTTTTTGGGCATCTATATTCATGCGATGGTTAAATTCATGAATAGTTGAGCCTTCACCATAAGTATAGCCCAACCGGCGTGCATTAACCATGGTATGGAAGTAGAGAGCTGCTGAAACTCCCCTCCTGCGCCCCTGTGGTGTAACAAAGAGAGCAAACATGCGGGTGCCGGTAATTTTGCGCTTATACCATAGATATTTAAAAAAGCCGACAGGGAAAAGCCGGCCGTTTAAATGGGCCAGAACCTGATTGTAGTCGGGAAGGGCAACTGAAAGCCCCAAACATTCACCCTCCCTGTTTTCAATGAAAAGGACCAGTTCGGGAATAGCCAGCTGTTTAAGTTTTGCCGCTTCAGCTTCGAGTTCCTCAATACTTGGAGGAATCATATCGGGCCATTCGGGCATTGATTGATCAGTCACTTTTTTAATAACCATTATTTCGTGATCAAGGTTCTTTAGATCAAGTTTGCGCACCTTGAAGCCATAACGTTTTTGAACCAGGGCCACTCCCCGGGCCAATCTTTCCGGAGGCTCACCACTTATATCATAAAAGTAGGCATAACGATCAAACTGCTTTCGAAAACCATAACGCTCCATAAATTCGGCATAATAACTGGGATTATATGAGTTCAGTAAAACAGGTTTGGAATCGAAACCATTAATTAATAAACCACGGTAATCATCACCATTACTTGGAGACTGAGGCCCCGTTGCCACAACCGCGCCTTTATCACGCAGCCAGTTTAAACCGGCGTCAAATAAAGCCTCTGCAACCTCATACTTTTCAATACTTTCAAAAAGGGTGATATAGGCAAGATTTTCTTTTTTTGCTTCATTCAGGCGAAGATCCATACCGACACCCAGGCGGCCAACAGGCAAACCATCCTCTATGGCCAGAAAAAAACAATAGGGGCCAAGACGTAAAAGCGCATTTTTATCCGGATTAAGCGTGTTGTACATATCTAACAGCAGGGGGGGGATCCAGTTGGGTTCATTTTTATAGATCATCCAGGGTAATTCAACAAAACACCTCCGATCGCACCTGGTTTGAACAACCTTGATTTTAATGTTGCCTGTCACAAAGTCACATCCCCTTTTCAGCAGCAGCTGCGGGCTATCACACAAAAAATATATTTACCACAGGTAAGATGAAACCCTCTTTAAAAATAATAAAAATAGTAAAAAAGGCTGCCCCATAAGAAACCGGACAACCTTTTTTTTGACAAACCATCTAGACCTAATATGTTTTAGATTTTTTTGCGAGGTAATCGAGCAGGAAAGGATTTAAAACTTTTATATAAGTTCCTTTCATACCCAGCGAACGGGATTCGATCACGCCGGCACTTTCAAATTTACGCAATGCATTTACTATAACTGAACGGGTAATACCGAGCTGATCGGCTATTTTGCTGGCTACCAGTAATCCTTCAACTCCGCCCAGTTCCTCAAAGATATGCTCAACAGCTTCAAGTTCAGAATAAGACAGAGTTGCCACCGCCAGCTGAACGACCGCTTTGTTTCGGGCTTCTTCCTCCATTTTATCCTGTCTTGACCGCAGCATTTCCATGCCAACCACTGTCGCGCCGGTTTCAGCTAAAATCAAATCTTCGGCATCGAAAAGCTCATTAAAACGGGCCAGCAGTAAAGTGCCGATACGTTCACCGCCACCGACAATCGGAACAACTGTAGTTATTTTGTTGGCAAAAAGACATCTTTCTTCATCAATAAAGACACAGTCATTAGTTTTCTGACGTAAATTAACCCGCGACTCATCTTCCCTCAGTAAAAATTCATTATAATCATCGGGAAACTGACCGCTTTCCAAAACATTGTTAACCATTAACTCACATTCAAACTCATCAACCAAAGACCATCCAAGAATCAGGCCCTGATGATCGGCGATGTAAACATTAGCATGAATAACATTTTTAAGGACTTCTGATACTTCCTTAAAATTAACATGCTGACCTGCACTTTTCTGTAAAATTTTGTTGATACGACGAGTCTTCTCAAGCAGGGGAGAAGAAATCACGTCTTTCACCCACCTTTCTTTCATTAAATATTTAGAGAATATATTTACTTAAATCTTTATCTTTAACAACTTTTCTGAGCTTGTTTTGAATGTAATCCCGATCCACTGTTATCTCTTTTAATATTTCCTGATCAGGCAGATCGAATGACAGATCTTCAAGTACTTTTTCCATAATTGTATGCAAACGGCGAGCTCCGATGTTTTCCATCTCCTGGTTCAGATAACAAGCTGTACGGGCAATCTCTTCAATTGCCTCCGCTAAAAAACCCAATTTCACCCCTTCCGTCTCTAACAACGCTTGATACTGTTTGATTAAAGCATTGCCCGGCTCGGTCAGTATCCGTTTAAAATCTTCTTCAGTAAGGCTGTTTAACTCAACCCTGATTGGAAATCTGCCCTGCAGTTCGGGGATCAAATCAGACGGCTTGGTCATATGAAAAGCCCCTGCTGCAATAAACAAAATATGATCAGTTTTTACCGGCCCATATTTTGTAACTACCGTAGATCCTTCCACGATCGGTAGTATGTCACGCTGGACCCCTTCCCTGGAAATATCAGGACCAGATCCATGATAATCTTTACCAGCAATTTTGTCAATTTCGTCAAGAAAAATAATTCCTAACTGTTCTGCTCTTTTGAGAGCTTCACCAGTAACGGCATCCATGTCAATTAATCGCTGCGCTTCTTCATGCTCTAAAATTTTACGGGCCTCTGCCACACTGACTCTTCTTTTTTTCTTTTTCGGCGGCACAATGTTGCCCAGAACATCCTGCAGGTTTATACCCATTTCTTCCATGCCCTGCCCGGCAAACAGTTCAACCATGGGCTGCTTGCGTTCTTCAACTTCTATTTCGACTACCTGCTCTTCAAGTTCATTGTTTTTCAGGCGTTCCCTGACCAGCCTTTGTTCATCCCGGGCCTGCTGCATTCTTTCTGTAAAATTTACATCTTCAACAGGGCTTTCTTCCGGCAGTGGAGCAGTCTGAAAAAGGAATCCGAGCGGATTGGTCGAACGTCTTTTTTTCATTGGCAGGGGGGCAATTATCTCAACTAACCTGTTGTTGGCGTTTTTAATTGCTTTATCCTGAACAGCAGACATCCGTTCATTTTGAACGATTCTGATGGAAGTTTCAACCAGATCGCGGACCATTGATTCAACATCACGCCCAACATAACCAACTTCAGTAAATTTTGTAGCTTCCACCTTTACAAAAGGGGCCTTAACGAGGCGGGCCAGTCGCCTGGCTATTTCAGTTTTACCAACTCCGGTGGGTCCAATCATTATTATATTTTTTGGAATAATTTCTTCCTGAAGCTCTTCAGGCAAGTGCTTGCGGCGATAACGGTTTCTTAATGCTACAGCAACACAACGTTTTGCATCTTCCTGGCCGATGATAAAACGGTCCAGTTCTTTTACAATTTCACGGGGTGTTAAGTCTTCAGTTGTCATATCTGATGTTCAAACCTTTCTAAAGTTCTTCAACAATGATCTGATCATTGGTGTAAACACATATTTCCGAGGCTATTTTCAAAGCTTCGCCTGCAATCTTTCCAGGCGGCAGATCAGTATTACGCAATAAAGCTCTGGCCGCCGCCATGGCATAAGGCGCCCCTGAACCTACAGCGGCGATGCCGTCATCCGGCTCAATTACTTCACCGGTACCTGAGATCATCAGCAGGGCTTCGCTGCTTGCAGCTACCAGCAGGGCTTCAAGTCTTCTAAGAACACGATCAGTACGCCATTCTTTGGCCAGTTCAACAGCTGCTCTCGGTAGGTTTCCCTGGTAGGTTTCCAGTTTGCCTTCAAATTTTTCACATAGTGTTAATGAATCTGCCACGGCACCTGCATAACCGGCAATAACTTTTCCCTCATAAAGCTTTCTGACTTTGCGGGCGCTGTGTTTTATTATTGTTGTATTGCCCAGGGTAACCTGTCCGTCTCCAGCCACAGCAACTTTATTGCCAATCTTAACCGCCAGTATTGTTGTACCCTGAAACATATTCATACCGCCTCTTTTTAAATAATAATTAATTCCGCGGAAAGGCCTTCCGGTAGACCTCGTTCAGCCTTTCCCGTGTCACATGTGTATAGATTTGCGTGGTTGAAATACTAACATGGCCTAGCAATTCCTGTACCACCCTTAAATCGGCACCACCTTCCAGCAGATGTGTGGCAAAAGAGTGCCGGAGTGAATGCGGGGTAATACCTTCTTTATGGGAAACCTGAACGATATATTTATGAAATATATGCCGCACACCGCGATCACTTAAAGGTTTACCCCATTTGTTCAAGAAAAGCTCTTCATAAGATACATCCTCTTTGTTTAAAGCTGAAAGGACAGGACGAATATCCTCGATATATTCTTTCAGCAGGGCAACAGCAATTGTACCCATCGGTAATATTCTCTCTTTCCTGCCCTTACCGTATATTCTGACCAGTCTTTCTTCAAGCTGCAGTGAAGAGAGCCGAATACCTACCAGCTCGCTGACGCGCAAACCTGAAGAATAAATCAGCTCAAGCAGAGTTCGATCCCTGAACCCCAGTGTTTTTTTGCTGTCTGGCGCTTCCAGCAATGCAATCACTTCGTGATAATACAGAAAACGGGGCAGTGGTTTTCCCTGTTTCGGCCTGGCAACTGCGGTCCACTTACCGCCGCTAATTAAATTTTCTTTTTGTAAAAAAAACAAAAAAGAACGCGTCGCAGATAATTTACGCGCAATTGAACGGCGGTTGTAGCCCTGATTACTAAGCCAGGCCAGGAAGCGACGCAGCGTCAGGTGATTCACTTCATTAAAGCCTGCCGGGTCTATCTCCTCCAGGCTTAGAAACTGCATAATATCATTCCGGTAAGCCTGCAGGGTAAGTGGCGATGAGTTCTTTTCAAACAGAAGGTAGGGCATAAACCGTTCCAGCCACTCATAAACCACCACAATGCAACACCCTTATCATCCTAACATAAGCGCTTGGCGGTTGCAAGCAAATAGAAAGGTTTTTAAAATAATTCCAGCTATTCAAATTGAAAATGATTTATTATTCAATAGCAGCTGTGTGAGGCGGTTCTGATTCTTCCCTGCCGCATTCTTTGTTGGTGCAGTAAGCCAGTTTATTTCCACCCTTTATTTTTTCAGTCATCAGAGAGCCGCACTGCGGGCACCTGGTATGCAGAGGTTTGTTCCAGACGGAAAAAGTACATTTGGGGTAATTGCTGCAGCCATAAAAAGTGCGTCCTTTTTTACTCTTTCTTTCTATAATCATACCGCCGTCAAGGGGGCATGCCACTCCTGTTTCTTTCACAATTCTTTTGGTGAATTTACACTCCGGGTAAGCCGGACAAGCTAAAAAACGACCGAACCTGCCATGCTTGTAAATTAGATTCTTACCGCAGTTCGGACACGTTTCATCACTTGTTTCAGGGGCAATCTCAACCTTTTCTATTTTTTGTTCGGCAACAGCCAGCCTTTCTTTAAAATAACCATCATAGAAGTCTTTTAAAACTTTCAGCCATTCCCGCTTGCCCTCTTCTATTTCATCAAGCTGTTGTTCCATCCTGACTGTAAAATCAATATCGATCACTTCCGGAAAATAGCTTATCATCAACTCTACAATTACAAAGCCGAGCTCGGTGGGAACAAAAGCCTTGTTTTCTTTAACCACATAGCCCCGGCTCTGAATTGTTTCAATGATCGGGCTGTATGTGCTGGGGCGGCCGATTCCTTTTTCCTCAAGCATTTTGATCAGTGAAGCCTCATTAAAACGGGGTGGCGGTTGGGTAAAGTGCTGTTCTGGAAAAAGTTCTAACAGGGTGAGCTCCTGACCTTCCTGCAGATCCGGCAGCACTATTTCCTTATCCTCCTCCTGATCCTGGTTAAGAATCAGAAAGCCGGAAAAACGCAAAGTTGAACCGGTAGCTTTGAAAATATAGTCACCGGCTGCGATATTAATCCTGACCTGATCATAAACAGCAGGATTCATCTGGCTGGCCATTAAGCGATTCCAAATCAATTTGTAGAGACGGTTCTGATCACGGCTTAAATACTGCTTGATCAGGGCCGGCTCACGGAGCACAGAAGTTGGCCTGATCGCCTCATGCGCTTCCTGGGCTCCTTTACGGGATTTATAGAGGGGAGGCCTCTCAGGGAGATAGTCCGGACCAAACTTACCGGTGATAAGGGAACGCGCTTCTTCCTGAGCCTGAACAGATATTCTGGCCGAGTCGGTACGGATATAAGTAATCAGACCGACCGTTTCACCGGAACCGATATTAATACCCTCGTAAAGCTGCTGGGCAATGCTCATTGTTCTACGGCTGGTAAAACCGAGCCTGGAAGAAGCCTCCTGCTGCAAAGTACTGGTAATAAATGGAGGCCACGGTTTACGTTTGCGCTCGCTGCGGGTTATCTGACTGATAATAAACTTTTCGTTCGTGACCGCGGTAATAACTTCTTCGGCCTGAGTGTTGTTCTTCAGTTCAATTTTTTTATTTTTGTAACGATCCAAAACGGCTTTAAAGCGGTCTTTCGAAAGGTTGTTTTCAAGCAGGGCTTCGAGAGACCAGTATTCATCCGGTACAAATCTTTTTATCTCTTCCTCCCGTTCACAGATCAATCTTACAGCAACTGACTGCACCCGTCCCGCACTGAGACCGCTTTTTATCTTACGCCAGAGCAGTGGGCTGATCTGGTAACCAACCAGACGATCCAGTACACGCCGGGCCTGCTGGGCATCAACCCGGTTATAATCTATCAGGCGCGGATTTTTAAAAGCCTCTTTTACAGCAGTCTTGGTTATTTCGTTAAATTCAACCCGGCAGGGATCACTTAAATTGATTTTCAGGGCGTTGCCAATATGCCAGCAAATTGCTTCTCCTTCACGATCCGGATCGGCGGCAAGGAAAATCCGTTTTGTTTTCTTAGCCGCTTCTTTGAGCTCTTTTAATATCTTGCCTTTACCGCGAATGGTAATATAGCTTGGCTCAAAATCATTTTCAAGGTCAACACCCAGTTTGCTTCGGGGCAGATCGATCAAATGGCCCTGAGAAGCAATTACTTTGAAATTGTTACTCAGAAATTTTTTTATTGTGCGGGCCTTGGTAGGTGACTCGACTATTACCAGGTTCAATATTATAACCCTCCCCCGGGTATGAATAACTCTCCGGAAGGTATTCTATCATATTTGTCAAATCCGGCTGAAGTATTTACCCGGGGTCTGACAGATTACCTTTTTCAACTCAAGTGATAAAAGCATCGTGCTGACTTCTGCAGCAGTAAACCCGCTTAACTGTATAATATTATCGATATGCATCGGTTGATAAGGAATTTCATTCAGCAACTTTTTTTCTTCGTCAGAAAAACCTGTTGTGAAAGAATCAATCGTTATTTGCTCTTCTTGTAGCGCATAGAGATTAAGTTCTTCCAAAATATCGGCGGCAGATTCAACCAGGCGGGCTCCTTCTTTGATCAGGCGATGAGAGCCAGTGCTGTAGGGACTGCCAACATTGCCGGGAACAGCAAACACTTCCCGATTTTGCTCCAGAGCATAACTGGCTGTAATCAGGGCACCGCTTTTTGCTGTTGCCTCGACAACGACTGTACCTAGAGATAATCCGCTGATGATCCGGTTGCGTCGGGGAAAATTAACGGATACTGGCGCTGTTCCGGCCGGAAATTCACTCAACACTACTCCTCTGGCAACGATTGAATCCATCAGATCAGCATTTTGCGGAGGATAACATTGATCTACCCCACAACCAAGAACAGCTGCAGTATAACCATTGTTATCAAGCGCTCCACGGTGTGCCGCGGTATCAATACCAAGGGCCATTCCGCTGATTATGGATACACCGTTTGCGATGAGTTCAGAGGCGAGGCGCTGTGCAACCTCACGACCGTAAAAAGTACAGCGGCGGCTGCCTACTATCGCAACGGCCGGCCGGTCAATCAGGTGCAGGGAACCCCGGTAATACAAAAGCGGCGGCGGGTAATGGAGCTCTTTAAGCAATCCGGGATAATCCGGGCTGTCTGCCGAAACAGTATTAATGTTTAGCTCACGCAGGCGATCCCATCTCTGATGGGGATCAATTTTTGCCCGCTCTTTTTTCAGCCTGTCGGCGTGAATCCGGAGGTCAAGAACCGATGCAACTTCAAGTGGAGGCGCTTCCCAGGCTGCCTCTGCAGATCCATAATGCATCAGCAGGGCACTAATACGCTTTGGTCCAAAAATAGTAATAGAGTTTAAAGCATTTAAATATATATTCTGACCGGGCCTTTCATCATTCATCCCCGTCAAGCTCCTTTAGCGGGGGCCATGGCGTTAATAATAGTTTGCATAAAAAATCAACGGCATGATTCAGATCGTGGCTGTCAATCATCTCTGAAGGGGTATGCACATAGCGGCAGGGAATTGAAATTGCCCCGGAAGGCACCCCTCCGCGCGAAAGATTAATAGCCCCGGCGTCAGTACCACCGCGATCAAGAACTTCCAGCTGGTAAGGTATATCATGCTTTTCAGCTGTATCAACCATAAACTGTCGCACCAGGGGGTGACACAGCACTGAATTGTCTTTCACCTTAACTGTTGGCCCTTTACCCAGGCTCACTGCCATGGTCTCTGCTTTGGGGGTATCTCCCACCATGGTCACATCAACAGCCAGGCCATAATGCGGCTCATACCGGTAAGATGCTGTTTTAGCTCCCCGCAAACCCACTTCTTCCTGAACAGAAAAAACAAAGCATACCTCCTGCGGCAATTTGTCCGGTAAGCGCCTGATCGCTTCGATCAGGACAGCACAGCCGGCCCGATCATCCATTGCCTTGGCTAAATAGCGCCCGCCTAAAATAGCTTTAAAGGGTTGATCCAGACAAGCCTGGTCACCAATTTTCACTACTGATAATGCTTCTTCGGCATCTTTTTGACCAATATCAAGATAGAGCTTGTTCCAGTCAAGTTCTTTTAAATCCTTTATTTTTTTATGGTAGACCGTTCCTGTCGTTCCATTTCTGAAACGCAGCCTCTGCCCCAAAAGCAAGCGGGGAGATACCCCGCCTACAGGAGCCATACGCAGAAAACCATTTTCATCAATTTGTGTCACAATAACTCCGATTTCATCCATGTGAGCCGATACCATTATCCGGGGTGCCGGTCCTTCTTTCAAAGCAAAGAGATTGCCCAGGTTATCATCAAATACACGGTCAGACTTACCTGCGACAAGTTCCCTGATCAGTTCGCGCACTTCATCTTCTTCTCCCGACGGACCAAATGTTTCGGTAAGATTTTTTAGTAATTCTTCCATGTAAATTCCCCCGTTCGCTTACTGCCGGTTCTCCAACCATGTTCTGACCAACG
>Ga0114946_10003401_pt1 | contig 10735 bp, 9 predicted proteins | sample WalLakDeSediment_FD_88676 | JGI IMG/M metagenome (GOLD analysis project Ga0114946, IMG submission 88676) | Lake sediment microbial communities from Walker lake, Nevada to study Microbial Dark Matter (Phase II) - Walker Lake 11/02/13 Deep Sediment | ecosystem: Environmental > Aquatic > Freshwater...
CTACACAAGGTAATGGCATTTCGTTCGACCAGCAATCAAGCAACCTGGAGATGACCCGTGTGGAAGTCGCAAACACAGGGCTCAGCGGCATCATGGTAAAAACTGACCCGCGTTGTGATGTCCCCGGCACTACCAGGGAATCATTTACTATGTACGATATCCACATCCACAACAACCTCATCCGAAACACCGGCAACGAAGGATTGTATATCGGCAGTTCCTATTACCATCCCGGGATGCAAATGACATGCAACGGAAGAGATACGATCCTGCTGCCCCATGAGATACATGGCGTAAGGGTATATAAGAACGTATTGCATCAAACCGGAAGAAACTCGATCCAGGTAAGCGCTGCTACAATGGCCTGCATGATTGCTGACAACCTGGTGGTGGAAGACAGTCAGCGTGCCATTCCGCATCACATGAATGGCATCCAGGTAGGTGGCGGAAGCCGTTGTGACGTATACAACAACAAGATCATCGATGGCAAAGGCACTGGCATTCATTATTTTGGGATGGGCCCGGCCATGATCTACAACAACCTGATCGTGAACCCCGGCAGGTCTCACTTCTCCGGTTTGCCAGCCAGTGAGCATCCCGTTCATGGGGTATTTGTAAAACATGTTTTTTCTGAAACAACCCACCCCATCCATCTGTTTCACAACACCATCGTGAACCCGCGCACCGATGGCATCCGGTTTGAAAACATGTACGCCCACCACAGCAGGATACAGAACAACCTGCTGGTCAATCCGGGTGCCTTTGCCTACATCGGAAACGAAGCGTTTATACGCGTTCATGAGGCGTGTCAAAATACCGTGGCATCACACAATTATTTCAGTTTGAATCAGGCAGACGTCCATTTCGCAGCCCCCCTGCTGATGGACTTCAGCTTGCTTCCGCAATCACCCGTCATCAACAAAGGGATCGACCTGCAAGCCTTCGGGATCGACTCAGATATTATGGGTGAAACCAGGCCCTATGGACAGGCTTCGGATATAGGGGCCTATGAATACCATGGAGTCAGCCAGATAGGATCACCCAACAATGCCAGCCTGTATATATTTCCCAATCCGGCCGGCGAAGAAATAAACCTGCTGGTAAGCCTCCAGACTGATGAGATGGTTGCCATCACATTTTATGATGTGACAGGAAGACTGGTGCTCAGCATGCAAAGAAAACGGAACTGGGCGCACGACCGTTTCCCTGTGGCACATCTTTCGCAGGGCATCTATCTCGTCAAAGTACAAACCAACTCACACCAGGCCAGCGGAACATTCATCAAAAAATAAGCCATGAAAAGGAATAGTGCAGCGGAGCATCCGCTGGTTTCCATCATCTCGGTAAACTACAACCAATCGGCGGTTACCCTCGACATGCTGGCGTCGCTGCAACGCATCACCTATCCCAATACGGAGGTGATCATCATTGACAATGGTTCTCCTGACGACAACCCCGATGTGATCAAGGAACGTTATCCGCATATCCATCTTATAAAAAGCCGGGAGAACCTGGGGTTTGCCGGGGGCAACAACCTGGGCATCAGGGCTTCTTCCGGTGATTATTTGCTTTTGCTTAACAACGACACAGAGGTCGACCCCGGCTTCCTCGAGCCGCTGGTCAACAAGCTACGCGAAAACAACGATATCGGAGCGGTCTCACCCAAAATATACTTCACCCATACCCCCGGCATGCTTCAGTATACAGGTTTTTCCGATATCAACAGATATACCATCAGAAACAAGGGCTGGGGCCACAGTAAGATGGATGAGGGGCAGTTCAACGAGGATCGTTTATCTTTTTTTGCCCATGGGGCAGCTATGATGGTGCCTCGGGAAGTGATAAAAAAAGTGGGCTTATTGGCCGACATCTATTTCCTGTATTATGAAGAAATGGACTGGGGACAACGCATACGCAATGCCGGTTACAGCATTTGTTATGTACACAACGCAATTGTTTATCATAAGGAATCTGTATCCACAGGTAAGATCAGTCCGCTGAAGACCTATTACATGAACCGGGCCAGGCTTATTTTTACCAAAAGAAATGTAAAAGGCATCAATTTGGTCATCGCTTTGTGCTACCAGCTGCTAATAGCTGCTCCCAGGAACATGCTGGTATTTATGATCCGGGGCAGGTTCGACCTGTTCAGGGCTTATTGCAAGGCCTTGGGTTGGGCCTTCAGAAATCTGTTTAAAAAGCACCTGATGACGAACCCCGTACTTGAAGCCAACCCATAGAATTTTCTCAAAGAAAAACTTATTCATATTTCAATAAATTGTATATTGCATTCTTTTATCTTGTGACGCTTTACTTCCTGCAATCCATCAACCCGTTTGTGAAGACATGACAGCTTTTTATTACAGCGACATCTGGAACCTCTTCACCCTCATTACAGGAACCCTCTTTTGGGTGGTTATCCTGGTGCAGGTATGGTATCTGTTATTCTTTGCCTTGTGTGGGCTTTTCTATAAAGAGCGGTCGAAAAGTGTTTCTGACCGGTTACATCGTTTTGTGCTCTATATCCCGGCCTACAAGGAAGATGTGGTTATCCTGGACAGCGCTGCCAGGGCACTTACACTTGATTACCCGAAAGATTTGTTTCATGTGGTGGTGATAGCCGACTCGCTCAGGGCGGATACGCTGTCATCCTTGCGTGAGATGCCGTTACAGCTTGTGGAGGTGAGTTTTGAAAAAAGCACCAAGGCCAGGGCCCTGAACAAAGCCATTGAACAAACGGCTGATGGTTTTGATGTGGCCATCGTGTTCGATGCCGACAATGTGGCTGCGCCGGACTATCTGCACCAGATGAACGAAGCCTTCAACAAAGGTTACCGGGTGGTGCAGGGGCAGCGAACGGCAAAGAACCAGAACACCGCCATGGCCTTGCTCGATGCTGTGAGTGAGGGCATCAACAACCATATTTTCCGCAAAGGACACCGGGTGGCGGGATTCAGTGCTGCCATCATCGGTTCGGCCATGGGGATGCATTTCCCTTTATTCAGGGAGGTCATGGCCAGCCTGACAGCCGTAGGAGGCTTCGACAAGGAAATGGAGTTGTACCTGCTCAGCAGGCGCATCAGGGTGGGCTACGCCTCAAAGGCCATCGTCTATGATGAGAAGGTGCAGCAGGCCGAGGTCCTTGAACGGCAGCGGAAGAGATGGCTGTCGGCACAATTCATTTATCTGCGCAAGCACCTGTTCAGGGGCGTCGCCGCACTGATTACCGGGGGCAAGCTGGACTATTTCAACAAGGTATTTCAATTGGCATTGATCCCAAGGGTTATCCTGCTTGCCATCCTGCCTGCGGCAAGCATGCTATCATTGCTTCCCGGACATGGACCGTCAGTGTGGCACTGGCTCATTGTCTGGTGCATGGGCTATCTGGCCATCGGAATGTCCATCCCACGGGCACTATGGAATAAAAGACTGTTCCTGGCTGTGCTGAAGCTTCCTGCCGGCATGCTGGCCATGCTCAGGGCTTTGACCGGTATCAGGGGAGCCAACAAATCGTTTATCCATACCCCCCACGGCCATCATGATGAAAACCCCAAAAATACAAAGCAATGAGGATAGGTATTGAAGCACAACGGATCTTCCGGACAAAGAAGCATGGCATGGATATGGTTGCCCTGGAAAGCATCAGGACCTTGCAGCGCACCGACCAGCAAAATGAATATGTGGTGTTCACCAATGCCGGTGAAGACACAGCATGCCTCGAGCCAGCCGATCAGGTCAGGATTGTTACCTTTGGCGGCAGTTACCCCGTCTGGGAGCAGATCAGCCTGCCACGGGCAGCAGGAAAATATGGCCTGAACCTGCTGCATTGCACTTCCAACACCGCTCCGGTTCGCTGTGGCACGCCCCTGGTGGTCACTGTTCATGACATCATCTATTTTGAACACCACCCGCTCTTCACCTCAGGCTATAACGCATACCAGCGCTTTGGAAACATGTACCGAAGAAGCGTGGTAAAACGCATCATCAAAAGTGCCGGGCTGATCATCACCGTGTCGGAGTTTGAACGTGAGAACATCATCAACCGCTTCCCGTTTTTGGAAGACAAATTGCGGGTGGTTTATAATGGGGTAGGCCGACACTTCAAACCTGTCACCGATCATGCCACCCTTGAGCAGATCCGACAAAAATACCAGTTGCCAGCACACTTTGTCTTGTTTCTGGGCAATACCGATCCCAAAAAGAACAGCGAAAACACCATTGTGGCTTTTGCCATGGCCATGCAGGAAGCAGGGCTTGATTACCACCTGGTGGTGGGCGACTTCGACCGCACCATGGTGGCATCCTACCTGGAGAAGGCTGGCCTGAAAGAATTTATGGAGCGCATCCACTTCCCCGGCTATATCAACAATGCCGATATGCCCGCAATCTTCTCGCTGGCCAGCTTTTACCTTTACACCAGCAAACGGGAAAGCTTTGGCATACCTATTCTGGAAGCCATGGCCTGTGGAACCCCCGTGATCACCTCCAACACCGCTTCTATGCCGGAAGTAGGAGGCGATGCCGCCTTGTTTGCAGATCCGTTCTCGCGTGATGACTTGGCCGCCAATATACTGCGACTGGCAAATGACAGGCAACTGCAGAAAAATCTGGAGAAGAAAGGACTGGAAAGGGTGAAAGTTTTTTCATGGGAGGCATCTGTCAGGCATTTGCTTGAATTATACAAACGCTTTGAATAACCACCCGGCGATGCATGAATAAATTACTGACGACATTGTTGCCAAAGGCCCGTTGCCGGACTATACCCTTGGAGATTAGAATGATCACGTTTCAAAATAAATCATATCATTAAATAATTAAAAAGTACAATTATGAATATAACCATTGTAGGGACGGGATACGTAGGACTGGTAACCGGAGCGTGCCTGGCAGAGACCGGTGCCATTGTGAATTGCATCGACGTTGATGCTGCCAAGATTGACAGGTTGAAGCAGGGGGTCATTCCGATTTATGAACCGGGGCTTGAAGACCTTGTAAAACGCAATACGGAGAAAGAGCGTTTGTTCTTCAGCACCAGCCTGGGAGAATATGTCAATGAAAGTGATGCTATTTTTATTGCAGTGGGAACCCCTCCCGATGAGGATGGCAGTGCTGATCTTCAGTATGTTCTGGCTGTTGCCAGGGAGATCGGACGGCATATGGAAAAATACACGGTAGTGGTTACCAAGAGTACGGTTCCTGTGGGCACATCCCAAAAGGTCAGGGCCGCCATCGCCGACGAGTTGAAAAACAGGGAGGCGGATGTGCCATTTGATGTAGCCTCGAACCCCGAATTTCTGAAAGAGGGCAATGCCATCGACGATTTTCTGAAACCAGATCGTATCGTGCTGGGCGTTGATTCTGATGATGCCGAGAAGGTCCTGTCGCGCCTCTACAAGCCCTTTGTGCTCAATAATCATCCGTTGATTTTTATGGATATCACCTCGGCGGAGCTGACAAAATACGCGGCCAACGCCATGCTGGCCACCAAGATTAGCTTTATCAACGACATCGCCAACCTGTGCGAGAAGGTGGGCGCAGATATCAATGCAGTAAGGCGGGGTATCACAACAGATACACGTATCGGTAATAAATTCCTTTACCCGGGCGTGGGGTATGGGGGCTCCTGTTTTCCCAAAGATGTGCAGGCACTGGTCAGAACAGCGAATGAATATCATTATGACATGCGCATCCTTCGGGCTGTTGAGGATGTAAATAACGATCAGAAGAGTGTTCTTTTCAACAAGATATCCGCCTTTTTCCATGGAGACCTGGCCGGTAAAACAATAGCCATCTGGGGCTTGTCGTTTAAACCCGGTACCGACGACATGCGGGAGGCACCTTCTCTGGTAATCATAAGCAAGCTGCTCAATGCAGGTGCTGTCGTAAAAGCCTACGACCCCGTTGCCGTTCATGAAGCCCAAAGAATACTTGGCGACACCATCGGGTATGCCACAGACCAGTATGAGGCATGCATCAATGCTGACGCACTGGCTCTGCTTACCGAATGGAATGAATTCAGGCTGCCCAATTTCAAGGTCCTCGGGAAACTGTTGGTAAATAAAGTCGTCTTCGACGGACGAAATATTTTTCAGAAAGAGGAATTAAACGACCATGGTTTTACCTACTTTGGAATCGGAATATAAATAATGTCGGATCATATTTTTTATAAAATAAGCATATGTCAAGTATTTTAATAACAGGGGGTGCGGGTTTCATTGGCTCCCATCTCTGTGAGCGGTTGCTCAACGAAGGACACGATATTATTTGCCTTGATAACTTTTTTACCGGCAGCAAGGATAACGTGGTCCGCTTAATGGATAACCACAAGTTCGAACTGATTCGCCACGATGTTACCAGGGAGATTTTCCTGGAGGTTGATGAGATTTACAACCTGGCATGTCCTGCTTCACCTGTTCACTACCAGTACAATCCGATCAAAACGGTGAAGACCAGTGTGATGGGTGCCATCAACATGCTTGGCATGGCCAAGCGGGTCAAAGCAAAGATATTGCAGGCGTCGACCAGTGAAGTATACGGCGACCCGGTCGTTCACCCCCAGCGGGAAGATTACTGGGGAAACGTGAACCCAATCGGTATCCGTTCCTGTTACGATGAAGGCAAGCGTTGCGCCGAAACCCTGTTTATTGATTATCACCGGCAGAATAAAGTGCGCATTAAGATCATCAGGATCTTCAACACCTATGGCCCGCGCATGCAACCCAACGACGGACGCGTTGTATCCAATTTCATCATTCAGGCACTCAGGGGAGAGGATATTACTATCTTCGGCGATGGCAGCCAGACCCGCAGCTTCCAATACATTGATGATCTGCTGGAAGGGATGATACGTTTTATGGCCACTGACGAATCCATTATCGGTCCCATAAACCTGGGTAATGAGAATGAGTTCACCATCCTTGAGCTGGCAAGGCTGGTGCTTGAACTGGTCAACTCCAAATCCAGAATCCGCTACCTTCCCTTGCCCGAGAACGATCCGGTGCAAAGAAAACCCGACACCACCTATGCGCGCGAACTGCTGGATTGGCAGGCTGAGATTCAATTGCGTGAAGGTTTATTGAAAACAATTGAATACTTTGATACCCTGCTTGCAGGGAAAAAACAGCATCCCAAAAAATAAATTATGAGCACCCTGGAAATTTTATTCTGGTTGGCGGTTTTGATCGTGTTTTACACATATCTGGGTTATGGGATGTTGTTGTTTTTTTTGGTAAGGCTGAAAAGACTGTTGAAGGGAAAGCCATCCGCACAGCAAGCTGCATCATTTGAGCCGGAGGTCTGTATGTTTGTTGCGGCATACAATGAGAAAGAGTATGTGGAGGAGAAGGTAAACAACCATTTGTCACTGAATTATCCGCAGGAGAAGATACAGCATGTATGGGTCACTGACGGATCTGACGACGGCACGCCCGAGGCACTGAAGAAGTTTCCCCAGGTAGAGGTGTACCATAACAATGAGCGGGGCGGTAAGATTGGCGCCATCAACCGGGGTATGCAGTTTGTAAAGGCTCCTGTCGTTATCTTTTCGGATGCCAATGCCAGTCTGTCGGTTGATTCCGTGCGGATCATGGCCGGTTTTTTTGCCGACCCGAAGGTTGGATGTGTGGCCGGCGAGAAGCGGATCATCATGGGCGACAAGGAAGGGGCTGCCAGTGCCGGAGAAGGCATCTACTGGAAATATGAATCTACCCTGAAAAAGTGGGATGCTGAGCTCTACTCGGTGGTAGGGGCCGCCGGAGAACTGTTTGCCATCAGAAGGGAGCTTTTCCGGGAAGTGGAGAAAGACACCCTGCTCGATGACTTTATCATCTCCCTGAGAATTGCATCACAAGGATATACCATTCAGTATTCTCCCGATGCCTATGCCATCGAAACATCTTCGGCCAATGTAAAGGAAGAATTAAAACGCAAGGTCCGCATTGCAGCAGGCGGCATACAGTCTGTCATCAGGCTGAAACATTTGCTGAATCCCTTTAAATATGGTGTTTTGTCGTTCCAGTATATATCTCACCGCGTATTGAGGTGGACACTGGCCCCTGTTATGCTGCCTATAATCCTGCTGATAAATGTGTTGTTGGCCGGTATGGAAGGCTTCTTTCAACCGGGGTTGTACAATGTTTTACTGGGCCTTCAGATATTGTTCTACCTGGCAGCCTTCACAGGCGCCTGGCTTGAAAACAGGAAAATACGCCTCAAAATCTTGTTCATCCCTTATTACTTCTTTGTGATGAATTATGCGGTCTTTCTTGGGATGATCAGGTACTTCAAAGGCAGGCAGAGCGTGAACTGGGAGAGGGCGAAGCGGGCTAAGTAATGGATAATGCCGTTGCCGGTCGAAAGATGCGTCACCACAATATTCGTACCTGTCGAACTTTGAATTGCCGGCCCTTATACGTCCTCTTTTTGCAGCAGGGCCGGAATGGTTCGCAGGATGATCCTGATATCGCCCCAGAAGGAGTAGTTGCGGGCATACTGGTTGTCGAGCTGCTTGCGCTCCTCCTCCGACATGTCCTTTTTGCCCCTTTTATTGACCTGCCACAGCCCGGTGATGCCCGCCGGGCCAAGAAAACGTTCACCCCACTGATCGGAGGTGAGCATTTCCGCTTCATACATTGGAAGTGGCCGGTTGCCAACGATCGACATATCGCCTTTCAATACGTTTAAAAGCTGGGGCAACTCATCGATACTGGTTTTCCTGATGAAACGCCCCACACGGGTTACCCTGGGGTCGTTCAGTATCTTGACAAATGCGGCCTTGTTCTTTTCTTTCTTCAGCCTCAAATAGTGGTTCTCACAGATCTTCTCCCCTTCGATGTACAAGATGGAAGAACAACTGGCTCCCAACCTGGCGCAATCGGGACACCCTTGCTGCGCTGCATCACCCTGCCCTGCGTCAGCCATGGCATACTGATTCTGGCTGGCCAGGCTCTTCAACTGCAGGTCTGCCCCGGTGTACATGCTCCTGAACTTGTAAAAATCAAAAACCTTGTACCCGGTGCCAACCCGTTTGGCAGCATAAAAGACCCTGCCTTTTGACTCCATCCTGATGGCCATGGCGATGATTAAAAAAAAAGGACTCAGAAAGAGCAAACCAAGCCCGGAAAAAACCACATCGAAAGCCCTTTTCAGCAAAGGTATGCGATACGATACCGGCGCTCCGGCAGGGGTGGCTGAGGGCTGATCCGGCACAGGCGGGAACTTGATCAGGTATTGTATCCTGGTTGCCAGATTATTGGGGTTCAAAGGTTTTGCGTAAAAATCATGCACGCCACTTTGTAATGCCCTCTGCAGCATGGAATCATCGCGACGATCATGCACAAGAATGAAAAGCCTGCCGTTCAGCAGCCCCTGTTTCTTTAACAAATCAAAAAATGAAAGGCCATTTATCCCCGGCAGGACCTGCTCGCATATGATTACCTGCACGGCTCGGTGTTTCTCCATCCAGTCTGTGCCCATCAGGCTGTTCTCCCTTCGTTCCATGGCAAACAAGCCAGACCCTTTCAACTGCTTGTAAGTGTCAATATCTCCGCCTACATATAATGCAGAAACAGAAGAAGAAGTATTGTCTTCCATAAGTTACAGGACTTGATTTAATTTCTGTTCAGCAATAACTCTATTCTCACTTCCAACTCTTCCGGGTTAAAGGGCTTAACCATATAGTCGCTTGCCCCAAGGCGCAAGAACTTTACCTTCTCGGAACTGCTCTCCGAAGCCGACAACATGATGATGGGAATCCCGGAGAAATACCCGCTTGATCTGATATTCTCCACAAATGCATGGCCATCCATATTCGGCATATTGATGTCGGCAATGATCAGATCAGGGATGTGCCCTGTGTTCAACCAGTTGATGGCATCCAGCCCATCCGTTTTGACTGTTACCTCATAGTTCTGACCAAGGTAGTTCTCTAGCAGCATCCGTATGGTTCGCTCATCATCCACAACCAGAATCTTCTTTTTCATGTGTTCATAATTTGTTTTAAATAAGTCACATAGCTTGCCCCGTTTCATCGGGGGAACCGAGCACTTCGCGAGCTCGGCGAAGCCAATCCATGTATGAACATTCTCCTGTGTGTGAAAGAATGTGCACATGCTTATTTCATGAGTTAATAATTAAGCTGTTAAATCTTTGTTTATGGATTCTATAACTGTAAGTATGTCCCTTTCCATTGTCAAATATAATGATTCTATCCTTTCTATCTCGTCTTTGGCCCGCGCATATTCTTCGATTTGACGCACAATAGATTTCGACGGGCTTATATTCAGCAGATCGATCGACGATTTCAGGCTGTGTGCCTGCCTCATGATGGTTTCATGGTCATTTTCTGCGATGCCATGTTTGATCAGATCCAGGCTCTTTGGAACATCCTCAGTAAAAACAACCAGCATTTGCCTGATAAAATTCGGGTTACCCCGGCTAATCTTACTGATAAGTTCAGTGTCGTAAAGCTTTTCGTCCATGATTAAAATACTCAGAATTCAAAATCCCAGGTAATATTGCATTTTCACCCTATTCTGAACCTGTTTTTTCCTTGTGATATCTTTCAAACAAATAAGGCATTGCATGTTGCAAGACAATATTTTTAAATTCTTTCTCATCGACGGGTTTGGGTATATAGTCGTTCAGGCCAGCTTCCAGGCACCTCTCTTTTTCACCGGGTTGGAGCCTGGCTGTTATGGCAATGACCGGCACCCTGACCAAATATGCGTCTTCATGA
>Ga0114946_10003402_pt1 | contig 10732 bp, 6 predicted proteins | sample WalLakDeSediment_FD_88676 | JGI IMG/M metagenome (GOLD analysis project Ga0114946, IMG submission 88676) | Lake sediment microbial communities from Walker lake, Nevada to study Microbial Dark Matter (Phase II) - Walker Lake 11/02/13 Deep Sediment | ecosystem: Environmental > Aquatic > Freshwater...
ACGACTGATCGGTTGATGAAGATTCTTCCAAAATGAACTTCCTGCACCAGTAATAAAATGCTTTCCTTGAAATACCTTCATCCTTAGCAAATCAGGCTTTGCTTTTTACTGATAACTGCCACCTGTTAAACAGGTCATAATACTCGTCGTTACTGGTATTTTTCATGATGCAACTTTACGAAGTAATCACAACCCTGGAAATATGGGGTTTATCGGACGGATACCGATAATCAGCACAAGGATTTCCAGAAAGTATTCCGGCCATATTAATTTAAATTTGTCTATCAGGCAATGCCCATTCTCTTTTTTATCTCCGATTCTATAGATTCTGAAAGCTTTCGGATGGAATCCTGCTCAAAGAAAGTTTGTATTGCAATGTCTAAATTTAGTCTTTTGCTTAATAGTGAAACTATTCGAATGGCTGATAGGGAATTTCCTCCCAAAGGAATAAAGGAGTCTGTTACGTCGATGGCATCCATCTTTAAAACACTACACCAGGTACCATGTACTAACTCCTCAATCTTATTTTTAGGTTTAGCAATCGCTCTGAATTTTTGTGGAGCACTTTTGGTTTGACTTCTCAAGAGAGCCTGTTTATCTACTTTCCCGTTGCCTGTCAAGGGAAAAGTATCTATCTGAAGATAGGTGGAAGGGATCATATTTGAAGGAAGAAACGATCTTAAATATTCCACCAACTCGTTTTTATCTACTTGAGATGAAGCTTTGAAATAGGCTCGTATTTCTTTGGAATTAATTTGAACCTCCATGCCAATTTCTAGCATAAGTTTTTTGATGTCTTCCGTAGCAGGCTCATCATTTAGCTCATAAATAGTTTCTTCTCGCTTTTTATGTCCAACCCGTACATCCCAACTGTAAGGAAAAGCATAATTATGATAGCCTTTTTTACGTTTGTGGACAAATATCCCAAGGTCATTAATGATACAATTAGTACTCCGTCCAGTATCCTTTGGTCTGTGCCATCCGATCTTTTTTTCCAGATAATCATACATTTCTGAAAGGCTTACATCGCTGAAACGGTAAAAATCAACAAATGACACCTTGGTAAAAACATCATCAGTCTCAAACATCGAAACATCCAGGTATTCGCTAACTGCGTCCTTGCTTCTATGATATGATTTCCTCGTTTCTAGGATGATTTTGTCAATATCTGCAGGATCAAAGTGATCTTTTAGGAAAAGCTCTTCTGTTAGCCTTGTCTCAAAAAACTGTCCTCGTGAAAGTCCAGTAACAATCACTGGGATTTTTTTGTCAAGCGCTAGCTTAGTACTCAGGGTATATACAGTTTTAAAGCAACCGTTACATACGTTTTGATGTCTTTCAAGACTATCTCTAAAAATAGCGTTCATGGCATCCGTTCTGCCATAAATGTGATCTACGCCTAATTTCGTTACCGTATTATTAATATTCTCTTTGGCATTATCCGAGATGTACCCATTGTCGAGCGTCCAGGCAAGTACGTTCAGACCAAGTTCCACAAGTTTTGCCAAGGCATAACTGCTGTCTTTTCCGCCACTCAGTAACATCAAGCAATCGTATTCCTTTTCTTCATTTTCTCTTAAACCCAAAATCTCAGATTTTAGATTATCCAATGACTTAAAGTAGGAGGAAACATTTCGTTGGTACTCCTCAAAAGATTCACAGAGATTACAAACACCTTCCTCGTTAAATACAGCATCAGGGTAATTGGACGGAATTCCACAATTCTTACAGTGAAACTCAGGAACCTCAAACAAATCTTCATTTGAGTCAACTACTATAATGTGTGCTTCTTGGATTCCAGGAAAATTAGTTATCAAAATTTCCAGCTCAGCAGATTCTATTCTAACACCGTTGAGCTTAATTTGCTCATCTACTCTTCCGAAATATTCAAGGATACCATTAGCATTCATCCTAACCAAATCTCCTGTTTTGTAAATCTTTTGACCTTCTTGAAATGGATTAGGGATAAAAGATTCAGCAGTACGCTGAGGGTTTTTATAGTAACCTTTCGCAAGCACAGTTCCACCCAGATATAAATTGCCTTGCACGCCCTGAGGCACAGGATTTAATCCTTCATCTAGAATATAGAAATGACAACCCGATATAGGTTTACCGATAGCCACTGAAGAAGCATTATCGCTTAGCTCATATTTATGAACAATACAACCTACAGTAGCTTCAGTAGGCCCATACTCATTGAAGATCTCAGCACCTTCCATTAGATTAGACTGAAAAGCTTTGGCAAGATTGGTTTCAAGGTTTTCGCCTCCAAAAATCACAGTTCTAATATTTGAATGCTTTAGAGATGACTCTTCAACTATTTTCGCATGAGAAGGAGTGAGTTTGATAATATTTATCTGGCTGTTTTTGACCACTTCCAAAACAGAAACATCGGGACCACTTTTTCCTTCAGGATAAATATGAATAGCTCCTCCAGAAATAAGAGGCAGGAAAATCGAGGTAATGGTTAAATCAAAACCTATGGAAGTGAAAAACGGCATATTTACTTCCTGACCTCGGCTGTATAAGTTTATCGCCTCGACTAGGTAATTAGCTAAGGAAGCTAATGAAACCTCGACGCCTTTTGGAACGCCCGTGGATCCGGAAGTAAATAAAATGTAGGCTGCTTGATTTGGACCGGTAGTTAAATTCAAATTTTTATCTGATTCCTCCAGAGAAAGAATATCATCCAACTTTAAGTCAATGACCGAATAAGTGGAAGCAAGTTCCGAGGAAGCACTAATGATTAGTTTTGGCTCTAAATCCTTTAAAATACCTTCAATCCGCTTTTTCGGCAGATCTATTGGGATAGGAACGAATGTGGCACCTAATCGTAAAAGAGCAATAACTGATACTATGTATTCGAAAGATCGCTCCTTGTTGATTACGACAATATCTTTCGTATTAACTCCTCTTTCCTGAAGTAACTTGCAGGTCTTATTTACTAAGCTATCAACCTCAAGATAGGTTAGGGAGCGAAGCCCCAGCACCAGAGCAGTCTCCTTTGATCTTTGTTCAAAGGCGGTTCCCAGCAGTTCTTTTAAAGCAGGAATCTCCTTTATAATACCCTCGCCATTAGCTATTAACTCCTTCTTTTCATTTTGGGTGACGAAACTTACCGCATTTATTCTGGCTTGGTCATCCTGGATAAATGCATGAACTAATTTCTCAAAATGGAGAGGAAGAAGTTCAACTTGCGAAGCAGTTAAAAATGCTTCATTGATATCAAAATAATAGTCTAGGTTTTCCTTATTATTAAAATCAAACGCTTGAAAGCGAATCTGATGTCCAGCATCTAGCTCATCTGGAAACAACCAATTGGTCTTAGTAGGAATATTCCCAAAATCCCCAAAATAAAGAGGGATGTAATTTACAATAAGGTGAATGCCTCTTGAACTTTCCATGGTTTGGGCACCTGCATAACCATTCTTGAAAAAGTCAAAGAGTTCTAATCTTACCTTTTCAAAAAGAGAGTGAAATGAATCTTCAGAATCAACCTGAATATCAATTGGTAAAACTTCAATTAACAGACCTGCAGTATTTTTAAACTTGCTTAAATTACGGTTTGGAAAGGGACTACCTAATCTTATTAGAGATTCACCAGATATTCTTGAAATAAAGGCGGCAAAAATGGTTAACCAAATTGTGAATTTGGTTAGATCAGGATTGAAGGAGCGATATCCCTCACTATTGAGCTTTTCCTCAAGAAGTGTCTTGAGTTGTTGCCCAATCGGAATTTTAATTCTTTTGGCTTTTGCTTGAACGATAGACTTTTTGTTTCCATAAAGTGATAGTTCCTTAGATGGAGCCAGATCTTTGGATTTCCAATAATCTGCCGAGGAAGTATTTCGGTTTTCTCGTTTTTTTTGTTCGAATTCTCTATATGCTTCAAAACTAGCTTTATTTCGAAATTCAAGATTTTCTTGATTCAAAACAGCAAAATAAAGCCCTTTCATCTCTTCATAAAGAACTTTGAATGTGCTGGCATCTGCTAAAATATGATGGATGTTCAGGTACCAAATAGTACTACTCTCACTAAGCTTTAGCAGTACTGAATCAAAACATCTATTGCTTAGATCCAATGGGGTTTTTACGCGGTCATTGATGATCCTCTCCAAGTTTTGAACCGCCACTTTTTCACATTCAAGAATAAAATCTGAATCGGTCAAGACTATTTGAATTACTTCGGAATCTTCATTTTCTTTAAAAACGGTCCTAAGGCAATCATTCTGTTTGACAAGTAGAGTGAAAGCCTTGCTAAATATATACGGGTCAATTTCACCGCTAAACTCAAAGGTATGCGGAAGATAATTTGAAATGGAGTTGGGGGCGATTTTCTGACTGGCCCAAATACTTTGTTGACTTCCAGTTAGGCTGGAAATGGTGACTTTAGGTTTTTGCAATCTTAACTTATTTATTTTGTTGCTGAGTTATATATTCAGTAATGGACGTAATAGTATTAAAGTTCTCAATGACCATGTCCTGTGGAGGAACTTTGATTTTATATGTTTCTTCCAAATGCGCAATGAGCTTCATAATAGTGATACTATCGATCAATCCACTACTTAGCAATTCCTCTTCTTGGGTGACAAGGATATCAATTTCCTCATTAATATAATTTGTAATTTCTTCGACCATTATTTCGGATTTATTACAGTTAGGTTTCTTTTTACCATATAATCAGGTCTAGGATTAGGGACCTCTCTGATATTTTCGATAGGGTTAAAGGTAAACATCAGTAGTTTTCTATCAATCACGCCCATGTTTTGATAGGAACTATGGAGCAAATTACTGTGGAAAATTGTTACATCACCCGCTTTGCCAGTAATTGGAATAATCTGACCATATTTTTTTACCATTTGGGCCAAAGTGGTCTGACTAATCATGTATTTCAAATTCTCATCATGAACCCCATCAGGATTATTTAGATAAGATTCCACTTCTCCTTCAGACTGGGAAGATGGTATCGCCAACAAAGGTCCATTGGCTACCTCTACATCAGTAAGCATTATGGCAACAGTTAATGCCTCTGGTTTTAGCATCCCGTCTTCTTGCCAGAACTTGAAATCTTGATGCCAACTCCAAACACCGGACTCTAGACTGCTTTTGGTATTCAATTTTGACTGAAAAAGGTAGAAATCAGTTTTCAGAAGTTGTTCAACCAGTTTAGGTAAGTCCGAGTTATCAATTAAGGCTAGGATAGAAGAATCAAATTTTTCTGGAGCAAAAACAGTTCTGATTTTGCCTGATGTCTTTTCTCTATAGAATTCAGGTCCGTCTAATTGCTCAATTTTATCGATGGCTTGTGTAATTTGATTCAGACGCTCACCTTCCAGCCAATTACTTATATGTAAATAGCCTTGATGTTCATATGACTTGATTTGATCCTGACTAAGCATGTTTTATCTTTTTACGATATATCAGTGGAAAACTGTTTTTCCAGTTTTCGATAATTAACTTTTCCATTGGTAGAATGGGGTAAAGACTGTACCTCAAAGAAGTGCTTTGGGACACTTGTTTTTGGTAATAATTTCAAAAGCTTTTTTCTTAAATTTTCACTATTCAATTTACCATTTTTGGGAACTATCGCTGCGCAAAGTTCTTTCATGTCACCTGAATTTGTAGTGAAAACCGCAACATCAGTTACTTCTGAAAATTTTAATAGGACTTTTTCAATGGCTCCAAGATCAATTCTATAACCACTAATCTTCAATTGCCGATCCATTCTCCCTACAAAGACCAATTCATCATTCTCGTTAAGATAAACAAAGTCCCCCGTTCTGTAGTAAGTGACTTCGATTCCAGATTCAAGTGTTTTGTAAAACGATTTTTTATTCAGATCGTCATTATTCCAATATCCTGACATCATAGTAGTTGAATGAATCAATAATTCACCCTGCTCTCCTTTTGGTACTGGCTGACCCTCAGCATCTAAAATCAAATATTTTGTATTTTCCCAGACTTGCCCAATAGGCACCTCCTTTTCTAAATCTACGGGTTTAGTGATCATGAAATACGTGCACTGATTTACCTCAGCAGGTCCATAGACGTTGGACAAATAGGCATTTGGAGCCTTGGATTTCAATTCATTTAGCTTGGATACGGGGAAGGATTCTCCTCCATATTTTATCCACCTAACTGATGGAAAATTCAAATCGAAACCACCTAGAACTAAAGAAATGAATAGGGAAGGAACAGAATATAAAATGGAAATACCATTTGATCTTACTGCTTCGCAAAAACTTCCCAACATGACCAATTCACTGGTTGAAAATATATAAGTAGTACATCCTGCATAGATAGCCGAGAAGTATCCAAACGTACTTTGGTCGAAGTGTAAGGACGCAACATTACCTATAACATCATCAACTGAAACTTCATACAGTGCGGTGGATTGCTTCGCATAGGCCAATCCACTTGCATGTGTATGTACTATTCCTTTTGGCTGTCCCGTAGATCCTGAAGTATATAGGATGTAAGCGATATCTGATGGCTGTATATCAACATCCAAGCTGGAATCTGCCGCTACCTCTAACAGCTCTTCCCAAGTGACTCCTTGATCAGTTCCTAATACTCGTAATTCTTGGTGACTTATTTGACTTATAAGCCGCTGATGGGAGGGAATTGAAATAATTATTTGGATGCCACAATCTGCAATAATAGCATTTAGATTTTCGCTTGGTTGATTAGGGTCAAGGGCTACCAATACGCATCCGGCTTTTAAAATACCATATATGGCATATGCAGTGTATATATTTTTTTCGATAAGAATTCCTATACGGTCACCTTTTTTTACCTGATTCGATAAAAGCCAATTTGCCAACTTATTGCTTTTTTCTTCAAGTTCACGGTAGGTGATTTGACCATCACGGCTCTTAAAAGCGATTTTATCTGGAGTTTTGATCGCTCCAGCAAGTATAAGTTCGCTTAATATTTTACCCTTCGAATTCATTGTACACCATCTAATTTTGCGATAATATTTCGCTGAATATCAGAAGTTCCCGAATAAATCAATCCTCCCAAACCATCACGAAGATCTCGCTCTATTTCGTATTCCGTTACTACCCCTTTGGCACCAAAAATTCTTATAAAATCCATACTTGATTCCACAAAGGCTTCACTGATATATAATTTAGCCATTGCTGCTTCTTGCATTAGAGGCAAATTATTTTTGTCAAGGTAAGCGACTTTATATAAGTGCATTTTTGAGGTTTCTAGTCTAAGTCTCATATTAGCAATACGATTTGAAATAGACTGATTTTTTCCAATACTTTGGCCGAAAGATTTGCGACTATTAGCATATGCTATCGATAGCTCAAGTTGCTTTTCTAGTCTTCCGATCTGACTGGCAAAAATATACCCTCTTTCAGATTCCATCGCGGAGCTAAATAAGCTGAGACCTGAACCTTCTTTTCCCAATCTATTCTCATCAGGCACAAAGCAGTCTTTTAAGTAAAGATTTCCCATTGGGGTGGTTCGCATGCCTACTTTATCACGAATGTCACTCGTAGTAAATCCCTGCATCGTCTTGTCTACAATGAACGCTGTAATTCCCCATCTACCCAATTTGGCATTCGTGGTAGCGAATACTACAGCTATTTCACAAATTGGAGCGAGGGTGATGTAATGCTTTTCTCCATTCAACTTATACCCTCCCGCTACTTTCTCAGCTGTCATTTCTAACGCATAGGTGTCAGAACCTGATCCTTCTTCAGTAATTCCGAAAGCTCCAATTCCACCTGAAATTAACCTTTTAAGATATTTTTGCTTTTGTTCTTCTGTGCCAAATGCATTAATAGCTACTTGTGTACTCCAAAGCTGAGAGTTCAGTGAGAAGGGAAGCCCATTGTCTTTACAGCCATATCCCAACCCTTCCAACATTAAAACTGTAGTGAGGGAATCAAAACCTCCTCCACCATATTGCTCGTCAAATGGCCATCCTAACACACCAAAATCAGCACACTTTTTCCACTCTTTAGCAGGAAAAATATTGTTACGATCATTATTCGAAACATAGTCATTGAGATTCATTTGTGAAAAACATTTGGCTTTCTCGAATAATTGTAATTGTTCTTTTGTCCAGCTAAAATCCATATTATCAAAAAGTAAATCTTATAAAACCTGTGAAGTTAAAAGGAGTTCCAGGCGTAAAATGTATTTCACTTACAGGAGACGGTTCAAGACTTCCGTTGGCCAAACGAATTCTAGATTCTGTATCAAATTGGGCTTCTTTCCAGTCTGAATTAAGTAAATTTAGTATGAAGAATCCTACAGTAATGGCATTGAATGAATAACTTCCATTTAAATCTATAATTGTGTACCCCTCGGCTATGACGCTATTATCTTCATTAGCTGGTCTATCCTGCAGATATCTGGCTCTAAGCGCACCTGAGAAACCATTTTTATCAAAACTTAATCCGCCAGCAGTAGCAATTCGTGGTGCCAAAGGAATGAAGTTATTACCTTCTTCTTCATCTATGCTTCTAGCATGGGAATAGGTAAAGTCTCCATCCAAATAAATCCAGTTATTAGCTTGCCAACGCAATCCTAAATCTAAACCTCGTCGTGCAGTTCTTCCACCAGCTTCCACTATTCCGGCATCACCAACATAAATGAACTCCTGCTCAAGCCTTAAATACCAAAGTGCTCCATTAATTATAAGTCTGGGTAAAACTTTGAAATTACCACCTAAATCAACCCCAAATGCTCTTGGAAGAATAAACTCGTTATTCGGTCTTTCTAATACTAATCTCGTATCATTTGAGTGAAAGCCTATCCCTGACTTTAAGAAAACTTGAATGTTTTCATTTGCTGTGTAAATAAAATTCAGCTTAGGACTTATTACGGCAGCTGACAAGGAATTTGGATCGTAAGCTGGAGTAAGATGGTCTTGGTAGAGAAAATTAAAGTAATCAAATCTCAAAGCTGGGTTGATTCTTAATTTTTTGAGGTAAAGATCAAAATTTACGTAACTATAGTAGTTTGACTCGGTGATATCACCTCTTTGCGTTACAAATCTAACGCTATCTCTGTTTTTGGTTCCTGCCAATTCATTATCGCGGATATCGTCATTTCTAAGGCCTACACCGAACTGAAGTGCATATTCCCTTCCGCTCAATGTTCCATTGTAGGTTAGCTGACTCTCTGTTCCAAAAATTGCCCTATTTTCTCGTTGTCTGATTTGATCTCCATTTACAGAATCTTCAAGGTAGAAGGTGAAGTTTGAAAACAATTCGAAGTCATATGTAGTGTAATACACGTTGTTTTTGATAAAGAGCCTATCATTGATCTGCTTGGTGTGATTTAGTGCAAGATTACTTCTGCTGGTATACCCACCCTCTGTATCATCTAATGCTCCGAAATTAGAGATTTGTCCACTTGCAACCGCTCGAACAGGAATTTGACCTGATGCATCCCATTTACTCGTAAAATGAGATGCAATTAAACTAATATCACTTCCGTCATTTGTAGTGATTCCATAGCGTCCCATAAGGTTTAGCCTATTAAAATTTTGACTGGTTTCAAAAGGTCCGTCACTTGACAAATACTCAGAGGCAATGTAGGCATTACTTTTCGAATCATTTATCAAATTAAAAAGTCCAACTGTACGGGTAGAGTTGAAGCTGCCTCTTTGAACAGAAACGGAACTTTTTTCCAATCCACGTCTTGTCTGGAAATTTACATATCCAGCAGTCGCAAAATTTCCTTTATCTGCATTGTACGGTCCTTTGTTGAAATCTATTCGCTCCACTGTCTCAGGGATCAAGAAGTGCAAATCAGAATAACCCTGTCCATGTGCATGTGAAACCATATTTACAGGCATTCCATCAACTGTGATATTTATGTCTGTCCCATGATCAATATCAAAACCACGAAGGAAAATCTGCTCGGCCTTTCCACCTCCGGCATGCTGACCAATAAAAAGTCCAGGGACTTTTCTCAAAATATCCTGAGAAGTATTTACAGGATTAGTTTTTAGATCGATTCTGGCCAATGTACTAACAGGATTTATTTCCTGACTAAATATGACCTCCCCAAGTTCGATAGCAGACTCTCTCAATCGAATAGTTACCTCTTTTGACAAATTATCCACAACAAAGGTCTGCGTTTTAAAACCAACATGACTCACCTGCAGGGAATCTCCTGGATTTACACCTGCCAGGACAAAATAACCGGATTCATTGGTATGTGCATGATTCTCAGATTGGTTATGAATAATATAAGCGCCGATTATAGGAGAACTTGATTGATCCAATACACGACCCTTTAAAGCTTGGCCATGAATGACAATTACTATACTAGTAACTAGAAAAACGGTGGAGAGTGCTTTTTTAATCATATTAACTTAATAAATTATCGTCCACAAGGACATATGAATTTTAAATCATTTAGAATTTCACTTCAATTTTATTCGAAATTGTTTGAAAATCTCGAAGATTAATTTTTTACTAAATAATGTTGGTTAATTGATGAAACACCCCGTATGGATTTTTTTCGTCTGAAGAATATGTCTCTATGTTCATTTTTGTCCCTAAGCCGAGTTTTTGGGCATAATTAAAAAATAAGTTTGCAGTCACTTGATCCTCCAAAGCCCATCCTGTGGAATCAAATACGCTTAATCCGGACTGATAATTCTTTTTTAATCGCTCATCATGTATTAATTCAACCCAAGTTGGACCGATATCTGATGCCTTTAATTGTTGACATTCGCCTTCCACCACAGCTTGCTCTA
>Ga0114946_10003403_pt1 | contig 10732 bp, 8 predicted proteins | sample WalLakDeSediment_FD_88676 | JGI IMG/M metagenome (GOLD analysis project Ga0114946, IMG submission 88676) | Lake sediment microbial communities from Walker lake, Nevada to study Microbial Dark Matter (Phase II) - Walker Lake 11/02/13 Deep Sediment | ecosystem: Environmental > Aquatic > Freshwater...
ATTTTACTTTTAACACCCTTCACATCCGTGAGGGGCGATGAAGACCATCGCTTGGGGGTTCGAGCCCCTCCGCGCCCATTTTACTTTTAACACATTTCACATCCGTGAGGGGCGATGAAGACCATCGCTTGGGGGTTCGAGCCCCTCTGCACCCATTTTACTTTTAACACATTTCACATCCGTGAGGGGCGATGAAGACCATCGCTTGGGGGTTCGAGCCCTTCCGCGCCCATTTTACTTTTAACACATTTCACATCCGTCAGAGGCGATTGCATCGCAATGATTGGATCAATACTCATACATTTTCCCCACCTGTCACCAGGATTTCATGATAATTTACACTATCAACAATTCCCCACAGGGCGTATATTCTAATCAGGTAAATTTGGATAAACTTGGTTGAGGTGTACAGATGGATAATAATGGTAGATATTTGGTAGGTGTGGATGGTAATGGAAGTATTTCGCTGCCAGCAGAGCTGGCAGAAATGTGGGGGACAAAGCCTGGCACCCAGATACGAGTCGACAAACAGGGAAACGGCCTTTATCTACGACGGCCGATCTCCCATCTGGCAAAAATATATGTCGAACCAACCAATCAATGTAACCTGGAATGCAGGACCTGCATCCGCAATATTTGGGATGAAGCCCCAGGGATTATGGCAGAGGCCACCTTTAAAGGCATCATTCAAGCAATCACGCGTTTAGACTCTACCCCGACAGTATTTTTCGGTGGGTTCGGTGAACCCTTATTTCATCCTGGTATGGTTGACATGGTAGCCGAAGCTGCCGCCACAGGTGCACATGTTGAACTGATCACCAATGGCACCCTGCTTACACCCCAGGTCTCGCGGGGTCTAATAAAAGCCGGCCTGAAACGTTTGTGGGTTTCCCTCGATGGAGCAACACCAGAAAGCTACGCGGACGTGCGCCTTGGTGCCCAACTTCCACAGGTCATCAAGAACCTGGCTGCCTTCCGTGATGCCCGCGCTCCTGGTCATCTGGCTGAACCTCGGATCGGAATTGAGTTCGTGGCAATCCGCCGTAACCTGGCCGATCTCCCTGATCTGATCCACTTAGGTACTCGCCTGGGTGCCACCGAGTTTCTGGTCAGTAATGTCCTGCCACACACCGAAGAGATGCGGGCTGAGATGCTTTATTCGCAGTCTTTGTCGGATATCACCTACCTATCGTCGGTCTGGGTGCCTCACCTGGATTTGGCAAAGCTCGATTTAGACACACGAACAGGTAAAGCCTTGCTTGCGTCCCTACGATCTGGGATTAACCTCAGCTACAGTGGGCAGAATCTGGGAGGCGCAAATGACCGCTGCCCCTTTATTGAGGCTGGAGCTACCGTTATCGGTTGGGATGGCTCTGTCAGCCCCTGTTTGCCGCTTTCTCACAACTTTACCAGCTACCTGAACATACACTTCCGGCGTTCGCGCCGGTTTGTGTTGGGGAATATCAATCAAAATTACCTGGAATATCTGTGGGATCTTCCTGAGTATCGCGATTTCCGCCAGAGGGTGCAAGATTTCAGTTTTTCACCCTGCACCTTCTGCGGCGGATGTGATTTGGTCACCTCCAATCAAGAAGATTGCTACGGGAATACCTTCCCCACCTGTGGTGGATGCCTTTGGGCTCAGGGGGTTTTACGCTGCCCATGAATTAACCAAAAGTTGAAACTAATATGGTTGCACAAACGTTTATAATTTAATGGCAGACATATAACCGGAGCATAAAACGGAATTTGATATTTTACATGGTGAGTGCATGAACAAATACCCACCTCCTACAATGTATAGGATCACTCCATACAGTGAACCAGAAGCCAAAAAACCTGTTCCTTTCTGGGAAAGCTGTCTAAACTGGACATTCCTGGGCATCTTCCTAGCCGGGCTTGCCCTGATACCGGTCGTGGCAGCCATCGGATTTTTGGCGTATTTCCATATCTTCGAACGGATCATTCCGGGCGTCCATGTAGGTGAGACCAACCTGGGAGGTATGACCGTATACGACGCTTCGGTCAAACTCCATCGAGATTGGAACATGGATCGCACGATCCTGGTCGGCATGATGGTAGGGGATGAGGTTAAATCATGGGAAATCCCGATGTCTGATGTGGGCATCAGCCTGGATGCCCACCAAACCGCTTTGGATGCTTATGCACTCGGTCATGGAGCAGGCATGCGTAACCAGGCGTTGGAGACCCTTTCCGGGGTTCTAGTTGGTTGGGAGGTTGAACCAGTTGTTGCTTTTGATGAGGCCGCCGCGCGAGCCGGTCTGGATGCACTTTCTGCTGAAATAACGGTTAGAGCTCTTGATGCCACCATCCTCATTGAAGGAAACCAGATCAAAGAGATTCCTGGTATGCCTGGTTATACCATCGATATCGATCAAACCATCGCTACCCTGTCAGCAACCCCATTGAGTATTTTCTTAGAGGGGGTTGCAACCTTGTCCATCCAGATTCTGGAACCCCAGGTAGTGGACGTGTCGGAGGTCATCGCGGAGGTCGAGAGGCTGCTCAACACATCTCTGGAAGTACAGGCTTATGATCCAGTCGCTGACGAGCGCTTTAGCTGGCAAGTACCCCAGGAGGTGGTGAGTTCCTGGGTGAAGGTTGAATCGGGTAATGAAGGTCTGGAAGTGGTTATTGACGGGATAAAAGCGGTCGATTACCTGCTAGACCTTGACGACGAGTTAGGCCCTGAGCGAACCATTGATGGAGAAAAATATGCCCCAATCCTCAAAGAGTCACTGCTGGAAAATAAGCCGGCAACCATAGCAGTCAATTACAATCCCAGGTCTTATGTTGTCAAACAGGGAGACTCGTTATTGGCAATCGCCTGGCGAACGGGCATCCCCATGTGGAAAGTGATCCAGGCTAACCCGGGATTAGACCCTGACACGATCCTGGTGGGACAGGAACTGGTGATCCCACCTAAAGATGCCATGTTAACCCTGCCAGTGATTGAGAACAAGCGCATCAAGATCAGCTTGAGTGAGCAACGCTTATGGACATATCAGGACGGGGAATTGCTGCAAGAGCACTTAATCAGTACCGGGCAAGACCGTTCGCCAACCCAACCCGGTATTTTTCAGGTAACGTTGCACGATGAAATGGCTTATGCCTCTGTCTGGAACCTGCAGATGCCACACTTTATCGGCATCTATGAATCCTGGCCAGGATTTTATAATGGGATGCATGCATTACCAATCCTGGCCAGTGGGCAACGCTTATGGGCTGGTTATCTAGGTCAACCAGTATCATATGGTTGCATTATCCTGGATATCAAACCAGCCGAAGAGATGTTCACCTGGGCTGAAAAAGGGGTTGTGGTTGAAATAGTGCCATAAAGAAACCTGGCAACTATTGCTTCTCATAAGGCTGACCATCGGCAGCCGGCATCTGTCCTCGACCAACCACACCAGCCAGCACCATCATGGTCGCCAGATAGGGGGCCATCAACAGGAACTGGGAGGGGATGCGGACATTCAGGATCGCCATGATTGAAGCCAGGGAGTCAGCAAAACCGAACAGCAGACCTGCGCCAAATGCGCCAAAAGGATTCCAGTTTCCAAAGATCATGGCTGCCAATCCGATGAAACCACGCCCGGCAGTCATCACCTCGTTGAAGCGTCCAACCGAACCCAGGGTAAAGTAAGCGCCCGCAAAACCAGCCATCATACCTCCCAGGATCACGGCCATGTAACGCGTACGAAAGACGTTGATGCCCAGGGTATCGGCTGCCTCTGGGTGCTCTCCTACCGAACGTAACCGTAAACCCCAACGGGTGTAATACAATAAAAAGTGCAGCGCGAACAGGAAGAAGAACATCGCAAAAACGAACATATTATTCCGGAATAAGATCGGTCCAAAGAAAGGGATATTTGAAAGGATCGGGATCTCCCATATTGGAAAGATGCCAGGGACATTTAGATGCCGATATACATTGAGGAACTTTGAAGCGATGTAGGAGGTCATACCAATCGAGAAGATATTAATGACCGTGCCCGAGACAATCTGGTTGACCACGTATTTTATCGAGAGCACTGCGTGCACAAAACCTAACAGGCCACCAGCCAGGACTGCACTGAGCACGCCGATCCACAAACTGCCGCTTACCGATCCAACCAGTGCACCTACCATAGCACCCATCAGCATCATGCCCTCAATGGCGATGTTGACGACCCCGGCACGCTCGCACAAAACACCAGAAAGCGCACCCAGGGTGATTGGGACAGCTTTAGAAAGCGCAATGTTCAACATATTGGCAAAGTTAAACGAACGCCCGGCAGCAGCCCAGGTGAGAAATCCCAGGATAAACATGGCAACCACAATTGCCAGTACTTTGTTGGTGTGACGACCAAAACCGCGTGCTCTGACCAATTGATAGGCACCGATAAAGGCAGACAGGGTTGCCAGCACGTTGAGAGTAGTCAGGGTTGGTAGTTCTAACGGTGTGAGAACGACTTCAAAACCACCCGGGGTAAGGACAAAAGTTGTGGTCAAGCCGGGCTCAACCGGGCGGCTAAACAACACCCAGATTAAAGCAGCCAATGATAAGAAAAGGATACCCATCACCCGTTGGCGGGTGGGGGAGATATATACAACTTTCCGTCGTAATGCAGTCTCTGCCATAATCAATCACCTGCCCAACCGCTTACGGTTACTTCCTCTTCGTGGGCTTCAGGAGCACGCAAGCGGTATATTGTACGGATAATCGCCGGGGCGGCAACAAAAGCCAAAATCAAGCCCTGCAATACAGAAATAATGTCAATCGGTATACCGGCAGCCAATTGCATCCGCACTGCTCCATTCCGTAAGGTACCGAACAATAAAGCAGCCAGAACTACACCCAGGGGATGACTCTTACCTATCAAGGCCAGGGCAATGCTATCAAATCCATAGCCAGAGGAGAAAGCCATTGCAAGATGGTAATTGACACCCAAAACCTCGTTGGCGCCTGCCAGGCCAGCCAGGGCACCTGCCATAGTCATCGCGAGCACCACTCCGGTAAGCACATTCATACCAGCATAGCGAGCCGCGTGTGGGTTAGCTCCTACAGTTCGCAGGAAGAAACCATACTTGGTCTTAAACAGGAACCAGTAAACCAACCAGGCTATAAATAAGGCAATGAAAAAACCCAGATGAAAGCGAATAGGGTGATCGAACAAGCGAGGTAATACAGCCGTTGCCTGTATGGTCGGGCTGACGGGGTTGAACGAATCGGGCCTTTGCATGGGGCCGCTCAACAACCAATCGCTGAGCCGAAAGGCGATGAAATTCATCATGATGGTATTGATGACCTCATGACCGCCAGTTTTCGCCTTCAACCATCCTGGGATGAAGCCCCACAAACCGCCCCCAATTGCGCCAGCCATGATCGCCAGGGGGATATGGATGATGGCTGGTACTCCGGTTATGGCGTAGCCAGCAAATGCGGCGCATATCGCCCCCACAAATATCTGCCCTTCTGCGCCAATATTGAATAATCCAGCCCTAAACCCCAATGCCACGGATAAACCGGCAAAAATATAAGGAATCGAAGAGACAAGACTTTCAAATATGGGATTGAAAGCCCGGCGGATCGCTAGTCCATCTCCGCTCTGCAAAGCAGCAATAATGCGGGCTGGATCTCCTAAAGACCCGGTGAAAAGCGCTGAATAAGCATTACTGACAACATCCCAGGCAGCCGCCAAAGATGCCAGTGGAGATTGCGCCCAGGCAGCAAACACCTCTTCGGTGGTCAGGATAATGATGACCCCGCCAACCAACAAACCGGTTAAAATCGCTAATACCGGAATCGATAATACCTGCCATACCCGGCGCAGCCGGCTAGAATGTTCTGGCGCCCCACGTATCAGCTCTTCCAGGAAAATTTGGAAAGCGTTCTTCTGCCCGTCTTTACTTTGTTTTTTTTGTGGTTTTTCTTCTTCCATGTACTGAACCGTTTGTGTCCCTTACTCAGAAACAGAAATCAAATGAATTTGGTCAGGTTTGCCTTAACTTACTGCCTGTGGTTCCGTCGTTTTTTCAGGATGGATACCCGCCATAAGTAAACCAACAGCTTCTTTTGTGGCTTCTTTAGCGTCCAGGATATCTACAATTTTGCCCCGGTACATTACCGCAATTCGGTCAGAAAGCTCCATAATCTCATCTAGTTCTGAAGAAACTAATAAAACCGCGCAGCCTTCATCCCGTTTTTCAACAATTCGATTGTGGATATATTCAACGGATCCCACATCCAAACCACGTGTAGGTTGAGAGGCTACCAGAAGTTTTATGGGTCGGGAAAACTCGCGCGCCACAATAACTTTCTGCTGGTTGCCTCCAGAAAGCGAACCAACCGTAGTTAAGACACCGGGTGTGCGGATGTCAAATTCCTCAACTAACTGTGAGGCAGTTCTTAAGATTACTTCGTTCTGTAATACCACCCGTTTGGAAAAAGGTGGCTGGTAGAACGTATTCAATACCAGGTTATCCGCAACCGGGAAAGCCAGTACTAAACCATCACGCTGGCGATCTTCTGGGATATGGGCAACACCTAACTCGGTCACCTGGCGTGGATTAACATGAGTGATATCTTGATCTAATAAAGAGACCCGACCATCCTGTTTATCACGCAGCCCGGTCAATGCTTCAACCAACTCCGTCTGACCGTTTCCCTGAACCCCAGCAATGCCAAGCACTTCGCCAAAACGAACCTGGAAAGAGACCCCATCCACTGCAACCTGATTTCGTTCATCAAGCACAAACAGATTTTCTACCGACAGCACAACCTCTCCTGGTTGAGCATGTTCTTTATCCACTGCAAGCGAGACTTCACGCCCAACCATCATTTCCGCCAGAGTTTCGCGGTTAGCCTCCTGGGGAGTGGTTGTGCCGATTACCTGGCCACGACGGATAACAGTGATGCGATCCGCAATTTCGAGGACTTCACGCAACTTATGTGTAATGAAAATGATCGACTTACCGCGCTCTGCCAGGGACCGCATGATATTGAACAGCTCATCAGCCTCTTGCGGGGTGAGCACAGCGGTGGGTTCATCCATGATGAGGATATCGGCTTCACGATAGAGTAATTTGATGATTTCAACTCGCTGCTGGACGCCAACCGGCAAGTCCTTGACGTAATCATCAGGGTCAACTTTCAGTTTGTACTGCTCTGAGATTTGCCTGATCTTTGAAGCAGCGGTGCCCCGATCAAGGACATCGAGTAACTTTAAGGATTCCTTTCCAAGCATCACGTTTTCAGTAACAGTGAATACCGGAATTAACATGAAATGCTGGTGAACCATCCCGATCCCCAAGGCGATGGCATCGTTAGGAGATTGGATATCCACCTCATTGCCGCGGACAAATACCTGCCCCTCGTCCTGGGCATACAGGCCATAGAGGATATTCATCAGGGTCGTCTTTCCAGCGCCATTCTCCCCCAACAAGGCGTGGATTTCACCTTCTTTGAGGGTCAGGTTAACCTGGTCATTGGCTAATACACCCGGGAAACGCTTGGTAATGTTCTTTAGTTCTAGGGTCGGAGGCATATTCATTCACACCTGTGCAGTCACGATACCGAAACCTCTTTTACACTCCGCTACGCTGGCAAGATTTGTCAAGGATGGAGCTGATAAAAAAACCAGCTCCATCCTTGAACCTTATACGAATTAACCTATTCTTGGGTCATCAGCATGCTGTTGACTTTTAGGGCATAACCCGGACTTCACCAGCAATGATTAACTGCTTGATCGCTTCGATTTCTGCTTTTGTTTCAGCTGAGACCAAAGCATCTAGCTGGTGGAAGGGGGCGAGGCCAACGCCATCATTGGCCAGTGTGCCCACAAAAACACCACCCTGGAAGGTGCCGTCATACTCGGCTTTAATGGAATTGAAAACAGCCACGTCCATATTCTTCATCACCGAGGTGAAAGTGATATCGGCAAAATCGGGAGAACTGATGGTCCAATCGGTGTCGACACCGACGATATAGACACCACCTCGTTCTTTAGCTGCTGCCGCTGTTCCCAGTCCAACTGGACCAGCTACTGGCATGATGATGTCAGCGCCTTCACCCATCAACAACTCGCCCATGGTGCGACCATCATCCAGGCTGTCGAAGTTACCGGTGAACAAACCAGTCTGGGCGATTGGATCCCAACCCAATACCTGGACATTGGCGCCTTTTTGGTCGTTATAGTACTGGACACCCATGGCAAAGCCGTCCATAAAGACGGTCACTGGCGGGATTTGGATACCACCGAATGTGCCTACACTGCCGGTCTGGGTCACACTGGCGGCCGCATAACCGGCCAGGAAAGCAGCCTCTTCGGTAGCAAAGACCAGTCCCAGGACATTACCAATGGGTGGATCATAAGCGAAGTCAACGATGGCAAAACTTTGGTCCGGATTTAGAGCGGCAGCGTCAGCAGTAGCATCTCCCAACAAGAAGCCGACGGTAATGATGATATTGCAGCCTTCTTCAACCAGGGCATTGATATTGCGCTCATAGTCAGCCTGGTCACGTGATTCAAGCACTTTTTCTTGGATTCCTAATTCAGCCTTGGCATCCAGGACGCCTTTCCAGGCTGTCTCGTTGAAGGAACGGTCGTCAATACCGCCCACATCCGTTACCTGGCAGGCCAGGAACTCTGGCTCATCAGGTCCGGCTGGCTGGCAGGCTGAAAGCAGCATAGCCAGCATGATAAATATTGCTGAGATTGTATAGATCTTTTTGGACATACTATTTCTCCTCCTTAAGAGAGAACAACATGGGTTTGGGGTTTGATTCGAGGTGAGATTTGGCAAGTTTAGATCCAGTGGTCAATGCTCTCCTCCTTAGTTTAACTGAGAAATCTCATCCTGCGATCTGAAAAAAATCTGGCTCGAAATGTATCTCCAAGATATCAAATCACCAGCCAGTCATTGAATGGAAGTATAACGCCAATTGTGTTCATTGGCAAGATAAGTGACAGGTTTATTGGTGATAATTTAAGAATATTAATATTACCTGCCAATCTCAAAAGCTGGAAAAACTCCAGTCAATCATCCTGACCGTTTATGGAGTTTACACCAGTATCGATAAGGCCACCCAAGAGATCGGGAAGCAGGTTTTTAACCAATATCTGCCGGCCAGGGCTGAATAAATCCTGGTTGACCTCTTCCAGCGCAATAAGCACGGATTGGGTAAACCCTCCCTCTCCAGACAGCAGGCGCGGCCATGATTCTATTAATGCACCAGCGTAATCTGCCCGTACAGATGTGATCCAATGATCACGCACTTCTTGTGGAGGTTGTCCTGTGCCGATCAGCCGAATCCCCTCATCAACCAAGTAAAACAACATGGATTCATCACCTACTCCAGGGGCTACATAAACCGTAGTTACCGATCTTGCAATAAGATCGTCAGCTGCAGCTTTCCAGGCACTCTCACCGATGCCACTGAGTGCATTTGAATAAAGCGGATATCTAAGGATTGTTCCTTGATAGTAATGAGGAGGGTATGTCTGTTGGCACAGGCCACAGAAAAAGGTTGCACCACTCAAAAAACCCTGCCGGGCTGCTAATCCAGCTCTCGAATCGTCAGCAGCAATAACACCTACCCGCCACTCTGGGGTGACAACCGCAGCAATATAACCCGCAAGGAACGATACTCGATCTATGGTCTCATTCCAGGCAGGAATCACACTCAGATTAGAAGATGTCCCCAATCCCGGAATACCAACCGCCAGGAATTGAACATGCTGCGCGCTGGCAGCCATGTTTTCCAGTCCCGGATCCGGAGGCAGGGCTACAACCAGCCGGACACCTGTATCTAAATGGGAGGCATCCAGGGTAGAACGAACTTCAAAATTCAAACCCTCAGCTGCTGCCAGCCCTTCCAGCGTAGACCTGATTGTTTCAAATGGTTGCGGGTCTGCACTCAGGTCAGATGTCAGCAATATAACATCTACCACGTCCGGAAAAGGGGATACTTGGGGCGTGACTGTGATAGTATCCTGAGGGACAATAGTCTCAGCCGGTGGGGGTAGAGAAGTCAGGTCAGGATCTTGAGTGGGAGTATCTGTGGTGCCCGAATGGTCATTGCCAATACCACAGGAAACCAGAAACAGTGAGATGAAAAAGATGGTTAGTACTAAGAAAAACCGGTAAATTGTCATAGAAATTCCTTAAAGGGATCAAGTTGACAAAGGTGCAGTTGGGGGTATACTCTAAATTAAAGACTTGACCATGCCTGATATTTTACTACAGTCGCCCATAGATGAACCAGTTCAACAGCCAACCTGCCTCCGAAGAACCTGACCAGCTTCCACCAGCTAGACGCCGGCGCGCTCGTCGCCTTCTGGCTCCCTTAGATATTGATGAACGGGCAAATTTTACCAAAGAAATCACCCAACGTGCTTCCCCATCCTTCGACTTCTTTCTATTCTCGCTGATTGCCGGGATCGTATTTGCGATCGGTCTGCTGCTTGACTCCACCGCCCTGTTGGTATTGGGGGCTCTATTGGCACCATTAATGGCGCCGGTGGTTGGCATCTCTTTAGGGACTGTTCTTGGCTCGCTTCGCTTCTTTTTCCGCGCCTTGATCGGTCTGGCTATCGGTAGTGCTCTGGTATTTGCAACCGGCGCTGGTGCTGGATATACTACCCATTTCTTCCAAACGGAGCAGCTCACTCAAGCTCAACTGAACACACAACTTTCCCCATACAACTTCCTCTTGCTGGCAATTGGA
>Ga0114946_10003404_pt1 | contig 10732 bp, 9 predicted proteins | sample WalLakDeSediment_FD_88676 | JGI IMG/M metagenome (GOLD analysis project Ga0114946, IMG submission 88676) | Lake sediment microbial communities from Walker lake, Nevada to study Microbial Dark Matter (Phase II) - Walker Lake 11/02/13 Deep Sediment | ecosystem: Environmental > Aquatic > Freshwater...
AAGCCACCGCCGCGAAATCCACCAACTCTCTCCATCCCCCCCCCTCCAGGGCCTCACGGATTTCCTGGCGGGCACCTTCCTGACCCACCGCCGCGACGCAGAAGGAACCCCGGAACCGTTCCACGTCTTCGGGCGGAATCACGGGGACCCCATGCACGCTCTGCCCCACCTTCCTGGGATCCAGGTCCACGAAGGCCACAAGGGTCCCGCCCTGCCGGAGGAGCTCCCTGGCAAAGGCCTTGCCCACCGGCCCGGCCCCCCACACCACCACGCCCCGCCCTCGGCAGAGATGGAACCGCAGGAGGAAGTGGACCTTGCACTTGCGAAAGCTCTCCTCCGTGTAGGCACCGTGGGTGCGGGACAGGCGCCCCGCACTCTCCCTCCAGCGCAGAAGCGTCTCCGGGACCTTGGCGAAGCGCCCACCACCCTCCCACAGGCGGAAGATCAGGTCGTAATCCTCGGGCCAACCCAGATCCCGGTACCCTCCCACCACCTCCATGGCATCGGCCCGCACCACCAGTGTGGGATGGGGAATGGGGCATTCCACGAAGAGGTCCCGCTCCATGGCCCCGTGGGTCGTCAGGTCGTTGATCCACCCCTCGTAACGGAGAGCGCCCTCCCTGACGTCTTCCCGAGGGAAGTAGGTGACGCCGGTGCCGCAGGCCACGATCCTCCGGTCCTGGGCCATCACCTCCATCTGCCGCTGGAAACGCTCCGGAAGGGCCACGTCGTCGGCGTCCATCCGGGCCAGGAAGGGGCTTCCGGCCTGCGACCGGGCCAACTCCAGGGCCGCCACGATCCCCTTCGCCTCCTGGGTAAGGACCTGGATCCTGCGGTCCCGGCCGGCCGCCTCCCGAACGATCTCCCCGGTGCCGTCGGTGGACCCGTCGTCCACTACCAACACATGGAAGTCGGAGAAGGTCTGCCGTCCCAGCGAAGCCAGGGCCTCCTCCAGGAAGGGAGCTCCGTCTCGGACCGGGAGAAGGACGGAGAGAGGTGGAGCGGCGGGCATGGTGGACCTCCTCCCCTCAGCCACCGGTGGCCCGGACCAGGAGGGAAGCCAGGTACCGTCCGGTTACGCTCTCCGGGATCTGCACGATGTCCTCGGGCCTGCCCATGGCCACCACCTCTCCCCCCTTGGCCCCTGCGCCGGGCCCCAGGTCGATGACCCAGTCCGCAGTCTTGATGACCTCCAGGTTGTGCTCGATCACCACCACCGAGTGGCCGGCGTCCAGGAGGCGCCCCAGAACATTCAAGAGCCTCCGGATGTCCTCGCCGGAGAGACCCGTGGTGGGCTCGTCCAGGATGTAGACCTTCCGCCCCTTCTTTCCGGCGCCACCGGCCAGTTCCCGGGCGATCTTCAGGCGCTGCGCCTCTCCCCCCGAGAGGGTCGGCGCCGGCTGGCCGAGGCGGAGGTACCCCAGACCCACCTGCTGGAGTTGCCAGAGGACCTGTCCGAGGCGGTCTTCCCGGATGAAGAATCGAATGGCCTCGTCCACGGTCAGATCCAGGACCTGAGCCACGTTGAGCCCCTTGTAGGTGACGTCCATCAACTCCCGCCGGTATCGGCTCCCCCCGCAGACCTCGCAGGGCACGAAGACGTCGGCCATGAAGATCATCTCCACCTCCACCTGCCCCGCTCCCTTGCAGGCTTCGCACCGGCCCCCGTCCACATTGAAGGAGAAGAACCCGGGGCCGTAGCCGCGCTGCCGGGCCATGGGGAGTGCCGAGAAGATGCGGCGGACTTCGTCCCAGGCCTTGATGTAGGTAACGGGATTGGACCGGGGCGTCCGGCCGATGGGAGACTGGTCCACCAGAATCACCTGCTGCACCAGGCCTGACCCTTCCAGAGCCGTGTATCTTCCTACGGCCTCCCCTAGGTGCTCCTTGGCCGTGGTCTCTCCCCCGTTCAACTCCAGCTCCAAAGCCCTGTAAAGGACGTCGTGGACCAGGGTGGACTTCCCCGAGCCGCTGACCCCCGTCACCACCGTCAGGACGCCCAGGGGGATCTCCACGTCCACGGAACGCAGGTTGTGGAGCCGGGCCCCCCTCAGGATCAGCCGCGGCCCGTCCACCCTCCGGCGCCCTTTCGGAAGAGGAATTCCTTTCCGCCCCGAGAGGTACCGCCCCGTCGCCGTGTCGGCATTCTCCAGCTCGGCCGGGGTCCCCTGGAACACTACGCTGCCACCCTTCTCCCCGGAGCCCGGTCCTAGTTCCACCACGTGTTCGGCGGCCCGGATGGCCAGAGGGTCGTGCTCCACCACGATCACGGTGTTCCCTGAATCCCGGAGCCTGCCAAGGAGGCCCAGGAGGGCCCCCGTGTCGCGGGGATGGAGCCCGATGGTGGGCTCGTCCAGGACGTAGAGGGTATCCACCAGGCTGGAGCCCAGGGAGTTGGCCAGGCTGATGCGCTGCGCTTCCCCCCCCGACAGGGTCCGGGCCTGTCGGTCCAGGGTCAGGTATCCGAGCCCAACCTCCACCAGGAAGTCCAGCCGGGACCGAAGCTCCCGGAGGATGGTGGCGGCGATGCGGCTCTCCATCTCATCCATCTCAAGCCCCTCCACCCAGCCCCTCAGCTCCTCCAGAGGCATGGCGGAGATCTCGGCCACGTTCCTGTCGGCCACCCGGACCCAGAGGGCCTCCTCCCTGATCCTGGCCCCCCCACACGCACGGCAGGGCCTGGGGCTCTGGTACTGCCGCAGAAAGACCCTGATGTAGCGTTTGTAGCGCTTCTTCTCCCGGGACTTGAGAAAGGGGAACACCCCCTTGAAGCCCTCCGCGCCGTAGAGGACCGCCGAGCGGAAGTCCTCCGGGAGGCTTTCCCACGGGGCGAAGACCGATAGACCCCGCTCCTGCGTGAAGGCTCTCAGCCGGTCCTGCTCCCGGAAATACCGCGGCTTCGTCCACGGATCCACCGCTCCGTCCTGGACGGAGCGCTGGGGGTTCGGGATGATAAGGCTCTCGTCATACTCCAGGGTCGCGCCGAACCCCGTGCACACGGGACAGGATCCTACCGGGTTGTTGAAGGAGAAGAGCTGGGGGGAGGGCTCCGGGAACTCCCTTTCCGGATGGCGGGGACAGCGGAAGCGCTCGGTGAACTGCATGCGTACGGGCGGCCCGGGCCCGGGCACTTCTCCAACCGGACCTCCCCCTTCCGGGGTCCCGGGAGCCGCAGCCCCCCCCTCCCCATCGGAAACGCTGGTTCCATGACCCCTTCCCACCAGGACCACCACCGCCTCTCCATCACCCTCCGAGAAAGCCGTCCCCAAGGAGTCCGCCAGCCGGTCCCTGATCTCCGGCTGGACTTTCAGACGATCCACCACCACCAGGAGCTCGTGGGCGGCGGTGAGGTCCGCTCCAAGGAGCTCCGAATCCTCTGCTCCGGCCTCACCCACGTCCAGCATCTCCCCGTCGGCCAGGATCCTGAGGAATCCCAAGGCCCGGAGATTCTCCACCACGAGGGGGTGGCTGACCCGGCCCCCGAGCTCCAGGGGGAAGGCCACGAGGATACGGACCCCGTCCCCCACCGCCAGCACCTGGTCCACGATCCCCGACACGGTGTCGGGGCGGATCTCCCGTCCGCAGTCCGGACAGTGCATCCTTCCCACCCTGGCCCAGAGGAGGCGCAGGTAGTCGAGAACTTCCGTGGCCGTGCCCACCGTGGACCGGCTGGACTTGGCCGGGTTCTTCTGCTCGATGGCCACCGCCGGGGAGATCCCCTCCAGGAGGTCCACCGCCGGCTTCTCCATGCGTTCCAGGAACTGCTTGGCGTACGTGGAGAGGGACTCCATGTAACGCCTCTGCCCTTCCGCGAAGAGGGTGTCCAGAGCCAGGGAGGACTTCCCCGACCCGGAGGGCCCCGTGACGACGGTGAGGACCCTCCTGGGGAGGTCCAGATCCAGGTTCTTCAGGTTGTGCTGCCGGGCTCCCCGGATTCGGATCCAATGCTCCATGAGTGGATCTTAGCGGAGGGGGGCACCGTCGGGTACCCGGCCGCCCCCCGGCGCCTTGACCACTTCCACCTCCTCTTCTAGCTTCATGCCATGCGAAATCAGGCGACGGTCCGGCATCATCATCATCATCATCACCATGCGGCCCACACGGGTCGAGTGGCTGGGATGCTCTGTGCCTGACCGAAGCCAGTAGCAGACCGAGATCGCCACCGCGGCCCGTCCCTGACGGGCCGCGGTTTTTTCGTCGAGGCCAGCCGGCTGGCTCGAGCCCGCCGCGGTTGCGCCGGCAAGATCGATTCGAAGGAAGCACTCGGAGGAATCCATCGTGTTGCGTGTCGCATTGCCCAACAAGGGACGTCTGGCGAACCAGACCATCACACTTTTCGAGAAAGCCGGGCTCAAGGCCGAATCCCGGGTGGAGCGGGCCCTGGTGGCGACTCTGGGATCCGACTTCCAGGCCATCTTTGTCCGAGCCCAGGACATCCCCGAGTTCGTGGGGGACGGCGCCGCCGACCTGGGGGTCACGGGAGCCGATTTGGTGGCCGAGTCGGGCCAGTCCGTCCGGGAGCTCCTGGACCTGCAGTTCGGGCGGTGCCGCTTGGCTCTGGCCGTTCGGGACGAGAGCTCCACAAGGCACGTGGATGATCTCGAGGCGGGCACCCGGGTGGCCACCTCCTTTCCCAGGGTCGCGGAGGCGTTCTTTCGGGAGCGCGGCTTGGAGATGCGGATCGCCCCGGTCTCCGGCTCTGCGGAGATCGCACCCCACTTGGGGGTGGCGGACGTCATCGTGGATCTTGTGTCCACCGGCTCTACCCTCAGGGTGAACGGCCTCAGGGAGATCGCCACCCTCCTCCATTCCACGGCACGCCTCATCGCCAACGGCAGTGCAGCCGACGACCCCCATAAGGGTCCTCGCATCGCCGAGCTCGTGGTGGCTCTCGAATCCGTCATCAGGGCTGCAGCCAAGCGATACCTTATGGCCAACGTCCCCAGGGACCGACTGGAGGAGGTGAAGGAGATCATTCCGGGCCTTTCGGGACCCACGATCGTGGAAATCCAGAATGGAGGCCGCTGGGTAGCGGCCCACGCCGTGGTGGATGCGGACCGTATCTACCAGACCATCACCAGACTCAAGGCCATAGGAGCCGAGGGCATCCTGGTGACACCCATCGAACGGCTCACCCCCTGAGGCAGAGGCCATGCGACTGAGCATCGACAAGCCCCTGGCACGGCTCACGCCGCGGGAGAGGTCACGCCTCCTGGACCGCCGGCCCTCCGACGAGCCCGAGCTGGCCCACCGTGTCCGTCTCCTTCTGGAGCGGGTGAGGCGGGAGGGTGACCAGGCCCTTCGGGAGATGGCCCTGGAATTCGATGGCGTGGACCTCCAAGCCCTGGAGGTCCCCCGGGAGCTCTGGGACTCCGCACTCAGGAATCTGGATCCTGATCTTCGGAAGGACCTGGAGGAAGCCGCCCAGAATATCGACGCGTTCCATCGCGCCCAGATACCTCAAGACATCCAGGTTACTGTCCGACCTGGTGTTACGCTTGGCCGACGATCCGTCCCCCTCAGGGTGGTGGGGGTGTACGCCCCGGGGGGTCGGGCCGCCTATCCCAGCAGCGTCCTCATGGGCGTGGTCCCCGCCCGGGCCGCCGGCGTCCAGGAGGTGGTAGTCTCCTCTCCCCCGGGTCCTTCGGGGCTCCCCCCGGACCAGGTCCTGGCGGCCGCCGCCATCGCCGGGGCCTCCCGCCTCTTCGCCCTGGGGGGGGCCGGAGCCATTGGAGCCATGACCTTTGGAACCGCCACGGTGCCTCGGGCCCAGGCCGTGGTGGGACCGGGCAACCGCTATGTCAACGAGGCCAAGAGGCAGGTGGCGGGAGAGGTCGTCATCGATTCGCCTGCGGGACCCTCGGAGGTCCTGGTCCTTGCAGACGAAAGTGCCGATCCCCGCCTCTGTGCCCTGGAGTTGATCTGCCAAGCGGAGCATGACCCGGACGCAGCCGTGGCCCTGGTGACGGACTCCGCCGGGCTCCTGGACCGGGTCCGCGCCGTCCTCCTGGAGGAGACGGCCCGCACACCCCGCCGGGAGATCGTGGAGGCAGCCCTTCGGGCCAACGGTGCTCTCCTCCTGGCCGATACCTGGGACGAAGCCGTAGCCCTCGCCAGAGACTATGCTGCGGAGCACCTGGCCCTCTATACGAGAAACCCAAGGTCCGACCTGGATAATATCCCTACCTCCGGCACGGCCTTCCTCGGTCAGGCGGCGGCGGTGGCCTTCGGAGATTACCTTACCGGGGCCAACCATGTCCTCCCGACGGGGGGACTGGCCCGTTCCTTTTCGAGCCTTTCCACCCTCCATTTTCTCCGTATGTACACCTGGCAGGAGATCACGCCGGCGGCGGCGGCAGCCATGAGCCCCGCCGTGGAACGCATGGCCGAAGCCGAAGGGCTGCCTGCTCATGCCGAGGCCGCGCGAGCCCGGAGGCGCCCATGACGACCGACCAAGGATTCACCGCCGGACACCGAAGACCCCTGGGTCCGGACGCTGCACCATTCACCGCCACGGGTCCTCTGCCCGTTGCGCTACCACGGACCCCGGAGACGGGCAAGAACCCATGACCCGATTCCCACGAGGGGACTATGCTTCCCTGACCCCTTACGATCCAGGCCGGACCCCCGTGGCCGTGGATCTCAGCGACAACACGAACCTTTGGGGGCCCAATCCCGCAGCCCTGGAGGTCGTGCGAAACGCTCCTCCGGAGGCCCTGACCCGGTATCCGTCGGTCTACGCTACGGAACTGAAGGAGGTGGTGGCCCGGAAGTACGGTGTGCCAGCCGATTCCGTCACCACCGGCTGCGGCTCCGACGATCTCCTGGACTCCATGTTCCGGGCCGCGGCCTCCCCTCCGGGCCTCATGACATTTCCCGCCCCCACCTTCTCCATGGTGGAGACCTTCGCCCTCATGAACGGCTTCCAGGCCCGGTCCCTTCCGTGGTCCAGGGTGGAGGTGGATCCCGCCCGGCTCCTCCTGGACGAGCCGGATCTCATCTACCTTTGCCGACCCAACAACCCTACCGGAACGTCTCTGCCACGGGAGTGGATTCTGGGCCTCCTGGCCCTTGGAGGGCCCAGTGGACCCATCGTCGTGTTGGACGAGGCTTACGCGGACTTCGCCGAAGACACCTTCCTCCAGGAGGCGCCACACACGGACCGCCTCCTGGTCCTCCGCACCCTGTCCAAGCTCCATGGATTGGCAGGCCTCAGGGTGGGATTCGCGGTGGGTCCTGCTGGGCTGGTGCAGGAAGCTGAGAAGTCCAGGGGACCGTATAAGGTGAGCCAGGTCGGGGCTCTTGCGGCCCTGGCGGCCCTGGAAGACACCTCCGGCTGGGCCGACCGTATCCGGACCGAGACGGTGGAGAACCGGGAGCGCCTGGCGGAGGAATTGCGGTCGCGGGGCCTGCGCCCCCTGCCGTCCAACGCCAACTTCCTCCTCTTTCCGGTGGGGCCTGCCAGCGCCGGGGAGGTCAATCGCGCTTTTCGGGAGCGGGGAGTGGCAGCCAGGCCCTTCCCGAACCTGCCGGAGATAGGAGACGCGGTAAGGGTCACCATCGGACCGTGGGAGCAGATGGAGAGGTTCCTCTCGGCCCTGGACGAGCTCCTTCGGCCATGAAGATCGCCCTCTTCGACTACGGAGCCGGTAACCTCCACTCCCTGGCCAAGGCCCTGGAGGCGGGAGGCGCCACGGTGACCGTCACCAGCCACTGGAAGGACGCCCTGTCCCTTGACGCCCTGGTGCTCCCCGGGGTGGGAGCCTTCGGGGCCGCCGTGAAATCCCTGGGGCCGGAGGCGGCCAGGGTTCGAGAGTCCCTGGAGGCGGGCTTCCCCTGCCTGGGGATCTGCCTGGGGATGCAACTCTTTTTCGACCGGTCGGACGAAGGGGACGGGGACGGCATTGGATTCATTCCCGGCTCCGTCCGCCGGTTCCGCACCGACATCGTGCCCCAGATGGGTTGGAACGACGTAAGTCCCAGTCGGATTGGTGCCTATGGCGACGACCTCCCTGACCCACTCTTCGCCGGCGTGAACGACCTCGTGGCGTACTACGCCAACTCCTACGTGTGCCGGCCCTCAGACGAAAGCACGATCATTGCAACGTCCGTCTATCAGGGCGCCGACTTCCCCGCCGCGGTCCGGAAGAAGAACACCTGGGGAGTCCAGTTCCACCCCGAGAAGAGTTCGGCGCCGGGCCTTCGGGTCATCTCAAACTTCTTGAGGGAGGTGGGCGGGGACCGGGAAGGAGCCAAACCATGATCGCCCTCCCCGCTGTTGACCTCAGGAACGGCCGGTGCGTGCAGTTGGTGGGTGGGCGGCCCGAGGAGGAGAGGGTGTCCCTGCCGGACCCGGTGAGCCAGGCCAGGTACTGGTGGGACTTGGGTTTTCGGCACCTGCATATCGTGGACCTGGATGCCGCCCTCTCCCTGGGTGAGAACCGGGGAATCATCCGGGAGATCGTGGGTGCCACCGGGGCCGAGGTCCAGGTGGGGGGCGGAGTCCGTAGCGATGCCGACGTGGAGGAGATCCTGGCCCTTGGGGTGCGCCGGATCATCATCGGGACCCGGGCCGTGGACGATCCGGAATGGCTTCAGAACCTGGCACAGCGGCACCCTGACCGCATCGTGGTGGCGGCGGACATCCGGGACGGTTTCGTACTTCGACGAGGGTGGACCGAGTCCAGCGGGCTTCCGGTCCAGGCCATCCTCGACCGCATGGATCCCCTTCCCGTGGCCGGTGTTCTTTGCACGGACGTGTCCCGGGAGGGACGAATGGAGGGAATCGACCTCCCGGGAGCGGAGGCGGTCATCCGAGGGACCCGGCACCCGGTCTGGATCTCCGGAGGCATCACCACTCTTGAGGAGCTCCGGGCCCTGGACAGGGCCGGGGCCACCGGGGCCGTACTGGGCATGGCCATCTACACGGGGGTCCTGCCCCCTGAACAGCTCGCCGAGGAGTTCGGAGCATGACCCGACTGAAGAGAGAGACCAAGGAGACATCCATCCGCCTGTCCGTGGAGAAGAGCGGGGGCGATATCACCGTCCAGACCGACGACCGGTTCCTGACCCACATGGTGGAGACCCTCGCCCGGTACGCCGGCCTCGGGCTGGAGCTGGAGGCCACCGGAGACCTCCTGCACCACCTGGTGGAGGACGTGGGCATCGCCCTGGGCACCGCCCTTCGGAAGGAGACGCCCGATACGGCGGCCCGATACGGATGGGCCCTGGTCCCCATGGACGAGGCTCTGGCCCAGGCAGCCGTGGACGTGGGCGGGCGGCCCTACTACCGAGGCCCCCTTCCTTCCCGCCTCTACCAGCACTTCCTCCAGAGCCTGGCGGTGAACCTGCGTGCCACCGTGCACGTCCGGATCGTCCGGGGCCGGGACCGGCACCACATGGTGGAAGCTGCCGTGAAAGCCTTCGGCCTGGCCCTGAGGCAAGCCCTCCAGGAAGGCGGTACCGTGTTCAGCACCAAGGGCTCCGTGAGCCTGGAGTGGGAGGACTGATGCTCCGCCCCCGAGTCGTCGTCTGCCTGGACGTGGACCAGGGCCGCGTGGTGAAGGGGACCCGCTTCAAGGGGCTCCGGGACGTGGGTGACCCGGTGGAGCTGGCCCGGCGCTACGAAGAGGAAGGCGCCGACGAAATCGTGTTCCTGGACATCTCGGCCTCGGCGGAGGGCCGGAGCACCCTCCTGGACACGGTTCGAAGGACGGCCGAAGCCCTGTTCATTCCCCTCACGGTGGGAGGTGGGGTCCGAGCGGTGTCGGACATGGGAGAGCTTCTCCGGGCCGGCGCCGACAAGATCAGCCTGAACTCCGCGGCCGTGAGGGATCCGGAACTCCTCTCACGGGGTGCCGAGCTCTTCGGCAGCCAGTGCGTGGTGGCCAGCGTCGATGCGGCCCGGGAAGGAGAGGCCTGGCGGGCCTACACCCACGGCGGTCGCACGCCCACGGAGCTGGACGGGGTGGCGTGGGCCGTGGAGTGCGCCCGGCTGGGAGCCGGCGAGATCCTCCTCACCAGCATGGACATGGATGGTGTGAGGACGGGGTACGACCTGGACCTGACGCGGCAGGTGGCCACAGCCGTCCACGTTCCCGTCATCGCATCCGGCGGAGCCGGAAGCTCCGAACATGTGAGAGACGCCTTCACCGAAGGGAAGGCCTCCGCCGCCCTCCTGGCCGGCATCCTCCACGACGAGCTCATTACCGTCGGGGAGATCAAGAGGGACCTGGCGGGTTGGGGGATTCCCGTGCGATGACCGGACGACCTTCTGTGACGGAGCCCCGATCCGGCCATCCCCGAAGGCCGTCCATACGCTGGTCCTCCCCGTGGAAGATCCCACCCCGCCGAAGACTTGGGAGACGAGGATGACGGATCGCAGGATCGAGGTTTTGGCCGACCTGGACACCCTCTCCTTCCCGGAGAGGGGCCTTCTTCCGGTGGTGACCCAGGACTCCGAATCCGGGGAGGTCCTCATGGTGGCCTGGGCCGACCGGACAGCCCTGGAGAAGACCCTGGACACAGGACAGATTCACTACTGTTCCCGCTCCCGCGGGGAGCTCTGGCACAAGGGCGCGACCTCCGAGAACTACCATGACCTCCTCTCCCTCCACGCCGACTGTGACGGCGACACCCTCCTGGCCCGCGTGCGGCCCCGGGGCCCCGCCTGCCACACCGGCGATGCCACCTGCTTCGGCGAGCTGCCGGGCGAGAGGCGCCCGACCCTCTC
>Ga0114946_10003406_pt1 | contig 10729 bp, 9 predicted proteins | sample WalLakDeSediment_FD_88676 | JGI IMG/M metagenome (GOLD analysis project Ga0114946, IMG submission 88676) | Lake sediment microbial communities from Walker lake, Nevada to study Microbial Dark Matter (Phase II) - Walker Lake 11/02/13 Deep Sediment | ecosystem: Environmental > Aquatic > Freshwater...
AACCTTCTCCTCCTGCTTCCGGGATGGGTGGCTGCGCGTCGGCCGGTGGCGCCCTGGATCGCGCTGGAGGCGCTGGTCGTCGTGGGCGTCCTCCTCCTCCTCCCCCGGTTCCGGACCCCGCTGCGGTTCCAGAACCAGATCCTGGGCCGGGCCGGGTGGCGGCGGGCATGGCGGGGAGGCATCGGCTCCCTCGTGGCCGTCGGCGTGCTGGTGGTGGCGGTTCTTTCCGTGGCCGACGTGGCGGCGCGGGAGAGCCTGGCCCGCCCCCTCAACCTCTACCTGGACGTCCGCCTGGTGCAGCCGGTGGCGAGCCTCCTGGCCGGAAACCTGGGACCGGTCCGCGCTACCCTCCTTGCCCTGGGCGCGCTCCTGGCGACGCTGGGGATTGGCCTCCTCCTGGCCTGGCTGCTGGCCGGCGTCCTTCGGGGGTCGGAGGCCCGGTCGGAGCCCGGGTCGGAGGCCGGGTCGGAGCCCGGGACGGCTCGAGCCCTGGACTCCGGGGAGTCGGGGCGCCTGCTCGCATCCTTCGGGCGTGCCCCGCTCACCCGTGCCAGCGCCGGCCTGGCCATGCTGGTCCTCCCGCTGGGGCTCTGGGGGGAGGCGCGCTGGGTGGAGGATCCTGACGAGGCGAGCGCAGCCGGCGCCGCCTTCGACCGGCTGCGCACCTGGACCGGCATCCCCGTGGTCGACCTCTTCCGGGAGCAGCGGGTGATCCTGGCCCGGATGCTGGGAGAACGGGAGACCTTTGCCGCCGAGATGGCCGCCGTCCCGGCAAGCTACGCCAGGCTCCCCGGGCTCCTGGAGGGGCTCGGCGGGCAGGAGGTCATTCTCGCCTTCGTGGAGTCCTACGGGATCTCGGCGGTGGAGGACCCCCGCTATGCGCCCGTGGTGGGCCCCCGGCTGGACGACATGGAGCGGAGACTGGAGGCCGCAGGGCTTCACGTGGTCTCCGGTCGCCTCCAGGCGCCGAGCCAGGGGGGGCAGTCATGGTTCGGTCGAGGCACGGTGCAGAGCGGTCTCTGGCTCGACAACCAGCTCCGGTACGACCTTCTTCTGGCCAGTCCCCGCGAGACCCTGGTGGATGACTTCCGACGAGCCGGGTATGCCACGGCGGCCGTCATGCCCGCCATTACCCTGGCCTGGCCCGAGGGCGAGCGCTTCGGCTACGACCGGATCTTCGCCCATCGGGACATGGAGTACGCGGGCCCGCCCATCAACTGGGTGACCAAGCCCGACGAGTACACCTGGTGCTTCTTCCAGGAGCGGGTGCGGCGCACCGGCCCCGCGGAGCGCCCGCTCTTCACGGAGGTGGCGCTCATCAGCAGCCATGCGCCCTGGGTCCCCATTCTCCCGGTGCTGGGCGACTGCGAGGCGGTGGGAGACGGACGCATCTTCCAGCAGTGGATGGAGGGAAGCGAGCGTCCGGAGGAGCTGTGGCGCGACGTGGAACGGATCCGGGAGCACTTTGCCATGGCGGTGGAGTATGCCCTCCATGCCACCCTGGTCTTTGCCGAGCGGGACCTGGGCCCCGACGCGCTCCTCATTGTCATGGGCGACCACCAGCCGGCCCCCCTGGTCACGGGGGAGGAGGCAAGCGTCAGCGTTCCGGTCCACGTGATCAGCGGACGGCCGGAACTCCTTGCCCCCTTCCTGGCCTGGGGTTTCGTGCCGGGGGCCCATCCGCCGCCGGAGGACCCGGGGGCCGGCGGCGATCTCCGGATGGACCGCTTCCGGCACTGGTTCGTTCCCACCTTCAGCCCCGGTCCCGACCGAGCGCCATGACCTCTTCATCGAGCTCCTCCGCCGACGCCGCCGCCTCCCCTGACGCCGCCGCCTCCGCCGCCCGGCGCTACGGGACCGTGTCCCGCCTCTTCCACTGGGGCACCGCTCTCCTGGTCTTCCTCATGATCCCCGCCGGGATCGCCATGACCAGCAGCGGATTCGAAGGCATCTCGAACCAGCTCTTCGTCTTCCACAAGGGAACCGGCACCATCCTGCTGGTGCTGGTCGTTCTTCGACTCCTCTGGCGGGTCACCCACGCCCCGCCCCCGCCCGCGCCGGGGATGAGCGCCGTCCAGGCCCGGCTGGCGGACTGGACCCACACCTTCCTCTACCTCCTTCTCCTGGTGATGACGGTTTCCGGCTACGTGCGGGTGGTGGGCGGCGGCTTCCCCATCGAGCTCCTGGACCGGTTCGGGATCCCGCCCCTCCTTCCGCAGATGGATGCGGTGGCCGAACGCGCCTCGGTTCTCCACAAGTTCACCGCCTACCTCTTCACCGCCGTGATCTCGGCCCACATCGCCGCGGCGATCCACCATGGGCTGGCCCAGCGCGCGGGCCAGGGCCGCGCAGATCGGGGTACGCAGACGGGCGCCAACGAGGGCGCGGACGCGGGCACGGAGACCGAAACGCGTCTCGGCATCCTGGGACGGATGTGGCCCCCGGTGGGTGGCGGCCGCTGAGCCGGCGTCCGTTGCGTCACCGGCGCCCCCGGCGTCACCGGCGCCCCCTTCGCCACCGGCTGGCCCGCCTGGGGGGCGTGCTCCGGTCCCTCGCCATCTACTGGCGACCCGGACGGCAGCGGGGGCTCCGCGCCCTCTATCGCCCCTTCGTTCCCCGCGGGGGCCTGGTCTTCGATGTGGGCGCCCACCTGGGGGACCGGACCCGGGCCTTTTCGGCGCTGGGCGCGCGGGTGGTGGCGCTGGAGCCCCAGCCTCATCTCCTGCCCTGGCTGCACCTCCTCGTGGGGCGACGGGACGGGGTCGAGATCCGGGGCGAGGCCGTGGGCGACGCACCCGGGACCACCCTCCTCAAGGTGAGCCTTGGAAACCCCACCGTGTCGTCGGCCTCCCCTTCCTGGCGCCGGGAGGTGGGCGCCCAGTCCGGGTTCCGGGGGGTGCGGTGGGAGGAGGAGATCGAGGTGCCCGTGACCACCCTGGACCGGCTCGTGGCCGCCTACGGCCTCCCGGACTTCTGCAAGATCGACGTGGAGGGATTCGAGGCTCGTGTGCTGGCCGGACTCAGCCAGCCCGTCCCGGCCCTCTCGCTGGAGTTCATCTCGGCGGTTCCGGCGGACACCCTCGCGGCGCTGGAGCGGCTGGAGGCCCTCGGGTCCTACCGGTTCAACGCAGTGGAGGGCGAGTCCCGGGCCTTTCACTTTCCGGAGTGGCGCACCGCGGACGAGATCCGTGCGTGGCTCGTCGAGGGGGCGGACGGCATGCCCTCGGGCGACCTCTACGCCCGTCTCGCCTGAGTCGACGCCTCAGGACCTTGGGAGCTTCTGGGCCAGCATCCCCTCCAGGTAATGCCCCGCCCGGCGCACCTTGGCCTCCACGTAGGGGAGGTTGTGGCGGTTCAGCGTCCCGTGAAGCCCCTGCCGGGCCACGACCTGGATCCCGGCCGCTTCCATGGCCTGGACCTTTTCCGGGTTGTTCGTGAGGAGGCGGATGGCCTCGATGCCCAGGTGGCGGAGCATGGTCACGGCAGCACCGTAGTCCCGCTCGTCGGGGCCGAACCCCAGCACGCAGTCGGCATCCACCGTGTCCAGCCCGGATCCCTGGAGCGCATAGGCCCGGAGCTTGTTCCCGAGCCCGATGCTCCGCCCCTCGTGGGCCAGGTAGAGAAGTACCCCGCCACCGTGGTCGGCGAAGTAGGCGAGGCTTCGCGTCAGCTGCTCGCCGCAGTCGCAGCGCAGGCTGGCAAAGAGGTCCCCCGTGAGGCAGGCCGAGTGGAGGCGCACGGGGACCGGGGTGGTCCACTCCGCCGGATCCCCGATGAGGATGGCCACGTGCTCGAGGAGGCCGCGGGAATCCCGAAAAAGGAGGAAGCGGGCGTTTTCGGAGGTCGCCAGGGGGACCGGGGCCTCGCTGATGAAGACCGCCTCCACCCGCGCCTCCGAGTCCATGGCCCGCACCTGTTCCGGGGTAACCTGTAGGAGATGCCCGCTCTCGAGCCGCTCCTGGATGCCCGGAACTCTCTCCAGGTCTACCGGTACCGCCACCACCGCCGGAATGAGGCGGGCCAGGCGGGCCAGGGTGAGACCGGCCCACTCGGCATCGGTGGCCGGGCGAACATCGGCCAGATCGGGCATCTCCCGGATCACGTGGCTGGCGAGCCGGATGACGTCGTCCGGCGTCCGGGCCCCGGGGAGGAGAAGGCTCACGTGGGCCTCGTCCAGGTTCGGGACGCCCAGGATCGACGCCCGATGCGGGGAAAGGACGAGGCGAAGCGGCTCCTCTGCCCACGCCATGCAGTGCAGGGTATCGTGGGTGATGCCTTCCACGCCGGCCACGAGGGTCGAGGCCCCCTCCGCATCCCGAACAAGAAGCATTCGGTCCTGGCGCAGTTCGAACAATCCACGTTCAGCTTGATACATTCCTGTCTCTCCGAGCACGGATCCGGGGGCGTCTCGCCCTGAGCCCGATTTACCCATGGCGGGGACGGAGTCGTCGTACGCTCCGACCCCAGACCCCGTAACGATCAAAGAGGTAACCCCCATGGTGATGCGCAGGATCCGACGGGAGCTGGGCCTTGGCCTCGGGCCCCTGGTCGCCGTCGCGGCCCTGACCGGCTGGATCCAGGGGGGCGTGCTGCTTCAGGTGGTTGGGATCGCCCTGGTCCTCTACGGGGTGCAGGGGGCCTTTCTCCTCCGGTATGCCCCGTCCACCCTTCCCGGCAGGGGCGGGATGGGTCCCGCCAACCGGCTCACCCTCCTGCGCTCCACCCTGGTGTTTCCCCTGGCCGCCCTGCTTCCCGTCTGGCCCGACCTGGGAACCGCGACCCTCTGGTGGGTCATTGCCCTCGCCTCGGTGGCGCTGGTGCTGGACGGGGTGGACGGAAAGGTGGCCCGGAAGACGGGATCGGACACGACCTTTGGCGCCCGGTTCGACATGGAACTCGACGCCTTCCTCATCCTGGTCCTCGCCGCCGGGGTCTGGCTGACAGGCCAGGTGGGGGCGTGGGTCCTCCTGGTGGGGCTCCTCCGCTACCTCTTCGTGGCGGCGGGGTGGGCCTGGCCCCGGCTCCAGGCCCCCCTCCCCGAGAGCCGGCGCCGGAAGGTGATCTGCGTGGTGCAGGGCGTGGCGCTCCTCGTGGCCCTGGGCCCCATCCTTCCCGGGTGGCTCGCCGTAACGGCGGGGGCGGTGGCGCTGGGATCGCTCCTCTACTCCTTCGGGGTCGATACGCTCTGGCTCGTCCGACGCAGGGATGCGGACGGGTCTCCGGCGACGGGGGGAACGCCGGGGCCGGGGCCGTTCACCTGACGCGCCCGTTCACCTGAAGCGCCCGTTTACCTGAAATGACCGAGGGGGACGCGCCGGGGACGAGGCTCAGGGCTCCGCGTACCGCAGTTCCCACTGGTCCCGAATCCGGGTGTGGGCGATCTCCCACCCTGCCTCTGCCGAAGGCTGCCGGCGAAGGACGTAAACGTTCAGCATGGGGCGGTCCACGAGGCGCCGCCCTCCCACCTGCTGCCCCCGGAGCACGGCGGCCACGTCGGCCACGGCCACATCGGGGGTGACGAAGCTGACGCGCACGGTCCACCCCTCCTCGTAGCTGGCCCTCTCCATGGTGGCGGCCACACGCCGATTGAACTCCCGAATCGCCTCCCGCCCGTCGTACCGGTCGCCCAGGGCGTTCTCCCACACGGCATCCTCCGCCAGGTGGGCGGCATAGCGGTCGGCGTCCATGGCCAGGAGGGCTGCGTACTGGTCCTCCAGCATGGCGCGAATCCGGACCTCGTCGGGGGCGGCGGCGTGGGCCTCGGTGATCGCTGAGGGGACCGACGGCGATCCGGCGGACCCGGACGCCGCCGACACCACCGCCACCGGGACAAGGCCGGGACCAAGCGCGCCGAGGGCGCCCGCAAGGGCAGCCACCAGGGCAAACCCGAGGAGGATGGAACGTCGGGGGGTCGTATCGGTCATGGGTCCTCCGGTTGGCCGGGGTGAGGGGATCGAGGGACGGACGGACGGGAGGATGGGAAGGACGGGGCCCGCCGCTTACGGAACCTGGTCCAGCGCCTCTTCCAGGAGGCGGACGGTGCGCCCCACGTGCTGGAGCTTGTCCAGCCCCAGGAGGCCGATCCGGAAGGTGCGAAAACCCTCGGGCTCCCCGCACTGAAGCGGTACGCCGGCGGCGACCTGGACCCCGGCCGCGGCCAGGCGGGCCCCGCTTCGCATCCCGTCATCATCGGTGTGGCACACCACCACCGACGGGGCTTCGAAGCCGGCCGCCGCCACGCTGGGGAACCCGCGCTGGGCCAGAAGCGCCCGAACCCGGCCACCCAGCTCCACCTGGGCATCCCGAACCGTGCCGAGCCCGGCGGCCTCGGTCTCGCGGATCGCATCCCGGAAACTCCGGAGGCCATCGGTGGGAAGCGTGGCATGGTAGGCGTGGCCGCCCCCTTCATAGACCTCCATGATCTGGAGCCACTTCTTCAGGTCCAGCATGAAGCTGGAGCTCGTGGTGGACTCGATGCGGCGGCGCGCCTCTTCGCCGAGCATCACGAGGCCGCAGCTGGGCGTGGCGCTCCACCCTTTCTGAGGCGCACTGATGAGGACATCCACCCGGTGGCCGCCATGTCCACCCAGAGGGCCCCCGATGCGATGCAGTCCAGGACCATCATTCCGCCCCCGGCATGGACGGCGTCGGCAACGGCCCGGATGTACGCGTCGGGGAGGACGATGCCCGCCGAGGTCTCCACGTGGGCGGCAAAGACCAGGTCCGGCTTCTCCGCCTCGATCCAGGCCACCACCTCCTCCACCGGCGCCGGCGCCCAGGCGGCTCGAACCCCGTGGGATTCGGAGTCCTGCGGACGCGCGGTGAGGACGGCGGCAGACGCCGGGATCCCGCCCATCTCGAAAATCTGGGTCCACCGGTAGCTGAACCACCCGTTCCGGATCACCAGGCAGCGCCTGTCCGTGGCAAACTGCCGGGCCACCGCCTCCATGGCCGCCGTGCCACCGCCGGGCACGAGGGCCACCGACCTGGCCCCGTAGACCTGCTTGAGCGAGGCCGAGATGTCGCGCATCACCTCCTGGAAGGCCTGCGACATGTGGTTGAGCGAGCGATCGGTGAAGACGACCGAGTACTCGAGCAGGCCATCGGGGTCCACGTTGGGGAGCAGGCCGGGCACGTCGTTCTCCTGGGGGGGGAAGCTGCGGAGGGAAGCGGAATCATCGGAAGGGGGGATGCGCCGGGGGCGATCCCCTGGGGATGCCGCGCCGAAGCTAGACGAGAGCCGGATCACCGGCAAGCGGAGCGGGGGCGTCCCTCGCCCCTTCGCACCCACCCTTGACCCAGTTCCACCCGGTGCCCATGGTGGTGGTGACCGTCGAGGCATCCCTCCGCATCCTTCCCCCTCGATTCCCTCCATCCCCGACCCCGGATCTCTCATGCGCGTCGTCCGCCCCTTCCGCCTCCTGGCCCTCTCCCTGCTGGCCCTCCCGCTGGTGGCCTGTGGCCCCGGCGGCATGGAACTCGACCCCGAGGCCGCCGTGGACGGCGTGATCCCGGCTCCCCGGAACGTGGACGCCCCCCCGGCCCGCGCCGAGCAATCGGCCTCGGGACTGGCCTGGCTGGTGCTGGAGCGGGGAGACGGTCAGCGCACCCCCACCCCCGCCGACATGGTCCGCGTCCATTACACCGGGTGGCAGACCGACGGCACGATGTTCGACAGCTCCGTGGTCCGGGGCCAGCCTGCCGATTTCCCGGCGGGGGGGCTCATTTCCGGATGGGTGGAGGGGCTCCAGCTCATGACCGAGGGGGAAATTCGCCGCTTCTGGATTCCGGCCGAGCTGGCCTACGGGGATCCGGCCTCCCGCCCCGGCGCCCCCGCCGGGATGCTGGTGTTCGATGTGCAGCTGATCCAGATTCTGACAGGCGACGAAGATCCGCCCACGGGATAACCCGTCAAGATTTCTTCATCCAATTCTTCCTTCCGACTTTTCCTGACCCGAGGTCCCATGAACATGTCCCTCCCCCGCGTGAAGCGGCTCCTTCCCGATTCCGAGTACGAGGTCGTGCACCAGGTGGTCCGTGCCCGCTCCCTCTCCGACGGCGAAATCTCCGAGCTTCGCGGCCGGGTGCGGGGCTGGCGGGACAAGTACGTGGACCGGGCCCACCAGCAGGCTCGGGAGGCGCGGAAGAACGCCCGCCCCCGCTCCACCCGGGGCGCCGAGTCCAACGAGAACACGATGCGCCAGGCCGACATCATGAACTGGATCCTGGAGCGGCTCTCGGAGCTGGAAAGCCAGGGCCAGGCGGCGGGGAGCAGGACCGATTCCGCCAAGGATGGCGCCAGGGGTGGCGCCAGGGGGGGCGCCAGGGAAAAGGACGCTCCTTCCGGCCCCAGCCGCGAAGACGTGCGGCGCGCCATCGGTGAGCCCCATCTCTCCACCTTCGGCGACCTCTGGGCCGAGTTCCCGGAGACCCCGGTTCCGGAGCTCCGGAAGCTCCTCTGGGAGCTGGTGGAGGCCAGGGAAGTAGAGCTGACCACGGCCGGCGGGCTCGAGCTTACCGCTGAGGAAGAGGTGGCCTTCGTGGAGGAGGTCCAGCAGATCGACGGGATCCCGTCGGCCCGGCGCAGCCGGAGCGGGGACCTGGCCCGGAAGCAGCAGGACCACTTCGCCCGGACCAAGGTGGTGCGCATCCACGCCCACAAGCGGGCGAGCGGGGCGCGGAACCAGGCGCGCCGGGACAACAGGGGTCGCCGCTGACCCTCCGGACCTGACCTGGCCTGACCGGCGGCCTGACCGGCGGCTTGACCGCCGGCGTGGCTTGCCCCCTCTGACCCGGCCTGACCCGGCTGCCCTGCCCCGGCGCAGGCGACCGGAGTCAGGCCGGGTCGCGCAGGAGGGGATGGGTCAGGCAGTGGGGGCCGCCCCGGGCCCGGGAAAGCTCGCTGGAGGGCGTGAGGATGCAGACGCGCTCCCCCCGATCCAGCGAGATTTCGGCATTTCCCAGCAGGAGATCGTCGGCCCGGACCACCCGGAAGCCCGCCTCGTCCATGGCGTCCGCCGTGTGGACGTTCCGGTCATAGAGCACGGCCACGCCCGGCGCCACCGCAAGAGCGTTGGCGCCGTCGGTCCACTGCTCCCGCTGCTGGTTCACCGGGTCCGCCCCCCCGCAGGCGATGGGACGGTACGCGAGCCCCCGGGCCGCCAGGGCCGCCAGCAGGTCCCCCGCATCCCGGGGCGCAGGGTCGTCCGCATGGAGGTCGATCTCGGTGACCCTGGCCGTGGCCGGGTGGCCGGGGAGGATCACCGGCGGATAGACGAGGCAGGTGTCCCGGTCCACGGGCGTGAAGAGGGTGTCAAGGTGCATGTAGGCCCGCTCCTGCGGCAGGGTCACCCGGAAGAGCCACCGGGGGCCGCCCTCCATCCGATGCAGCCGTCGGACCAGGGCGTCCACGCCCCCGGCCGAGGTGCGGGCCGAGGCCCCCACCGCCACGATCTCGGGCGAGAGGACCAGGACGTCGCCTCCCTCGAGGATCATGGGCCCCGCCGCGCCCTCCCCGCCGTGGCCTTCGCCCTCGCCTCCTCCCTCCACATCCCCCTTCACATCTTCCTCCAGCAGCCTCACCCCCCGCAGATCGGGGTGGAAGCGGAAGATGGCCTGCGCCAGGAGGGCTTCCCGCCGGCGCGTGAGGCTCGCCATGGCAGAGATGTGAACACTCCCCCCCAGGACCACCTGGGTGTCCCGCTGGAAGCACCAGTTGGGAAGGGGACGCACCCCGAACAGGTCGTCCAGCGTCACGGCCGACCGGACGCCGGGGCGCCGGACCCCACCCACCAGGGCCCGGGCGAGACCTTCCGGGTCGAGGGCGCCCAGCCGTTCCCGGAACTCGGGATCCAGGTGCGGGAAGACGCGGTCCTGCAGCCAGGTCCGCCCCTCCGGGTCCGCCAGCGCCCGGGCCAGCAGCGCCTCGGCCTCCTGCACCTCCACCCCCAGGATCTGGAGGACGCGGCGGAAGCGACGGTGCTCGTCCCGGGCCACGGACCCGAAGAGGATGTCGTCGAAGAGGAGCTCCTCCATCATCCCCGGAACCATCTGGTCCACCTCCGGCCCGGGCTCGTGCACCAGCACGCGGCGAAGCCGGCCCACCTCCGAGTCCACATGGACGGGAGACGACGGGGTCGCCGTGGGCGGGTTCGCGGAAGCGGCGTGGGGATCCATGGAGGCCATGAAGGAAATCGACCGCACCGGGAGCGAGAGGTCAACCGCAGTCCTCGGAACTGGCCACGGAAACTGGCGACGGGAACCGGACACCGGAGACTGGACACGGGAGCCTCCTCCCCCCACCGTGAGGAACCGGGGGGGGGCAGAGGGTCCCGCCTGGGTGGCCGAACCCACGAGGAGGACCATGACACCGACACCCCGCCCGCCCTGCGCATCACCGACCCGGATTCCCGCCGCGTCAGTAGCCCGATCCTCGGCTGGCCGGTGGCCCCGCCTCCTGGCCGGGCTCCTCCTGGCTCCCCTGGGCCTGGTGGCCTGCGGGGAAGAGGGAGCGACGGAGGATCCACAGGCGGCTTTCCTGGCGAACCTGGCCGCTCCGTGCGGGCAGGCCTTCCTGGGTCAGCTCGCGCTCACGCCCGAGGGCGACGCCATGCTCACCGGCACCGAGGAGCTCCTGGTCCACTTCCGGGACTGCGAGCCCGGCGAGGTCCGGATCCCCTTCCACGTGGAGGTGGAGGCCACGGGCGAATGGGACCGGTCCCGGACCTGG
>Ga0114946_10003408_pt1 | contig 10727 bp, 7 predicted proteins | sample WalLakDeSediment_FD_88676 | JGI IMG/M metagenome (GOLD analysis project Ga0114946, IMG submission 88676) | Lake sediment microbial communities from Walker lake, Nevada to study Microbial Dark Matter (Phase II) - Walker Lake 11/02/13 Deep Sediment | ecosystem: Environmental > Aquatic > Freshwater...
ATCAAAGCGGTGGCCCCCATTTCCAGCCTGTTTAAAAGGCAAATGCACAAAACATTTACTGCTACCACAACCCTGAATTTTCAGCCCCGCTCTGAGAATGACCTGGCCGGAATTGCCTGTTACCAAAGCGAACGGTTCAACTACGTGTTTGGCGTTACACGAAAAGGGAATGACACCTATCTGCTGCTTGAGCGCACCGAACGGGGCGAGTCCACCATTTTGGCAAGCACCCGGATTGACGTGCGCAACCCCATCCATTTGCAGGTGAAAGCTGATGGAGATGATTACAGGTTTAATTATTCCCTTGACGGGGTATCGTTCATTAATCTCGGTGGCACCGTTTCCGGAGATATCCTCTCCACGAACGTGGCAGGCGGGTTTACCGGGAACCTGATCGGCCTTTACGCCACATCCGGCAACGATGCACAACCTGAATAACTATTGAAAATATTTCTCGCAAAGAACGCAGAAGGAATAAAAGGCGGAAAGTGCTCAAAGTGCCAAACGTGCGGTGGCCGGGCGGGTGTTTTGCCGATCAGTACCACTGGCGCGATGGGATTGGCAAGCCCGAAGAAAGAAGGTCAAGGATCAACAACCATTGGGGAGGAACCCCCGAGCCCAACACTTTTGGTACCCATGAGTATTTTGATTTTCTTGACATGATTGGTTCTGCAGCTTTTATCTCAGCCAATGTGGGGTCGGGAACGATCCAGGAAGCTGCAGACTGGCTTGAATATCTCACCGCAACGGGCACTTCCCTCGCAGAAGAAAGAACACGCAATGGCCATCCTGAACCCTATCATGTGCTGTTCTGGGGGATCGGCAACGAGTCGTGGGGTTGTGGTGGTCCATTTACTACGCAGGAATATATCTCCGAGCTTAAAAGGCATGCGACTTTTACCAACAATTACAACCCAAATGTACAAACGCAGTTTGTATCTGTTGGCCCCGATTCTTATGATGAATTCAGCTTTGGCTACACAGAAGCCATCATGGATAAGTATGATCCTGACGCAGAGGTGTCTATATTGGTATCAGAATGGGGTAGCTGGCTGGCACCTGCCGAAGGAACAGACCCCGGCTTCCTGATTCAGCAAAACTCCCAGCGCGATGCCGTGAACACTTTTGAAAACCCGGAAAACGTGGCACCAAAAGCAATTCAGGTGCGCACATCCGAAAACAACGTATTTGTAACCGTGCAACCTCAATCGGTAACAGTACTCACAATAGATGCCAGGTAATGGCAAGATATAACACACGTGATAAAATGCGTAGGGCTTAGAGCATAGGGTGTAGCGTGTAGTGAGGGAGAGAGAGGAGATTGACGAAGAATGAATCGCATGTTGGGGCAAACCCATGTGTTTGCCCTGTTGCAACAAAACGATCAGGTGATGGAGGATAAACCACCTCTGCGTTCTATGGGGTTATCCTTTGCGCCTTGGCGAGAAACAGAAAAAAATGAAAAACCTATATTTGTTTATACTATGCATCGGGTTGCCTGGTAGTGTTGCAGCACAAAACAAAGCACACAATCCGGTAATCTGGGCCGATGTCCCCGATGTGGCCATGATCCGTGTCGGCAACACCTATTACACCGCCAGCACCACCATGCATATGAGCCCCGGGCTTCCCATTATGAAATCTACTGATCTGATTAACTGGGAGCTGGTAAATTATGCGTATGATACGCTGGCCGACAGTGCCAATTTGCGCCTCGAAAACGGTGAAAATGCTTATGGCCGTGGGTCATGGGCCCCCAGCCTGCGGTACCACAACGGGATCTATTATGCATCCACCTTCTCAGCCACCTCAGGGCGAACCCATATTTTTATAACCCACGACATAGAAAACGGCCCCTGGGAAGAGATTTCCTTTTCGCCATCGCTGCATGACCACACGCTGTTTTTCGACGACGATGGCAAGGTGTATATGATATGGGGCGTGGGAAGGATTTTTATGGTTGAACTCGAAATTGACCTGAGCGGGATTAAAGAAGGTACAGAGCGTGTGCTGATTGAAAATGCGAGTGCACCGGCCGGTGACAGCATCATGCTGCCGGCCGAGGGGTCACAGCTTTTCAAGGTAAATGGGATGTACTATCTTTTCAACATCACCTGGGTGAGAGGCGGCATGAGAAAAGTGCTGGTACACAGGGCTCAGCATATTACCGGGCCCTACGAAGGCAGATTGGCACTCAGGGACAGGGGTATTGCCCAGGGTGGCCTCATTGACACACCCGATGGCGAATGGTATGCCTACCTGTTTCGCGATTATGGGGCAGTGGGCCGGATCCCTTACCTGGTACCTGTAAGCTGGGAGGACGGCTGGCCAGTGCTGGGTGTTGATGGAATAGTGCCTGATGAGCTGGACCTGCCTGCCAGCAGAGGTTTGTCACCCGGCATTGTTGCATCTGATGATTTTAAGCGCCGCCGCGGAGAGCCCGATCTGCCACTGGTCTGGCAATGGAACCACAACCCCGACAATGCCCGCTGGCAAATAAACCGGCGCAAAGGCTATCTGCGAATCACCACAGGACGGGTTGATGATGATGTCATGCAGGCGCGCAACATGCTTACCCAGCGCACATTTGGACCTTACAGTTCTGCTTCAACGGCTGTTGATGTGAGAAACATGAAAAATGGAGACATCGCCGGGCTCATGACCTTGCAAAGGCAATACGGATATGTGGGCGTAAAAATGGAAGATGGACAAAAATCGGTGGTGATGGTAAGCGCCCAATCCGAAGAACCTGTCGTAATCGAAAATATAACGGTAAACGCAAATAAAGTGCATTTCAAGATCTACTGCAATTATTATGACCAGAACGACAAGGCCAATTTTTATTATAGTCTCGATGGGATAACATGGACGCCTATTGGGGTAACCTTGCAAATGGCCTATACCCTGCCCCATTTTATGGGCTATCGCTTTGGCCTTTTTATCCATGCTACTCAATCGCATGGCGGATCTGTCGATTTTCATTATTTCAGATTGAATGATTAATATCTAAGTCGATCTGCGCAATCTGCGGAAGATTAAAAACCAATCCATCGTAAAGAAAATAATTGTAAAATAAATAAATGTCTGTAAAGCCCGCACTGGAATTGCACGGGGCAAAATCGAGATCATCTCCTATAAATCAAAGACTGTCGGGACAACCCGGAAGGCACGGGTATACACCCCTCCTGGATTTTAAAAGAGGACGAACTATCCGGTATTGTGTCTGTTTCATGGGATCGGCGGGTTTTCATCAGCACCCAATACGGCTCATGAATGGCAAAGCTGGCGAAGAAGCCTTTACCAGTTTGCCCAGCTGGTTTTCAAGGATTAAGAAGGATGAACGTAAGTGAGCGGAAAATGGGATTCGAACCCACGACCCTCAGCTTGGGAAGCTGATGCTCTACCCCTGAGCTACTTCCGCTGGTAAAATACTTCAAAACAGTCAACCATAAGCGCACCCTCCGTGCCCCTTTGCGAACCTCTGCGGTTAAGCCCCTCCGCGGCCCTTTGCGCATCACTCAGCGACCTTCGCGGTTAAAAACCCTTCGCGGTTAAAAAACCCTCTGCGGCCCTTTGCGCATCACTCAGCGACCTTCGCGGTTAAAAACCCTTCGCGGTTAAAAACCCTCTGCGGCCCTTTGCGCATCACTCAGCGACCTTCGCGGTTAAAAACCCTTTGCGGTTAAAAACACTCCGCATGGGGTTAAAATTCATAACAAATGTAAGAATTTCTTTTCAAAAAAAATGGTTACCTTCACAACAAAAAAAACCATCCCATTATGCTGGCAAAAGACCTGTTCAACGAAGAGGTGATCCCCGCAAAGACCACAGACATTGGCGATACCGTCCTGTCGCTGATGGAAGAGCTCAAGGTGTCGCACCTGCCCGTGGTCAGCGAAGGGAGGCTGGTCGGCCTCATCTCTGAAACAGACATTTACAACGCCGACAAGCCCGACACGCCCATCGGCAAATACCGGCTCACCCTGCCAAAGCCCTACGTGCTGCCCTCCCAGCACTACTACGACGTGATCAGGGTGGCCACCACAGGCAACCTCACCCTGGTGCCGGTCACCGACGAAAATGACAACTACCTGGGATGCATCACCCTCCTGCGCATCGTCGACATGCTGGCAGAGTTGTCGTCGGTCAGACAACCCGGCGGCATCATCGTGCTCGAAGTCAACAGCCACAACTATTCCATGTCTGAGATCGCACGCATCGTCGAGTCGAACGACGCCAGGGTGCTCAGCACCTTCATCACCTCCTTCCCCGACAGCACCAGGCTGGAAGTTACCATCAAGGTCAATAAAATCGACCTCTCCCCCATCATACAGACCTTCAACAGGTACAACTACATCATCACAGCCTCGTTCTCAGAAGAAAGCCAGCTCGACGAACTCCTCCACAGCAGGTATGAGTCGCTCATGAACTACCTGAACATCTAAAAACTTTCTTCTAAAAACTTTCTTCAAGACATAAATTCCGTTCTCTTTTTAAAAAAAATAATTATCTTAGCGGCCTCATTTAAGGGAATTTGCTAATTCCCTGTTGTTACCAGGATCATTCCGTTTCATTTTTTATTTTTCGTTGGATGATGCAGCAACCCCGTCTAAGTTTCTGGCAGATCTGGAACATGAGTTTCGGGTTTCTGGGCATACAGTTTGGCTTTGCCTTACAGAATGCCAATGTAAGCCGTATCTTTGAAAGCCTTGGTGCCGACATCGGCACCATTCCCATTTTATGGATTGCCGCTCCGGTAACCGGGCTGATCGTACAGCCCATCATCGGGTACCTGAGCGACAACACCTGGAACCGTCTGGGGCGGCGGCGCCCCTTTTTCCTCTTCGGTGCCATCTTCGCCTCCGCCTCGCTGATCATCATGCCCAACAGCCCTTTCCTGTGGGTGGCTGCCGGCATGCTGTGGATTCTGGATGCCTCCATCAACGTCTCCATGGAACCCTTCCGCGCCTTTGTGGGCGACATGCTGCCCCCCGAGCAGCGCACCAAGGGCTTCGCCATGCAGAGCTTCTTTATTGGCATAGGGGCGGTGGTGGCCAGCGGCCTGCCTTATGTCATGACCAACTGGCTGGGCATCTCCAACGTGGCCGACATCGCCGCAGGAGAGCGCATCCCGCCCTCGGTGAAGTTCGCTTTCTACATCGGTGCAGCCGTCTTCTTCCTCTCCATACTATGGACGGTGCTGCGCACCAGGGAATACTCGCCCGAAGAGCTGGCAGCCTTTGAAGCAGGTCGCAGCGACAGGGACAAGGCCAGGCAACACGAGCGCGACACCCTGCTGCCGGCAGAGAAGTTTCTGCGGCGCGCACCTTTCTGGCTGCTGGGCGGACTCCTCCTCTCAGCTGTGGTGCTGCTGTTCAGACTGGAAGCCGAGCTCTACATCCTTACCGGCGGCATCGCCATCTTTGGCCTCATCCAGCTGATCACCGGGCTGATGATCAGGGGTGGCAGCACCCGCCACGGCTTCGTGGTGGTGATCAACGACCTGTTTCGCATGCCAAAAACCATGGGGCAGCTCGCAGTGGTGCAGTTCTTCTCGTGGTTTGCCCTGTTCTCGATGTGGATCTACACCACGGCATCGGTCACCTCACACGTATACGGCACCAGCGACACCACCTCGGCGCTCTACAACGAAGGGGCCGACTGGGTCGGGGTAATGTTTGCCACCTACAACGGCTTCGCCGCCCTGGTGGCCTTCCTGCTCCCCGTGCTGGCAAAAATCACCAACAGAAGGGTCACACACATGATCGCTCTCACCGCCGGCGGCCTGGGACTGATCTCCGTATACTTCATCAGCAACCCTTACCTGCTCATCCTCTCCATGCTTGGCGTGGGATTGGCATGGTCGAGCATCCTGGCGATGCCCTATGCCATACTGACCGGCTCACTCCCCGCACATAAGATGGGCACCTATATGGGCATCTTCAACTTCTTCATCGTCATCCCCCAGATACTGGCAGCCAGCCTGCTGGGCTTCTTCGTCACCAAGGTGGCGGGCGGACAGGCGATATGGGCGCTGGTGCTGGGCGGATGCTCCTTCCTGGTGGCGGCCGTCACCGTATTGCTGGTGCAAGACGAAGACGAACAGAAAATTAAAAAAGCGTACTCCCAAAAACCGGAATAACATGATCAATGAACGCTCAAGCGGCATCCTGCTGCACATCACGTCCTTGCCCGGGAAATACGGCATTGGCACCATGGGCAGCGAGGCCCGGCAGTTCGTCGAGTTCCTGGTGAAGTCCGGACAGAAGCTCTGGCAAATACTGCCCCTGGGCCATACCGGCTTCGGCGACTCGCCCTACCAGTGCTTCTCCGCCTTCGCAGGAAACCCCCTGCTCATCGACCCCGACAGGCTGGTGGACGAAGGACTGCTGACCAGGGCCGACCTGCCGAAAAAAACCTTCGACCCCGACAGTGTCGACTTCGGCGAGGTATACAACTACAAATACCCCCTCCTGCGAAAGGCTTACGACGCCTTCCTGAAGGCCGACAGCCGCTTCCGGCGGGTGCAGTTCGAGAACTTCTGCCTGAGGAACCAGTCGTGGCTCGACGACTACTCCTTCTTCATGGCCATGAAGAACCACCAGAACGGCAAGGCGTGGGTCGACTGGGACCACCAGATCACCATCCGCGAGAAGGAAACCATTGCCCGCTACCGCAAGCAGCTGGCCGACGACATCGACTTTTACCGCTTCATACAGTTCCTGTTCTTCCAGCAGTGGCTCGAGCTGAAGGCGTTTGCCAACATCAACGGCATCCGCATCATCGGCGACATACCGCTGTATGTGGCGTTCGACAGTGCCGACGCCTGGTCGAACCCCACCCTGTTCGACTTCGACAAGGACCTCAACCCGGTCACCGTGGCGGGCGTGCCACCCGACTATTTTAGTGCGACGGGACAGCTGTGGGGCAACCCCATCTATAACTGGGAGCGCATGCAGGACGACAGCTTCCGGTGGTGGATAGACCGCATCAGGGCCAGCTTCACCCTTTACGACATCCTGCGCATCGACCATTTCCGCGGCCTGGCTGCCTACTGGGCCGTGCCCTACGGAGAGAAAACCGCAGTGAACGGAAAATGGATCGACGCCCCCGGCCGCGAGATGCTCGCCGCCGTTTACGACACCCTGGGCGACCTGCCCATCATCGCCGAAGACCTCGGCGTGATCACACCCGACGTGGTCGCCCTCAGAGAAGCCTTCGGCATGCCCGGAATGAAAATACTGCAGTTTGCATTCGACACCGGCGAAGAAAACGAATTCATCCCACATAGCTTCGAAAAAAATTCAGTGGTATACACCGGAACCCACGACAACGACACCACCATGGGGCATTTCCTCAACAGCAAGGAAAGCGACAAGCAGATGATGCGCGACTATTTCCTGATCAACGAGAAAGACCCTGCCTGGTCTTATATCAGGCTGGCCTGGTCTACCGTGTCGAACATCGCCATCGCGCCCCTGCAGGATGTGCTCCGGCTCGGCTCAAAGGGCAGGATGAACTTCCCGGGCAAGGCAGCAGGCTACTGGAGATGGAGGTACCAGGCCGACATGCTGACCGAAAAACATGCTAAAGAATTAATGAAGCTGACACAGATATTCGGAAGAAGATAATTATTAATTATTCATACTATGGTTGCTGCCAGGCATCCTCGCCGGCCAGCCAGAAAACCCAAAACTCTATGAAACAGACTGAAATAGTGCAGGCGGCGATCACCAGCCTGGAGACTTACAAGCATTCAAAACACATCCTGGCCGGGTTCGACGGTTTCGTTGATGAGATCATCCACGTGGTCGACAAACGGCAAAACCCTTATGAGTACGAACGCATCAAGGACATCACCGGGCTGGCCAACCGTATTGCTGCCGGGGCGGGCCTGAGTGCCAACATAGAGCTGGTGCCCAACCAGATCAAGCTGGGCGGCAACGGCCCCATCATGGCCAACGGACTCATTGCCCAGGGACACGAAGTGTCGTACATCGGCGCGCTGGGTAAACCCGTCATCCACCCGGTGTTCCACGACTTCGTCGCCTCCTGCAGGAAGGTGATCTCCATCGCCGACCCGGGCCATACCGACGCCCTGGAGTTCATGGACGGCAAGATCATGATGGGCAAGCTGAAGTCGATGGTCGAGGTGAACATGGTCAACCTGCTCAAGGAGATCTCCGTGGAGGAGCTCACCCGCCTGATCGACGAGGCAGAGCTGGTGGCCTTCACCAACTGGACGATGCTGACGAACATGAACGGCATCATCGAAGGGTTCAGCAGCATCATCGGCGGCCTGGAGCACAAGCCCAAGGTGTTCCTCGACCTGGCCGACCCCAGGAAACGCACCGACGAAGACATCCTCAGCGTGCTGAAGCTCATCTCGGAGATACCTGCCGAGACCGTGCTGAGCGTGAACCTGAGCGAGTCGACCATCATCGGCGGGCTGCTTGGCGTCACCGAAGAGGACGTCACCGCGCGCGCGGCACAGATCAGGGAGAAGCTCGGCATCACCGGCGTGGTGATCCACCCGCTGAAGGGCGCCGCCGTGGCCACGGCAACAGAAGCCGTATGGGTCGACGGCCCCTACACCGAGACACCCAAGCTGACCACCGGCGCCGGCGACAACTTCAACTCGGGCTTCTGCAACGGCTGGATGGGAGGCTTCGCCCCGAGCGAATGCCTCGCCATGGGCGTATGCACCTCAGGATACTACGTCAGGAACGAAGGGTCTCCCTCCCACGACGAGCTGCTCGGCTTCATGAAACAATGGGCGGACAACGACTGCGGCGAGATCTGAAAACCCGAACACTGAGGGTTTTTTTGTACTTTTGGGATGGAATATCCCGCTAATGACACACATCTCATCCAACACACGTAACATCCTGCACCTGCTGGCAGGACTGCTGCTCTGCATCGTCCTGGCTAATTGTGCCAACGTGATGTCGCCAACAGGAGGGCCGCGCGACGAAGACCCGCCAGAGATACTCAGAAGCAATCCACCCAACTACTCACCCAACTACGACGGAGAACAGATCAGGGTGTACTTCGACGAATACATCACCCTGCACAACCTACGCCAACAGCTGCTCGTGTCGCCGCCGCTCGAAAACGACCCCGACATCCGCGTAAGGGGACGGTCGATCATCATCGACATCAAAGACGAGCTCCGACCCAACACCACCTACAACATCTTCCTGGGCGACGCCATACGTGACATCACCGAAGGCAACGCCATCCCCAACTTCCAGTACGTATTCTCCACCGGCGACTACGTCGACTCCCTCTCCCTGGGCGGAATGGTCATCGACGCCTACACCCTCGATCCGGCCGAAGGAATCTCCGTGATGCTCTACGACGACATCTACGACTCCATCCCCTACAAGGAAAGGCCGGTCTACTTCGCCAAGACCAACAAGGAAGGCCTGTTTACCATCAGCAACATGGCCGAAGGGGAATACCTCATCTTCGTCCTTGCCGACGTCAACACCAACTTCCTCTACGACCTGCCCAATGAGAAGATCGCGTTTCTCGACAGCCTGGTAAGGCCGGGGTTCGTGGCGGAGGAGAAGGAGGAAGAGGAGGGAGAGAGGGAGGGAGGGAGAGAGGAAGGGAGAGAGGGAGAGAGGGAGGGACTGCCGTTTTATACTTTGTATCTTTTTCAGGAGGCGGATACAGTGCAGCGGGTTACGGGGACGAATATTGTAAAGAAGGGGCAGATTGAGTTTTCGTTCAGGGTGCCGTTTGATTCGGTCTGTGTCAGGGACCTTGGCGGGGTGCTGGGCGACGACTGGCATATTGCTGAGTTCAACGCTGAGCGCAACAAGCTGACGATGTGGTTTTCTGAGCCCGGCACAGACACCTTGTTCATCGAGCTGTTCGACGGCATCCATTCGCTCGACACCATCACCACGGCCGTGCGGCCCAGGGTGCCGCGCGGACGCACGGCAGAGGAAATGGACGTGCCGGAGCCACTCACCATCACACCCAGCGCAAGAAGGGGAAGGACGATACCCTACTTCATGCCCCTGACCATTGAAGCCTCCGCCCCGGTGGAAAGCATAGACCCGGAGAAGATCACCCTGATGACGGAAGACAGCCTGGCGCTGGACGTCTCCTTCCGGTTCAGCGACCATGTGCGACGAACACTGGTCATGGAGCCCAAACCCGAACAGGGGCAGTCGTACATCCTGGAAATAATGCCCGGCGCATTCACCGACATCTTCGGAACCAGCAACGACACCCTGCTCACCAACTATGCCGCCACCACCCTCGAAGACTACAGCGTGGTCACGCTCAACCTGGGCTTCAACACTGCCACAGGCATAGAAAACATCAGCGATGCATACTCCTTGTCCGGCGATCAAGGCCGTTTCAACCCTGCCGCAGGCATAGAAAACGAAGAAAGGACAGCGTTTAGCTATATCCTCCAGCTGACCGACAGGACCGGCAACATCATACACGAAAAGACCGTTCCCGGTGCGGGGCGGTACCGCTTTGAGAACCTGACGGCCGGCAGCTATGGCTTCCGCCTGATCGAAGACCGCAACGGCAACGGCAAATGGGATACCGGCAACTACCTGAAAGGCATACAGCCGGAAAGGGTGTTCGTGTATACCGACACCCTCCAGGTCAGGGCAAACTGGGAAGATGAATTGTCGTGGGAAATAAAAATAAATCCCTAACTTTGTGCTCCAATCGTCACTGGCAAGTTGTTAATTAAT